>Ga0315279_10001359_pt1 | contig 41074 bp, 57 predicted proteins | sample YL17G06_20_MG_FD_203694 | JGI IMG/M metagenome (GOLD analysis project Ga0315279, IMG submission 203694) | Sediment microbial communities from Yellowstone Lake, YNP, Wyoming, USA - YL17G06_20 | ecosystem: Environmental > Aquatic > Freshwater > Lake > Sediment | place: USA: Wyoming | collected...
AGTCTTCTCAGGTATGTCCTTCAGCAGGTCGAGTATGTCTTTTATCTTCACCAGACCGCCTGCCGCTGCGATGTTCACCTCGTCGAGCACAAACAAATCCGGCTCTTCCTTGATTTTTTTCCTTGCAAACTCCACTCCTTCATGTGCCAACTCATAATCTATCGACCGCAGGTGTTTCGAATCGACAAAGTCTGGCGTGCCGAATTGGTGTATTTCATACTGTTCCGGCAAAACATCCTGAAACTTCACCTCGCCGGTGTTTTTCTGACCTTTCAAAAACTGAATGATAACAACCTTCTGGCCGTGTCCCATGCATCTCAGCGCCAGTCCCAAAGCGTTCGTAGTCTTTCCGGCGCCGCCACCTGTGTAAAGATAGACGTAACCCACGGCATCACTTGAATAAGTTAATGTTAGCTATGCTCTTTTAAAAGTTTATCTTCTTAATTAATATTATGAGAGAAGTTTACAAAACAGCTGGCAATATGATACGTTCTACCCTTCCGTACACGCCCTCAGTGGCTCTCCCGCTGTTTCTTTATTTCAAGTTTGGCGGAGTCGAAAATGCTTTGCTTATAGGGGGAACTGCAGTCGGGCTTACCTATATTTACCTTCGATTGTGTGAAGCGTTAGATAGGCGATGAAAAAATAAAGGGTAGAAGATTGTATGAGAGAATCATATAATTATTCGATGCTTTCTTCTGGGCAGTGCACAATCCTCTAAAGGCACATTCATGAAGCAGAACTAGCTAGCTACCATAACCTTTTTATAACTGAATATCATACATATACGAAGGTGAAATATATGGGTGGACGTCTTTGCTGTTGCAAAGGCTAAAATTTATTTCACTCCTGATTCTCGGCAAGCCCATTCGATAAAAACTAAAGCTGAGGAAACAACAATAATAATTAATAAGCTGAGGTGGCCGAAATTAAAAAAATTAACGGTAATCCGGCAAGGCGTCTGGCTGCAGACCAGAAGATTGTGGGTTCAAATCCCACCCTCAGCTCTTTGGTGGTTGCATGAACGGCTTTGAAGTGAACCGAAACGTGGAAATAGGCGTGCACAAGTTGCCTGAAATTTTCAAAGGACTGGAGAATGTGGAGGCGCTGAAGGCTGTTTTCGGCAGCGCTGAAAGATTGAAAGACGTTCTGGAGAATTTGTCCGTGCGCATCACGAAGAGGGAAGGGTACATGTGGATCGATGACGACAATTGCCACGTATGCATAAGTTTCGACTATCTGTCAAAAGCAGACAAGCGCTACATCTATCTCGACATGGTACATGAGCTCGTACACATAAAACAGCTTAAGGACGGTATTGAACTGTTCGACAAAAACTACACATATGTAGAGAGACCAACGGAAATAGAAGCGTATAAAATAACAGTCGAAGAGGCAAAAAAGATAGGCATGACAGAAAACGAAATAATGTATTATTTGAGCGTGGAGTGGATTGATCATGATGACAGGGTAAAATTATTAACAACATTGGGAATGATAAAATGACAATAAAAATTTTCAATACTTTGACAAGAAAAAAAGAGACGTTCAAGCCGCTTCATAAAGGAGCGGTGAAAATGTACGTCTGCGGTCCGACTGTTTATGACATGCCGCACATAGGAAACTACAGAAGCTTTGTCATGGCTGATTTGATAAGAAGATACTTGGAATTCCGCGGCTTCAAAGTAAAGCAGGTAATGAACATAACTGACATCGACGACAAAACCATTAGGGATTCAGGGAAAGTTGGCATGATGCTGAAAGATTTCACAGAAAAATACACAAAAATTTTCTTTGGCGGTATAGATGTCCTGAATATAAAGCATGCCAGCATCTATGCAAAGGCGACAGAACACGTGAAAGAGATGGAACGGGTAGTTAAAGTTTTGGTTGAACGGGGTTATGCGTATGTTGCAACAGACGGAGTCTATTTTGACATATCGAAGTTCAAAAGATATGGTAGACTTTCAAAAATTAATTTGAAAGGAATAAAGCCTGGGGCTAGGGTGAATGTGGACGAATATGCAAAGGATTCGCCGCAGGATTTTGCGCTGATGAAAAGGTCAACTGCAGAAGAGCTGAAGAGAGGTATATACTATGAAACGGAATGGGGCAGCATGAGGCCGGGCTGGCACATCGAATGCTCTGCGATTTCGATGAAATGCCTTGGCGAGACGTTTGACATGCACACTGGCGGTGTGGATCTAATATTTCCGCATCATGAAAATGAGATTGCCCAGTCTGAAGCTTACACAGGCAAAAAGTTTGTGAGATACTGGATACACGGCGAACACTTGCTTGTCAACAAAACGAAGATGTCCAAATCTTTGGGAAACATCATAACATTGGATGATGTGGTAAAAAAAATCGGGCCGGAAGCTGTGAGGTATATGTACGTTTCTGTGCATTACAAGAAAAAATTGAACTACACGGACAAGTTTGCGGAAAACGCCAAGAACAACTATGAAAGATTAAAAGAAACGTTTGAAAAGCTGAATTTTGCGATTGGGCACGCCGTAAACAAAAAATCAAATACTGATAAAAAGTTTTTGAAAAAAATGAAGGATGTAAGAAGAAATTTTGTAAAAGCAATGGACGACAACCTCAACACGCCGCTGGCGCTGAAAGCTTTGCGCAGCCTGTCGAAGGAGGCAAACATTTACATGTCGAAAGGAGGCAACAAAAAAGTCTTAGAGAAGGCTCTGGAACTTTTCAAAGAACTTTCGGGTGTGTTGGGTTTGCAGTTCAAAAGAGGGGAGGAGTTGCCGGAGGAAGTCAAAAAATTAATTGAAAAAAGGGAGGAGGCAAGGAAGAAGGGAGATTTCACTACTGCCGATAATATAAGACATATGATACGAGAAATGGGCTACATAATTGAAGATACGGAAAAAGGGACTAGATGGAAAAAAATAAAATGAGGTGGAGGTAAAATGGATTTTGAAGCTTACCAAAAACTGTCGAGGAAGACTGCAATCTACCCGGACAAGGACAGCAACTTCACCTATCCTGCTTTAGGCTTGGCAGGAGAGACGGGTGAAGTGATTGAGAAAGTCAAGAAGCTGGTGAGAGACAAGAGTTCCACTATCGATGAAGAATTCAGAAGAGAAGTCAAGAAGGAGATGGGAGATGTTTTGTGGTACCTTGCACAGCTTGCAACCGAGCTTAAAATATCTTTGAATGAAGCGGCCGAGGAAAACATCGAGAAGCTGATGTCAAGGATGGAAAGGGGTAAGATTTCTGGAAACGGTGACAATAGGTGAATTATTTCGCTGGTTAGCAATTTACTTATAGCGTATGGGGCTCAAAGTAATAGTTGCTGATTTCCCTTCTATTTTTTCATCTGTTCTGATGGCATACTTTCTCAATTTTATTTTGCAATTTAGTATGGGCCTATCTGTTGGCGATGATGATCGAGCCACCTTTATTTTGCCAGTTGTGTCTTCATAGATAGTGAAAAAGGAGTTCAGCGGATTTTCTTCGTCTCTTAGATAATCCAAAAGACTTTTTAAAACCATTTCTTCGAATCTATTTTCATCGATTTTTTGCATAATATTTAATTAATGTTAAAACATTTAAACTTTAGAATTTTCTATTTGATGTAAAAATAAAATTTTTGCAGATTTTATTCATTTCACGATTATCGCCTGTACCGGACAACTATCAGCAACCTCTTTCAAATTGCATTTTCCCTTAGGATTTTTTACCGTTGATTTGCCGTCGCTGCCGATCTTGAAAACTTCCGGGCACATGCTCTCGCACAGCCCGCAGCCTATGCACTTCTCCTTGTCCACCTTCACTGAAGCCATTTTATCACGTCCTAAAATTTATTTCTGAAATTTAGTTTATAAACTGCACGTCTTGCAGTCGCCGTTATATTCTGCATCCACAGCTTCATCTTCCTTGCTTCCGTTCTCATTGTTCACTGTTGTGATAACCTGCACTTCACGGCTTTTATCACGGTAGACTGTCACGCCCTTGCAGCCGAGCTTGTAGGCCAGCATATAAACATCCTCTATGTCCTGCGGCGTCGCTGTTGATGGAAAATTGACCGTCTTCGAGACAGCGTTGTCCGTGTGCTTCTGGAAGGCAGCCTGGATTTTTATGTGCCACTCCGGAGCTATGTCGTGGGCAGTGACAAATATTCTTCTAGCATTTTCAGGAATTTCTAAAATTTTCTGTATAGAGCCTTTTCTTGAGATTAATTCCATCAATTCTTCAGAATAGAATCCTTCTCTTATGGCGTAATTTTCAAACAGCTGGTTTATCTCTATCAGGTTCTTGCCAATGCTTTCTGCAACGTTCCTCATGTATGATATGGCAAACAGCGGCTCTATTCCTGCCGATGCGCCTGCTATCACGCCTATGCTGCCTGTTGGCGCTATGGTAGTGGCAGTGGCGTTCCTCATCCGACTGTATTTTCCTGCAAAAATACTATTTTCGAAGTTTGGAAAAGATCCTCTTTCCTTTGCCAGTTCTTCAGAAGCAACAACTGCCTCATCATGAATGAACTTCATAATTTTTTCAGCAGTCTCCACAGCTTCTTCGGAGTTGTAAGGTATGTTCAGCATGACGAGCATGTCTGCAAATCCCATCACACCCAAGCCAATCTTACGGTTGGCCTTTGTCATTTCCTCTATCTGCGCCAGCGGATACTTATTCGCGTCTATGACATTGTCGAGGAAATGAACGGCATTTCTGACTGTTTCGCCAAGCTTGTCCCAATTTATTTCGCCATACTCGACCATTTTCGAAAGGTTGATACTGCCAAGGTTGCAGGATTCGTACGGCATCAACGGCATTTCACCACATGGGTTGGTACTCTCGATTTCACCTAAAGAAGGCGTTGGATTTGCTTCATTGATCCTGTCTAAAAATACCACTCCCGGTTCGCCGTTTTTCCAAGCCATTGTAACTATTAAATCTAAAACTCTTCTTGCTGAAAGCTTGTTCACAATTTTTTTTGTCCTCGGACTAACCAACTCATACTCCTCATCATTCGCCACAGCATCCATGAAATTTTTCGTCAAACCGGCCGAGATATTAAAGTTTGACAAAATTCCTTCCCGCTCCTTGCAGGTTATGAAATCGAGGATGTCCGGATGGTCGACACGGAGAATGCCCATGTTGGCTCCCCTTCTCTTGCCACCTTGGCGTATAACTTCTGTTGCAACGTCAAAAACACGCATGAAAGATAATGGACCGGAAGCTATGCCGCTAGTTGACTTCACAATGTCATTCCTAGGCCTCAGCTTCGAGAAAGAAAAACCTGTTCCTCCGCCGGATTTGTGAATTATCGCAGTGTTTTTAACAGCGTCGAAAATACTTTCTATAGAATCTTCCACTGGCAGAACGAAGCAAGCAGACAAACTCAAGTCAGCGCCCGTGCCGGCGTTCATCAGCGTCGGCGAGTTAGGCAGGAATTCCAGCGCAGCCATCATGTCGAAAAATGCCCTTTCTGCAACGGCGACCTCCTCGTCGCTCTTGCCGTATAAGCTGTCAACAGCTGCAATGGTATGAGCCACGCGGTGAACCATCTGCCTTGTCGACTCTACCACTCTTCCGTGTTCGTCCTTCTTCAGGTACCTTTTTTCCAAAACCGTTATCGCATTTAGCGGAAGCTTCAGGTCGTCGATGACGCCGAGCATGGCCTTTGCCTTCCTTATCTCGGTGCGCTTCTGCCTGTACAGTATGTAAGATTTCGAAGTGCGGGCGTGGCCGTTCTCGATGAGCACTTTTTCAACTAAATCCTGCACCTGCTCGACTGTCGGTATTTCGCCGTGCTTGAACTGCTTTTCCATCAGCATTACGACTTCATCAGCAAGCTTCTCAGAAAGTTTTTTGTCCTTTCCGCCTACAGACCTGGCAGCCTTGAAAATCGCTTCGGTAATCTTATTTTTGTCAAAATCGACGATTCTGCCGTCACGTTTCTGTATTTTAGAAATCTTTGTCATAAAAGCTTCTGCACACTCTGGACTTTTTTATCCCCGCGACACGTTGCGCAGTCGCAAGGAATTTTTCGAGTATTTTAATTTTATATTCGGCTGCTTAAATATCCTTTTCTATCTGCCGAATTATATTATGCAAGACTGAAATGACTGGTGCGTGATTACGCGGTTGGAGCGCAATTGCTGCATTGTCTGCGATTGCTGCGTTGCCACGCGGGAAAGATGTGAAATATATTAATCTTATGTGGTGCAAAGAATAACAGGTAGATATGGCAAAGAGAAAGGTGTTGCAGTGGTAAGGAGAAAAGGTTTGCCGGAATGGGGCGAGCTTGTGATGTGCACAGTGGAACGGGTTACTCCTTATGCGGCGTGGTGCAGGCTTGACGAGTATTCTGGCTTGGAAGGTATGGTTCATGTTTCGGAAGTGGCAGGCAAGTGGGTGCACGACATACGCGAGTTTGTCAAGGTGAAGAGGCAGTACGTCGCGAAAGTGGTGAGGATAGATTATCAAAAGAGCCACATCAACCTCAGCTTCAAGCGCGTCAGCAGGAGTGACGAGAAGGAGAAACTCAATGTATTCAGACGAGAGCAAAGGGCCGAGAAGATACTAGAGCAGGCTGCTGCTGAACTGGGAAAGACGCTCGATCAAGCTTATGACGAGGTCGGATACGTGATGCAGGAGAAGTTCGGCGAGCTGTTCGTCGCTTTTGAGGAGGCCAGGCAGTCTCGAGACATCCTAGCAAAGAAGGGCGTGCCGGCAGGCTGGATTGACGCGTTGATGAAAAACATAGAGAAGAGTTTTCAGGAGAAGGAAATAATTATAAAAGCAGACCTAGAGCTGAAGAGCTTTGCAAGCGACGGTGTGGAGAGGATAAAAAACATTCTTGCCGAGCTTGAGAAGAGCGTAGGAGCGAAGGTGAAGTACATATCCGCCCCGCGGTACCGCGTCGAGCTTGCGACGAAAGACCCGAAGAGCGCGGAGAAGAAGATTGTCGCTGTTTTGGAGACTGCTGTAAAACAGGTTAAGGCTGACGGCGAAGGTAGCTACAAGCTGGTGAAGTGAAGCTGGTAAAATGAAGATGAGGAAATGCGCTTCCTGCAATGTTTATACATTCAAAGAAACTTGCCCGAAGTGCGGAGGGAAAACTGTAAATCCAAATCCGCCGCCGTTCTCGCCTGAAGACAAGTATGGAAAATATAGAAGAATGGCTGACAAATTTTAAACATATTTAACATAAAAACCAAAATACTATCTAATGACAACTAAGATAATCGAGCTTGAAAAGCCGAAGCTGAGGAACCCGATTTTCATCGAAGGTTTGCCAGGTGTGGGTAATGTAGGAAGAATAGCTGCAGGCTACCTGCTCGAAGAGCTGAAGGCAAAAAAGTTCGCTGAACTTTTTTCTTCGCACTTCATGCCTTTCGTGCTGCTTCACCAGTCATCTGCCGTTCACGTGCTGAAGAACGAGTTCTACTACTACAAAGGCAAAGACAGAGACGTGATAATCCTCGTGGGCGACAGCCAGAGCGTCAACCCCGAAGGCCATTATGAAATATCTGAGGCCATACTCGACTACGTGGAGAAGCTGGGCGTGAAAGAGATGATAACGCTGGCAGGCTTGAGCATAGGCGAACAAGCAAAAGAACCAAAAGTGATAGGCGCTGTGAGCGATCCTGAGCTGATAAAAAAATATGATGGTTATGGCATAGATTTCGATGCTGGCAGCCGCGTCGGTACTATAGTCGGTGCTAGTGGTCTGCTGCTTGGGCTTGGAAGAGTGCGTGGCATAAAAGGCATCTGCCTGCTCGGCGAGACTGTCGGTTTTCCAATCATTCCTGATCCTAAAAGTGCGGAGGCTTTGCTGAAAGTGCTGATAAAAATTCTGAAGGTGAAGATAGACGTAAGCAAGATACAGAAGAAGGTGAAGGAGATGGAGGAGTTCATAAAGAAGGTCGAGGAGTTCCAGATGAAGGCGATGGGGCAGATGATGAGACCAGCAGAAAAGCCAGGCGAACAGAAGGAAAAGCTGAGTTATATAGGATAACCTGTTAAGGATTAATAGTTTTCTATCTAATTATTATTCAGGTATTTTATGGCAATACGCAACGTCCCAAGAAATGAATTTTTCGAATTAGTTGAGAATGTTGATAAAACTTTGTACAATGTATTCAGCAGAGTTAAGCCGCACGAAGTCGACGAATCGTCAATACCGAAATTTGAAGAGAGGGTGAATCAATGTTTCGATGAATTCCGCAATAAATTCCCTACCGAGGATGTAGCCAATACAAGAGAAGCAGCTGTAAGCGGAATACCGGGTTATATTCTCTCTGCTGGAGAGGTGCAAAGGTATGATAGAAACATGCTGAAAAAACTAGTAATAACTTTTGGTAGTTTTGCTGGAGGGCTTTTTAGCCTTACTGGGGGAACAGGTATTTATACTACTCGCTCGGCCTTAACTAATCCTTCGCTCTTAGAAAGTATACTTATTTATGGAGGTGGAGCAGCTTTAGTAATGGGAATACTTGGCGTATCTTACGCTATTGCTACAGATAGGGGGAATCCTCTGACAGTTTATAGAAAAAAACTTAAAAATCGGATCATAGATGCCTACATGAAATAAAAATCTATTAACAAAATCCTTTTTAATAAAATCCTTTTTCTTGTAAAGGATTAAAAGCTTATAAGCTAAGAAATTAAGAACAGATAATTATGCCAACAAAACTTTTGATGCCACGGCAGGAATACCTAGCCTCGGGCATACACATAGGAATGAAGCAGCGTGTGGCAGACATGAAGGAGTTCATCTACAAAATCCGTGACGACGGCCTGGCGGTTTTGAATTTGCAGAAGATAAACGACAGGATAAAAATTGCGTCAAAATTCCTTTCTGCAAGAAAGAACATCATGGTTGTCGGCAGGAAAACCATTGCCCACGAGCCGGTTGCAAAATTTGCAGAGGTTGTTGGGGCGAATGCGGTTGTTGGAAGATTCCTGCCAGGTTCGCTGACAAACCCGCAGTTCAAAAGATATTTCGAGGCTGACGTGATAGTTATCTCAGACCCGCTGATAGACTACCAGGCTTTGAAGGAAGCAGTGAGCGCGCGTGTGCCTGTCGTAGCTGTTTGCGACACGTTCGACGAGACGCGCAACATCGACTTGATCATCCCGGCAAACAACAAGGGCAAGAAGGCTTTGGCAACTCTGTTCTGGCTCTTGGCTCGCGAGACACTGAAAGAGCGCGGAGCAATAAAGAGCGATAATGAGTTCAAATATAAGGTCGAGGATTTCGGCGGAGTGGAATAAGCTGCTGTTTTTATTATAAAGAACCTTAAAAAATCTTAGTGGGACAATGGCAGGTTTTGTTAAAGACTTCGTTCCGAAGAGGCAGAGCGTTGATGATCTGCTAAAACAATTCAGAAATACTTCTTTCAACGCGCGAAGCCTTGGAGAGGCGGCTGATATCGTTGAGGAGATGATAAAGGATAGAAACTGCGTGAAATTTTTAGGCCTTTCAGGCGCCTTGATTGCCGGCGGGATGAGGTCCTGCGTTGTGGAAATGATAAAAAACAAGTGGGCGGACATAATTGTTTCCACGGGCGCAATAGTCACGCACGACATAGCGCAGTGTTTCGGCGAAAAATTTCTGCAGGTAGACCCGAAAAAAATTGACGACGTGCAGCTGCGGGCGAAGGGCTATGACAGAATATACGACACGATATCGCCGGTGAAAACCATGGCTACAATGGAGAAAAACGTGCAAAAGATTTTCGGCGAAATAAAAGACGGTGAGTATGCCACTTATGAAATCATGGCTGAAATCGGAAAAAAGCTGAAAAATGGCAAATCCATAGTTGGCGCTGCCGCGAGGAAGAACGTGAAAATAATCGTCCCCGCATTTGCTGATTCTATCTTGGGAATGCAGTTCTGGATGCGAGCGCAGGACAAAAAAATAAGGCTGAACGAGATGAGAGATCTAGGACACCTCATCAATCTTCACTTCGATTTGAAAGAACAGAAGAAAAACAGTGGCGCGCTGATACTTGGCGGCGGCGTACCGAAAAACTTTATTTTACAATCTGTTCTGATGGCTGACAAGCCGCATAAATACGTCGTTCAGGTTACAACCGACATGCAAGAATTCGGTGGATTGTCTGGCGCAACGCTAGAGGAGGCAATAAGCTGGGGCAAGATCGATGATAAATCAAAATTTTGTACAGTTCATTGTGATTTTACTATTGCATTACCAATAATTGTTTCTGCTTTGAAAGAAAGATTGTAATTTAAAAAAATTCAATAACTTTTTATTCTGCAACAACATAATATTATTATAAAAAATTGGATGATATGGAACAAAATATAGATTTAGATATTGAAAATCTACTTTTTCGTGTAAAAAGATATACGAAAGACAAGAATTGTGAAAGGACGGTAGCTAAAACTTTAAAAAAATACTCAGAAGTAGAAAAAATTGTGAATTCTGATTGCGTTTTAACCATTTCAGAAAATTTGGGATGGATAGCCGAAGCAAGTAAAAATCCCGGAAAGGTTGTCGGGGCGTCAAAAATTTATCTTCTAGACGAAGTTATGAACACTGTCAAACAGTTTAAAGGTGATGTTGCTGATGAAGTTTTAACAAATATTTGTTGGGTAACTGAGACTTGTTTTTTAAATAAGGGGGAGTACAACACAGATGACGGGGAAGAAAGCATAGTTAGAAGATATATCAATTGGTTGAATAACGGCCATATTTTTAAATTGATAAACATAGCCTCTGAATTTCAGAATGGAAATTTGAAGATGAAAAAAGACATTTTTTCATTGTTGAACATTAATGTAGGAAAATTGGAAAAATTCAATGATTACGCTTCAAGATTGAGTAGGAAAAAATATGATTTTGGAAGAAGACTAGAGTTGATGACTCTATTAAAAGACATATCAAACATCAATAAAGACGATTATGCGGAAATCATTATTAGGGGCGATTTCAGAAAGCTTACTCAAATTCTGAAGCAAGACTTGGGTGGAATAAAGATCGCTCCAATAAAGTCGTCTTTGCAATACGGGATAAAGTTGTTCGAAGATATGAAAAATGATCCGAACATAATTTTCTTGATTAATAAGCATTTAGAGCACGGCAGCATACGGAAGTGGCTGTTTGAAGACAGGGCAACAAAAAAAGTTACAGATAATCTGAAAGCGAATGGGATTGATCCTGACATATATGTGGCCAGCGGCAGAATTATAAATAAGTGCAAGGTAGACGGAGATTTTTCAGAGAATTGGGTAGGTACATTTAGATCACTTCTATTAAAAGCCCTGGGTAAAAAAAAGAATAATATATTACCCAAGGTAAGCATATACAGCTTTTCGCCTGGTCAAATATTTGAAATAATAGAAAAAGATTTCTTACTTGCACTGCAAAACGATAAGGATGCTGGAATGAAAGTAATTGGAAAAATTAAGGGAATTATCAACAAGGCGTATAAAAGCAGAAAGATTACAAAAAATGTAGAAAGCTATCTGGTTGATATAGGTAATTTAGAAAGAATGATGACATTCGGAGGGGTTTTGAATTATCGTGGTGCAAAAGTTGTTGCTAAGGTTTGGAAAAGAAGAATACCAGAAGATTTATATGACAGCGATCTTCTTAGGTGCTGTATTTATTTGCCAGAAGGTGAGCTTAAATTTGAAGCCCCTCTATTCATGATGGATCCAAAAACAACTTCTTTGCAATTTTTTATTCAAGGCATAGACGAGCCAGTTGCAGCTGCCACATTTTATGCTGGTGTTTCTAAAGGTCAAACTGTTTTATTGATGGACACATGGGATGCTGGTAGTCTAGTTTATAGTGCCCTAGGCCATGAAAAGATGAAAAATTTTGTTCTTGAAAGCATGATAAAATTTGGAAAACTAATTGGAGCAAAAGTTTTAGTTTATAGCAAGGCGGAATATGGCAGACCAGAGGAATTTTGCAATTATTTAAGAGAGAAAGGTTTCAAGAGCGAAAAGGTTTATTTTGAGGCAATTGATGCAGAGGATTCTGTATTAAAAAACCATTCTGCTGGTCAGAAGCATCATTACACAGACGCATTTAGAAATGGCAATCCCTCAAAGACAAAACCAATGAAAGGAAATATTGAAGTATTTCCATTATAGTTTTAAAGAAAGAGTTCCACCATTTCGACGCTGAAAGAAAGATTTTGAACGAAAATTTTTTCAAAAAAAAATCCTGATAATTTTTTATACTAGTTTTAGCAAATATATTATATATCAAAATGGTAAATAAATTTTTGAAGCATGCGACAATACCGATTGAAGTCTGGCCTGACAAAAAAATCAGCGAACTGGCAAAGGACATGGCCATGACTGGTTTTCAGGGAAAAAAATTAGGGGAATCTGTCGATGTATGGGCGAGAATGCTCAAAAAAAGGAATATTGTCGTGTGGCTTGGCCTGTCGGGCGCGATGGTGCCGGCTGGAATGAGGAGGATAATTTCCTATCTTATCCAAAGAAGGATGATCGACGTACTTGTCGCAACTGGTGCAAACCTTTACCACGATTGCCTCGAGGCGGTCGGCGGGAAGCATTATTTGGGGACGCACATGATCGACGACGTGAAGCTGAGAAAAAATAAGATAGACAGGATATACGACGTCTTTGCGAACGAGCACAAGCTCTACGAGACCGATTTGTGGATAGAGAAAGTCTTTTCGCAGTCCCTCAGAAACCACTACCCATACTCTTCGCGCGAAGTGCTGTTCCTGCTTGGAAAAATGCTGAAGGAGAATGGCAAATCGAAAGACTCGATACTTGTCAGCGCGTTCGAGAACAACGTTCCAATATTCTGCCCTGCTCTGGGAGACAGCTCGCTTGGCTTCTCGCTGATGTTCGCCAACCGCAGGAGGGGTAAGAGGATAATTATTGATCAAGTGAAAGACGTGAACGAGAGCTCGCGCATAACAGAAAAAACAAGACAAAGCGGAGTCGTCTACATAGGCGGCGGCACGCCGAAGAATTTTATCCAGCAAACAGCAGTTGTGGCAGGCTACCAGACTAGGCACGACAGGAGCCATAGCTACGCTATACAGATTACCACAGACTCGCCTCAGTGGGGCGGGCTTTCAGGTTGCACGTTCGAAGAGGCGCAGAGCTGGGGCAAGATACGAAAAAATGCGAGGATGGTTGCTTGTTATTGTGACGCGACGATAGCTTTGCCTGTTGTCGTGCATGCGCTGAGCGACAGGTTCAAGCGGCTGACAAGAAACATCCCGCTGTTCGACTTCAAGAACGGCGACTTGAAGCTTGGATTCGAGAAGAAGAGGCTTTGATTGCTTAAAAGTTATTTCAGTCCCATTTTGCCGAGCTCTTCTATGATCTTTCCGACCATTATCTCCGGACCGCGCGTGACGTGGATGTTCAGGAATGGTACTTTGCCTGTCAAATATTTTATTACGGGTACCGTCTGTTTTTCGTAAACTTTCATTCTATCTTTTACTACCTCTGTTTTGTCATCATCTCTTTGATACAACTCTCCGCCGCATTTATCACATACTCCAAGCCTTTTTGGGCTCATCGGCGGTAGTATGTATTTTATCCCGTCTATTGTTTCATGAATGTCAGCGATGTTATAGATATCTCCACATTTTTTGCAAATTCTTCTTGCGGAAATTTTTTCTATTAAAATTTTTTCTGGCAATATCAAATTAATTATTACATCGATGTCTACAATTTTTTTCAAAGCTTTCGCTTGTTCAAGTGTCCTAGGAAAACCGTCGACTATGAAACCTTTAGCAGCTTCTGGTTCTTTGATTTCTCTTTTGAAAAGCTCGATAGTCAATTCGTCCGATTGCAATCCTCCGGCATCATATATTTTTTTTACATCTCTTCCGATAGGCGTGTCTTCCTTTAAAATTTCTCTAAAGACATCCCCCATTACAATTTTGTGAATTCCAAGCTTTGGCGCAAGCCTAGAAGCATACGTTCCTTTACCAGAGCCGGGCGGACCGAAAATGATAACCTTCATCAAACCATCTCCTTTCCTTCTACTTCACAATATATAAATTTAAATTTTACTTTATATGTTAGTCATATTATTTATAAGATGTCGGGGTAGTTTAGCCTGGCTAGAAGTTTAAGCTAGCAAACACAACGCTCATAAACTTATGAGCTTTGACGAAAGGATGAAAGAATAAGGTGTTTCGTTGGAGTCGTGGGTTCAAATCCCACCCCCGACACTCTTTTAGGGAGTTCAAATCTCCCCACCAGCATATTTTTTTCTGGATTAAATTTACATTTAAAGCTTAAATTCAAATAAATTTAGAGATATAAATGCAGTTAGATTTGCAATCGTTGGCAAGCTCATTTGGAGTGGCTTCTCTTCTAATGCTCGCTGTAGAATATTCTGTAGCAAGGGAATTTTCAAAAAATTGGGATACCTTTGAATTACATAAAAGGTTAAGAGGTTATGGTAAATTTGAAAAAATATTTCTTCTAGGATTTTATCTTGCATATAAACGTGAATTCCGTAAAAAAAGTGATTATCAAATGATAAAATCTATAAGTTAATTTTAGAAAGTTTTAAAAACTTAATTATACTATACCAAGTAATTACAGAGGTATGAAAATGGTCGATTTGACGGATGACGAGAAGAAAGTAATTGACGCGATGCGGCTTCTGAAAGCCGAGGCTGAGGACAAGCTGAAAGATGTAGATCAGATTGCCAAGACTGCGATAATGCCGAAAGGCAGAGTTGCCAACACGATCACCAACCTTGTCGGCAAGAAGGTCGTAAGGCGCATTGCGCGCGAAAAGGCAGCAGGCTACTTCTTGATTCCTGGAATGGTTTGAAAGTTTTAAAATGACATAATTTTTGATTTTTGTTAAAGGATTTGCTGGGCCTCAGCCGGGATTTGAACCCGGCTCTGGAGCTGGCTGCTTTTTCAAATCCACAGGCTCCTACGCTAACCATTATAGGTCATTGGTAGACTGACTACGCCACTGAGGCCATTCTGTTATTAATATAAGATAGTAACTTATATCTTTTACCTTGTATTGTTATGTGAGGATCCTGAAATTTCAGGTTCGGACCCACTCATTTTTTAATCGTAAATTATCTTCTGAAATTGGTCAACGACATCATTTCATTCGACAAGTCTGAAATTATTTCATGCCTCTTTTCCCTCGTTGCGCTCAACTCCGACCTGTTTGGTTTTACATATCCAAAAATATCTTCCATGGATTCTCTCCGAAGATTTTCTGGACCCCTGCCTGCGGCATCGTCCAAATGCGGTTTAACTTTTGCAATTTTCATAGGCGGATAAGAAGTTTTTATCAACCATAAAGACAGATCTAAGAAGGTTTTCATATTCGCAGCAAAATCTTTGCCTGTCGCTTTCCTGCATATGCTATAAACGTCTTCGTATTCATCCAGGGAATTCAACATCATCCTGTAGCCCCATGGCGTATACATGGAGGTAACAACTTCCAACGTCTCCTGTATTCTTATCGGCCTTTTTATTTTTCTCATGTCATCTCTTGCTTCAGGCAGGAAGATGCTTATCGTCCCAGGCAGTTTGTAAAACCCTTTCAAATCTCCTGTCTTCCTTAGATGATCTTTCAAATCTTCAGGCAGTGAAGCATCAGAGCCGAAATCAACGAAAATGTTCAAGTTAGTTCCATGGGTTATAGCAGTTTTGTATTCACGAGCGGGGTCGTTGTCCACGTATATGGAAAGCCTATTTGGGCATCCAACCTTATCGTGAAACTTTTCCATTGCAATAGCTTTGTTGCTGTCCACGCAGGCTGTCATAGTTCCTTTCAATCTATCATCTGGATAGAATGGGATGTCCGAACCGAAACATAGATTTTCTCGCAACAGCAAAACTTTTTTTCCAAGTTCTTTAACAAAATATTCCCAGCCACCAGAACCCAATCCAAAATCGTATAACATATTTTTTTCCAAATATTTTATCGTGTCAAGCGTGTGAGGTACAAGTTCAACTTCCACCAGCGCCAATTCAGTGGCCCTTTTCATGTGTTTTTCAAGCACTCCGGCAGATTGCAATATTCTGGCAAATCTTTGCGAAGGTTCGAAAATGTCTTTCTTGATCTGAACATCTCTCACGCAACTTTTGAGATTAGGCAAGACCTTTTCAAGGGGTGTGTGTACTTCGGCAAGTTTTGTTATAAAAAGCATGAAGGGATCGGGAGTATCTTTTGTATTTATTGTTCCATCCACATCACAAAAAATAGCTCCCCACTTTAATCCTCTGCTTCTCAAAGCGCCAAGAAGCTGATAACCGCCAAGATTTAGAATGATATTTTCCTGTGGACTGTAGTTTGTTTCTTTGCTATAGTACATTTCTGCAATTTTTCCAATTATTTTTTCACCAACAGTAGAAAGAGGCTCGAAGTCATGATAGCTCGACATTATCTTCATCTTGCCCCGCAACTGCCCTGAAGATTATGCCCTTTAGAGAAAACTTTTGCGCCAGCATGCTTTTCACAAAGGCTGTCATGTTCCTTCCCATTTCCTCGCAACCTTCATCCTCGGCTGCTGCTTCCGCAGGCACCTTCCTCAGGTCTATAGCCTTTGCAGTGTTCCAAAGGTTTTTCACATAGACGTCTATAACCTTCACCAGCGACGGGTCCTGCGACCAGATTGAGTTGAACTGGAAGTCTGTCTCCTTCCTCGTGTCGCTGTCCAGCCTCAGCAAGATTTCCTTACCGTCGATTACGACTATCCTAGGATGCACCTTAGTCTCGAAAAATTTTATCTCCGCGCCGTCCTTCCTGTACCACTTGGCTCTATGATAACTGACGTTGTTTATCGCCTCCATGCCGATTATCTTCACCTTCACCCCGCGGCGTATGCACTTCTTCACGATCTCCGCAAGCCTGGGCGGCCTTGAAAAATCCCTCGTGACTGCGAAAGCGTATTCTTTCGCCCTTTCGAACATCTCTATGGTCTTGTCGAAGAACTCGTCGCGCGTCTTGCTTCTGATAGACCATATGCCGCCTAGTATGGCATTGCCGCCACCAGCGGGCTTCAGCGCAGCGCTCAAAATTTTTACGTCGTTCTTCAGGCTTCCAATCTCCATCTCCTTGCTGCTTAACATATTCTTTAAAGCAACCTCAGGCATGACAGGCTTGAACTCGAGCGGCCTGCCGCCGAGCACTTCTACAAGTTGTTTGAAAGTCAGCTGCTCCAGCACTTCGTATATCTTTGACTGTGGCACGTCGGAATTCTTGCTTATGTCGCTTGCCTTGGAATGGCCCATCAAAACTAGCGATACGTATGCCCGGGATTCGTAATCGCTCAGGCCGAACTTCCTGAGTATCTCCAGTATTTCCTTCTGGACCATGCTATCTAAAAATCTGTTAAGGTATTAATTATAAATAGCCGATTGAATATTGCCAGCAACGCCACGGGCTTTGTGTAAATAGTCCTTTGTGTGTATAAAGCCGAATGGATGTGTAAAAAGTTTTTTAAAAACCGAAGGCTTTAAAAGGTTTAATTTTCAATCAAGGTTTTATGAACATTCACTATTTATTTGCATTATCGAGGATTCCATCAAATCTGGAAATGGAGCTATGGTTTGATTCAGCTTTAATTGTTTTTTCGGTATACTCACTTATAGATGCGCTTCAAGGTCGGAGGATTGGTAAAATAGGTAGAAGTATGCGTCGAGATTGTGCTTATGGGAAAATCGGCTTACAAGAAGCTTTTGAAGGGCATGAACATCTACCACGCGCGATAGGTCCTACTTCAAGTTATTGTAAAGCGATTCAAGAAGCTGTTGTTGATAGTTTGAAAAGTAAAAATAAAGACGAAGCTATGAAAATTTTATATAACAAGTTTTTAGTCAATGAACATAAAAATGAAATAAATAAGTGAGATGGGAAAAGCAGTGACTATTAAAATTATTTTTTACACAGCATAGGTTTTTGTGTAGAAAGTCATTGATTTTTCTTAGTTTTTACACAAAGCCAACGCCACGGCAACTTATTTAAGTCTTCTTCAAATATAAATTAAAGAACAGACCAATAGAATAAATCGGGAGATGTGAGAGAATGCCTGGAATGAAATTTGTCGTAAGCGAGCCTGAAACGAAGAAAGCCTACCAGCTGGAGGTCGACCAGACTAAAGCAGTTGGAATTTTCGGCAAGAAGATTGGCGAGGATTTCAACGGCGACGTGATAGGCTTGGATGGTTATGTTTTGAAGATCACTGGAGGAAGTGACAAGGACGGCTTTCCGATGCACCCGAGCGTGAGGGGGCCGGGAAGGAAGAGGGTTCTGCTGGCAGGCAAGCCCGGGTTCCATCCGAAAATAAAAGGACAGAGGAAGAGGAAGATTGTACGCGGGGACACTTTGTCCGATGCTATCGCGCAAGTCAATGTAAAAATTGTGAAGAAAGGCGAAAGGTCTTTAGAACAAATTGTTCCGACGAAACCAAAGGAAAAGAAACAAGAAACAAAGGAAGAAAAGCCAAAAGAAGAGAAGAAGGAAGCTAAGGTTGAGGAAAAGAAAGAAACAACAAAAGTAGAGGAGAAGAAAGAGCAGCCGAAAGAAACTAAGACCGAAAAGAAAGAGGGTGAGGAAGCTAAAAAATAAACCTGAACTGGACCAGAAGATGATTCCGGAAGTCAACATAGGAATGGTCGGTCATGTTGCGCACGGCAAGACTACACTCACCGAAGCTTTAACCGGCAAGAGCACGCTCACGCATTCTGAGGAACTCAGGAGAGGCATCACCATAAGGCTTGGCTATGCCGATGCAACCTTCTACAAATGCAAGAACGGACATTACTGCGCGGATAAGAAATGTGCTGCATGCTTTGAGGACTGCGAAGCCTTGAGGACTGTCAGTTTTATCGATGCACCTGGACACGAGACGCTGATGACAACAGTGCTGAGCGGCGCTTCGCTCATGGATGGCGCCATACTCATTATCGCTGCGAACGAGAAATGCCCGCAGCCGCAGACTCGCGAACACTTAACCGCACTAGAGGTTGTGGGAATAAAAAACGTGGTCATAGTCCAGAACAAGATCGACCTTGTCACTGAAGATGAGGCGAAGAAAAATTACAGCGAGATAAAAAAATTTATCAAGGGCACGATACTGGAGAAGGCACCGATAATACCAGTCTCTTCGCAGCAGAGGGTTGGCATAGACACGCTCATAGAGGCGATAGAAACATATATAAAGACTCCGAAGCGTGAGACTGAAAAGGATTTGAAGATGCTTGTTGCCAGGAGCTTCGATATAAACAAACCCGGCACTGAGGTTAAAAAACTGGTCGGCGGTGTGTTAGGTGGTACGATAGTCGCAGGCAGCCTTAAGGTCGACTCTGAAATAGAGATAAGGCCGGGCGCAAGAATCGGAAGCAAGTACAAGCCGCTCGTTACAAAGGTTGCGGGGCTGCAGAAGGCTGGCATCAATCTTGAAGAGGCAGGGCCTGGCGGACTGATTGGAGTAATGACAACTCTTGATCCTGTGCTGACAAAGTCGGACATACTGGTTGGTAATGTCGTTGGCTGTCCAGGAAAGCTGCCAGAGGCTGTCAACGAGATGACGATAGAGATAAAGCTTCTGGAAAGGGTTGTGGGGTCGGACGAGCTGAAAGCTGTGGCATCCATAAAAGTCGGTGAGGACCTGCTGATAAACGCAGGAACTTCACGGTCGCTCGGAACGATTGCCTCCATAAAGAAGGAAAGGATTGAGCTGAAGCTGAAGATACCTTTATGTATAGACAAAAAAGAAAGGATAACAATCTCTAGGCAGATTGCTGGTCGTTGGCGACTTATCGGCTACGGTGCTGCTGTCTAGCTTGTGTGACGTCTAGCCTGTGCACTGTATTACTGAACTGTGGGTTTTTCCGCTTGCTTCCTTGACTTTCACAGTGTTAAACCCAGTTGAGCCTGTCAATGTGTTGGTGCACTGGAACATTGAACCTGCGTTAATCATGCCCGAAGTAGCGCAGACTCCTCCTGCTACTAGAGGAGTTAAAGCCGTACCGTCGGCCTTTGTTCCCGATATCGTAATGCTGCTAGCGTTTACTGCTGTCGTTCCGGAATTGTCTATGAATATTATCATGGTCGTTCCCGAGCACGATGATGAGTCATCAACGGCTAGAGATACTGCTGTCTCTCTTGTAAAGATACCAGTCATGTAGCTGTACGCGAATGCCGATAGGCTGATGGTTATCACCAGCATCAATATCGTCGCTATTATCGTGGATACTCCTTTCATCACATCACTTTGAATATAATTTTCGTTTTCCGGCTTATAAATATGTGTTATAAATCCTAAGCGAAGATATAATAAATCATGAAAAAAATACTTTTGGACGCGAATTTTCTCATAGACCTAATAAAATACAAAATAGATGTGGACGGAATGGAAGAGCTAGTTGGCGGAGACTGCAGGCTCGTGGTGCTTAAACCTGTTTTGACCGAGTTGAGAAAAATATCCGGAGGAAAATCGAAAGATTCCAGGTTTGCCAAAATTGCCTTGATGGTAATAAAAGAAAAAGGATTTGATATCGTTGAGACCGAGGAAAAAAAGGCAGACGAGGCGATTGTGCGCATGGCGGACGAAGACACCGCGGTTGCGACCAACGACATCGAGCTGAAAAAAAGGCTGAGAGCGCTTGGAGTGAGGGTAATACATTTGAGGGCGAAGAAACATTTGGCCGTGAGCTGATGGAAAAATTTTGTGAAAAACTACTTCAGCTCCGCGCTTCTTCTGCTGTACCACAGCGCGGCAAGCAGTATTGCAAGACACGCTGCAACAATAGCGCCTGAGACAAGGATGTTGTTTTTGTAGACAAGTATGACCGGCGCGACAAGCAGCGTGATGAGGTTGATGACCTTGAGCATCGGATTTAAAGCAGGTCCTGCAGTGTCTTTCAGCGGATCGCCTACAGTGTCGCCGATAACGCTCGCCTTGTGCGCGTCCGAACCCTTGCCGCCGTAAACGCCGCTCTCTATCCATTTTTTTGCATTGTCCCATGCACCGCCTGCAGTAGACATGAACACTGCCAGCAGCTGCCCGCTAATTATCGAGCCTACTAGAAAGCCGCCGAGCGCGTATTCCTTTAGCGCAAAGCCGACAATCAGCGGCGTTATAATGGCTATAGTTCCCAGTGTCAGCAATTCTCTCTGCGCAGCAAGCGTGCTTATCTCAACGCATTTGCCGTAGTCCGGCTCGACCTTGCCTTTCAGTATTCCTGGATTTTCCTTGAACTGCCTTCTCACCTCGTTGATCATCTGGAACGCGCCCCTCCCGACTGCCCTGATCGCTATGGAGCTGAAGAGGAACGGGACTGCGCCGCCGATGAGCACGCCTGCAAAGACCGTCGGGTCTTGCAAAGGCAGTGTCGTGATCTTCGTGACCTCGAAATAGGAGTTGAAAAGCGATATTGCTGCCAGCACTGCCGAGCCTATTGCAATACCTTTTGTTATAGCCTTTGTGGTGTTGCCGACCGCGTCAAGCTCGCCTAAAACTTTTCTAGCCTTCGGCTCGAGGTTGGCCATCTCGCCTATCCCTCCTGCATTGTCACATATTGGGCCGAAAGCGTCCATCGACACATTGTTGCCAGTCAGGGTCAGGAATCCTATTCCAGCCAATGCTATGCCATAAGCCGTCATAATATAGTTCGCCCCGAATATCGCGCCCGACACAACAATAGTGCCGACAATCAACAAAGCCGCTACAACAGTCGACTCGCAACCAACAGAAAGGCCGGACAGTATCGTCGTGGCAGCTCCTGTCAGAGATGACTTCGCTATTTCCTTGACAGGCCCGAACTTTTTGGAAGTGAAGAACTCTGTCTGATAGTTGATCATCACTGCCAAAACTATTCCGCTCAACGTGGCAGCAAACGGCGCTAAGCTGCCCATGTAAAAGTAAGACAGCAGGAAGAATCCTGTGATCGATATCAATGCAGAGATGTTGAATCCTTTCTTTATCGCCTTCATCGCATCATGCGCGCCGCCGCTGGTGCTCACTGCATAAGTTCCGATTATTGAACTTAGAACGCCTAATGCACGGATGACAAGGGGAAATATCACTCCCTGCATGCTTCCCGGATAAGCAGCAAGGCCGAGTATCATCGCCGCAACTATGGAAACCTCGTAAGATTCGAAAATATCCGCTGCCATGCCTGCGCAGTCTCCGACATTATCACCGACCAAATCAGCAATCACAGCAGGATTTCTTGGATCATCCTCTGGTATTCCAGCTTCAATCTTGCCGACCATATCAGCTCCCACATCAGCAGCTTTTGTATAAATGCCGCCGCCAACCCGCATGAACAGAGCTATCAGCGAGCCTCCGAAGCCGAAACCAAGCAAAACCTCAAAAGCCTTCACAGGGCCGTAATACATAAATATTATCGTGCCGCCCAGCAGCCCTAGGCCATCAGTCAGCATACCTGTGATAGTTCCAGTCCTGTAGGCTATCTTCAATGCCTCGGCAAAACTTTTTTTGGCTGCGCTCGCAACTCTGACATTTCCCTTCACAGCCATTGTCATTCCAACATAACCGACAGTCGCAGAAAACACAGTGCCCATAACAAATGCCAAGGCGCGGCCCAACGCTATGGATGGATCGGTCTCAGTCGCAGTGAAATAAAGCGCTATGGCAAGAAATATCACCGGAATGATTATGCTCTTGATCTGCCTTTTCAGGTAGGCCTGCGCGCCATCGGATATCGCCCTGTTGACCTTGCGCATTTTTTCCGTCCCTTCATCGTACCGCCTTATCTGCAGGATGAGCAGGAGTGCGTAGAGCAGGCCAGCAACTGCGGTTGCCAAAACGCCGTATACTGCAACAGTTTCGAAGATCAAGCTGTTCACTTTATCAGATTAGGTTTATTAAAATATATAAAATTAACCTACCTTAAATTTTTAAGTTTAACAATATATTTCCAGTTATTAAAGGCATTTATAGCCGAATCAAAAATATAAAGGGCTAATGACAAGATTATAAAGTGAGAACAAATGTACAGGATAATCACTGTTGAGGACAAGATAAGAGTCCCGCCGGCGAAGCTCAGCGCTGACTTGAAGGAGTCTGTAAAAGAAAGCATCGAAGAGCAGATGGCCGGGCTGGTGGATTACAGGCTCGGAATTGTTCTTGCTGTCGTGTCCGTTGACAATGTCGGCGAGGGGAAGATTGTTGCAGGCAACCCGGGTGTTTTTTATGACTCGCGCTTCAGGCTGCTGACCTTCAAGCCCGAGCTGCACGAGCTCGTTTCCGGCGAGGTGATAGACAACACCGAATTTGGTGCATTCGTGAGGATGGGACCGATGGATGGGCTGATACACATATCGCAGATCATGGACGACTACGTCAGCTACAACAACAAAAATTCCGTGTTCATGGGCAAGGAGAGCAAACGGACATTAAAGGAAGGCGACCTTGTCAGGGCGAGGGCTATCTCAGTCTCGTTTGACAAGGAGGAGAACAAGATAGGCTTGACTATGCGGCAGCCTTTGTTGGGCACGCTGCAGTGGATAGAAGACGAGAAAAAGAAAGGAAAAGCAGCGAAGGAAGAGAAGAAGGAGAAATAACTGGGGGAGAAACAGTATGGCAAGGAAAGCGCAGGTCTGCAGGAACTGCAGGAGGTTCACGAACGAGTCTTCGTGTCCAGTGTGCAAGTCGACAAACCTTTCGACAAGCTGGAAGGGCTTGGTCATCATAAGCGATGTCAACAGCGAGCTGGCGAAAGCATTGAATGTCGCCGAGCCTGGGAGATATGCTTTGTACGTTGGATGATGCTGTAAATAGTGGTTATATGGAAATGAAAATTCTGGAAGAAGTGGAGAACAAGCTGCTCGACAGGAAGGAAATAAAATTCTCTGTCAAGCATGACAAGGCTGCGACGCCGAAGAAGCAGGACTTGATAAAAGAGATTGCTGCAAAGTATTCCGTTGCAGAGGAGAATGTCGTCATAGATTATATTTTTACAAAAAAAGGTACAAATGAATCGGATATAAAAGTGAAAATTTATGAAGAGAAGCCGAAGATCAAGGTTAAAAAGACTGAGAAGAAGGAAATAGCAAAGGCAGAGGAAAAAAAATGAAGAGCAAAAAGGTAAAGCAAGGTTCTTTCTTCAAAGTGACGGATGGCAAACTGGAGAGAAGGGGAAGAAGTTGCCCCCGCTGCGGTGACGGCACTATGATGGCTGAGCATAAGGACAGATGGTATTGTGGCAAGTGCCTGTATACTGAGTGGAAAAAGACTGAGAAATAGTTCTTGGGTTTTTAAAAGATCGAGTTACAATTTTTTCATGCGTAAGGTGGGATTTGAACCCATTAAGAATCAATTTAATATATGATTCACTAAGATTTATTTGATGGTCAGATGAAAACTAATAAGATTATAAAATTTGTTTTATCTATTGCGCTTTGCCAGGTAGCAGGTTTAATCGGTTCGCTATTTACTACTCCTTCAATTCCTACATGGTATGCTTCACTTCAGAAACCAAGTTTTGCTCCTCCAAACTGGCTCTTTGGCCCCGTTTGGATTACACTTTATACTTTGATGGGCATTTCACTTTATTTGGTATGGAATAAAGGATTGAAAAACAAACTGGTGAAGAAAGGTTTGCTAATATTTGGCATCCAACTTGCGCTAAATGCGTTGTGGTCGTTCTTGTTCTTTGGTTTACGTTCCCCATTATACGGGTTTATCGAGATAATAGTTCTTTGGATTGCTATCGGATTTACAATTCTTAAATTTTATAGAATTTCAAAGAACGCAACTTTTCTATTATTACCATATATAACATGGGTGACTATTGCCGCAGTTCTCAACTACTACATTTGGATTCTTAATTAGCTTGTGCGGGAGGTGGGATTTGAACCCACTGAAAATCACTTTTTCTCTTTAGATATAAAAACTGAAGTTTCTGCATTTGGGACATAATCAACAAAAAACCCATATGGTTTAAGTTGTAATATCAAATCTCTTGCATCAAAAGTTCCAGTTACTATTATTTGTCCTTTAGGTTTTAATACTCTTGTAGATTCTTCGTATAGTTCCAATGCAGGAAAATCGTGCATAACTCTGAATGCAGTAACCAAATTTATAGTGTTTTTTTCAAGACCTTTCAAATATTCAATACCATCTTGATGAACGGCTTTTTCTTTTTTCAGAACACCATATTTGGTAGCTTCGTCTAAAACCTTTCTATCTGTATCCACACCGGTAACATCTGCGCCATATTGTTTTAATACCCACGCACCAGGGCCAGAACCTGTTGCAATATCAACTGCTTTACCTTTCAAATTACCTGGATTTAACAATTCATTTATTAACAATGTGGCAATAACATATTCAATACTCTTTATACGAGCTTGTAAGTAGCTATCGAAACTTTCAGTTGGAATATTTAGTTTTACCATAGATGTGTGAGGGCTCGTACTAATTGAATATCGATTTTGCATAATCTTACACTGGTAGTTAATTATTTAAGACTTTCTACCAGATAGAAATTTCAAATTAGCAAATCCCACAAATATCAAGCCTGTGCGGGAGGTGGGATTTGAACCCGCGCATGACGAAAACAAATATCGCATGGTTATAAAAATTAAAGAAAGGAAAGCGCTTCCATAATTCTGGTTACTTCCGGGCCAGTGGTAGATTCTCCGATAACTGCACCGGCACTATTTGCAATCATGCAGCTTCCGACGAAAGGCGAGCCGAAGTTCGCAGTGCCGATGTCGACAGGGGTTTTCAAAACGTCCTCGATGAGTTTTATCTCCTCCTCGGAAGCGTCCCTGTGAACAAGACAGCCTTTGTTGGTCGCAACGCCGCAGCTTCCAACTGTAGTTATCTCAGCCAAAGAAGCGTACTCGCTTTCAACCCCCAGACAATCTTCTATCTTTTTCTTTTCCCTTTTTGAAAAGATCTTGCTGACGACTGCTCCCTTGTCGTTGCAAAGGACGAGGTTGCCGAGTGCTGTGAATGTTGTTTTCAAAACAGTGACATTCATCCCGTAATTTTTTTTCAGGATTTTCAATTTCGCAAACTCCCTTTCGCTGACTATACCAGGTAAGATCAATCCGTTTGAATTCATACAGCAGAAAATGCCAGCCAAATCAGTGTTAGCAATGTTGGTTTTCAAAACATTTACCTTCAGCAAAGACTCTATCTTCTCTACGGCTTTGTCAGGCACAAAGTTGCCTAGAATGCAAACCTTGTCAGAGGATTTGCCGAACAAACCGAGGTTGTGATCGCCGTGAAAATTCGTCTGGGCTATTTGCATTGACTCACTGTTTTTCCAACAGAGTAACCTTTGCCGTTCCGTCATCCGAAGTTGTCACTTTAACGCGCATCCTCATCAGCGGCCTTTTTATGCCGCGCTGCCATATCTTCTCGTTCATCTTGCTGTCAATGACAATCCTTTTTGCCTTGACGTGTTTTTTAAGGTATTTTCTCAGCACGCTTAGTGCTTCAGCGCTCCTGTTCCAGTACGGCTTCTTCAGCACTTCCCTCCTGATATTAACGGTAATAATCTTCTCTACCATTCTTTTATTTTCCTGTCGGAGCAATAAATAGATTGCATATGGCCTAAATTGCCAGGTCTTCTCAAGAGTGAATAAACTTAAAGGCGTGAGCAAATGTTTATAAGCAGCCCTGAATAAAATTTATAAAGATAGTATGAAAGGAATAAGTCCGATGGTGGCGACTGTGCTGCTTCTGGCGTTTACTGTTGCAGTGGGAGGCATAATAAGCGTTTGGATGACTGGATTGACAAGGACGCAGACTGCAGGAGTGACTACGGCTGCGCAGTGCGCGTCGACGAGATTAGATATTACCGCTGATTTATCTGGGGATGGGACTGGTGGTTTAATAATAAAGTACACTAATTTAGGTCCTGAAGTAATCTACCCGAAAAATGCAACAATAACGTGCGGCGCGTTAACGAATACATCAACGCCGAATGAAACCATTACCGGTTTGGCAGTAGGTCGATCCAATTCAATAATAGCGTTTGTATCTGGTTGCGCGACAAATAACAACTTGACCGTAAGGATGACAGCAACGTGCGGTTCGGATCAGAAGGGAACAGTATTTGCAGAGTGTAAAAATACAAACTGCTAGGTGATATGAAAATGAAAGGAATAAGTCCGATGGTGGCGACTGTGCTGCTTCTGGCGTTTACTGTTGCAGTGGGAGGCATAATAAGCGTTTGGATGACTGGATTGACAAGGACGCAGACTGCAGGAGTGACTACGGCTGCGCAGTGCGCGTCGACGAGATTAGATATTACCGCAAGTATAGCAAGTGCTTCTACGTCGAGTGCCGTACAAGTAACATATACCAATCTAGGTCCGGAGATAATTTACCCACAAAACATAACTGTGTCATGCGGCTCAGCTGTTAACACAACATGGGCTTCAGAAGGTCTAACTGGCGCAGCATTGGCTGTTGGCTTTAGCAACCAAAAATTAATGGTTGTTGGTGCACCTTGCGGTACAAACAGCGGCAATCTCACTGTGTCGATGGCAGCAAAATGCGGCACTGATCAGAAAGCAACAGTTTATGCAGAATGCTTAGGAACAAACTGCTAAGTACAGCCGAAGAAAATTGAGAATTTTTTAATTTCCAGAATTTTATTTTTTAGAAAAATTATATCCTCAGCCTGACCCTTTTCCATCTCTTTACTTTATCAACATTAATCCTTCTCGTTCTGGCGCGCTTCAAGCCGAACTTCCTTATGTCCGCCCATCTCGGAGCTAGCTTAACCTTTTTTATCCTTACAAGCTTTGCCCTCTTTGAGGAGCTGTCCACAGACACGGCAATCACTTCAGAAGCTTCCTTATTTCGCCCGATTTTTTTATCGCTATGTCAGCCATCTTCTCTATATCGGCAACATCAAACTCGTGCCTGCCCTGCTTCTGCAGCGCACATATCCCATCGTCGTCCATGACCGATATGCTCAACTTCGAATCCAACACAGCCTCTTCCTCTAGTGTTGGGTCGACAATGTACTTGTCGCCTACCTTGCCGACCGTCACGTTCACAGGCTTCGCTACTACAGGAAGATTTTTCTCATAGTCACCGCGCACTATCTTCTCATCAACAATCTTCGGCATCTTTGCATTCAACAATGCAGCTATGGCTGCCAGCGCAGCGCAGTCCAAGAGGTTGCCGCGGTGGTTGATTATGTGGATGTCGATGAAGACGCACCACACCTTTTCGCTTGGAGTTATGCAAAGCTTTTCCAGCTCAATGCATTTTGACTCCCTTATACCTCTGTCAACCACTCTTGACAGCTCGACTGCATCCTCGCCGGGCGGACCTGACTCAAAATCAGGCGAAGCCAGCGGTGTGAACTCAGTGTTTACAATCAGTATGCCTTCATCGGGCGTGTCTGCGAACGGCTCGCCAATGTTCAGCTTCACGCCTGCTATGATTTCTGTCTCGCCCAGTTTTACACGAGCAGAGCCTTCAGCCTTTTTGATTATTCCTTGTTCTATAACAATCTTCCGGAAGTCATCAAACTTCCTCTGGTCGATCCTCTTGTTTTTTTCTATCAGTTCCAACGCGTAGCTTTCCTGCATACCAAACCCTCTTTGAACTCAAACTCTGAACTCAAACCCTCTTGAACTTCTCCTTCAAAGTCTTCTTCTGCAGATTGTAAATCCTTTCGCACGTCTGCTCTGCCAGTTTCACCAGTTTTACCAGCTCGCTTCTCGTGACAATGCCGTCCATCTGCAGCAGCGTGACCTTCTTCTTCGTTCCCATGATTGCGAACGCAAGGTCTATCTCGGAGTTGTTGTCCTCCTTGCCGTTCAAATCTACGACAAGTTGCCCGTCAATCTTGCCCACAGAGCAGGCAGCAACCAAGTCCTTCATCGGCACGCCCGCATCCGCTAATGCGAGCGAGGCTGCGTTTATTCCTGTCACTCTCGTGGAACCGTCAGCCTGCAGTATCTCGATAAAAACGTCTATCGTAGCCTTCGGGAAATCCTCAAGGAACAGTGCTGGTTCTAACGCAAGCCTCGCCACCTTTGACAGTTCCACGCTCCTCCTGTCAGGGCCGGGCGACTTCCTGTCTTCTACAGAGAAAGGAGCCATGTTATACCTGCAGCGCAGTATGCCTGTCTCTGATTCCTGCATCCATCTCGGAAACAGCTCGCGCGGGCCGTGGACCGATGATATTGCCTGCGTGCCGCCGAACTGCACTATGGCTGAACCCGTAGCTCTGTTAACCACTTCCACTTCCATGGTCACAGGCCGCGTGTCCTCAAAACCCCTTCCGTCTATCCTCTTGTTGTCAACAATCATCTTTTCGTCTGTCTTGGCCATAAAATCACCCAAGCATCTTCTCTATCTTCTCGGTCAGGCCGATGGTGTGCGACTCCCTTTCTATTGTTAATATCGCCTCGATGGCCTTTGCCTTATCAACACCTCTTATCCACACAACACCGTTTTGGCCAGCAGTAATGTCGCAGCCCGTCTTCTCCTTGATAAGCGAAATCATGCTTCCGTTCTTTCCTATTATCCTCGGTATTTTGCTGGGCGTGACCTTTATTGTTATGCCACTTAAGAGCTTCCTGCTGCCAATGGCGCGCATGCTGACCTGTATGGTCTTGTTTTTTGTTGACTTGGAAATCTTGCAGAATATGAAATCGCCGACATCGAAAAACCTGCTTATGTCCGTCCTCTGCGTGTCCACGAATTCTGCCACGCCTTCTGATAAAGGTAAAAAGGCAAGATACGGCGAGTTGACATCGACCATCCAGCCTGATATTTCCACAGTGGTTATAGTCCCGACGACCTTGTCGCCTATGTCCGGTATGTACACTCCTGAAAGAGGTATAACAAAAATTTCATTCTCGTCGGTTCTCGGTATTCCCAGCACTTCAGCAAAAACCTTCTCGGCCTCGTAGTACGCACCCTTGCCAACCTTCCTTCCAGCCTTTTCAGCTATAAACTCGCCAGGCACAACTACCTCTGCGACCTCTTCCTTTTTCATTTCCGTCACAACGCATCCTCCCTTTTGACTATCTTCGTCTCGAACGCTCCCTGCGTCATTCCAGCTATCTTCTGGAACAGCTCATCCTGCACGCCAGCCATCATCTTGATGCTTATCTGAAGGCTGCCGTCGTTGAGCCACTGTTCACTAATTATTGTGCCGGAAGCTTTTAAAGCTGTGTACGTCCTGCCTGCGAACTGGGGCGGTATCTTGAACTGTATTATAACATTTTGGAACTTTATAGGTATAATTGTTTTTATGGCCTTCAAGACCTTTTCGACCTGCTGCTCTACATCAGCAAAAGGGTCAACGTTTATACTAGCCTTCTCCATGGCATTGATTATTCGCTGCATCGGATGCGGAGTGTTGGTCTGAGGGTTTATGCCTCTGCGCGAAATGGTCGCCGCTATCTGCGTCCTCCTCTGCTCGACCATCTGCCTTCTTTGTTCTGTTGTCAACTGCAGCTCGCCCTCGCGTATAATCCTTTCCGCGATTTTGAAAACGTCGGTCGTGCCGAATATTTTTTGCAGGTCTTGCTCTGGCACACGCTCAGTGTTCCGCACGTCATGGTAAACTCCAGGAAAGGCAATGACTTCGTTTATGTCGATCTTCGCACCCTTCTTAAAATCTAAAGCTCTGTTAGGGTCAATCAGCACTTCGAACTTCTGGCCCGACCTGTGCAGACGAGCTACCACTGCCTTGTCCACGCCTATTGCCATGCTACCACCTTGGCTACTTCGCTCGCTTCAAGTCGTCTTCGCTGAGCTTCTTGAACTTTCCAGTGGATTTGTAGACTATGGCTATGTCTATTGCGTCTCCCTTTCTCTCCTTTTCTGTCTTGGAGATTATGTCAAGCGCTAATGCTATTGCTTCATGTTCGGACATGTTGAACTTCCACTTCTGCTTGAATATCTTGTTTGCTATCGCGCCGCCGCGGCCGATGGCATAGGCCTGCCATTCGTACAGCATGCCAGACGGGTCAGACTCGATTATGTGTGAACCAGTCTTGTCAACTCCTCCTATGAGGAACGACACGCCGAAAGGCCTAAGGCCTGCGTATAGTGTTGATATCTGCATGCGGTCGCCTATCGTCCTCGCAACTCCCCATATGTCTATCGGCTCCTCGTAGGTTATCTTGTGCACCTGCGCTTTCACTCGCGCCTGGTTTGCCAAGACTCGCGCATCAGCAAGCAGCCCGGCAGCAACTGCGCCGGCATGGTCGTCGATCTGGAATATCTTCTCCAGCGACGTCGTGACTATGAGGCTTGCAGTTGATTTCACTGTTGCAAGCAGCACGCCGTCCTTGAATACAATTCCAAGGCTAGTCGTGCCGCGCTTCACTGCCTCTTTCGCATATTCGACCTGGAACAGGCGTCCGTCAGGCGAGAAAACGGCTATTGTTCGATCATAACCCATGTACTCAGGTGGCATAATCTCAGGCATTGTTTGTCACCAATCCCAAAATATTATTCAATTCACCAACTCCTACAACATAACTTGTTATTCATAGTTTAAATTTAATTAAAGTTTCCTTTTTTAAATAGCTATCTTTTGGGTTTATTTCTTTATCCTGCTAACATCTTCAACAGTCAGCCATGCAGACATCGCACCAAAACCAGACTTGTCAATCTCAAAAGGCTCAACTTCCTGAGGATTTTTCAAAAATACCAGCATGCAGTATTTTTTATCCTTAAACATTTCAAAAAATTCAGGTATCTTTTCTTTTTCAATTCCGTCTTCCTCCCCATACCTGGATAAAATTTCTTTTACTTTTTGCGGAGTGAGGCTGGAAAATTGCATTACTTTTTCAACTTCTGCTTTCAGAGCAACTTTTTCTCCAGAATCTTTAAAGTAAACAACTTCTCCGGACTTGATTCTATCCCACGGAGCGTATTTTACTTTATACCATCTCGATTCGATTTTCTTCTGGCCTGAGAGAATTTTCGGAGCCAGCCCCCAGGATTTTTTCATTATAGCGACGTGTTCCATGGTCTCATTTCAAACCTTTTATCGTTCCAGAAATGCTGAGTATTTTGAATACAACTCTTGTGTCGCCAAGCCGAGAAATCAGTCCTAGACCAGCGACTACAGATGCAACAGATTTGTTGTTGCATTTTATCACGCCAATCTGGTTTTGCTCGTCGTACAAATTTTTTATCAGCCATATTGACAGCTTGCTCACACCAAACTCGCCGTAAAAATCCAAGAAAGTATTCCAAACCGCCGCCTCCAAATCAGAGTACGTTATCCTTTCGTCTGACAAGACTCGAAAAGATATATATCTCTCCTTCTCGCGCAAAGTAGGCAGCAATATTTTGAGTTTTTCCTCTTGCCTCATTTAATCACTTCAAAATTTTTACTCCTGGTAAAATCCATTTTTCATTCTTCCTTTCAATCGCTTGTTTCAAAATCTTCTCCGGAATTTTTGACAGCGATTCTTTTGCTTTATTTAGTTCCAAGCCGAGTTGCTCGGCCATTGAAATCATAACACGAGAATCTCGCATCTCATAATGACTAATCGCTCCCGAACACAAAATTATCGGTGTATGGAATTTTTTCGCTAGTTTTATATTGTTCTGCATTTTTGCCAGAAGCTTGCTCCTCGAGCTCTTGCTCTCGATCAAGATATTCCTGAAATTTATCTCGATCGCAACGTTGTTTTTTCTAGCCAGTTTCATCAGCACGTGGTTCAGCCCGGAATCCTGCCTGCCAAGCTCCGGGTGGGTTAAAATATCTACTTCGGGCGTTTCCACTGCTTCTCGATTCAGCCACAGGTCACCTCCTCTCACAAGCAAAACGTCAAACCTCCTTCTCCTCTCTTTCAACAGCATCAGCTCCTTCGGCGAGCGGGCCTCAAAGCCGAGGAAAATTTCTATTCCAACCTTCTGCCTGGCATTTTCGATTTCATAATACAGTTTTTTTATCTGGTTCTCGTTCTTGTAATATTCGGAAAAGCATATACCTTTGTATCCAAGCTCTTTCGCCATGGCAGCGAGTTGCTCAATGCTGCTCTCGCCCTCTGAAAACGCCGAGTGAACGTGCAAGTCGAAGAACTGCATAAATAGAAATTGTATTGTTATGTTATTTAGTTTTACTGAAATTCATGCGGGAGGTGGGATTTGAACCCGCACAGCATGTTCGACATTGCCGCACAATTTACTTTAATCCTCTTGCCTTCTTGCCAGAAGAAGTCAAGCCGCGCTGCACGCGCCTTCTGCTAGCGGGATTGCACAGCCATTTCATATTCGGATCGTTCCTCACATTTCCGTGGTTTGGATCTGCAAGAATAATCTCGTAAAACTCGTACTGCCCGTCCTCGCCGACCATATAAGAATTCAAAACTTCCATGTTTGGAAATCTTCTCTGTGCCTTCTCCTCGGCAATCCACTGCAAAGATTTGCCATGAGTGAAATGCGTCAAACCCGCTTTAGACGGCTTCCTGCCTCGCCTGTCCGCTTCTCTGCGTCTGCCGCCCTTTCCTATTTTCACCCTAGCGATTGCATAGCCTTGCTTTGCCTTGTAGCCTAACGCTCTAGCACGGTCAAGCCTCGTCGGCTTTTCAACACGCTCCACAGTGTGCTGCTTCCTCCACGCTATGAGCCTGCTTCTTGTAGCTTCCTTCAGGTTAATCCTAGGCTTCTTCCACAGTTTCCTTATCCGCTTGTACAGCATGTTTACGACCTCATACAGTTTTGTAGTCAAGGTTTATATATATTGTTGATTATAATCTTAAAAAGGTGAAAAACAAAATGCACCCGATAATAAAAATCTTCGTAGGAGCAGTGTTCGTGATCGGCAGCATATGGTGGATATTGCAGGGTTCCGCGCAGTATCTCAACAGGAGCGGAATCAGCGATTTCATGACTGTAGTGAACGGACTGCTGCCGCCTTTCGTTGCTCTTCTCGGACTTTTCATAGTTTGGCTGGAACTGGACGAGCTGAAAATCGAGAAAGAGCTCAAGCAGGAAGAGAGAAAATCCAGGAAAAAGTGACTGCCCAACAAACTTTTAACCTATTCCTGACTTTTATTTAAATATGGGAGTGCAGCTTTCCGGTATCATACCAGTAAAAGAAGTGGAACTTGTAGAACTGTCGGGCAGGAAGATTGCTGTAGATGCCTATAATACACTTTATCAATTTCTTTCAATCATCCGCGACAGGATGACTGGTGAACTTCTAAAAGACAGTAAAGGTAGAGTTACATCGCATCTTTCAGGACTGTTGTATAGGACATCGAACCTCATCGAGGCTGGCATAAAACCTGTGTTCGTTTTCGACGGCGAGCCGCCTGCTTTCAAGAAAAAAACCATAGAGGCAAGGCAGGCTGCACGCGATGAAGCAAAAAAAATGTGGCAGCAGGCAGTTGAACGAGGCGAGGAGGCTATCAAATACGCTCAGGCAGCTTCACGCTTGACAGAAGAGATGATTGTCAGCTCAAAAAAGCTGCTGGAGATAATGGGAATACCTTGGGTTCAAGCCAAGTCTGAAGGAGAGATGCAGTGCGCGCACATGTGCAAGAAAGGAGATGTGTGGGCTTCTGCTTCGCAGGATTATGATTCTATTCTTGTAGGCTCGCCGAGGCTGATACGCAACCTGTCAATCAGCGGAAGGAGAAAAGTGCCGAGGAAGGAAGATTATGTTGAGATCAAGCCTGAGATAATAGAAATGGACAAAGTGCTGCAAGAGTTAGGAATAACAAAAGAGCAGCTGGTGATTGTCGGCATACTTACAGGGACAGACTATGCTGAAGGGGTGATGGGTGTTGGGCCGAAGACTGCATTGAAGCTTGTCGCGCAGCACAAGACACTGGAAAAAATACTTGAGAATGTCGAGTGGGAGGATGAAGTGCCTGCGGAGGAGATATATGATTTTTTCCTCAACCCGCCTGTTTTTGATGTTTACAGTTTAGAATGGAAGCAGGTCGACTCGGAAAAGCTGATAAAGTTCATGGTTGACGAGCACGACTTTTCTCGTGAAAGAGTGGAGAAGGTTATAGAACGACTGCAGCAGAGCTTTGCATCGGGAAGGCAGGCGAGTTTAAAAGGATGGTTTGAGAAATAAATTTATCAAAATTCAATTGATTCTTATGGACATAGACAAGATAGTCGACATAGCGAAGAAGAGAGGCTTCGTGTTCCAGTCCGCAGAAATCTACGGCGGTGTCAGCGGTTTTTTTGACTACGGACCCCTCGGTACTGTCATGAAAAACAAGCTGGAAAATTTCTGGAGGGAATTTTTCATAAAATCCAGCGACAATGTCTTTGAAATTTCCACGCGGACAATAGTTCCGGAAGCGGTGTGGCAGGCTTCGGGCCACCTGAAGGATTTTGTCGACCCGATAACTCAATGTCAGTCGTGCAAAAGCATGTTCCGCGCAGACAACCTGATAGAGGAGCAGAGCGGGAAGTTTGTTGAAGGGTTGAAGGCAGAAGAGCTGACAAAAGTCATAAAAGAAAAAAATATAAAATGCCCGAAGTGCAAGGGAACGCTAAACGACGTGAAAATTTTCAACCTCATGCTCAAAACAAATGTAGGACCTGTGGAGGGGACTGCAGCGTACTTGCGGCCTGAGACTGCGCAGGGAATTTTCACGAACTTCAAAAACATACTGAACTCGACCAGGGCGAAGCTGCCCTTCGGCGTTGCGCAGGTTGGAATAAGCTACAGGAACGAGATCTCGCCAAGGCAGTGGATCATACGGCTGAGGGAGTTCAACCAGACAGAGATAGAATTCTTCTTCAATCCGGAAAAAACCGAACATCCAAAATTCTCAGAAGTTGCGAAGAAAAAACTGAGGATTGTAACAAGAGAGGAGCAGAAAAAAGAAGGAAAAATAACAGAAATGACCGCTTCAGAGGCAGTGAAGAAAGAAATAGTGCCGAACCAGTTGATGGCCTATTTCATGGCTAAAGAGCTGGAGTGGTACCAACAGCTCGGCATACCGATCGAGGCCTTGCGGCACAGGCACATGCTGCCGGAAGAGACGCCGCACTACTCGAAGGGAAACTTCGACATGGAAATAAAGTTTGATTTTGGCTGGAAGGAGGTTGTCGGCAACGCCTACAGAACGGATTTTGATTTGCAGACGCACATGAAACACTCTGGAAAAGACTTGACAATAGTTGAAGATGGAGAGAAGATTGTGCCGCATGTCGTAGAACCTTCATTCGGTTTGGATAGAACTTTTTATGCCATACTGCTTCACTGTTTTGTGGAAGACAAGAAACGTGGTTGGGACTGGTTTAAGTTCCCTGCGAAGATTGCGCCTTACGTTGCAGCTGTTTATCCACTGGTCAGCAAGGATGGTGTTGACGAAAAAGCAAGAGAAGTTTTCAACTCTTTGAAATGTTGCTTTGATGTTTTCTATGACGAGGCAGGAAGTATTGGAAAAAGGTATGCTAGGAGCGATGAGATTGGTGTTCCAATAGCTTTGACGGTGGATTATCAAACTTTAAAGGATAATACAGTAACATTGAGAAATAGAGACGACACGAAACAGATAAGAGTTGAAGTGAAAAAATTGCCCGACATAATCTGGAAACTAGTTAATCAGCAAATAGAGTTTGAAAAAGCTGGGAAGGCTGTCAAATAGTTTATCCCGCTTTGCCTCTGTAGATTGTTGCGAATTTTGGCGTGATTATGAGGAAGTCCTCGTCAACACCGACCATGTCGCCGTTCATTGCCACGCATGTCTTTCTCAGCTTGTCCACTGCCCTCTTGAGCTCGTTTATGTCCTTGCCGCGCAGTTCCTTGATCTTCAGAAAAACGACACTTCCCTCCCTCACTAGCTGCTGCACGCGGTCGGCATCCGCATAGCTCTGCAGTTTCTCTATGCGCACGTTGACCTTGCCTTCTTCGGCCTCAGGGATAGCTTCGACGAAATCCTCGCCTTCTTCAACTGTCTCTGTCTTGAATTTCCCCAAAATCTTGTCCTTTATGCCCATCTTACCACCCCTTTACTGATATCATTCATTTCGTTTGCAAAGGATAAATAATTTAAACTCACGCCCTCCTGAGCTCCTCGAGCATGCTTACAACGTTCCATATCTGCGTCCTTGTGTACATCGGCATGTTTGGGTCGTTGATAATCTCGTCGAGGGTGTGTATGGCAGTGCTTATCTTCACTTCCGCGGTGTCAGCAGTGCTGTTCAGCGAGGCAAGCGAGTTCTCCGCTGCTGCGCGTATGTTCCTCGGCACGGTCCTGTCGTTGAGAATCTGCTCTAGTATCGTTAAAACTGGTTTCAGTTCCTCTGCCAAGCTTGCCATGCCGACCACTCATTTTTATTTTCCTCATTTTATGACTTCTTTGAGCTTTGCCTGAAGCTCCTTCAGTTTTGCAGTGAGCCTCTCCTCAGTCTTTTCGAGGCTCTTCACGCGGACGTCTATGTCCTCTTTCGTTTCCTTTAACTCCTGTTTCAGCTCTGCAACAGGCTTGCTGACCATGATGTTGCCCGTGATTTTGTAGGCAGTAGCTTGTTTCGTCTTCTCCAGCTCCTCTGCCGCCCTCTCTATTTCCATTGCCTGCAGCTTCATGCTTTCCTTCTGCAGCAGCACGTTTTGAAGCTGTTGTTGTTGAGTCTGGAACTGCACTACAAGGTTTTTTGTCTCCTCAGATATATCAGGCATATGACCACTGTTATTATTTAATAAATTTTGCAGTTTTTAAACCTTATTAAAAAAATTTTGAAATAATTTCATCTAGCTTGGACTCTCTTGACTGTCGTCGGCCGCATCTTCACAAAAATCCTGTAACCGCAATACGGGCAACGAATCTTGTCCTCGATCTTCGCGATCGTCTTCTTGCAGCTCAGGCACTTGTACATAACATCACTTTTGGTTTTTCCAAATAATAAATTACTTTTCCTCTTCCCTTTTCAGCTGCGGCTGCGGCAAGTAAGCCAAGCCGCCGAATTTGTTCCCGCATTTCTTGCACTTCCACACGCCCGATGAAACCCTAACAACGAAAGGCATGCTGCACTTCGGGCAGACGTGCCTCTGCTTCTGCGCGCGCTCTATAACAGCCACCTTTGCCCTGATCTTACCGCCGTAACGCGGGCCGAACCTGCCCGCAGAACCAACAACTCCGCGCTTGCTCATACAATCACTTACCCGCAAAAGCTTATTTTATAATCTTGAACTCCTTTTTCGTCGTTACCGCGTCTAATATGGTCTTCAGTTGCTCGTCCGTAACTTCGCCCTTAATCCTGCCAGCCTGGTAAAGCTGTATCAAATATAGTTCGAGCTGCGCTGCCAATTCTGGCTTGACGAGCCTTATCCTGCCAAGCCTCTCTATCGCCTCTTTCGACAGCAGCTTCTTCATCAAAAGCCTCTTCATCTCCTCGAACTGCCTCATCTGTTCGGGCGTGACCTGCTCTTCCATGCCATCAACTTCTCAACATCAACTTCGCATCGCCAGCTCCGGCATCAGCCCTTGCTCGCCTCGAAGGCAGTGTTGTCCAAAAACTTCTGGCCCTTCGGCGTTACCGTCCTTCCCTTAGCAGTTTTTGCAATGAATCCTGCTGCCTCCAGCTGCTGCAGTATCTTTCTTACAATGTTGCCGGACCCGCGCTTGAAATGCGCCGGCTTGTATCCTCTTCGCTTCCTGCCTCCGTAATAGGTTCTAAGCCGCGAAGTTCCTACAGGACCATCAAGGTAAATCCTCCTCAAAATCGATGCAGTGCGTATGTACCAGAAATCCGGCTGCTCAGGCGGCCTGTGGGCCTGCGCGCCAGACTTTGCAAACCTCGCCCAAGCAGGAGGCTTGACGCTTTCAATATTTTTCAGTTTTTCCTTTGCCGCAGCCACCAATTTCGCAGCCGCCACATCCCTAACAGTGGTCATAATATTACCTTGACTTTGTGTTTTAAAATATATCGAGACATACCTTAATAAATCTTAACGCAGGATGATGAAAACCGTGATGCAGGTTACCAGCACGAAGCCGCCGATTATGAGCAAGATAATCATGACTGGGAATGTCAGTGACGTCATTTTGCCGCAGACCGCTGGTGGGTTTTCTCCGCCGCACTGTTTTGCAAGGCTATCTATGCTGCTGAAGATGAAGAACAGCATGAAAGCCGCGACAAAAATGACTATAAGTGCTATTGTAAAGTGCGACTGGCCTTTTTGCTTGACTTCCATTTCTGTCACTTGTATAGATACCTATATTTTTTTTGGCATTTCAGGCACTTAATAACCATTTTTCCCTTTTCTAGTCTGGTCTGGGATGTGAGTCCTGGCAGCAGCAGCGTAAAGCAGTTCCTGCAAAAATCTCTTTTTGCCTTTCCTAGACGGACGTTGTAGCGCAGACCGATCTTTCTCGCCAGCTCCACGTAACGTTTTGCCCTATCAGGATGTTTTTTAATCTCCTTTTTTGCTAGGTTGAAAAGTATGTCTATCCTTTCTTTTGCTATAGCCTTCTGCCACTCCGGTCTTCTAGCCTGCGTTCTCATCTAAAGAATAGTTGTGTTTTTTAATTATTTTAACTCCTCTAAACAATAGTTAATTGGGGTAAATTAATGAAAAAGGAAAATGACTGGGCATTAAAACTTGGAATAATAGACGTGGCTTATTTTGTCATCGCATACGGCATTGGATGGATACCTGGCATGACTGGCTGGGTGGACGCGAGCACTTTGACAGCTCTTGTGCTCGGAGTAAACCTGATACTGTACTATTTGCTGAAAAATTGATCAGGCAACAGAGGAATGGGGTTGCCGTGATTTGAACACGGATTCCCAGCGCCCAAGGCTGGAGTCCTACCAAGTTAGACTACAACCCCTCATCAGAAAAGTAGTATTTGTAAATTATTTAAAGTGATGGGGCTGCCGTGATTTGAACACGGGTTAACGCCATTTTGTTCCTTGACCCCAAGGCGCAGTACTTAGTCGCCATGCTTAGACCAACCTATACTACAGCCCCACTCAATATATTTGATATACGCGACAAAATTAATTTATATGGCTTACGAGACTGTTGCCGGTAGAGTCAAGGAAGACATGGAAAAGTTCGGCATGAATGGAGTCGGCTACATAGGCAAGCATATTGTCGGAAAGGGCGAGGATGCGCACCTCACTACGAAAGTTCTGATTGACTTGCTGAGGTCGCACGTAGTCCTCATCTCTGGAAAACGTGGCTCGGGCAAAAGCTATTCAGCTGCTGTAATACTCGAAGAGTTTTGCCTGTTGCCAGAGGAATACAAAAAGAATCTTGCATTTGTTGTCGTCGACCCGATGGGCATTTACTGGAGCATGAAATACCCGAACGAAGCGCAGGCAGAGCTCTTGAAAAAGTGGGGCTTGGAGACAAAAGGATTCAAAGATGCAGTGAAGGTTTTCGTGCCGGAAAAGCAGAAGGAGGAGTACGAAAGGGCGGAGATACCGATTGACGGAACGGTAAAGATTGCGCTGAAGGAGTTTACTGCCGAAGATTTGATTATGTCTTTCGGACTGAAGAGGACCGAGGAGATTGCTGTCGCGCTGGAGAAATGCTTCAACGAACTTTTGGAAAGGCAGCAGGACTTCGGCTTCGAGGAATTGATTGAAAGAATTGATGACGAGAGGGAAACGAGAAAGGAAGTGAAGGATGCGCTGATAAGCCTGCTGACAGTTGCAAACCAGTGGGGGCTGATAGGGAAGGAGGGTATAAAAATCAGTGAGCTGGTCAAGCCCGGTATCGTGACTGTCATCGACCTGTCGAGGATGAGGAGCAGCGAGCTGAGAAGTTTGCTGACCGCATTAGTCGCGAGGGAAATTTATTTCAACAGAGTTTTGGCAAGGAAGGAGGAGGAGAAGGTGAAGATAGAGGGCGGGGAGGCGAAGATAAAGTTTCCTGTGACATGGATTGTTTTGGAAGAGTCGCACAATTTCATACCTTCCGACAAGGAAGTTGCATCGAGCGAGCCGATAAAAAGGATAGCGAAAGAAGGAAGGGAGCCCGGCATTGGTCTTGTCGTGATAACGCAGATGCCGAACAAGGTCCATCAGGACATTTTGTCGCAGACTGACCTGGTTATTTCCTTCCGTCTTACCTCTCGTGATGATTTGGAAGCCCTCCATGCCGTCATGCAAACGTACATGCAACAAGATCTATGGAAATATATAAATTCGCTCCCGCGCTGGCCGGGTGC
>Ga0315279_10001360_pt1 | contig 41064 bp, 41 predicted proteins | sample YL17G06_20_MG_FD_203694 | JGI IMG/M metagenome (GOLD analysis project Ga0315279, IMG submission 203694) | Sediment microbial communities from Yellowstone Lake, YNP, Wyoming, USA - YL17G06_20 | ecosystem: Environmental > Aquatic > Freshwater > Lake > Sediment | place: USA: Wyoming | collected...
GAGATGATTTTAGAAAGAAGAAAAATGATGGACAAGATGGTTAAATTTTACGACGAGCATTTTGGAGGTAAATAAGATGTATACCAAAAATTTGTTATCAAAAAAAGAATTTTCATCAGAAAAACCTTTAAAGAAAGATATTTTGAAATCAGAGAAGTTTAACATAGTTCTCGTATGTCTCGAAAAAGGTCAGGAGATAAAACCTCATCCAGAACCTTACGCTGTATTCTTTCTTGTTTTAGAAGGAAATGGAATATTCACCTGTAAGAAAGGAAAATTTGAATTAACAAAGAATGGTTGCATTTTTATTGAAGCCAATGAAACAAGAGGAATAAAATGTATTGAAAAGTTGATTATTCTAGGGGTTCAGGATGGACACTAAACAAAAAAATATTATCGAGGTTTTAGGTTTAACTAAATATTATGATAAGTTTCTGGCAGTAGATAAAATTAATTTCCACGTTAAAAAAGGTGAATTTTTCGGATTCTTAGGACCAAATGGAGCTGGTAAAACAACTACCATAAAAATGCTGGTAGGACTGGCAAAACCAAGCGACGGGACTGCAAAAATAGATAAAAAAGATATACTGAAACAGATAGTTGAGATTAAAAAAACTATAGGTGTTGTCACAGAAGATTCTAACCTTTATGATGAATTAACTGTAGCAGATAACCTAAGATTCGTAGGGCAATTGTATGGTGTTTCTAGATTGGAAAGAGAGAAAAGAATAGAAGAACTTCTAAAAAGACTTGGACTCGAGAACAAAGGGGATGTAAAATTTGCCAAACTTTCTAAAGGCATGAAAAGAAAAGTGACGATTGCTGCGGCGTTAGTTCATAAACCACAGATATTATTTCTGGACGAACCGACAACCGGTCTGGATGTTTTATCTGCAAGAATCTTGCGTGCGATGATAAAAGAACTTAACAAGATGGGAGTTACTATTTTTTTAACAACCCATTACATTGAGGAAGCAGAGCAATTGTGCGATACTGTTGCAATAATCGTTAATGGCAAAATAAAAACGGTAGATACACCTAAGAGTTTAATATTAAAAACCAAATCGAAGAATTTGGAAGAAGCTTTTATTGAAATTACAGGACTGAAAGAAGAGATAATGTTGTTAGAAAAAGGAGAGAAGATCAACAATGAATAGCAGTGAAATAAAAGGGGCATTTTATATAGCTTTGAAAGATTTGAAGACTTACTATTTGAAACCCCCGAACATTAGCTGGGGTATAATGTTTCCGATTGTTATGACTTTGGCATTCATTCTTAGAAATCCTTCAGGAATAAAAGAATTAGCTCCTGGCTTGATTGCCATGTCAATACTCTTTGCTTCTACTTCAGCCGAGGCAATTGTAATTGTTTTTGAGAGAAGGACAAAAACATTTGAAAGATTACTGCTCGCACCTTTGTCCATCAAATCCGTTTTATTCGGAAAGGTTTTGGGAGGTATTATCTTTGGATTTTTAATATCCAGCATATTTCTAATGGGTTCAGTATTATTCTTAAAAAGTTCAATATCAAATTTCATATTTTTGACATTATCTCTATTATTATCTGCGTTAGTATTTTCAGTATTTGGAACACTTGTTTCAGTTTATGTCAAAGAAATATTTGATGCTATGACTTTAGCAAACTTTTTCCGTTTTCCTATGATTTTTCTTTGTGGAGTATTCCTTCCTGTTAGTTCTATGCCATCCTTTATTCAACCATTAGCCTATATTTTTCCTTTAACTTATTCAGTTGATTTAATTCGTTTCTTTTTAACAGGAACATATGATGTAGTAAATCCGTTGAGTTGTGCAATTGTTTTAATTGTTTATTCAATTATTTTATTTTACTTTTCTGTTCTAATATTAAAAAGAAGGATAGAACAATAATAGAACTATTTTTTAATTATTTTTTCAATTTCTGTAACTTTTACAATCTCGGTTTTGATTCCCATCTCAGCAATTGCTTTTCGTGTCTTCCCTTCAAGCATTTTGCATTTTGGACATCCACTTCCTAAAATTTCAATTTTCATTTCTACACCCATCGCGTTTTTATTTGAAAATTAAATAAATGTAATAACTCCCTACGATAATGAAAATTATTGCTACAATATACCGCATCCATTTTTCAAAAATCTGAATTTTATTCATTATTTTTCCTAATTTGGAAAAACTGTATGTTAGTATAAATGAAAAGACTATCACCGGCAATCCTGTTGCGAATGAAAAAATTGAGGGAATTAATATTCCATCAGAAAACTTAAGAGCAAGAGGTATTAACATACCAAAGAATAATACTGCACTGATTGGGCAAAAACCCAGAGCAAACAACATCCCTAATGGAAATGCACCTAAATAACCTTTATCAGATAACCTTTCTTTTAATTTGTCTATTTGTTTACCTGTTTTTAATGAAGGGAGTTTTATTATGTTCAACATGACAAGACCAACAAAAATTAACAATGGACCAATAATCTTCTCCCCATATTTCTGTAAAAATAAGGAGATACCCTGAACACTGACTCCGATATATACGATTAGAAATGCAATAACTACATAAGTAAACATTCTTCCAAGAGTATAAACAAAACTTGTTAAGATTGTTTTTTTGCCCGATTCAATTTTTTTCGAGATGTATGCGATTGCAGTAATATTTGTAGCTAAGGGACAGGGACTAATTGCAACCATCAAACCAATAAAGAAAGCTGCAATTAATGGAAAATTATTAGCGGACATTGCCTCCATGAAAGACATTAAATCCATTTTAACTAAAGTCTCCTTTGAATCGTTTTACTAGTAAATCTGTCAGATAATTTTTATACTCTTCGGGATTGCCTATTTTATACCAAACATCAACATTTTCTTCTGGATGAAACCCACCTTTTGTATAAACTCCTATCCATAATGATGCGCCTATCACTCCGTATTTTTCAACAAGTTCAGAATTTTCAGGAAGCTCTATGTTGATATGCTCAAATGAAATTTTGCCAGATGCGACATCAAATTTAAAATTTTCATTAATTGCCTCTTCTGCCAACTTTCCAACAGCTATACAGGTATTACATTGACGTGTTCCATGAAAATGGATTACTTCTATTTTTTCCACGTTCTTGTCTATAACTCTCCCAGTATAGTTGAGATTCTCTGTCGCCATATATTTTGGAACGAAGAATAACAGGAGTATAGCCAAGACTGCAATTCCCGTAATACCTATATAAAATTTATTTTTATTCATTTTAACCACTTCTTTATTTCTTCAACATCTGGAATCCTCCCAAATGCTTTGACTTTTCCATCTATCACAATTACAGGAGTGGTCATAACATCCCTCTCGATAATTTCGTTTATGTCAGTTATTTTTATGACTTCCGCTTTTTTGCCTGTTTCTTCCAAGGCCTTTCTCGCATTTTCTTCCAACTTTTTACATTTCGGGCAGCCAGTTCCAAGTATTTCTATTTTCATTTTAATTCTCTCCTAACTATTTTGTGTGATGGGTTATTGCTTTTTCGGGGCATATCTTCTCGCAACCTTTGCACAAATCAACACATGCCTCTTTATTTTTGACAAAAGGTTTTTCATTCTTTTTAATGTATACACCGTGAGGGCAGAAATTGACGCAGGTAAGACAGCCTACGCATCTTGAGTAATCTATTATAGGATACCAGTCTTTTGTCATTTTATTCCCTCTTTCCTTGTTTTTTCAATTTCATCTTAATTGCCTAATACTAAATAATCATCCATTTTCGATTACGAATTTCTTAAGTTCTTCAACACTTTTTTCTCCACAAATCGATTTATTGTTCTTCATACTCATGAATGTAGGAACAACGATTCCTTCATTTTTTAAATTGCAGTCTCTCATCACATTATTCATGTAGTTCAAGTAAAATGCCCTGTTGGTATCGTTATGCCATACTTCTAACTTCTCAAAAGTTATGCCAGTGTCTTTCTCGACCTGTTCGACTATCGGAACCATTTTCTTACAATGTGGACATTCTAATCCATAAAATTCTACGAACTTAGCTGTTATCACGCATACATTCTTATCTGTGATGTTTCCTTTGGGGTTAAAAATGCATGTTGAACCAGGAGCACAACTTCCAAAGACGATTAAATTGTACAAAGAATAAGCAGTGTAGAGCATGCTAGCGAAGAAAACAATGGTGAAAATCCAAGAAATTATCTTGAAATTTTTGTAAACGAATCTTGCTAATTTTGGCACTTTCATGAGTTTTGTCGTTAATTTTGACTTGATCTTTTCTTCTAATTGTACGTCGCATGGTTTAAACTGTATCATCTTAAAAACACACTGAAAAGACTCTTTTGCAACCTTTCTCCATCTTACACTGAATATCCCTAGTATCGAAAATACAACCATTGCGACTATACAAATGACCATTTTTTCACCATATTTACAATGTACGTTTATTATTAATTTTGTGATGAAGATGCCTTATGAGAGCCTCTATTTCTATTCATACTTTACTATCAGTAGATTTCCCTTTCTTTTAATTGATTTAATCTCTTCTAATTTTGAACCGCACATAGAACAAAACCTTGGTGTCGCTCCCAAATAAGTCATTTTACAATTTCTACCACAATCTACACAGTGGAAGCACTTTTTATGTATTTTGGGTTTATTCATATGTAATCTCTTTAATTATTTTTCAATATCATTTTCTGTTGGTACTTTGCCTTCGATTTTTATCTTACCATCTACAACAATCGCTGGTGTCATCATCACGCCATATTCTGTCATTTTATCTACATCATATACTTACTTGAAACGTATCAGGAGAGCCGAGTTCAGCATTACTGAAAAGCAGCCTGCTTCCTGGAAAACCACTGCGAGCGCGGGAACGAACAGACCAGTTGCCGAAAGGGCTATGCCGAGAACGTTGTAAGCCATTGAAAATATGATATTACCCTTTATGGTTTTAAGTGTGCGTCTGCTCAATCTCAGCATTTCCGCAACTTTCCCAATATCATTCGTTTTCAGGATTATGTCGGCTGCACCTATTGACACATCTGTCCCAGATCCCATTGCGATTGCAATATGCGCTGCGGAAAGAGCTGGGGCATCGTTTATTCCATCCCCCACCATCGCAACTTTGTATTTTTCCTTAAGCTCTTCTACTATACGCACCTTGTCTTCTGGGAGCAAGTCTGCCCGCACTTCGTCAACGCCCAGCTGTTTGCCAACCATTTCTGAAGCAAGTTTGTTGTCGCCAGAAAGCAGCACTATTTTTTTAATTTTGAGCTCCCGCAGTTTCTCGATCGCTTGATGCGCATTGTCCTTCAATACATCTGCGACAGAAACGATTCCTGCGATTTTGCCCTGTATAGCGACTAGCAGAAGAGTCTTACCCTCTTTGCTGCGCTTGACTATTTCAGTCTCTGCCTCTCTGGAGAATTTCACTCCATTCTCTTCAAGTAACTTGCGGTTTCCAACCAAGACTTTTTTTCCGCCTACCTTAGCCCAGATCCCTTTACCTGGAAACATCTTGAATGACTCAGGATCGGAAAATGAGATTTTAAGTTCATTGGCTTCTTCCAAAATGCTCGTGGAAAGCGCATGTTCCGATAATTTTTCAGCGCTTGCAGCGTAGAAAAGCAGTTTTTCTGCACTAATACTGCCAAAAGTTGAAACGTTAGTGACCGTCGGCTTTCCGAAAGTAAGTGTACCCGTCTTGTCAAAAACCACGCAGTCAATTTCGGATGCCGCTTCCAAGTAGCTGCCACCCTTTATCAGGATTCCTTTGCGCGCACCATTGCCAATTCCCCCTATCACTGCTGCTGGAGTAGCCATACTTAATGCGCAGGGGCAAGCCACAAGCAGAACCGCGGCAGTTTTTACTGGGTCGCGGGTAAGAAGGAAAACGACAATTGCAATCCCAAGCACAGCAGGAATGAAGACGCGTGCAATCTTGTCTGCATACTTTTGCACTTCCGGTTTTTTGGTCTGCGCTTCCTGAACGAGTCTGATGACTCTCGCGAGCGTGGTGTCTTCACCGACTTTGGTCGCCTTCATCTCAAAAGCGCCGAGTTCGCATACAGTACCGCTCATTACTTGATTGCCTACGGTTTTTTCAACGGGTATTCCCTCTCCAGTGATTGTGGACTCATTAACTGAACCACTTCCTTTGATTATTATACCATCAACAGGAATGCTTTCACCAGGTTTTATTATGAGCACATCGCCAGGTTTGACCGATGAAATGTCAACCTCCTCTTCTATGGGTCCACGCCTGATTCGTGCTTTCTTGGGTACCAGTGACATCAACTCATCGACTGCATTTTTCATTTTGACGAGAGTAAATATTTCAAGCGTTTCAATGCCTTGCATTATAACTATTACCGAAGCCGCGGGAAAAAATCTACTGGAAAACAGGCGGTTAAGCGTGTATCCGAGCCATTCAGCGTGTGCCGCATGCGCTTCGGGTACTGCCAATGCCGCTATGATTGCGATTCCTATGAGAACATCAGTGTTAAGTTGTTTTTTTAGCAGCGAGTCCAAAGCTCGGCTGTAAATTGGAGATGCGCCTATGAAAATAGCCAGAAGCGCAGTGTCGATTCCGAAGAGAGAGTCAATAAAATGAAACCATCGTAAGGCGAAAAGCAGTAGAACTGTGACAAAAATAACATACTGCCTGCTCTTGCGGATTTTCTGCGCCTCGTCTGTTTTTGCAGCGCTCGAAGCGGAACTTCCACACGTTTCACCTGGACCACAGTTGCAACCCATCCATCACACCTCTTTCAAATGGTTCCTCACTTTTTCTTCAAGTTCGGAAACTGTGGGAACCTTGCCTTGGGTCAAAATTTTTTCGTCAATGCTTACAAGGGGCATCGCAATTCTTCCAGATGGTTTTGATGCTCCCCGCAAAAAAGGAAATTTCTTCAGGTCAATTGAATTATAAGCCTCAAAAACCAAGTGCTCTTCACCGAATTTTTTCACTAGTTTCTCAGCAACTCTTTCAAAGTCCGTCATGTCCTGATTGGGACCGCACGCACAACAACCCTCCGAACACGCTGAAGCGTAGAATAATCTGACAACTATCTTTCCATTCATTTAAACCACCTACCAAACAGTACTTCGGTGCTCATTATCAGTAGTTTAAAACCTGCAATTATCAAAAAATCAATCATTTCTTCATCTTCTTTGCAATTTCAATCAGATCAAAAATCTTTGGGTTAGTTACACTGTAAAGAATCATCTTACCTTCTTTTCTTGATTTTACTATCCCCGCATTCTCTAGAATTTTTAGGTGTTGGGATACTGTAGGCTGGGCTTTTTTTGTTAGTGGAACAAATTTGCAGGCACAAATTTCTCCTTGTTTTAGTAGTTCAACTATTTTGAATCTTGTAGGATCTGAGAGTGCTTTCAAGATTTTTGTTGGCATGAATTATATATTAACATATTCAAATATATAAATATATTCTCAACAAAATTTAACATTGAAATCAATGTCAATATATCATCAATCCCTCATCAATATGTGAACAATACATATGCAACCCATCGGCAACCTAAATCTTTAAATTTTTAAGCTGCTAAAAATGTAAGAGATAGAATCAGCATTGGATTTTCCCAGTGCGGACTCGTAAATGCCATTATGATTGAAGAAAAGAAATAGAATTTATTCCTCGTATCCACAACTGTTGCATTTGATCGATTTTTTAGTTATAATCGAAGATTTGCTTGAATTTAATCTTTTATAACCAACTGTCAAATTATCAGAATTACATTTCGGACAAACTTTCTTTGCTTTTTCTGCATCTAATATTGCCATGAATTTTAAATTATAATAAAAATATAAATAGTAATTTTTATCCTGGTTAGGTTAATAAAAATAAAATTTAAAATAAACCCCTTATGATTCTATTGTAATTGTTTGTATTACCACATATAAGACATATTTCAGTCATTGTAATTCCATGCTGGAAACGATAATTCAAGTAACCCCTACAGTATTTGCATAACATTCAAACACCCCTAATCAAAATTTACCATTTGCTTATATACCAATTTTCGTGAATCAAAATTGAGAAATGAAAAATTATATAGCAATGGAAAAATTATAACATAATTTTCCTAATATCATCTTCATTTTAGATAAAAATATATAAGCGAACTGACGAGTATGTGGTAAAAGTATATGCCAAAAAATTAAATTAATAAACCGGGAAGATTGCTATGATTGATGCACATTGCCACTTGGAACAGAATGACTATGATTCTGATAGAGATGATGTTATAGAAAAATGTAAAAAACAATTGAATGCTGCCGTAACTTGTTGCGCCCATCCTGATGACTTTAATTTAACGATGGAAATAACAGAAAAATACAAGAATTTTATATTTGCTACTTTCAGCATTCACCCTATATATATAAAGGACATATCAGATAAACAAAAGGATGAATTTTTAGAATTGTTGGTTAGCAATAAAGATAAAACAGTGGCAATAGGCGAAACTGGATTAGACTATTTTCATGTAAAAGAAAATTTATGGCAGCAGAAACAAAAGGAACTATTTATAGAATTTATAGGCTTATCCAAAGAATTGAAAAAACCATTAGTTATTCATTCCAGAGATTCTATGGAAGATGCGATTAAAATTTTAGAACAAGAAGATGCTAAAAATGTTTTGATGCATTTATTTGGAGCAAGAAAATTATTGCAAAGAGTAATTGAAAACAATTGGTTCATATCAGTTGGTCCAATTGTTCAGCGTTCAAAGGATCACAAAAAAATTGTTAGAGATATGCCATTTGATAAAATTTTGCTAGAAACCGATTCGCCATGGTTTGGTCCAGAAGGAAAAAGAAATGAACCAACTGCAGTGAGTATAGTAGCAAATAGAATTGCTGAAATTAAAAAAACCACACTAAAAGAGGTAGATAATATAACTACTCAGAATTCCATAAGATTTTTTGATTTAAAAATTAACAATATATAATGTATAATCTATTAAATAATTGGTAGTATAAGATGGCTAAAGGCATTAAAACAAAAAATTATACAAAAGCAGTTTTAATAATTCTAATTTTATTTTTAATCGCGCTTGTAATAGGTTTAAGTGGATTTTTGAAAGTTCCCGTTGAGACAACTACGACTACAATTAAAACTACTATTCCTACTACAATTAAAACAACTATACCAACGACTGTAGAAACTACTGAAACCACGACAACTATGAAAGTAGTTGAAAATCTCCATGATTGCAAGTATGCGAGAATTAGAATAGAATCTTTCAAATATAGTGATGGTGCACTAAAACTTTATTTAAAAAATGTAGGTTCTGTCTACATTTACTATTTAGATGTCAAATTGTACTATGCAGATCATACAATGGAAAAAGAATTTACAAATCTAAATCACGCACCCAAATCAACATTAACATATTTGATGAATGATGCGGGTTATGGAGTAAAAAATGTAACAGTTACTATACCTGATTGTGACTTTTCAGTAAATAACCCAATTTTTGAAAATTAAAACATCATCACAACTTTACTTGCAAATTCTTGTTTAATTGAAATTTGAATAAATGAAAATGTGTTTAAGAGAGAAAAATGGTTCAATTTAACAGTTTCGTGTGGTCATGATAAACATACAGTGCCAATTTTTAATTCATGTGCAGGCTCTAGAAAAGTCCCATTATTGAAGACTTTAGTTTCAAGTTTTTGTAAGAATGATTGCAAATTCTGTGCATTAAGATGCGAAAGAAGAACAAAAAGGGATAGATGGGAACCTGTAGAATTAGCTAAGATTGCATATAAACTATGGAAAATGAGAAAAATTGAAGGTGTATTCCTTTCTTCTTCTGTTGAAAGAGACCCAGATTCAGTTGTTGAAAAAGAAATTCAAACTATAGAAATTTTAAGAAGAATGGGATTTACTGACTATGTACATCTAAGAATGATGCCCGGAACATCCAGGGAATTAATAAAAAAAGCTTGTGAGATATCAGATAGAATTGGAATAAACCTTGAATTACCAAATAAAGACCATTATGAAGATATGAAATTGTATTTGAGTTTTAAACAAGATATCATAAGAAGATTGAGATGGATTTCAGGAGAAGTTAAAGCAGGAAAATGTAAATCTGGATTAGATAGTCAAATAATCGTTGGTGCATCCGACGAAACTGATAGTCAAATTATATCTGTTAGTGATAAATTATTTCATAAATTAAATGCTCAGAGAATTTATTATTCTAAATTTGAACCGATAAAAAATACACCACTTGAAAATAAGCCCCCAGAAAACCCATGGAGAGAATATAGGCTTTATCAATCATCTTTTCTTATCAGAGACTATGATTTTCATTTTAAAGATTTTATTTTTGATGAGAATGATTTTTTAGATTTAAAATCAGATCCAAAATTTTCTATCGCAAAAGAAAAAGAGTTAATGGTTGATATAAATAATGCTAATTTCAAAGAATTAATAAAAATTCCTGGGATTGGCCTAAAAACTGCAAAGAATATTATAGACAAAAGACCTTTTAGAAATATCTCTGTTTTAAAATCTGCTGGGGTTATATTAAAAAAAGCATTGCCTTTTATTGAAATAAATAATCAGCATCAAACAAGATTATCAAAGTGGTTAAATTAAAATTCTATAAGCAACGTTCCTATAAATATAAGACAAATCGCTATTATTTTAAACAAAATACTTGATTTATCTATCTTCTCTTTTACTATACTTGGCGCAATTTTTGTTATTATTAACATGTAAATGAAAATGAAGAATGGCTGTGTCGAAGCAATAGCATAAACTAGACTTATATCAGTTATAGATGTTGCAAAATAGAATGCTAAAATTGCAATTAAATAAATTATAGTGTTGATTATCATTAAAGAAAAAATTTTTTTATTAAAATTTTTTAGATAACCCCAAAAATTTTCTCTGGAGTTACTTGTTGCTAGGAGCAATGGCACGGTAATTATATAACCCAGAAATTGCCATAAGGTTAATGAAAAATAATCTATTGAGTTTAATACATATTTTGCTATTATACTGCTTACCCCCCAAAGAAATGCTGATATGATCATGAATTTAACTGCAAAAGAAAAATGCCATTTTTCAATAGTTTTTTTAAATGAGATTAATATCCCACCTATTAAAATGAAAATAATTCCCAAATATTTTTGAAAATCTAAAATTTCTCCTAAAAATATGTATGCTAAAATTGGAACAAATATAGAACTTATATAACCTAATGGAACTACCCTTGAAGCCTCTTCGTCTTTTATTGATTTGTTATAAAAAATTACTGCTATGACACCAATTACCCCGATAATAATCCCCATAAAGAAACCGAAAATGTTTGTAGAAATGGGTGCAATAATTAATAAAATTATTATACTTATTATGTCAAAAAATGATATGACAATTTGATAAGAAATAGGATTTTTAATATGCTTTTCTAGTATAATTTTATCTAATACATTACATCCTGCCCATAAAATTGGGGCCAATAAAGCATATATGAACCATTCCATAATTTTATTTTCTTAAATGAACTAATAAAGTTTAGAAATATATTTAATCTAAAATTTCTCCGAATAAAGAAGTTGAAGAAGCAGATTTTATTTTTATTCTTTTGAAATCACCAAGTTTTCCTTTATTCAAAATAATCGGTTTGTAGGCAAAATTACGCCCAACAATTTTTTTATCATTGATTTCATCTATTAAAACTTCTCCTTCAACTCCAACCCATTTTTTATTTTTTTCCAATTGTATTGTTCTTATCAATTCTGTAAATTTTTTGCATCTTTCGTTAATAATTTCTCTCGGTAGTTGTTTCATTTTTTCAGCTTTAGTTCCGGGTCTTGCTCCAAATTTAGAAATATTTACTATATCTGGTTTTATTCTTTTCATTAAATCAATTGTTTTTTGAAAATCTTTTTCTGTTTCTCCTGGGAATCCAACTATTATATCAGTCGATATAGTTAACATTGGGAATTCATTCATGAATTTTTGAATAATATTCTCAAAATCTTTAACTGAATAAGTACGGTTCATGCTTTTTAGTATCTTATCTGAACCAGATTGTACTGGCAAATGAATGAATTTGAAAATTTTTTCTGATTCGTAACATTCTAAAATATTATCTATTATTTTTTTAACATGGTAAGGGTTCATCATACCAATTCTAACTAAAAATTTTCCATTGATTTTACATATATCATTAACTAATCTGACTAAGTTAGATTTTTTATCCACACCCCAACAACCACAATCCTGGGAAGTTAGCCAAATTTCTTTACATCCTTGTTTTAAACTCCCCTTTACTTCTTTTATTATGGTGTTCGATGGGTAACTTTTCAGATTACCTTTTGCAAGTTTAACTTCACAAAATGAACATGCATTTAGACAACCACTTGATATTTCGCAAATTTCGATTATTGAATTTTTTCTTATTCTTGGCAAACATAACTTTGGAGTTTTCAAATCATTAGTAGATATAATTTTTTCTCCGTTTAATGTCTGTTTTATAATTTTATCAATTGTATGTATAGAGTTTGGTCCGATCATGGATGCTTTTGGAGATATCTCTTCTATAACTCTTTTTTCAGTTTTTGGCATGCAACCTGCAATAATCAATGGTTTGTTTAATTTTGTCAATTCCCTTATTCTGTGAATCATTCTGTCAGATGTAGGTGTTTTTACAATACAAGTAAAAATAATATTCAAGTCAGATTTATTTGCATTATCAACTATCTCAAAGCCATTTTTTTTAATTAAACCTAAAGCTATCTCATAATCTGATTGATTGGCACTGCAACCATAGACTTCTGCGAAAATCTTTTTATACACTTCTATCTCCTGGCACTAGAACACTTTAAATTTGCTAGATAAAGTTTTATCTTTTTTTAGACAACAAACTTTCAATTTTTTTATAAACCCTTTCAGGATTTCTCAGACCTTTAATTTTTATGTTGGCTGTATGGCTAGAAACTACTACATCTCCATAATTCATAAGTTCACCCAGAATATCATTATCTATAGATTGGGATGATATACTTGTTATCGGTATCGATACTTTCTTTTTTGTAAAAATTCCTCTTATTTCTGATATATTTTCAGCATCTATAACGTAAATACGGTTTAGAATTACTTCTTCAGGTTCGAGGAAAAATATCAAAATCAAAACTAATAAGATAATAGTTATTGTTTTCGGTACTGTAAATATTAAACCAGACAAAAAAAGATACAACAACAAAACCACACCGATGATGTAATTTCCCATAAAAGATATTCTAGATCTTCTAAATTTGATTACATCTTCCATGAATTTATGTTGTTTAAGAAACGAGATAAAGTTAATTTTTATTTATTCCGTTAAAGATGTGATGTTGTAAATCTGCTGATGTGTTCCACCTATGGACAATTCATTGTCTATTCTAAATTTTTCACTCAATCCTTTAACTTTCTTTACTGATGCCGGTTTCCCAGAAAAATACAGATAGTCAATGTTGCTACGGTCTTCATAAATAGTTGGCACACCTGATGATAATAAATTATTCTTGTCTACCATACTTTCCATACCGATGATATTACTAGTTTGGCTGCAATAATTGCATGTAAGATTTCCTTCTAGTCTATCTAAATAACTGGGTCCATTCAAACTTTTGCGATAATAAGAATTTTCTGCATGTTCTTTTAAATTTTGTATATCCCATACCCAACCAGTATCTGTGTCAGCCAGAATAATTGTATTATTTGGCACTGATGTCATGACGTTAGTAACATTAGCTATAAAAGGAATCATAACTGTTGTCGGCATATCACTTCTAGATATGATTGCTTTGAACTGGTTTACACCATCATCATCCAGTCCGCCAATATCAAATAAAAAGATATTATCTGTCACCAATATTTTTTCATTTTTGTTTGTTATAGTTTCTGCCTGTTCATGATCAATACCATTTATTTTTATAGAAATACCATTTTTCCATCCAGTCTTGCTACCGTCGCCTTCTGTGATATTAATTGTATAATTACCATCATTTTTTCCTATTTTTATTATGTTTGTTGCTCTCTGCCAAGTGTATAATGGATATATAGGATCCTCTAAATCTTCTAGATAAATTAATTTACTAATTTCGACATTTCTACTAAGACTTGCAACACCTTGTTTATCAGTAATATTCAATGTTAAATTCATATCAACTATTAAATTAAAACTATCATAAGGCTTAACCCCAAAACTGTTAAGACTTATATTCATTTCAAATCCTTTCAGAGTACCAAGTGATTGTATTTTTTCAATCCATTCTGGAAATGTTGAATTCACCATTAAGTATTCTTGCGTTTTATTCAGAGTCCCATTCAGAACAAGTTCTTCAAGTCTATAAGTTGCGTTATCCAATCCTCTCCCAACAGCAACTGTATGATTTACTGAAACAGAAATAGCTCTTCTCATTATTATCTCTAAAACTTTTCCAAGATCAAGTAGAATGCTATCATACATATTGTTCATATTCCTGATTCTTGTTTCGATGAAAATTTGATCCCTTCTGTGAGAAATCAGACTTATATGAATGAACATAACCGATATCAAAGTAACTGCTAAGAAAAACATGATAAAACTAAACAATACTCCCCTTTTCATACGAACACTATTGATTGGTTTTAATAGGTTCTATTTTATGTCGTCTTCTTTTTATGATAAAAATTGAAATACCAATTAAAATCACTACAATCAATATAATTATTTTTGAATACTTCACAGAAAGTTCAAAAGCTTGATTTTCTTTTTTCTCAATAGATTTTACGGATATAACTTCTCCTTTGTACGCATCAATTAATACTTCTTTATTATCAGGTTTGCCAAATGTAATATTCCACACAGGAATTTCTTCAGTTCCGCCTTTTGACATATAACCGATTAAGTTCGATTGTTCTGGATTTCCATTAGCACCTGAAACATCTTTTGCGATATCTTTTGCTACATTTTCATTAATAGGTTCTTCGAAACCACCTCCGCCACCCACCATATCTATGTCCCCCAGTTTGTATATCTGACCATCGGGTGTCATAAAAATTCTTATGTAAATATCAGGTGGTGTACCAGGTTCAATACCCAGAAAAATAGGAAGTGCCGTTGCAACATAATCAACAACCCATACATCATCGGAACCGATTGTTTTGAATTCAGCAAAATTATAAGAAAAACTTTCTACTCTAAAAAAATTTTTATTCTCACTTAAAAAAATTTCAGCAATTGATACAGCTTCTTCTTTCGTTTTTTTATTTCCTATTTCAGTTGGTCTTGGTCTCTCTGCATAGCTAACATATCCCATGGGGTCGATTTTAACATTCCATTCATTCCCATTTTTTGCTTTGAAGTCATTGACAATGTATGCATTAACATTATACAAGTTGATAAGAAAAGTAATCGATAACAAAATGATAATTTTTTTTAGTCCTTTCATGATATCAACTATGATTTTTTTCATTAAATTGTTTTATTAGACCATGCAATGATTTTTATCAAACTAGGTCCCCATAGCCACTGAATTCCTCTTATAGTTTTAATTTCTATATCGATATCATCTTTTGTAACATTCACGTACTCACTCACATCATTGATAAGTCTCTGTTTGGCATCATCCTTTGCATCATCATAAATTCCAAATACATCTCCATATCCCACAGAACCCTTTGCTCTCATAGTGTAAATTAATCTGTCGTCTGGAGAACCACCAGTATCATTTATGGGGCTTATACCAGTTCCTATTCTAATCGAATTATTTCCCGAACTTATCAGGTTGGTAGGTATTTGAATAATGAATGGATCACCCAACGTCTGATAATCACTTCCATAATCACTTAATCTATAAACTTTATTCCATATTCCACTTGAGTTGGAAATGTTTAACATATCTGTCCAATATTCAGAGGAATAAGAAGTCATTTTTGCATCTACAACTTTTATTTTACTGGAAATATTGTACCAGCCTTCCTTATAAGGTCTAGTTATCGTATCACCGCTAATATCCTTCAATTTTTTATCTTCTCGTGTAAATTCAATCTCACCGTATTCATATGGCGGTAATTCTATTGAGGTGAAATTATAGTCTATGTAGGAATCACCAAAAAGTTTATTTATCCTAGTTATATTACCAGTGATATTTATCGTCTGTGCTGAATACCCCAACTCTACTATATCTTGAGCAATTTTTTGATAGATATTCATAAGTTCAACATCAGAATTGCCAATATAGAATTTCGAACAAGTATCATAACTTTCTCCAGAGATCCAACAGTTTGGATTACTAGGTTCAGCGATACCTGGATTACATGCAGTACAATTCCAACATGCAATTCTTTTCATTGTAGTAATATCAGCAGAAATACCAAAGGCCACAGCATAAACATCTATTCCATAAGTGGTTCTAGCACGGCAAGCTTTTTGTATAGCCTCTTTTTTTGCCACAGATTCAGTTGTACTAGTACCATTTATTATTCTATTTGCAATGCCATCACTCATAACTAGCATAGCCTTTTTTCTTGGCTCTATTAGTTCTAATCTTAAATCAAATTTAGCACTTTCCCCATCGTTATTGAGAAGTTTAACAGCAATTACATTTTTCCCATTGACAAAATAAGAAGGATTAATAATAATTTCTTGGCTAATATTAGTTATATCATCTATCCATCCTGTGTCTGAACCACTAATTAAACCATCTCCATTTTTATTATATTTCCATATTATATCATGTGGCCCAGAGGGAATCGAGTATTTTACATTTTGCCATGAAGTACTACCCGATATTCTTTGTATATATTGATAATTTTGATTACATGCAGGATTGTCCAAACAAAATAATAAATAATCGCCAGATCGTGAACTAGTTCTCCACCAGAAACTTAAATCTGTGGGGCCGTCCACACTTCTTAAAATCCATGTTTGTTCGTTATGATATATATTTCCTGCTCTTGCTGACCTGCTACCAGTATGTGGTTGGCCTGTTGTTGCGTACCAATTTGCCTGTCCACCAGTACTCCAACCATTTATATTTCCGTTTTCAAAAGTTTCGTTGAATCTAATAGGTCTATTCCAATAATATGCTCTATGTTCAATTGCATCAGTGTCTACTAAATTTCCATTTACATAAACCTCTGCCCTATCATCAGATAAGACAAATAATTTTCCATAAAGAATTTTGCTAGCATTTTCTACTGTGAAATTCTTTCTGAAATAAAAATTTCCATTACTTGGATTGCCAATTATAGTGTTAATGCTTGGCAAATAACCAACATTATCAAAACCTAATATAGCATTTCCAGAACTCCAAGTATCATCAGTATAATTAGTATGTGTCCATGGACGACCTTGCAAATCGTTTGTGGGATCACTCGATGGATATGAGTTATTGTAAAGCCAATTACTTCTCTCAGATATCACAACATTTGGTCTTGTTTGGCTGCTATTTAACATTGTAGTGGCATCTTCAATACCACATGAAATACAAGTAGCCACGTTATCAGTATAACCATTTATTTGAGCATCTAACGATGTTTCGTTATCAGAAAGTGGATGCGAATTGTCAAAAGTAGTAGTATAACTAGTTAATCCTACCCTGTTACCAGGAATTTTCAATATACCATTAACAAAATTCTTATCAACATCTTTAGCAACATTTAATCTAGTTCTATTACATGGAGGTATGGTGCCAGCACAATCACAATTAGTTCCAGTAGGCGCATAAACATCACATTCAGACATACTGCCAGAAACATCAGTTATCAAAACAGCATCTGCTACACCCTTGCCTCCTAAAAACATAAAAGTTTCAGTACCAAATCTAATGGGCACAGTTTTTTTACTAACGGTATTGATTATTATAGCTGAACTACCAAAAGCATCTGTAAAGTTTTGATTCGTGAGAATTATGTCTTGTTCACCAGTTTTGTTACTTCTGAATACTTGTTTACCACCGATCATTAAGTAAACTGGAATTCCTTGGCCATTGTATGTCAAACCGTTATAGTAATGCACACGAGCCGATATATTATTTAATGTTCCTGGAACATAGAACGAAGAATAAAGATTGATAAAACCTTCTATCCCAGGAAACCAATATTTACCCGTGCCCATCTCATTATTTGCTGCTAATTCACTTGTGTTATAAGTAACTCTTAAATATCCACCACCAATGAAGGGTTCGTTGCCAGTAAAATTGAATGAAATTAGATTATTCCCAGTCGTAAAATTCAAACAATATTGTGAATTATAAGTATCATTACAGACAGTCCATTTGTCTGCTCTCATTTTTCCACCTCCACCCGAACCTTTCGTGAAGTTACCAGAGAATTTATTGTTAATATATAAACTGAAATTGGTACCAGGATCCACTTCCAAATAGGCTTCTATTATTGAATTAAAATTCGTTAGATTGATTTTTCTAGAAATGTTACCTTCTCCAACATAACCACCAAAATAAACAAAAGCAGAGTCTTTTTTTCCTTTTATACTGGTCAAGAATGCTCGAGCTATATAACCATAAGCAGGTCTACCAGCTTGGTACCCTGATTCTATTCTACTTGATACTGCCACTTCTTGGCTTGGCATGTTACAGGATGAATTATAAATGGTTTGATTTTCAACCCAAAGACCTATACATGTATCATTTCCCAAATTTTCTAAAATTTCTTTAGAAATATTTCCTGCGGTTGATGTATTGCCACTATACCAAAGACTTGCTATTACATCAAGGACTGTTTTATTCAAATCTCTATCTGTTAAAGCCCCATTTCCTATCAAACCTTTTATAGTAGGCGTATCGCGAGCTTCATAGACTTTTAGATAAGAAAGTAAATTAAGTGTATCGTCTGCGACATAATTCAATTTTTCATAACCCCTTTCTGGCATTACAGTTTCAAAATTAAAATAAGTAGCAGCAAAAACCATAATTATGACTATACTTATCGCTATTATAGAATCCATTGTAAATATGAATGCCTTATTCATTTCCACACCGTTATTTCTACAAAAACAATAGTACCGTTATCCAACAAACCAGCTCTTTTTACTTTTACGACATTTTCAGCATTGAATGGATAAGAGCCATAGCTGTAAATAGAATATTTTGTCGTGTTAGTCACATTAAACAGAAATTCATACATACTAATGCCAAGTAAAATTTTGCTTCTGTTGTATGACATACTCGATAGAAAATTCATTTTAGTTTGATTAAATCTGTGGTCGTTAGACAAACCTAAATCAATCACATCACTCACATTCCAATATTCAGGTGTTCCTTCCCTGAACCAAACTTCGGATGTTATATATGCCTTTTCTATCAAATCGTTCACACTTCGTGTCTCTCCAATTTGAGCATTAGCTTGACTCCAATATATGTACAAAATAGAGAAAGCCATTATGAAAATAGTCGATGCTATAAGAAAATCTGACGAGAAGGTTTGTGCTTTAATTGACGTAAATGATGCCTCCTCTATTTTCTATCGTATTTATTCTCCCCTCGGTTATAGTACCTGTAATATTCTTAGTAATTATGTTCGAGATAACGGAAAAATTATTCCAAGTTAAATAGACTGTATAATAATCAACAGTGATATTGAAATCTGAAACTCCAAAAAAACTTTTTTCCATAAAAAAATCTCTTTTGTATCCATTCCCCGACCTCACCGCAGTATTAATTTCAAATGCCACTTTATCGCATAGCTGTTGTGCATCATTCTGTATTTTTACTTCATTCAACCTACTTTGGAGAGAGTTGCTGCTCCATAAAAATACTGATAAAATTACCAAAAGTATTCCTATATAGACCATGAATTCAACACTGGACTGTCCTTTCATTAAACCACAGTAACATTAACATAATCATCAAAGGCTGTCAAAGAAATATGATAATAACCACTCTTATTCGGTATATAGCCATTCAGTACTGCGACAGTTTGATAATAAACATCTGTCGTTCCTGCAGAAGTTCTTACTTTAAAAAGTATCACTTTGTTGTTAAAAGAAATTTCTTCAATACCTTGAGGCACATAAATCATGAAAGTATTTTTTGCCGGAGGGCCTTGTGAAAATACCCAATCTGCAGTTTCCCCAAGTTTATTAACAGCATTTTTTGCCAATGAAATACTATTATCACCACTGTATCCTGTGAGTAACTGATTCAAATATACGACTAGGGGCACAAGTATTAAAAAAGCTACTGAAATTATCGTGAAATAATCTACAGCTGCTTGACTTTTCATACTTATCTTAATTTTTATTAACTCCCTGATAATATAATATTAGCAACTTAATGAAAAAATATAAATTAGGGGATAATTTGAATAAAAATAAAAGAAAAATTGAAATGAATAAAATTAAAAGTCCTAATTCTGGTCTAGCTGTAAGGATTAATAAACAAAATCATTACGCTGTGATTGAACCACTCGAAGAAATTGAGACAAAAAAATTCATATCTTTAGGTAATAAACCTCTAAATATAGAAAAAATTTCACCTAGAAGACCTGAAATGTCTTTTGTGCATCCGCATATAAAACCAGAAGAAATTAAACCACAAAAGATTGAAACACCAATTTTACCTGAAAAAAAACCTGAAAAAGTCCCTGAATCGCCATTGCCATTTGTGTCGGCTCTTCCAGATATTGAAAAGATTGAAACACCAGTCAAACAGGAAATTCAAAAAACTGAGAAACTTATCCCTAAAGAAGAAACCAGTCAAGAAAAACCAGAAGAAATAAGTAGGGAAGTTGCATATAAACTAGCAAAAGAAAAAATTGATGAAATTATTCCTATTGATATGATAGAAACTGATATTGACAAAATGATGAATATCCTTGAAACAAAAAAAGCAATCAGTATTGGCGAATTATCAAAACAGCTGAATATAAAAGTAGAACTTATAGAAAATTGGGCAAAAATATTGGAAGAACATGGTTTGATCGAAATAGATTATCCCATCATAGGCTTGCCAAAATTGAGGAAAAAAGAATGGAAGGAAGAACTTTAGACAAATATACTATAGTTGCTCAGAAAATAAGAGCAGATATAAACATTTTGAGCACGACAAAAGATTTTGTTCCTATTTATCAAGTCAGGATGCCGCACCTCGAAAAAGCAACTTTAGTTTTACTTGATGAAGTAAAAGAATCTTTAGTATCCGAGATGAGAATAAAAATATCAGACTTAATGGATCCTAAGGCATTTGAAGAATTGAAAGAAAAGTTTTTTACCAAATCAAACGAGTTAATAGAAAAAGAATTACCAAACCTGCCACAAGAAAGAAAGCAAATTCTATCTGGGATGTTATTAAATGAAATGCTTGGTTTAGGTCAACTGGAAATTCTAATGTCAGATGGTAATCTGGAAGAAATTGTAGTTAATAGTTGTAAAGAACCTGTTTGGGTGTATCATAAAAAACATGGTTGGTTAAAAACAAATGTAACAATGCCAAGCGAATCACAAATACATAATTATGCAGCAAGCATTGCAAGAAAAGTTGGAAGACAAATAACTACACTAGATCCGTTATTGGATGCTCATTTAGTTTCGGGGGATAGAGTTAATGCCACATTGTTTCCAATATCAACTGCCGGTAACACAATTACTATAAGACTGTTCAAAAGAAACCCATGGACTATTGCTGATTTTATAGAGAATAAAACTGTCAGCTCAGAAGTTGCAGCTCTTATTTGGTTATCAGTGCAATATGAAATGTCTATGATTATTTCAGGAGGAACGGCATCAGGAAAAACAAGCTTTTTGGGTTCTATCTTACCTTTCATACCGCCAAATCAAAGGATTATAAGTATAGAAGATACAAGAGAACTCAATCTACCAAAATTCTTACATTGGGTACCATTGACTACAAGAGAACCAAATCCGGAAGGGAAGGGAGGAATAGAGATGCTGGATTTGCTCATTAACAGTTTGAGAATGAGACCTGACAGAATAATTGTTGCAGAGATAAGACATCAAAGACAAGCAGAAGTTCTATTTGAAGCTATGCACACAGGTCATAGTGTTTATGCCACATTACATGCTGAGACTGTAGATCAAACTTATAGAAGACTCGTCAACCCACCAATTAATGTACCTGAAACATTACTCGAAGCATTAGATATGATAATAGCAATGTTTAGGGATAGAAGATCTGGTATAAGAAGGATTTATCAAGTCGCTGAAATAATTCCTCCTGCAGGTGCAAATAAAAGTGTTTCATTTAGAATTCTCTTCAAATGGAATGCTAGAAAAGATACGATAGAAAGATTCCAGAGTAGTTATAGGGTTATGAACAAGTTAGAAATGCATACCGGAATGAATCAAAATGAAATTCAAAAGGACATAAAGGAAAAAGAAATTATATTGAATTGGATGGTTAAAAATCATATCAATACAGTTGATGCTGTTGGTAAATTAGTAGCTGAATACTATCGAGATCACGATTACGTCCTTAACATTGTTCAAAAAAATGAGAAAGTAGAAAAGATAATCCCCAAAGAACTGTTGAAGGTAAATTGAATGATAATAAGAATACCTTTTGTACCGTTTCCATTACCACTTGCTAAGAAAGTAATCAAACCATTCTATGGGATAGGTGAAAAATTAACTAAATTTTTTCCTAGTTTAAGCGTCACATTGCAACAAGCAGAAATCGATGTAAATGCTAGAGAATACCTATCGATAGCTTTTTTTGCTCTCTGGTTTTGGGCAACATTAATGTTTACTGTGATGATATCTATTGGTTTTATTGTACCGACTTTACCTGCAAATTTTAGTTATATCTTAACCCTAGTTCCTTTAGTAATTGGCGGATTAAGTTTTGCCTACGTGATATTGTATCCGCAGTTGTTGATTAATAAAAAAACTAGAAATTTGGAAAAAAATCTTGGTTTTGCGTTGAGACACTTATTGATACAAGTCAGATCAGGAGTTCCGCTTTTCGATGGGTTAGTTTCGATTTCTAATGGTGATCATGGATTGATAACAGAAGAATTCAAGAATTGTGTAAAAAAAATCTCAACAGGAATGTCTGAAACTTTAGCTTTAGAAGAAATGATATTCAAAAACCCATCATTACAATTCAGAAGAATAATATGGCAGATAACAAATTCCTTGAGAACTGGAGCAGATCTTGGAAATACACTTGATTCCATAGTTGAAAATCTTTCAAGTGAACAAAAAGTTGCTATAAGAAAATATGGTTCACAGTTGAATCCTCTATCAATGATGTACATGATGACTGCGGTAATTATACCTAGCTTAGGTATAACTTTTCTAATTTTGTTATCATCTTTTTCTGGAATAGCTGTTTCTGAAATCCTTTTTTGGATTATACTTATAGCATTGGCAACTTTTCAATTCATGTTCATAGGTATAGTCAAGAATAGGAGGCCACCGATCGAATTATGAGAATTTATGGTGTTATTTTTCGTGTGATGCCTATAAATTATAGGAAATGGGTAAAAAATACCCTGATTTATGCTGGATTTTCCATATCACCTGAAATGTTTGCTGGTTTCAGTTTCATTTATGGATTACTTTTGGCAATATGTGTATCGTTTTTTGTTTATATAACTGGAATTAGAGTTCTAAATTTTTCGACAAATATACTTACCATAATATCCGGACTTTTAACACTCATCGTTTTTGAAATTATAATGCATTCGATACCACTATTCATTTCTGATAAGATAGCAAAATTTGTTGATGAGATATTGCCGGATGCGTTAAGACTTGTATCTGCGAATATAAGATCTGGTTTAACTCCGGATAAAGCATTCTTACTTTCTGCAAGGCCTGAGTTTGGTCCACTAGAAAAACAAATCAGGTCAACAGCAAAAATGACTCTATCAGGAACACCAATAGAAGAAGCTATTCAAGTCATTCCTAAAAATATAAACTCTAAGGCAACTAAACGTTCTATCGATCTTTTAGTGGAAGGTATAGCCAGAGGTGGTAATCTAGCTAACTTATTAGATGGTTTAGCTGATGACATAAGACAAACAAAGATATTGAAGAGAGAAGTACAGGCATATGTGATGATGTATGCGATATTTATATTCTTTGCAGCTGGTATAGGTGCACCGCTTCTGTATGGAATATCATCTTTTTTAGTTGAGACAATGCAACAAATGGGTTCTCAAGTTAGCGTTAAACAAAGTTTTAGTGGAAGTATGAAATTTATGACATTCCAGGGTATAATGATCAGTTCAGATTTCTTAATGCTTTACTCAATATTATCGTTGACTGTTACTTCGATATTTGGTGGAATTTTAATAGGTTTGATACAGGAAGGAGAAGAAAAAGCAGGATTAAGATATATACCTTTACTTTTATTAGTTAGCCTAAGTGTCTTCTTTATAGCTAGATTTTTTGTGACAAGAGTATTCACTTCCATAACTGTGGGATGAAAACATTTAAAGGCAAGGAAAACTAAAAAATATTAGGAGGTTTAACATGAAAGTAAAAGGACAAACCGCAATGGAGTATCTGATGACTTATGGTTGGGCCATATTGATTGTCATAGTAGTAGTTGCAGCGTTATACAGCATGGGAGTATTCACTACAAAGGGAGGAGTGCCTTGTAGTCCATGTTTCAGTAACTTTGCATACGTCGATCATAACACCACTAATTTGATAATAACTAGTGGAGCACAACAAATTAGTATAACAGGTATTACAAACAGTGGTGGTGGTGCTGTAACAGGATATACTAATCCAGTTAATCCAGGAACTACGATAACTTTATCTGGAACATTTGGTAATGGGAATGTAATCACCGTCTCTTACACAAGAGAGTCTGGAATGTCTGCATCAGACAGTGCCACATTGCATGCAGTGTAAAAAGTACTAACAACATCAAGAGATTTTCTTATTTATTTTTCTACTTTTTAGAATATTTTTTGATATTTTCTAAATGAAATATTCCTTGCATACCTATTGTACAAACTAAATAAACACGGAGATTAAAAATAAAAGATAGCATGATATCGAGTAATAAATCTCTAATAAGGATGACAGGAGTATTGATTTTCTTAATTGTTTTTACTGCTTTCGTATATATAACAATGAAACCAGTAACAGCTGCAAATTGCTGTTGCACTGGTGGTGATTTTGAAGGTGGTTCATGCCCTTATACAGGTGTATGCACTGGAACAACAACCTGTGCTAATGCAGGAGGGGGATGCTGTTCTGGAACTTCTGCATGTAATTGGGGGAATGTATGTGCGGTACCACCATCATCAACAACCACCACATCTACATCAACCACCACCACCACAACCACCACCACATCATCAACCACCACAACTTCTACTACGACAACGTCAACATCCACGACTACAATACCATGTTATTCAAACCCCATATACCCCAATACAACTCAAAATAAAGCCTATTATTCCGGTATTTTAACAACTGAAAATCTTATCAATAATTTCGATTCTGCGACAAATGAGCTTACAGATGCAAATTATAAATCTGTGAATAGTAGTGATGGGGGTTTTTTCAATCAATCTGTTACAGGGTCAAAGACGACTTTTAGGGCAATAACAACAAAATATACTTTCAACTTATCGGCGTATAATACTTCTCCTAATGTCATTTCAAATATAACATATTGCTATACTGGTGGTTGCCATGATGATTTTGAAGATGTTTGTGGAGCAGAAAATCCGTTATATTTCTATAACGTGACTTTAGCAAATTGGGTTAAACATTCTGATACAGATAATACAAATAATACTTATTGCAAGACCTTTTCCAATATAGCAGATATTTTTAATTCGACATCGGGTTTAGCTATGATCGGGATAAGAACTATGGGTTGGTATAATTATGAAGTGGGTGGGGGGGCAGTGACAGTGACAAGTTTTAATGATTTAGCTAATGTAACAGTAACTTATGGTACAGGCTGTCCAACAACTTCCACCACAACAACTACGACAATTCCAGTACCACAGTATTCTTCAAATTCAACTAATTCGACTTTAGCAGGAAAGCCAATAGAACATAGATCAAGATGGACGGATAATGTTGGATTAAGTGGTTATATATTCAGTTTTTGGAATGGTTCAGATTCTTACAGAACACCTGCTTCTGTTTATAGTTTTTGTGGCGAAGATGCTGGTTATGGATTTTATGCCAACAAAACAATAGATGGCGATTTAACTACAGATTGGGAAGAGAGAGAATGGGATCATGAACATTGGATAATTTATGACTTAGGTTTGAGGGTTAATGTTACAAGTATTAGAATATATTCTGAAGACCCTTCCGATATTATTGCTGTACCATGTGGCATAAATGCAATTTACGTTTCAGACGATCCAACCAGCTTAGGTTCTTCTCTAGGTTCTTGTATTCTTCCAACTGGTAGTCTTACTTGGCGTGAGTGTGCTCTTACAACACCTAAAACAGGGAGATATGTAAAAATAACTCTCAATACAACTGATGCAGATCTTAACTGTGGAGCAGGAGTGTTTAACCACTATATCGGTTACTTCTATGAATTCCAGGCTAAAGCTTCTGGATTTATAAACGACACATGGACAAGTATGACTGGTACTGGAAACTGGAGCAATGTCACTAAAACAGTTAACTCAACAGAAGGTGCAACAATAAGATGGCAAGTATATGCTAACAATACTAATAATGTCTGGAATGTAAGCCCCATCTATAGTTATATAACAACAAAACCTCACTTGATAGTAACATTATCCAGTCCAAGCCCTTCCGTATGTACTTTGCCACATCCTTGTAATTGGGTTAAAAATAGTGCTTATTCTATCCGAGCTGCAGTTGAATGCTCAAATGGACCATGTGGAAATGTTTATGGAACAGTAAGGTACAATGCATCTTCTTCCAGTCCCGATACTCTACTTAATACAACAGTAGGATCATGTGGAAACATGAATGAAAATGATATCTGTCAATTAAACTGGACTGTTAACGTAACCGGTAATATAGGGGTATTTTGGAAAGTAGATGTAAACACCAGTTCTTCATTTTCAGATATTTCATCAAATGATACAAACGATGCAATAATAAAGATTGCTACATCGCCAAATTTACAAATTAGTGGAATAGCTCTATACTATTACACTGGTGAAAGAGTCAATGGGAATGTGACTGTAATACCAGTTGAGAATTCAAGCAATAGAGCAACATCCCTTGTTACAAACGGTGAATGGTATGTTGATTTCAGTATTGGCAGTGGAAACATCCAATACTATACTGTGATAATAGATGACAATCAAAAGATTGGATATAATGAAATAAAAACAAGTGCATCTGCTGGCTCAGAGCCAAATTGTTCTACTCAATATATTTCACTTTCTGGATATTCTGTAGATGTTAATTCTGGTAATTCAATAACTTCTGGTAATATAAGGATTTCTGTGTTGGATACGGATTATACAAATACAACAACTTTTTCTGGGACTTGGTCTGTGGATCTTCATCCATGCTTGGTTTCAGGAAAATTGTATACACTTTACATATTGATTTCGGATATGACAGGAAAGCGAGGAGAATTTTTCCAGAAGTATCCGGCTAAATAATTTTATTTAACACAGAATTAATCTAATTTTTAAATAAATAGACAACTCTATGTGCCAATCCTCATATAAATTGTAATTGTCAGCTTAATCTAAGTGTTATCTTTAAACGTAAATTATTTATATTAATGTTTAACATTAATGTATATAGATGGTTATAAAAAAAGAACCCAAAGCTATTATAATGGATGTTCTCGAAAAGCATCCTGAAGGCCTAACATTGCACAGTATAGCTAAATTTAGTAATATGAATAGGCTAACAGCTACAAAATATATCCATGAATTACTCGGCGAAGGTAAATTATACCAAAGATTAGTTGGAAAAGCAAAATTATGCTATCTAAAAGATAAGTATATGCAATTAATGAAAGAAGGCGAAGTTATAGAAGAAATGAAGAAATTGAAGTGATTATACATATTCTATAAATTTTAATCTTTCTAACTCATCGATTATATTCCTAACCGTCATTTTAACATCATCAAAAGCTAACTTAGTCTTTTCTGCAATTATTTCACTTATTTTATCAATTGTTTTAGTACCATCACATAATTTTATGACTACGTATGCAGAATCATCCATGCGCCATATACCCTTTCCGAGTATTGAAGCATAGAAAGTGCCTATGTGATCTATAATTTTCAGATCTTTTACTTTCAATGGTTTTTTTTCTTCCAAAATAATACCTCTTATATAATTACATTGATTATAAGAATTAATGTTTAACGTTAATAAATAACAAATTTAGAATATTTGATAAAAACATAATATTTGGTATATATTTGGTATATATTAGTGACGAAAATATCGGCAATTTAATTATAAATGAACTTATAATACGTTTAATCATTAATTTTTTTATATTAGAATAACAAAATTGAAGTGTGGAAAGAAGAATAATTGGGATAGTTTCTGGGAAAGGTGGGGTTGGAAAGACAACTACTACTGTGAATGTTTCTGCTGCTTTAATGGAATTAAAGAAAAATGTCGTTGCTATTGATTCTGACATAAAAATGTCTGGTCTTGGCCTACAACTTGGCATGTATTATTTTCCTTTTACCTTAAATGATGTCTTGATGAATAGAGGCAAGTTGTTTGAGGCATTATATATACATCCATCCGGTTTGAGAATTATTCCTGCCTCACTATATATTGAAAATGTAGGGCTACATCGTTTAAAAACAGTTTTAGAAGATCCATTTTTAGATAATAATATAGTATTAATCGATGCACCTCCAGGCTTGGAAAATAATACTTTATGTATATTGAAAGCTTGTCCTGAAATCGTAATAGTTACTACACCGGAAATACCCTCCATTACTGATGCGATGAAAACAATTCTTATGGCAAGAAAAACAAAAAATAAAATTCTAGGCATCATAATTAATATGCACAAAAAAAGAGATTCAAATCAGATTAGCGTAAAAGAAATAGAATCTTCATGTGGTTTACCCGTGATAGGAATAGTTCCTTTAGATGGCAATATTAAAAAGAGTCTATTTAAAAGAACTCCCGCAGTTTTCTTAAACTCATATTCTCCAGCAACTATAGCCTATAAAAAAATTGCAGCATCTTTAGTTGGCGAAACTTACACTCCTCCAAAAAACCTATTTCTAAAAACTATTTTTGGAAGGTTTAAAAAATGAAACTCAAATTCATAATTTTATTAATTTTTTTATTAATTATTTTTAACTATAAAACTGTAAAATCAGAACCCATTATTTCAAATCCTAGTATACAACCTAATGATGTGTGGTTGGGTGAAGATGTATACATTTCTGTTCAATGCACAGATACGAATGAAACCTACAACATAATGAGAGTTTATGCAGTTATTAATGGACCTAGCATCACTATTTCAAATTTTCAGCTTGATGAAGAAAATGAAACTTTTTTTCGAACATTAACGCATAATTATCTTACTAGAAATGGGAATTATGATATTACTTTAATATGTGATAATGATAATGGCGAGAGTACTAACATTTCTACATCTTTTACATTATCACAAATTGAAACTTCTATAGAAGACATAAATCCAAATCCAGCTTACATTGGAGATCAGATTGAAATCGACGTTATGACTAAAAAAAATGAAGTTCCAATAAATTCTGATGTAAATTTCACAGTTTATTTAAATGATGGACCAGTCGCATTAAAGCAAAATCCGCCAATTTATGATTCTAATAAAGGATGGGTACTTCTAATAGATGCACCCTCATCTCTTGGCGTTTTCAATGTTAGAGTTGATGTAAATTATAATAGAACTGAAGATACAGTTTCTTCATCTTTTGAAGTCAAACAACCTTTGGATTTTGAACTTATTAGTACTGATAAAACATGGGTTAAATCCAATGAAAACATGACATTAAATTTTAAGGCAACTTATAAAGGCAATCCTATTACTATGAGGAATGATTATTTGAATATAAATTTTGGTTCTACAAGCGTTTCTATTACAGGAATTTCTCAATTTAACGAGTATTCATATGTAAATATTATTGCTCCAAGTTTGACGTCTGGTGACTACGACATGAAAATCAGATTTAACTATCAAGGTTTTGTTCAAGAAATTGTGAAAAAAATTAGTTATGTTATCCCAGTTTCTGGATCTATATTGAATAGTGAAAATAAACCAGTATATACACAGATTACTTTCAAGAATAATAGCACAGAAAGAACAATAATAACTGATAGTGCAGGGGCTTATTCCGATTCTATACCACCGGGGGTATATACACTGTCTGTTATTTTCCCGCATGCAAAACTTATTTTTGATGATGCAATGATTAATTCATTTGACAATTCAATAAAGTTTGATAATCCTTCAGTTGATGTAAATATACCTGGTATTGGTATAGGCGATGTATTCTTTTTCGAAACAGCCCTAACTTATTCTAACGTTTATGTTGAAATGAAATACAACAGTGCCAAAATACCAAATGAAGATGATATAATAGTTTACAAATGCAGCAACTGGAACTTTGGTAAAAAAGCATGCAACGCGGATTGGTTGAATATCAATACAGAAATAGATAAAGTAAGAGATTTGGTTAAGTTTAATTTAACAAGTCTTTCTGCATTCGCAATAGGATATAAAAAAGTTATGTATGTTGATTTCAATACTGATAAAAAAGAATATTTTTTGAAGGATATCATAAAAATAACTGGTATAACTCGTGATGAAGATAATGGTCCTATTCCTGATGTTGATGTAACAGGAAAAATTCTGAATACAGACATAACGGCAAAAGCAAAATCTGATAGTAGTGGAGTATTCAATTTAGAACTAACAGGTCCAAGTTCTGAGGGTAATTATGCAATTTTTGTAGAAGGAAAGAAATCACCATTCGCTACGAATAATAATTCTGCTAATATAAAATTAACTAAAAGTGAAAAATTATCTGCATCAGTTCCTGATAGTTTTGATGTGAAACAAGGCGAAAATAAAACTATGCATATTTCTATAGTTAACGAAGGTCAGATTGATTATTCGGAAATAAATATATCTCTTAGTGGAATACCTGAAAATTATTATGTCATATCTACTGTAGAAATCCCAGAATTAAAAGCAGGAGAACAAAAAGATATATCAATAATCTTTAATATACCTGAAGATGCTAATAAAGAAAGCTTAACGGGTAAATTTAAAATAGAATATGGAGAAAATTCTATAGAAAAACAGTTCATATTAACTGTATCAGTAAAAGAGGAAATAAATGAGACCTTAAATGTTACAACTAAAGGATTTAATTTCCCTAGTTTAAGTTTACCAACTTTAACGTTTCCGACTGCAAAATTTATTCTACCTACTGCCAGTAATAATATTTTGATAATAACTATTGTTGCGATAGCTTCATTTTCAATTTCTTTCTTGATGAAGAACAGAAAATATAATAGAAAATTAGAGAGAGAAAATGTTACAAACACATTACTTGACATAAGAAGAGAAGTTGAGAGATTTCCAAAGGCGAAAACCAGTAAAGCTAGTATAAAGAAACTAAGAAAAACAAGAAAAACAAAATAGTTCTTAGAAAATTATGAAGGGTATATCTTCTGCAGTCGCTGCAGTAATAATAGCAACGATATCTGTGGCTTTAGTTGGAACAACGTATTTCTTTTCTAGAGGAATGATTGAGAGTGCAACAGCAGAAACATTCGAACTAATAGACATGTTTGGAAATAAAATCATAATAAAAAATGCAGGGACTCAACCCATATCAAAATTAAAAATTTTAATAGATGGTAATGAAGTCGAAAATGCCATAGAGGGGGGTGGTATCGAACCAGGAAAAATTGGAACCATAGTTTTAACTAATTTAGAAGGAATTCAACCGGGATATCACGATTTAATGATAATTTCTAATAGTATGTCACAGACTTTTAGATGGCAGTTCACTCTTGCTACTACTACTATATCTGGCGAATCTACTACATCAACAATAACAGCTACATCTACATCAACGACCACTACAGAAGAAATTAGCGGACAAAGTATAGAAATATCAGTACAATCACAACAAGGTACAGCCGAGATAGGAAAACCGGTTAAATGGACTAGCAAAATTGATGTAAAAAATCCATCTAATGCAAAAATAACTGACTATATAGTGAATTTAACTATTCCAAAAGATGCTGAAAATGTTGCAATAAAGGATTCTACAGAACGAATTTTGACAATGAATGAAAATTTTGTGAAAGTAAATATAACTGAACAAAATTATGTTTCTTATTCTGCTGAATATGAAACCCCAGCTCCGTATAAAGAAGAAAATATAATGCAACCATTCATTTCAGGGCAGGCTTATAGAAAAAATATCGCTGTTAAGTCTGACTTTTCTGATCATTACAGGAACGTTAAATCTTATACAGATATTCCGGAAGAATTATCGAAAGATAATTATATCATTAAGTTGTACCTTGTATCAGGTCTTTCCAAGGTTGATTTGACCGATAATCCTGATTATAATGTTAGGCTTATCGATTCTGACAACAATGGTTTGACTGATAGAATTGAATGGACTGTACCCATGTTATCAGAAGAAAATTTTGAGGTTAAAGCGAGTATTAACATAATAAATGTTCAATCTTATCCAACAGTTTTTGGAAATTGGACTGTTAGGTTTAATACAACTGGCACTGCTGATTTGACAATAACACCAGTTGACAACACTAATTTTGATGTTGACATTCGATTTTTAGAATTGTTATGTGGCAATGAAAAACGTGAACCAGTTTATGATGGGAAATCTGTTTTTTATGCTAATTGGAGTTGTTCAGAAGAAGGAAAAATAGTAAATCAAGTTCTGAAACCGGGTAAACACACTCAAGAATTCAAATTTGGCGATGATATAGAGTATGCTTATAATATGGCTATACTTGAAAAAGCAATGGTGGCATACAGATCTAATACAGGAACTAATCTACTAAATTCACCTAAAGTTAGAGTTTGGAATAATCAAAGCGGCTGGGGGAATGAAGTGGAACTGGCTTCTGCTGGAAGCCCTATTAGGTTTGTTAAACTTGCATTTTCTCCTGTGTCATCAAAACGAATAATAGTTACAGAAAGTGATGATGGTTATTTAGATGCTTATGTTAGCGATGATGGTACCTCATGGGCATATTCAAGTAATATAGGATTCATAGTTGCAGCATCAGCTGAAAGAAGATTTGATGTTGACTTTGAGACCGCTACAGGGGACGCTATAGTTGTTTATGGTGTTTCAAATACAAGTACAACTTGTGATCTAGCTTATAAGGTTCTACCTGCAGCAGTATCAAGTTTTTCAGGAATTCCGGAAAATTGTATTGATGATACAGGACATCCTACTGATATACAATACAGATGGGTATCTATTGATAGAAATCCTGTTAGTTCTAGTGAAGAGTTAATAGTTACTGGAATGGATTATACAGATTCAGATATAGATGCTTGGGTTTGGAATGGTAATAGCTGGGGCAACCGAGTAGAGGTTTCTTCTTCTGTAGATAGTACATCTAGAAATTATGAAGCTTTTGCTGTTAAATATACTGCCGATGGTAGTTTTGGGGTGGTTATAGGTACGGATGGCATTGTAGGAATTGTAAATGCACGATTTTGGGATGGAGTTTCTTGGATAACTTTTAATATAGGTGATTTGTATAGTGATAATGCTGATGTTAGATGGACTACTTTGAAAGCTGATCCAACTAATGATAATTTACAGGCAGTTTTTGTAATGTCTAATGGAAATCTACATACTGCTTATTGGAATGGAGCTATTTGGACAATAATAGGACGTATTGATTCAGGAGTTGATCCCGCATCAGCGCCTACAACAAGAGCAGCTGATTTTGATTGGTATCCTTCTGGCGGCAGTGGAATTCTAATATGGGATACTGACGGTACAGGAACTACAGTGAGCTATAGAATTTGTTCGCCTCAGTGTAACGGTGCAACTCAAACTATTTCTTCTTATGCTGGAACTGGTTATTGGATGCAGGCTATATCAAACCCAAGAAATGAAGATAACACCAAAATATTAATTGGAAGACTTAATAGCAACTTTAATATAGGTAGTATCAATAGGTCTTCAACTGCATTTTCAAACTATGGAGATTCTGCTATAACAGCTGCTACTACTGTCACAACATACGAGGCCTTTGACATAGAATTCTTGCTAAAAGAACCAGTCATAACCTATGGCTGGTTGAATACTACTCTGAATACGCCAGATCCTATTACATGTAATGTCGCAACTCCTTGTGATAAAGTACAATATGAAACTTTCTGGGTTAATGCAACTATAGAATGTAAAGGTGGATATTGTGGAACAGTTTCTGGCGCTGCAAGATATAATAATTCTTTGAATGAACCGAACACATTAATAAGTACAACAGAAAGTACACCGTTTTATATTGCTGCTAATCCTTCTCAGGTTCGTGAGGATGATTATATTTATAAAAATTGGAATTTTTCAATATCAGGTCAAGGTGCAAATTCCTCTGATGTAGCATACAATGGCACATATTTCTGGGTTTTATTCAGAGAAACCAATAACCATAAAGTTTATAGATATTTTTCTGATGGTACTTATGATAATTCTTGGACCCCGTTAGATGTTAACACCCAATTAGATGCTCCAGAAGGTCTGTATGTGAACAAAACCCAAATAATTGTTTCTGGTGCTCTTGCTGGTAGTGGTAGAGTTTGTTCCTATACACATCAAGGAACTTTTATTTCATGTTTTTCTACAAATACACAAACAACCAATCCTACTGATTTAGTCACGAATGGTACATTTTATTGGGTTTTGTCTTCCTTAACGAACAATGACTATGTCTATAGGTATAGAGGAGATGGAACTTATGATAACTGGAATTTTGATGCTTCAACTGCAACAGGTGGTGAATTGTTCCAAGGAGATGGTATGAGCTGGAATGGAACTCATTTCTACGTTACTGAACAAGGTAGAGCTAATAATGAGCGTGTATACTGGTATAATTCAAATGGAAATTATATATACGAAAATTTCTCTGTATCTTCAGTTGCTCCAATGGTTTGGGGTTTAGAATTTGATGGAACATATTTCTATGTAGTTGATTACAGAAAGCCTTATGTTTTCAGATATGAAAAGAATTCAGGTACAGGATCTAATCCTATTTCTTGTGGGATTTTAAATCAAGGTCAAACATGTCTAGTAAGTTGGTTGGTAAATGTTACTGCATCATTAGGAGATTACAAAATAGATGTTAATTTCTCATCTAACAATTATCCGAATGTTAAAGACAATGATACTTCTAATGCCTATATAAGAGTAAGCAGTGGTCTATCTTTTGCAATCCAATTACCGGGGCAATCATGGATACAATCATCAAAAACTGAAACAGGATCCGCCACAACAGCTATAGAGTTCAATGCAACTAGTAAAACACAATCTAATGTCATTCCATGTGTTCATGATACCAATTGTGCATTCCAACAGGATGATACTACACCAATGTTTAAATTTCAAAATACAGGAAATGGACCAGAAAAATGGAATATTTCTATAAATGAAACTTTACCTAGTTACATGACTTTAATTGGTGATACTGATAACAATCCTATAGGTGCGACAACTATAACAAAAGATGGATGGATTGTGAATTCTAATATACCTAAAAATGGAATAGTAGATGTCTGGCTGTGGGCAACTTATACTGATGCACCACCAGAAACTAGATCAATAAGAATACTTCATAGGTCAATGTCTGCGCCATAAAATTATCAATATAATTATAGCAATTGGAATTATCAGTAACCAATATAAATTAAATGGAAAATTAACTTGAATATCAAATTCCTTTGACAGTTCCTGATAATTTTCACCCGATGCTTTAATTAAAAAATAATTTATCCCCAATTTATTTGCCGAATATTCATAATCATATGTTTTAGATGTAAAATTCCAAATCATATCTGCTGTACCAGAAATCCCATATTCGTAATAAGTTTTGTATGATAAATCTTGGCGTCCCGTCTCTTCACATTCTCCTATATATCCAGTTTTATCACAATTGTCATTATTTGTATAGGAGAAAGCAATCTGATCTTCCACTTCAGATGATCGTCCGCAATCTCCTTCGCATATGACTTTTATTATGTATTTTTCATCAGGGGTTACTTTAACAATGGGAAAAAATGTAAAATCATACCAGTCAAATGTGCTTCGACGAATTAGCATTTGCGAAGAATATAGTTTAGAACTTGTTCCTAAAATATCTCCTCTACAATCTCCCAGTTGTATGAAAATAGTGAAATTTGCTTCTCTTCCTTTTCTCAGATTGACAAATATTTTTGCTATATTATCTTTGGTTGGGATAAAAACCTGAGTTATAGAATTCAATTTACTTTGAAATGTTGTTTCTTCGCAATATATGTCTTTTTCATAGAATGATCCCACTAAATCAGAATTATTTATTCTGACTACTGCATTTTCTATCGATTTCCCCAAATCATCCAAATAATTGGTTTTTATCGTTTGTTTACTTCCTAATGGAACATTTTTTTCGTATATAGCATCCAAATTAGTCTTTATTTCTGCATGGCATTTCTTGATAAAAATTAGAGAAAATAAAAAAAAAATTAATAATATTAAATTTAACTTATGCCCAACGAGAGACATATTTCTTATTTAACAACCGAAACTTTTATAATGAACAAATTAATAAGTATAAATATAAAATATATAGTGAGGAGGCAAACATGAAAATCAGAATGAACAAGTTAACAATATTTTTGATTTTGGCCTTGATAATACTCTCATTTCCTTTAATTTTAGCAGATCAGTATGTAACTACACCGGCATACTTTTATGTACCTTCAGATGTATCATTTACAGTAAGACTTCCTGGTCCGCCCTCAAGTCCAGGTTATAATGTGAGTTCCAGCCCGGTTGGTACTGCTACTACTTGGATATCATTCAACGCAACAGATGTTAATGCTAAAGGTGTTCAGCCTCAAACAGAAGGAATAGTAGGTTATAAGCAAGGTGGATCTTTGATTCCAATATTCTATGTAACAAATGATGGCAATACACCTATCTCATTCAAATTACAAATAGCGGCATTACCTGGATGTTTAGATGTGTGTGCAAACTCTACTTGCGGTATTACTGGAACTTGTGGAGGTGCAACTTTTTACTCAACATGTAATAGTATAAAAACAGCAGAGCAAACATTGGTAACTGGTTTACTATATGCTAATGGACAAGACAGAGCAAATATTACTTTGTATGCAGATTTTACTGCCTGTACTGCAGGAAATATATATGGTCCATATACCATAACGCATCATAGCACTCTATAAAGTGTTTAAATGGTAAAAAAAAGAAGTAACAGATCTAGATTTTACAATAAAAAAGGAATTTTTATAATTTCTTTATTGATAATTTTAGCCGTAATAACAATGTTTTTTGGAACAAACATTAGCGGAGCTAGTTCTAGTAACAGACCAGATTATTGCGATAAAAATACATTGAAATTAGGTTCTTACTTGATACAAGGAAAATGTATCCCAAAAGCAGTATTTGCAGAATTGCCTCCTTATCCAAAAAACTTAAATGATATAAAATTATTAGTTAAATTCTCAAAAGTAAGAGATTTAACAACTATAGGAGAAGAATATTATAAGCAACCTGAATTTTATGAGAATTGGGATCCTGCTGGTATTGATTCATTTTTAAACCCACCCGGTGGCTATTTTGGTGCTTTCGGTTTCGGTACATATCCTGCTGATGTCGTTGTAAATTTAAAATCAGGACAGTCATTTAAAGTAGGAACATTCTTCAAGACTAGCTGGGGTATACAGACCTATCAAGGCATGCAATTAATAACTGTATTCCCTGAACATGCAGAATCTGTTATGGGTAATGTTACTGTTGATCAAAAATCTGATAAAGTCAAAAACTATTTTGAAGTTTCTACTAACTCAAATTTGTTTGTGTTGGGTCCAACCTTTGGTGTTTTTAGTAAAGATTGGGTTAAATTAGTGACAATTGATGTAAAAGTAAAATCAGACACACCATCAGGAAAATATGCTGTAGGTATAACACCGATTGAACCACCAGTCGAATACCAGGATAAATGGCTGTCTCAATATGGACTTGACTATGTTTCAGCGGGTGAAAGTGGCGTCGGAAGACCTTTCTTCCAGATTTTTATAGAAGTGGAATAAAGATTTCTAACTTTAAACTTCTAAACATATATTGGTACTGATGAAATTTAAAAAAATTATAATAATTGTTTTCCTTACTTTATCTTTTTTTTCTGTTAAGGCCCAAATGGATGGGTATGTAGGAAGTGATACTTACTATTTAATTTATAGTGGTGGTATATCAAATTTTGAACTACAAACTTATGAGATATTTTCAAATCAAATATTCTGGGCTAGAGCCACGATAAAAACTTCGCAGGATCATCAAGCCAATGAATTTAGTGCTAAAATAGGTCTACCCAATAATTTTACTCTTTATAATGGTGTTTATACTCATCCCAATCTTCCTATAAATTCATCAACCAATTACGAATGGACAACTAGTTGGAATGTGGATTCTTCTGACACTAATTCTGATGTTTACACACTCAACGTTTCTGAGAATTTTTTTAATACAAATAAAACTGCAGATATAACTGTCAATCCTGGTCCAACACTTCCCTACAATATAACAGTAAAAACTGATAAAAATTCTTATTCTGTGGGTGAAACTGGCAGCGTATTTGTTTATATCTTCGATAGAAACAATTATCCTTACAATATTAATGGTACTTGCGATTCAACGATATATTATCCAGATGGTAGCTTCACATCTTTCAAGAATGTAAGTACGGTTTATATGGAGCGCAGCAGGGGTGAATACATTTCATTTAATGGATTTCAGGCGTGGAATGTTCTAGGGACTTACACTGTAGAGACAAATTGTAATTTCCCTGTTGGTTATGCTTCTGCTACATTTTCCATAAGTACAGTAACAACAGCTCCTACAACTGCTGCAACTACTTCTCCAGGTCCAACTTCGCCTTCTTCAACGCCCCTAACACCACCTTCCCTAATCTCTAACTTCACTGTGGATAAAGAAGTTATTGATGTTACACTTACACCTGGGGATAGTAAGAAAAGAACGTTGATAATATCTAACACAGGTGATACATCATTAGATATTCAAATCAAACTGAACAATTTAGATTTATTTTCTAAGTTTCCAGATGGCGGAACAGTTTACACTATAAAATTAAATCAGAGTGAAACCAAAACAATCGAAATAAACTTTTTTGCATCAAAAGATCAAAAGCCAGGTGTTTATACTGGTAGTGTATCCCTGACTAGCGGTAGTATTGAAAGAATATTAGCAGTTGCGGTTGAAGTAGAATCGGTTAAACCATTGTTTGATGTAAAAGTAGAAGTGCCACCAGAATATAAAATACTTCATCCTGGTGAGAAAGTTTCAGCGCAACTTACGTTATACAACCTCGGGGGAACTGGTAGAGTTGATGTTGATGTTAATTACGGAATAAAAGATTTGTCAGGTAATATTATATCTAGTGAACATGAAATCATGGCAATAGAAACACAACTTTCTACTTTGAAGAGTTTCAATTTGCCCACGACGATAAAACCAAGCGATTATATTTTCTACGCAACAGTCAGTTATAACGATACTATTGGTACCGGTAGTAGCACGTTCAAAGTAGTAGAAGTTAAAAAAATATCAATTAATTTATTTTTAATCATAATTTTGATATTGGCAATAGCATCTGTTCTGTTTATAATATACATTTCTAAAAAGGAAGATAAAAAACTCGAAAAAAATCCCTACAAATGAAAACAAAAAAATAAAAATAAAAAATCAAAAGCTATCTATGTTTTTTTGGCATGGCAAAGAACTTGAATGCTCCATAGATTATTACTACTACTGCTATCAATGCAACTAGAATCACTAATGGATCGTTTAATCCTCCTGATGTCTCTAATGGAATAGCCCATCTACTACCACCAGATCCTCTAAGTGGTCTTCTAATTGTAGTAGGTTGTGAATTTATCACATTCAGTGTTGCCATCGCAGATTCAGTGTCTGAAAATACCCCATCGCCATTCAAGTCAGCGCAAGCAAATATGTTGTAAGCCCCTGCTTTACCTATGCTGAATGGACATTCTGTCCTGCCTGAATATTTGTTGTTGTAATTGCATTTTGTTATCTCAGTTCCACCATTACAAGAGTTCATTTTTAGGGTTATAGGTCTACCATTGCATTTAACAGTGTCTAATCCAGTCACATAAGCTGTTACAGTCTCGTATGTATTTGCAGTATACTTTGACAAACTTTCATATACTCTACCTGTACATGAAGTGCATATTTTCTTATTTGCATCACCACTTGGAGTTGGGTTAAGGTTACAAGTCAATCCTATTGGTGGGTAAATCGGTATCATACTCGGACAACAATCTTTGTCGCTCATACATTGTTCATTTTCATTTGAACAAGTGCATGATTTGTATCTTGAGCAAGCTGCACTAAAGCCATTACATTTACCCGTTGCACAGTCACTGTTCTCATCACAACAACCACCTGTTGGCACGTATCCACAACAAGTGAATGGGAATGGTCCAATTGGTGTTCCTGTCGATGATACTGCACCATGAGCTGCTACTTGTGAACATGTTGGCATATTTACAACATCATTACATACTGCTTTGCATACATGTATACCACGACTCCAATCACAGACATCATTGTCAATCCATTTAGCACAGAAGTCTTCTGCGCATTGACATCCGCTTATACCAAGTGTAGGTTTTATGTCACAAAATGCATACGCATTTCCACAAGTACTGCAATACAAGTCTCTTTCCTCCTGTTGCGTGGGTAGTATTTTGCAATCGAATGTTCCTGACATTCCTGGACCAACTGTCAACACTAAAAACAATGCTATTAGAATCGCTGAACCAACCAAAAAGCTATACTTTGTTACTGCTTTTTTTAACATATTATATA
>Ga0315279_10001361_pt1 | contig 41026 bp, 41 predicted proteins | sample YL17G06_20_MG_FD_203694 | JGI IMG/M metagenome (GOLD analysis project Ga0315279, IMG submission 203694) | Sediment microbial communities from Yellowstone Lake, YNP, Wyoming, USA - YL17G06_20 | ecosystem: Environmental > Aquatic > Freshwater > Lake > Sediment | place: USA: Wyoming | collected...
AGCGTCTTGCCCTATAGGGCAAGAGAAAATTTTGGGGCAAATTTATTAAAAGGTGAACTTCGTTTGATGAGTTCACCTTTATTTTTTGGATAACCTCCAAAAGTATCCGCTTTTTCTCCTGCCTGTCGAAATCTGCGGAAACCCGAAAAGCATAACGCGGAGGTGTTTTATGAAATGCGCCGTGTATATTCGGGTTTCCACTGAAGAACAAGCCAAAGAGGGTTACTCTCTCGCCGCCCAAACAGATAAAATTGTTGAGTATATAAAGGGTAAAGGCTGGACGTACTCGCAAATTTACAACGATGACGGTTACTCAGCCGCAAGCCGCCGCAGACCAGCATTGGAAAAAATGCTGGCTGATGCGGCGACGCGGCAATTTGAAGCCGTGCTTGTTTATAGGATAGACAGATTATCGCGCAACCTGAAAGACCTAATTGAAATAGTTGAAGAATTAGCAAAGAACGGCGCAGGCTTCAAGTCAATAACTGAACTTATTGATACAACTACGCCAGAAGGCCGCCTAATGTTCCACCAGTTCGGTTCATTCGCGCAATATGAACGCGAGCTAATTATTCAACGCACAACAATGGGGATTCATAAGAGATTAAAATCTGGCTTATGGCCCGGAGGTTATGCGCCGTTCGGCTACAAATTAGTAGATAGCAAACTGCAAATTGTTGAGAAAGAAGCAAAAATTGTTAGGCTCATCTTCGACCTCTACCTTCAGAAAAAATATGGAGTGGTAAACATAGCCAGATACTTAAATACTGAAGGTATAAAGTCTAAGACAGGCAAGAAATGGAAATTTACCGTCGTGCATCATGTACTTACCAACCCAACATATACGGGTATAATCGCTAGGGGCGGCGAGAGAGTAACCGGGGCTCACAAACCAATTATTAAAGAAGAATCCTTTGAGCAAGTAAAAGAAGCCCTGCCTTTAAGGAAACTAAAACCTCGCGTGTTTGTGAGCCCCAACCTCTTTACAGGTTTTATCTTCTGCGGCTGTGGGGCACCCATGCATATGTCGTATCCTGGCTCAGACTGCAAGAAAAAATATAAATACTATGCCTGCTCAAGAAGGCTTGACTATAAAGACTGTGCCTTACGGTATATCCGCGCTGATATCCTAGAAGTTAGCGTAATAAATGAATTAAAGAAATTATCCGAAGATAGGCCAAAAATACAAGCTATCATTAACAACCTTAAAAAAGAAAACCGCAAGGCTCTTCCTTCTCTCAAAACAGATCAGCAAAAGTTTATCCGTAAAATCGCTTCACTCACCAAAGAAAAAGTCGGGTTACTAAAATGGATGAGCCAGAAAGCAGCAAAGCCCTACACGTTGAACGTACTTAATGAGAGATTTGAAAAGATTGAGTTAGAGCTAAACGACCTGACCCACAGCCGCTGGCAAGTAGAAGAAGAGTTAAAAAAGAGGTTACACTTTGGCTTGTCTTCAGAAAAAGTTTCCCTTTATTTAAAGAATATAGTAAATACTTTTGCAGATTTCGACAGGCAGGAGAAAAAGCGGGCTCTTTTGGAGGTTATCCAAAAAATAAAGGTGAACTTATCAAACGAAGTTCACCTTAGCGTAAATCTACCCCAAAATTTTCTCTTGCCCTATAGGGCAAGTGGCTTCGGGGAAATACTACTAAATGGTGCGGAAGGAGGGAGTTGAACCCTCAAGGGTTACCCCATACGCTCCTGAAGCGTACGCGTATGCCAGTTCCGCCACTTCCGCAAATTCCTTTCTTTTAAGTATATCTTAGCCATAAAATTCTGTCAAACAGAAATAAAAGGGACGGTTCTTAACTCAAAGCAAAACTGTCCCCTAAAAAGGGACAGTTTTAGTTCATTTTGAGAACCGTCCCTGATTTATAAAGGGATTGCGGGTTACATATTTTGCTGCTATAATATAATGCTTTTAACAGAAGGGAAAATATGTTTGCTGAGGCTTTTAAGATTACTGTTGCGGCAGTTATTCAGATTCTTTTACTGGCTGCACTAGGCTATTTTTTGAAGAAGAAAAACATACTTACTGATACGGGTCTGGATGCCTTAAGTCACCTGGTAATTAATGTAACTTTACCCATTTTAATTTTCGTTCAACTGAATCGGGATTTTAATTTTAGCATTTATCCGAATTGGTGGATTTTTCCTTTATTGAGTTTTGTTATAACTGCACTGGCTCTTGTGGTCGGGCTTATATTTATCGGCGTTATCAGGGGCGGGCAAAAAAAATTACAATTTTTAAGCTTGGTGACTTTTCAGAATTCCGGTTATTTGCCTTTAGCCCTGTTTGCAGCGCTTTTACCTGCTTATAAAGCTGGAGCAATGTTTATTTATCTGTTTTTATTTTTAATCGGATTCAATTTAATTATGTGGCCTTTGGCAGTTTACATTCTGTCTTTTTCCAAAAAGACAGAATTTGAATTTAACAATTTATTCAATCCGCCGGTAATCGCTGCTCTTTTGGGAATAACCGCGGTATTTTTGGGTTTAAATAAATTCATACCCAATTTGGTTTTGAAACCATTCAAACTGGTCGGTGATTGCACTGTGCCCCTGGCTATGTTTGTAGTCGGAGCTGACCTGGCTAAGATAAAAGTAGGACATTTTGATAAGAATTCGATGTTCTGGCTGGTTTTGGTTAAGTTAGTAATCTTACCTATTTTGGGATTGTGGTTGGTATTAAAATTTAGGTTTCCGGAGTTAATCGGCCTTTTAATTTTGATACAATTGGCTGTGCCGCCGGCAACCTCTTTATCCGTAATTATCCGGCACTATAAAAAAGAAGATTTACTGATCAGCCAGGGTATATTCTTTGGCCACATCTTAAGCATTATCACCATACCCGTATTTTTAAGTTTATATTTTTCCCGGGTAATGATAAAATGAGTAAGGTAATTAATACCAACCGCAAGGCTTACCGGGATTATCAGGTCTTTGAAACAATAGAATCTGGTATAGAATTAAAAGGAAGCGAGGTAAAATCCATGCGCGAGGGCAGGATAAACTTAGAGGATAGTTTTGCCCGCATTGAGTCAGGGGAAGTTATTCTTTATAATGCACATGTAAGCCCGTATGCCCAGGCTAGTTATCTAAATGTGGAACCGAAAAGGTCAAGGCGCCTACTCCTGCATAAAAATCAGATAACCCGGCTTGCGGGAATACTGGCGCAGAAAAGACTTACGCTTGTTCCTTTAAAGGCGTATTTTAACGAACGCGGTTTTGTCAAGATAGAGCTGGGGCTTTGTAAAGGTAAAAAACTTTACGACAAAAGAGAAGCTATCAAGCGCCGCGAGACTGAACTGGAGATTCGCCGGGCTTTAAAGAGTAAAATAAGGAAATAGGGAAGGTCCTTCGCACCCTTCGGGTGCTCAGGACCGATTTTTTCCAAAAGATAGAACTTAGAAAAAATCGGGGGTGAAAGGGCTCGACTTAAGTAAGTCGGGTAAGAGTAGCATGCTGCGGAGGCAAGGTTGGCCGCATTAACAATCCTTGCAAAACATAAACGCAAACTACAGAAATGTAGGACTGATGAGGCCAGCAATGGTCCCAGCAGGCGTACTAGCCTTCGGGGTTAATTAATCCCGAAGCCTCTATTCATTCAGTCCGCGGGATGAAATAGAGCGATTAGTGGAATAGCCGGGTTCGGTTTATCTTTGAGGGCCTGGCGAAATTTAAAAGGTTGCAGCTTATCCCATCCTGTCTATCGGAGGGGATAAGAATAAGCGTAAAAGATAGGCTAAGCATGTAGCGACTTTTATCTGATTGCTTGGGGACGCCGGTTCAATTCCGGCCACCTCCACCAAATTTTTGTGACAAGCAAAAATTTGGCGGATGCTTGAACGAACGTAGCGCGGCGACAAGCCGCGCAGTGAGTGAAAGCATCTGATCTAAGCGAACGCAGCAGAGCGAGCGAAGTGTCTCATCAGATCGCCAATTTATGAAAATCAAAAATTTATTTTTTTTATCGGCATTTTTGTTTTTAGCCGTAATTCTATTAAACGGCTGCGCTACTATTCCCGCCAGGCCAGGCCTGGCTGCTATTCCTGTTTATAATATCGGTGGCGTAAGTTATATGCCTTTAATCTCTCTTTGCGAGCAAAGGGGTATTAACTGGGAATACGATACCTTTACCCGCGCTATTAATTTAAACAAGGATCTCCATCGCATAAACCTAAGGGTAGGAGAAACATTAATTATTGTAGATGGTAAAACCCAGAATTTAGCTAACCCCGTGGATATGTATCAGGGCACGGTGGTTGTGCCTTTAAAATTTAAAGAAAGATACCTGGATGTTCTATACAAAGAAATAAAACCTGCTTATGGCAGGTTTCCGCAATTACCTATACGCATAAAAAAGGTAGTTATTGATGCCGGACACGGCGGCAATGACCCGGGCGCCATTGGTAAGACAGGTTTAAGAGAAAAAGACATCAACCTGGATATTGCGAAGAGACTGGCTAAGTTGCTTAGCAATGAGGGAGTAAAAATAGCGATGACCCGCTCTTCAGATAGATTTATTTCGCTTAGCCGGCGCGTGGATATTGCCAATGATTCCCATGCCGAACTTTTTATCAGTATCCACTCCAATGCCAACCGCTCCAAGGGCTTAAAGGGATTTGAGGTTTATTATGTTTCGCCAAACTTAAGCGATTCGCGCCGCGCGCTTTCTGCGGCAAAGAATTTAAGACTGAATTTAGATAACAGTTATTTTGCTTCGGACAGTTTAAATTTACGGGCAACGCTCTGGGATATGATTTATGCTTCCAGCCGTGCTGAATCTATAACCCTGGCTAGGGCTATATGCCGCAGCATTGACCATGAATTGGAGACCAAGGTTTTAGGAGTAAAAGGAGCGAATTTTTACGTGCTTAAAGGCGTAGCTATGCCTGCGGTCTTAATCGAAATAGGTTTTATCTCCAATCCCAAGGAAGAACTCCTTTTAAAAAACAGTTACTATCGCCAGCAGATTGCTGAGGCTATAGCAGGCGGCATAAATAATTACGCTAGAGATTACGCAATAACGGAGACATCCAGGTGAAAAAACCAATAGGTGTTTTTGATTCCGGGGTAGGTGGTCTGACCGTAGTCAAAGAGTTAATCCGCCAGCTGCCCTGCGAGGATATTGTTTATTTTGGCGATACTGCGCGCGTGCCTTACGGTATAAAATCCAGAGAAACAGTAATCCGCTTTTCCATTGAAAATATTTTATTTTTGCTCAAGCAAAACGTTAAATTGATCTGTGTGGCTTGTAATACTGCTTCCAGCTTTGCTCTACCGGTGATTCTCAATCATTTTAAAGTCCCGATTGTGGGTGTGATTAGCCCGGGAGCAAGAGAGGCAGTGCATGCTACGCAGAATAAACGAATCGGAGTTATCGGTACCCGCGGCACGATTAAAAGCCGCACCTATGAAATAGAAATTAAACAGCTTGACCCGGAAATTAAGGTAACAGCCATGGCCTGCCCTTTGTTTGTGCCTTTTGTCGAAGAAGGATGGTTGTCCGGAAAAGTGGTTTTAGAGGTAGCCAGAGAGTATCTTAAACCGCTAAAATTAGCCGGCGTAGATACGGTTATCTTAGGTTGCACGCATTATCCGCTGCTTAGGCCGGTAATCCGACAAGTGTTAGGAAAAAAAGTTAGCTTGATAGATTCGGCAAAACAAGTGGCGATGGAAGTAAAGAAGATCCTGGCTGAAAACGATTACCTGTCCAGGAACGGGAAAGGTAAGCATAAATATTATGTCAGCGATAACCCGGAATGGTTTAGCAGTATTGCTCAGCGTTTTCTGGGTAAAGCTCCAAAAGATGTGAGTAAGGCAAATAGCAATGTATAGCATAAAGATAGAAGTGCATTTTAGCGCCGCGCATAATTTAAGAAACTACAAAGGTAAGTGCGAAGAGCTGCACGGCCATAATTGGAAAGTAGAGGCAGTGGTTTTGTCCGGTAAACTGGACAAAAGTGGCATGCTCCTAGACTTTGAATACTTAAAAACAGAATTAAATAAAATTTTAGAAAAATTAGACCACAAATATTTAAATAACATTTCTTATTTTAAAAAAGCCAATCCCACATCTGAAAATATCGCCAGATACATATACGAAAATCTCAAAACGCAAGTTAAAGATTTAAGGTCAATCACCGTATGGGAATCCCATAACTCCTGCGCTACTTATTATGAAAAATGAAGGGAGACTCACCTGCTCCCGCAGGCAGGCAGTTGTGCTTTTATCCGGCGGCTTGGATTCAACGGTTAGCCTTTATTTTGCCAGAAGCCAGGGTTTTGTGTGTTTTTGCCTTATTTTTGATTATGGCCAGCGCCACCGAAAAGAAATATACGCTGCTAGAAAAATTGCCCGGCAGGCAAATTGCCGATTTCAAATTGTAAAGATTAATTTAGCCTGGAAAGGCTCAAGTCTTTTAGATAAGAAGCTAAGACTGCCAATTAGCCAGCGCCAGACAGTAAATACTATACCCTCAACGTACGTTCCGGCTCGCAATATTATTTTTTTAAGTTTTGCTCTTTCTTATGCCGAGGCAATAAGAGCCAAAGCTATATTTATCGGAGCACATGCGCAAGATTATTCAGGTTATCCGGATTGCCGGCCGGAATTCTATCGGGCATTTAGCAGAGTAATTGCTACCGGGACCAAAGCCGGCGTAGAAAAAACTAAAATTAAAGTATTAACGCCCTTAATCCATAAAACTAAAGCCCAGATTATTAAATTAGGAGCAAAGTTGGGTGTACCTTTTGGCTTGACCTGGTCATGTTATCAGGGTGGAAAATACCCTTGCGGAAAATGCGACAGCTGTTATTTTCGCGCCAAAGGTTTTCAAGAATCCGGCTTAAAGGACCAGGGACACCCATAAAGCTGAAGCAGGGACACCCTTGAAGCCAAAGCTAATGGTGTCCCCAGGAAACCAGAGGGGGACACCCTGCCCTGCCTGCCGGCAGGCAGGCGATTAGCTTAAAGGTGTCCCTAAAAAGATGAAGGGAAAGATAGCCGAAATTTTTGAGAGTATCCAGGGCGAGGGGATTTATCTCGGCAAAAAGCAGATTTTTGTGCGCTTCTACGGCTGCAATTTAGCCTGTGAATTCTGCGATACAAAACTGGACAAGTTTACAGAATACACGCCCCAGGAGTTATTTGACAAAATCGCAGCCTACCCCCGCGATTACCATTCCATCTCATTTACCGGCGGAGAACCGCTTTTGCAGACGGCTTTTTTAAAAGAGGTGCTCAAATTAACCAAAAAAGCAGAGATTCTAAATTACCTTGAGTCAAACGGCGCCTTGCCTAAGGAGTTAAAACAGGTTATTGATTATGTGGATATTATTGCCATGGATTTAAAACTGCCCAGTTCAACCCATGCCGGAGACCTCTGGGACAGGCACCGCAAGTTTCTCAGAATAGCCCAGCGTAAGGAAGTTTTTTTAAAAGCTGTAATTTCGCTTTCTACCAAAGATGATGATATCAATAAAAGTTTAGACTTGATTAAAGACAGCAAAAAACGCATGGCCTTAGTCCTGCAGCCGAATAGTTACGAAACCAATGCTGATGAACTGCAAACGACGATGGAGCGATTCCGGCAGATGTGCAGCAAGGCAAACATAGCTGCCTGGATAATACCGCAGATGCAGAAGGGGCTGGGGATTAAATAATATGAGGAAAATTTCTACTTACGAAGGCTTACAGAAAAATATCAGGAATCTCAAAACGCCAGAAATAGAAGTATGGGAAAACCAATACCCGGATAAGATTTATAATATTACTTTAGAGATTCCTGAGTTTACCTGCATCTGCCCGAAAACAGGCTTACCGGACTTTGCCCGGATTAAAATCGAATATTCTCCGACTAAATATTGCATTGAGCTTAAATCCTTCAAGATGTACACCATATTTTATCGCAATATCGGCATATTCCACGAGCACCTGACCAATAAAATGCTGGAAGATTTTGTCCGGGCAGCCAAACCGCGCTGGGCCAGGATTACCGCCGAATTTAATCCGCGCGGCGGTATTAGCACTACGGTGATCCGGGAGTATAAAAGATGAGAGCCATATCAGCCAAAAAAATTCAGGATACGGTGGCCGAGCTTTGCATCCGGGCTAATATTTTTTTAAGAAGAGATGTTTTAAAGGCATTGAAATCCGCCTCGAAAAAAGAGACCAATAAAAGAGCAAAAGAGCTCCTTGAAGCCACAATTAAAAATGCCCGGATTGCCGGAAAAGACAAATTAGCCATCTGCCAAGATACTGGAATGCCGGTTGTTTTTGTAGAAATCGGCCGGGATTTAAAAATAAAAGGAGACCTAAAATCCGCAATTAATAAAGGCGTAGAATCAGGCTATATAAAAGGAAGCTTGAGAAACTCCGTTATTACGGATCCAATTTTAAGAGGCACGCCTAAATATTCACCGGCAATAATTCATATTGATACCGTAAAAGGAAATAAATTAAAATTAACGGTTTTGCCCAAAGGATTTGGCTGCGAAAATAAATCCCAATTAAAGATGTTTAAACCCACGGCAAATATTCGCGAGATTAAAAAATTTATTCTCGATGCAGTAAAAGATGCGGGTCCGGATGCCTGTCCGCCTTATGTTTTGGGAGTGGGTATTGGGGGGACTGCGGATTACGCCTGTCTTTTAGCCCAAAAAGCATTGTTAAGGGATATTGGCATCGGCAATCGGCAGGTTGAAATAAAACTTTTAGAACTGGAATTATTGCGCCAGGTTAACAAATTAAACATAGGGCCCATGGGCTTAGGCGGAAGAACCACTGTCTTAGCTGTAAATATCGAAACCCATTCTACCCATATCGCAGGCCTGCCCGTAGCAGTAAATATCAGTTGCCATGCTCTGCGCAGCGCAACCAAAACCTTATGAAACAGATAAATACGCCTTTAGATAAAATTGATATCGGGAAACTGGAAATAGGAGATAAAGTCTTACTAAGTGGCGTAATCTATACTGCCAGAGACCGGGCGCATAAAAGATTAATAGAAGCGATTAAGCAACATAGGAAATTACCCATATCACTTAGGGGCCAGATTATTTATTATTGCGGGCCAACCCAGACTCCAAAAGGAAAAATCATTGGCTCCTGCGGACCGACTACCAGCGCAAGGATGGATGAGTTTACTCCGCTTTTACTGGAAGCCGGGCTTTTAGGCATGATTGGTAAAGGCGCTCGCTCGCAAGAAGTAGTCAGGGTCATTAAAAAATATAAGGCAGTATATTTTCTGACTTATGCCGGATGCGCTGCGCTTTTGTCAAGATATGTCAAATCTGCGAAGGCAATCGCCTATAAAGATTTGGGTCCTGAGGCAATTTATAAATTAGAGGTTAAAGATTTTCCTTTAATTGTGGGAATTGATACCAGGGGAAGGAGTATCTATGGTAAGAAGTGACGGTCGCAGTCCTGATAAAATAAGAAAAGTAGAGATTAGCCGCAACTATATAAAATACGCAGAGGGCTCTTGTTTAATTGAACTGGGCAATACCCGGGTTATCTGCACAGCTTCGGTTGAAGAATCCGTGCCGCCATTTTTAAAAGGCAGCGGGACAGGCTGGGTAACCGCAGAATACGGGATGCTGCCGCGTTCCTGCCAGAGCCGCATGCCGCGCGGCAAAGACTCAGGCCGCACCTATGAAATACAGCGGCTGGTGGGCAGGTCTTTACGCTCGGTAACCGAAATGAAAGAAATGGATGAGCGCACCATCTGGATTGACTGCGATGTTATCCAGGCAGACGGAGGAACGCGCACAGCTTCCATTACCGGAAGTTTTATTGCCCTGGTTGATGCCTTAAATAAACTTAAAAAAGACGGCTTGATTACCACCATACCTATTAAAGATTATGTTGCCGCAACCAGCGTTGGTATAGTTAACGGGCAATTGCTCTTAGATTTATGCTACGAAGAGGATTCCCGGGCTGAGGTAGACATGAATATTATTATGACCGGAAAGGGCCAGTTTATCGAGATACAGGGTACAGCTGAACGCAATCCTTTTAGCAAAGAAGAAATGGATAAAATGCTTTTATTTGCCCAAAAAGGCGTTGAAGAGTTGTTTAAAATCCAGAAAAAATTAGTCGGCGATATTTTATAGGTATGGAATTAGTAGTGGCAACTAAAAATAAGAAGAAATTAGCAGAAATTAAAGAGATTTTAAAAGGCCTGGATTTAAAGATAACATCTCTTGCGAATTATTCCCGAAGCCCCCGTATTATTGAAAACGGTAAAACCTTTAAAGAAAATGCTCTCAAAAAAGCAATTAAGGTTAGCCGCTTTACGAAAAAGCTGACTCTGGGCGAAGATTCCGGTCTTTGCGTGGAAGCCTTGGGGGGTAGGCCGGGAGTTTATTCTTCGCGATTCTGCGGCAAACCTGCCTGTCCGGCAGGCAGGGATAAAAGCGACCTTAAAAATAACCTTAAATTGTTAAAAGTTTTAGATAATCTTAGCCTTCACAAAAGAAAAGCGCATTATACCTGCGCTGTGGCTTTAGCGGATAAAGACAGGCCTGTAGGCGTAGTTGAGGGCAAATGTTATGGAGTCATTGGCTTTAAACTAAAGGGGAGTTTTGGTTTTGGCTATGACCCTTTATTTATCATACCAGAATATAAAAAGACCTTTGCCGAACTTGGCCCGGCCATCAAACATAAGATAAGCCACCGCTACCACGCCTTGAAAAAAGCCAAAAAACTTATTCAGAAATATATTGAGCAGCATAAATATAGTTGATATAATAAAAGTTTGCTGGATTAAGGTACTTCGTCCGCCTGCGGCGGACTCAGTACCGTTTTTGCTAACGGTAAAAACTATTGCAAAAACGGGGCGTGGCTCAGTTTGGCTAGAGCGCGTGGTTTGGGACCACGAGGCCGACAGTTCAAATCTGTCCGCCCCGACTTAAATGAGGCCCAAACTTATGGAGCGATAGCGAACATAAGTTTGGTGGCCGAATTTAATCCTTGCGAGTATAACGAGCAAGGATTGACAGCAGGTATACAACGCGCCTGTAGCTCATCCCCCTTCGGGGGATTTCGCTACAGATTACCAAAAGATTAATGCGCCTGTAGCTCAAATGGATAGAGCATTTGCCTTCTAAGCAAAGGGTTGGCCGTTCGATTCGGCCCAGGCGCGCATATAAGTTTCAAAAAAGATAGCAGGTTGTTGGCCGTTCCCTGCCTACCGGCAGGCAGGGATTCGGCCCAGGCGCACCATAAAAATATAAAAAACTATGAAAATCTGGATAAAAGCGCTTCTTATACTGTTTATTGCTTCTTCATTATGCCTGATTGGTCTGCACCTGTTTATTAACCTTAAAGGTAAAGACCTATTAATTCAAAAATTAGAAGAGGCCACCGAGCGCAAAGTCACTATCGGCAATTTAACCACGGCTTTTCCCATCAATATCTTAGTTAAGGACCTTGAGATAAAAGGTCTGTTGAAAATTGACGATGTCTATGCTTCGCTCGGATTCGTTGATTTATCCAGAAGAAGCCCGGGCCTTTCTTTGCTTAAATTAAATCATCCGGAACTTACTGTGGAAAGGAAAGCCGCTGCTCAGCCGGTACCTGCGCCAGTTACACCCCCGGAAGCTAATTTGCCGCAGAAATCCGAGACCAAGCCTGCCGATCCGCTACCGGCAGTTAAGCGACCGTTTATTTTACCGGTTTTTTACATAGACCGCTTTATTGTTAACAACGGCACTTTTACTTTTATAGACAAATTCGCAGAAAATGAAGAGATTTCCATTAAAGCCCAAAATCTGAATATCAAAGTGGATAATCTCAACCTTAGTCACGGCGGCTCCCGCATAACTTATTTTGAGCTAAAAGGCAAAATGCCCTGGCGCGAAGGTTCTGAAGAGGGTAAAATCGAGCTGGAAGGCTGGATTAACATAATTAAAAAAGATATGCGCGCAACTGTAAATATTCAGGATATTGACGCAATCTACTTTTATCCGTATTATTCTACCTGGGTGAATCTGCAGAAGGCGCGCATTGAAAAGGCAAAACTTAATTTTACCAGCGACATGGATGCCTTAAACAACAATCTGGTTGCGCAATGCCATCTGGAGTTGACGGATATTGTCTTTAAACCCCGGCCGCCTGAAGAAGAGGAGAAAAAAGCCGAAAAAATCGCCACAGTTATTTTGGACATGTTCAAAGCTTTAAACCAGGGCAAAGTGGTTTTAGATTTTACCATAAGGACCAAGATGACCAGACCCGAATTTGGATTCGGAAATATCAAAGGTGCAGTAGAGGATAAACTCACCCAACGCAAGAAAGGTGAGGTTTCTCTTACCCAGGAAGTTGTTTTATTCCCGGCCCGGATTCTTGAAGGCACAGTCAAGGGTGGGGCGGAGATGACCAAGGCAGTTATCGGCGGCACATTTTCCGTAGTCAATGAACTTAAGAAAGCCTTTTTTGGCGCATTTAAAAAAGAAAAAGATTAGTGGATAGGTCCTTGTCACTCTTACGGAGTGCCGAGGATCACCATTAAGTAAGGAAAAAATACCTAGATTTAGTCTTAATGGTGGCTATAGCTCAATCGGCTAGAGCGTTAGACTGTGGCTCTAAAGGTTGCGGGTTCGATCCCCGTTAGCCACCCCAAAAATTTTTACATTAAAAATTTTTGGCACTTGGAGGTGGGTGTTTCATTAATGAAACACCCACCGGAAAGTACCTAACCTTATCTACGACATGCCCTGGTTTCTCTACGTAGCCAAATGCCGTGACGACTCTCTTTACACCGGCATTACCACAGATATCTCCCGCCGCATCAATGAGCATAATGCTAAGAAAGGAGCATTTTACACTCAAAACAAGACCCCGGTTGAACTTGTGTATCAGGAGGCCCTACCGAATCAATCCGCGGCCCGTAAACGCGAAGCCGCGATTAAGAAGCTAACCAGAAAAGAAAAGTTGGAGCTGATCGCAGCAGTCTAAAACGACCTTGACCGTGTTGTTTCTTAGCGGTAATATATATTTAATAATCCTTGACAAAAAGCAGGCTAGGATGTATAAAGATAGTAGAAATTTCGGAGTGGTACGTTCGAAGGGGGAACTGCCACGTTAAAATAATTAAAACCTTCGCTCAAAAGGCGGAGGTTTTTTATTTGACAAATAAAAAATTCTGTTAGATTTTGCCACCTTTTACGTCAATTATAGTAGGAGGTGGTAAATATGCAGGAAGAAATACATAATTCCCCATCATTTATGCCCATGACTACGCTTACGCACGAAAAAGCAATTCACAGGAAAGATGTTTTTGAATTAAGCAAAAGCATTTCGCTTAAGCCTTATTTTGAAGAAAAGAAACAAAGAGTAATTCTTTATAAAGAAGATTGTTTTGATATCCTGCCCAAGATTCCCGAAAACTCTATTGATATGATTTTTGTCGATCCGCCTTACTTTCTTTCTAATGGAGGAATTACTTGCCATGCCGGTAAAATGGTTTCAGTTAATAAAGGAAAATGGGATGTTTCTAAAGGAATAGAAGAAAACTATATTTTTACTCAAAGGTGGCTAAGGGAATGTCAAAGAGTTTTAACGCCAAATGGGACAATTTGGGTATCCGGAACCTCACATATTATTTACACTGTAGGCTCAGCTATGCAGAGCTTAGGGTATAGGATATTAAACGATATCGCTTGGTTTAAGGTTAACCCCCCACCGAATTTAAGTTGTCGCTATTTTACACATTCTACCGAGACTATTATTTGGGCAGCAAAAAATAAAAACAGTCGCCACTATTTTAATTACGGATTGATGAGGAAAATGAATAATAATAAACAAATGTTAAGTCTTTGGTCTATTAAAGCTCCTGGTCCATCGGAGAAAATATACGGCAAGCATCCTACTCAGAAACCTTTGGAGTTATTAAATAGAATTGTTTTAGCCTCAACTAGGTCCAATGACATTGTTTTGGATCCTTTCAGCGGCAGTGGGACAACGGGAATTTCAGCATATAAAGAAGGCAGACAATATATCGGAATTGAACTTGAACAGTCTTATCTCGATGTTTCTATTAAACGGCTTAGGGATGCATTTCGGGAGAAGAAATAATGATTAGGGGTGGCAAAGGCGGTTCCAAAACATCTTTCTCCGGCTTAAGATTTGAGTCGCGGGTAGCAATGAAGAATCTCTTAGAGTCTCTCCCGGGCTATCAAGTTGAAGGAGATGTTGTTTATTTCAAGAGAGAAAAGGTAGCTGAATTTTACGGAAAGAATAAGCTATATAAGCGTCTGCTTGAACCTAATAAAATTGATTATACTAATATCGTCTCAAAAAAGTTACTTCCGGATGAAGCAATACTGATTTTATGCAATAATACGCTTTTTATAATCGAAATAAAATTTCAAGAAGTTTTCGGTTCTGTCGATGAAAAACTACAAACATGTGATTTTAAGAACAAACAGTACACTAAGCTGCTTTCTCCGTTAGGCATAAAGGTAAAATATACATATATTTTGAATGATTGGTTTAGAAAGCCGGAATATAAGGATGTGTTAAATTATGTAGAGTCTGTGGGATGTCATTATTTCTTCTATGAGTTACCGTTAAATTTTCTTGGTTTGCCACAACCCAAAAAATAATTATTCTTATAACCAACTAAAATATGTTAATAGACGGTTAAACTTAAGGCAACTCTCTAAAAAATAGGGAGTTGTTTTTTGTTTTTAGGAGGGAGAAAATGCTTAGTAGAGAAGTTGTAAAATATTTTTTAGAGGAAGAACTAAAAGAAAGAAGTACAAAAATACCTAAAGGTATCTCTAAAGAAACTCTTACTGAAACTTTCTGTAGATATACCGAAGATGACTACTATGAATGGCTCAAGGATAATTTTAAAACATTTTTTAATTACGGAAATCCCGACTGGGATTGGATTAAGGATAAGATTGGGCACTATAAGAGTAATTAACAGAGAAGATAAATGAGGAATATCTTTACTATACCAAGAATAGGTTCGCTTCTAATTTTTGAAAAATAGAAACGTTCTAAGCTTTAAGAGGTGTCTTTTGAGAATGTCCTTGGATTCCAGATTCAAAGGTAGTCCATAACTATGCAATTAGATCTTGCTTTTGATATATTGCCAATTTTTGTTGTTAAGAACAAAGATTCACTTAAAAATAGAATTACTTCCGTCGCTTCTTTTTGTGGTACTGGTTTTTTAATTGCACCAGAATTGTTTATAACATGCTGGCACTGTGTTAGCTCTCCTATGCCCAAAGATCATAAATATGTGGCTGCGATAAGACGCAAAGGGAAATACGGGATAATTTCGTTAGATAATATTGAGAAAGATCATAATGGTTCTGATCTTGCAACTGCCTTTTTGCCTTTGAAACCAACTATTCCATTGCTTTTAACGAAAAAAGAGGTATTAATGGGAACAAATATTTTTACTTATGGTTATCCGTTAGTTGGGAAAGAAACGAAACCAAACGGAGAAACTCAATTCCAATTGAATGGAAGATACATGGAAGGATACGTAATGAGAAGTTTTTTATATCAAAATGCTCCTGCACATAAGAAAATTAAGTCTTATGAATTGAATTTCCAGATTCCTGAAGGGTTAAGTGGAGCTCCTTTGATTAAAATGAATTCTAAAGAAGTAATAGGAGTTATTTATGGTTCTAATGAAGTAGCGTCTATAGATCAATATGCACATATAGATGCAACAACTGGTAAACGAGAACCCGAAATACAAAGACTTATACAGTTTGGGTTGGCTCATTATACAGAAACCCTACAAAGTCTTTCTAGTTCAATAACACGAGGTAAGACTCTCAGAGAGTATATTTTTTTAAAATGATATAAAAAGGAAGGTGAGCTTATGTCAGATCGTCCAGCTTTACGTCTTGAAGGATTAGAATTAAGTGGTGGGTGGAAGGTAGAAAAGCTTCTAGAACGTCCACCGACCGCCACGGGTGGTCACTTCTCAGTTTCATATCGAGTTGTTAACATTGATGGAAGAGAAGGTTTTTTAAAAGCTTTGGATTTTTCAAAAGCTTTTCAGACTCAAGACCCCGCACGTACGCTCGAGGCTATGACCAAAGCATATAATTTTGAACGTGATCTTTTGAATAAATGTAGAAAACAAAAATTATCTAAAATTGTGATTCCTATTGCCGATGGGAATGTTGAAGTTCCTGGGGAGGTCTTGATAGGAAAAGTGATGTATTTAATATTTGAATTCGCTGATGGGGATATTAGAAAATTTTATAATTTATCTATAAATCTCGATCTTGCTTGGGCATTGCGCTCTCTTCATAATACGGCTGTCGCATTAAAACAATTACATTCTCGTGGAATAGCTCATCAAGATTTGAAGCCGTCAAATGTACTGTTTTTTAAAAGACAAGCTGAGTTTAAAGTTTCTGATTTAGGAAAAGCTTCGGATAAAGAGGTTCCTTGTGAAAATGATGAATTCCAGGTTCCAGGCGACATGGGTTATGCTCCTTTTGAATTATTATACGGATATACCGTTACAAACGAGTTTTATAGACGATATGGCGTTGATTTATATCATTTGGGTAGTCTTATCTTTTTCTATTTTGCAGATATCTCAGCAACTCAAGCAATAAAAGCAAAATTAGCTGGTTATTCAGGTCCAACTTTGACTAGCCATAATTTTATAAGCGATCTTCCTTATATTAGGAAGGCGTTTTTTGAAGCTATTCAAGAACTAGAACAAAATATTCGAGCAAAAGCTGGCGATTTAACAAATGAAATTGTTACAATGGTAAAAGAATTATGTGAACCTGACCCTGAAAAACGCGGGCATCCCCTAGATAGAAATATTAATCAATACAACCTTGAGAGATATATAAGTAAACTCGATCTCTTAACCAATAAAGCCGAGTATATGCTAAAGAAATGAATGTTAAAGGTGATTATAAAATTAGACAAATAATTCCTAGATGGTACCCATTTGAACATGCATTTCTTATGGGAGAAATTCAAACAAATGAGAAACCAGCGGTTTCTATCTGGACGCCTGCATCTTATAGACATAAAGAGCAGGAATGGTTGTTTTACAGGCAGCTCCCTTGGGCACTGGATTTTGTAGGTACAGCTCTTGTTTCAAATGATCTTTCGAATACCGCTGCCGTTGACGCTTCAAAATTTATTTTAAATAATTCTGAAAAGGTATCTGGTCTTGCAAAGAGTGTTGCAGAAAAATTTCTTCAATTTCCTGAACCCAAAGCAGATCTTAATTTATCACCTTCTAATAGACGCAGCGTAATAATTTCTTCGTTAAAAAAACATGTACGGGAGTATCCTTATAATGCTATAGCTTGGGCTGATATGGCTTTTTATTATGCTGTTCTTTGTCAAAACGAAAAAGCTAATTTATGTATTTCTATAGCATTGAATTTAGCGCCAGAAAATCGTTTTATTCTTCGCTCCGCTGCGCGTTTTTACTTACATACGAAAAATCCTGAAAAAGCTTTATTTTTTCTTAGAAAATCCGAACTGACAAAGCGTGATCCATGGTTATTAGCTTCTGAAATTTCTATTTCTGAAGCATTTAATTTACGAACTCGTAATGTAAAGATTGCAAAAAACATTCTTTTAACATTAGATGCAACTCCAATGGATTTAGCGGAACTTTACGGTACCATGGGGACTCTTGAAATGACCCATGGTGGAAATAAAAAAGGAAAAAAGCTTTTTAAAAGTGCCCTAATTGATCCTAACGAAAATACGCTTGCACAAGCTGAATGGGTTTCTCAGAATATAGGACTTACTATTGAACGTACTTCCAAGGTTAACGCTGCTTTTGAAGCTGATTCAAGGCGTTTTTTTTATGATGAGAAGTATAAAGAGGCTTTAGAAGAAGCTTTAAAATGGCTGAGGTTTCAACCTTTTTGTTCTCATCCTGTTGAACAAGCGACTTATATTGCCGGAACATGTTTAAACGATTTTAAAGAAGCTGTACGCATTGTTAAGGAAGAAAGTCGCTGCCTATTGAATGAAAATTTTTTAATAAATAACAACTATATATTTTCTTTGGCATCGTTGGATAGAATTCAAGAGGCAGAGCAACAACTGGCTACCATTAATTTTGGGTCTTTGACGGAAAGAGACCAAGGGGTTTATCAGGCAACGAAAGGTTTACTTGAATTTCGTAAAGGAAATATTGAACCAGGGCGTCTTTTATACGAAGATGCTATAAAACGCTTCCAGAAATTGAAAGAAGAAAGATGCGTGGCTTTGGCAACATTCTACTTAGCTAGAGAAGAACAAAGAGTTGGGCATAATGTCAAAGAAATGACTGATGCAGTAATTCGATTAGCAAAAAAAATTGGTATAAAAGAGCTATTGCAAGATGTTGCTAAGGATCAAGATAAAAAGATAATAATATAATCTCTATTTTTAGTCAAATTTGATAGCGAGATTTTTCTCCCCGAAAATTGCGACAGTTTTTTGAAAAGATAGCACTAGACGGAGCGTAGCCAAGCTCCTTGTTTCCTTCATCCATATCCTACCTGTATACAGAGAGTCTTTCTGTCGCGCCGTATTTCTGGGCGAGTGGGAGGGGATACCTCTCAAATTTAACAATACCTATTTACAGAGAGTGTTTTTATGGTGAGTCCTTTCTGGGGCAATTTATATTCCTTGTTGACCAGTTTCAAAAAATACTTGACAAACCCAAAATAATATGTTATCTTTTAAATGATATTCAGGGAAGGCACAAAGTTTGTGCCAGAAAAAGGACGAAGGCGTTTAAAAGAACGCCTTTTTTTGTTGTCCTTTTCATTTCAGTGTCTGAAAACTTAAAAGGAATGTTCCTTCGGTTAGCAAGGTTTAGCTAACAAATAAGGGTATTTCTTTTAGTAAAACAATGGCGTTTTATGCCGACTAAATCGGTGTAAAATGCCTTTTTTATTTTGCCATGCATAAATCTTTTGCCGAACAGATTAAAGCACTATCCAAAATCAGCAAAGCCATTACTTCGGATTTTTACTTAGATGATATTCTACGTTTGATTGTTACAGTTACTGCAGAAGTTTTGGGCTCGAATATTTGCTCTTTGATGCTGATTAATGAGAAGACAAATGAACTGGTAGTACGCGCCACGCAGAGCGTCAGCGAAGAATACAATAAAAAACCGCCTCTTAAAATCGGGGAGGGCATTGCCGGCAAAGTGGCTTCTGAGAATAAGCCTATTGCGGTAAAAGACGTGACTAAAGAAAAGGAGTACAAACATAAAGATATCGCCAAGAAAGAGGGTTTATGCTCTTTGCTGTGTGTACCGATGTCCGTGAAAGGCAAAGTTATCGGCGTGATTAATTGCTATACTCCCAAGCTATACAATTTTAGCGATGAAGAAATTGAAGTCTTGACTACTATTGCTAATCAGGCAGCCGTGGCTATTCATAACACAGAGTTAATGGTAAAAAGCAAGGTTATCCAAGAGGAACTTGAGACGCGCAAGAGAATCGAGCGCGCCAAAGGCATTCTGATGCGAGATGAAGGATTAACTGAAGAGCAGGCCTATTTAAAAATTCGTAAGTACAGTATGGATAATCGCAAAACCATGCGCGAAGTAGCGGAAGCGATTATCCTGGCAGCAGACATGAAACATTTAACCGAGGCTAAGTAGCCCAATTGCTTGAGAGGCAGGTGTTACCTTAATCCAGGTGGATTAAGGTAGAAAAAATGAACAGAGTAAAAAAAGGAGGAGCAGCATGAATTTAGGCAGGCCGAATGCAAATGATGCAACCGGGACGTTTAACCGGTCCAAAAATGTGGTGCCAGGTTCGGGTATCTGTTCACGTTGTGTGGACGGGTGTAAAGGGAATTGTGAAATTTTTAGAGCCGCCTTTAGGAGCCGGGAGGTAATTTACCCCGGTCCTTTCGGAGAAGTGACTGCCGGCGCAGATAAAGATTATCCGGTGGATTACTCGCATTTAAATATTCAAGGTTATGCCTTAGGTGCAAAAGGTTTACCTCAAGATGCAGAAGGAAATCCTGATAACACCAAATTTCCAGATGTAGATACGCAGACCCAATATGGCTGGAATTCTAAGATAAATTTGAAGGTTCCTATTTTTACTGGCGCGCTTGGTTCAACTGAGATTGCCAGAAAGAATTGGGAGCATTTTGCCGTAGGAGCGGCTATTTCAGGTATCACTTTAGTCTGCGGCGAGAATGTCTGCGGTATTGATCCGGGGTTAGAGCTTGACAGCAAAGGTAAAATTAAGCATTCTCCGGATATGGACCGGCGTATAGAAATTTATAAAAGGTTCCATGAGGGTTACGGCGAAATACTTGTCCAGATGAATGTGGAGGATACGCGTTTAGGCGTGGCAGAATACGTAAGAAAGAAACATAACTTAGAAGCCATAGAACTAAAGTGGGGCCAAGGAGCCAAGTGCATTGGCGGCGAGATAAAGGTAAGAAGCTTAGAAAGGGCGCTTGAGCTTAAAAAACGCGGATATATTGTTACGCCTGATCCAACGCAGGAAGCGATTCAGAAGGCGTTTGAAGATGGCGCAATAAAGGAGTTTGAGCGTCATTCCCGCTTAGGTTTTGTTTCAGAAGAGTCGTTTTTAGCCGAGGTAGAGCGCCTGCGGGATTTAGGGTTTAAGCGCATTACTCTTAAAACCGGGGCCTACTCCATGCGCGAACTGGCAATGGCGATTAAATATGCTTCTTTGGCCAAGATTGATTTGCTGACTATTGACGGTGCGCCAGGAGGAACCGGGATGAGCCCTTGGCGGATGATGGAGGAATGGGGAATACCTACTTTTTATCTGGAAGCGCTGACCTATGAATTCTGCCAGAAATTAGCCAAAAAAGGAATGCGTGTTCCGGATATAGCCATTGCCGGAGGTTTTTCTACTGAAGACCATGTTTTTAAAGTGATTGCTATGGGTGCCCCGTATGTTAAAGCAGTTTGTATGGGCAGGGCATTGATGATTCCGGGAATGGTAGGGAAGAATATCGGTAACTGGATTAAGGAAGATAAACTGCCGGTTACCGTGTCTGAGTACGGTAAGACGGAGAAAGAAATCTTTGTCTGTTACGAAGAGTTAGCTGAGAAATATGGTGATGATATGAAGGATATACCCTTAGGTGCATTAGGAGTATATTCCTTTGTCCAGAAGATCAAAGTCGGCCTGCAACAGTTGATGGCCGGAAGCAGGAACTTTAGGCTCGCTACTATTTCCCGTAAGGACCTGATGAGTCTTACCGAAGAAGCAGCTGAGGTTTCCGGTATTCCTTATGTGATGGATGCTTACCGTAAAGAGGCAGAGGCGATCCTAAACGGCAAGGGAAACAATAAATTCCGTAACCATGCCAATCACCGCCGATTAAAAGTAGCGGTAGGGAGGTAGCCATGGAAAAGAAAGGATTATGTACTACCTGCATACATTTTGAAAAATGTATTTTCATTAAAGAGCCACCGGTATGGCAGTGCGAAGAGTTTTGTTCCGGCAATAATGTGCCGACAAGATTCAGGCAGACAAAGACAAAGAGAGTTGTTGCTCGCGAAGTAGCGACCGAAAGCGAATAAAGAGTAGAGTATAAATACTAAGTAGATAAACATAAGGACTAAGGCGTCCGTAATTCCGATGACGGAAAATGGACGCCTTTTTTAATGAGTGCACAATTTACAGAACGAAGTGAACGTAAATTGTCTGCACGAATTAAATCCCGCACTTTGAAAAAGTGCGGGATAAATTCAGCCGAATAACTTATGTTCACTTTGTTCCATAAGTTATAGCTTCATTTAAAGGAGGGTTAAGGATGGTTAATTCAGGTGATACGGCGTGGGTTTTGATTTCTTCCGCTCTCGTTTTACTGATGAGTCCTGGTCTTGCTTTTTTCTACGGCGGCATGGTAAGAAAGAAAAATATGCTAAGCGTCCTCATGCAGTGTTTTATTATCATGTGTGTGCTTAGCCTGCAATGGGTACTTTTTGGCTACAGCCTTTCTTTCAGTCCCGCTAAAGGATTTTGGGGAGGCATGAGTTGGTTTGGCTTAAAAGGAGTAGGTTTTGAGCCTTATGCGGATTACGCAACTACAATACCACATCAGGCATTTATGATATATCAGGCGATGTTTGCAATTATCACACCGGCTTTAATTATAGGTGCTTTTGCGGAGAGAATGAAGTTTTCAGCGTTTTTAGTTTTTACTTTGTTGTGGGCAACTTTTGTATACGACCCGTTAGCTCATTGGGTATGGGGAGTGGGAGGATGGTTAAAAAATTTGGGCGCTTTAGATTTTGCCGGCGGAACTGTAGTGCATATCAATGCGGGTATCGCTGCGTTGGTCACTGCCCTGATCATTGGTCGCAGAAAGAATTTAGACTCTAATATACCTGCACCACACAGTCTTCCCTTTGTAACGTTAGGAACAGGCCTTCTTTGGTTTGGTTGGTTTGGGTTTAATGCCGGAAGTGCCTTGGCAGCAAATGGGTTAGCGGTAAATGCCTTTGTGGTTACCAACACCGCAGCTGCAGCCGCGGGTTTAAGTTGGGCGCTTATTGAATGGTTGCGTAACGGAAAGCCCACTATGTTCGGTACAGCCTCCGGGGTAGTCGCAGGTTTAGTTGCGATTACGCCTGCGGCAGGATATGTCAGCGTTATACCTGCGATTATCATTGGTCTGTTGGTAAGTATTTTCTGTTTTACCGCAGTAAGTATCGTAAAGCCTAAATTAGGCTACGATGATTCCTTGGATGCCTTTGGCGTGCACTGTATCGGCGGTATGTGGGGAGCTTTGGCTACGGGTTTATTTGCATCTCGCGCAGTAAATCCCCGAGGAGCAGATGGGTTGTTCTTCGGTAATCCAAAACAATTTCTGGTGCAGCTTTTAGCGGTTTTGGTAACCTTAGTTTATACCTTTACTGTTACCTTTATTATTTACAAACTCGTAGATTTGGTTATTGGCGTAAGGGTAGGCGAGAAAGAGGAGTTGATGGGTCTTGATTTAACTCAACACCATGAAAGAGCCTATACGGTTTTAGAATAGTGCTTCGACTGCGCTTGAGCATTTCGCCTCGAAGCATCCTGAGCGAGCGAAGCGAATCGAAGGAGGATAAATGAAACTTATTATTGCTATCATCCAGCCAGACAAATTAGAAGAAGTAAAAGATGAACTTTATAAAGCCGAAGTTAATCTCATAACGGCAAGCGAAGTTTTAGGCCACGGTCGACAGAAGGGTGTTACCGAAATTTACCGCGGTACAAAAGAGACAGGCAATCTCTTGCGCAAGATTCGCCTTGAGATTGCAGTTAATGAGAATTTTGTTGAACCGACTATAAAAGCAATCATCAAAGGTGCAAAGACCGGCGAGATTGGGGACGGCAAGATATTTATTCTGGATTTGCCGCAATGTATAAGAATTAGGACAGGCGAGACAGGAGGTGTGGCGATAGGATGAAAAAGAGCATTTATAAGAGGAGTTAAATTAAACAAACCATTAACAAAAAAGGAGAACAAAATGACAAAGAGGACGAAAGAGGATATTTTAAAACTGGTAAAGGATAAGGATGTGAAGTTTATCAGGCTATGGTTTACCGACGTATTAGGCCAGGTAAAAAGTTTTGCCATAACCGACCGTGAGTTAAAGGGCGCCTTAGAAAGAGGTATGGGTTTTGACGGTTCATCCATCACCGGTTATCAGGATATTGAGGAATCAGATATGATTGCTATGCCTGATCCAGATACCTTTACACTGGTTCCCTGGAGGCCAAAAGAAAAAGCAGTAGCGAGGATGATTTGTAATATATTCAACCCTGACAAAACTCCTTATGAAGGAGATCCCCGCTATGTTTTAAAGAAAGCTCTTGAGCGAGCTAAAAGTGCGGGATTTGACCATTATTATGTAGGACCGGAGCTCGAATATTTTTATTTTAAAAGCGACCAGGCTACAGAAATACTGGACAAAGGAGGTTATTTCGATCTAACTACCTTAGACGTGGCCAGCGACTTAAGGCGGGAAACAATTTTGGCCTTGGAGCAGATGGGTGTACAAATCGAATATTCCCATCACGAAGTTGCGCCTTCTCAGCATGAGGTGGATATGTGCTATAAGGATGCTTTAGAGATGGCAGACAGCGTCATTACCTATAGAGTAGCAGTTAAAGAAATCGCCAACAAGTTTGGCGTCTATGCCACCTTTATGCCCAAACCCATATTCGGCCAGAATGGCTCTGGTATGCACACACATCAGTCGCTTTTTATTGGCGATAAGAATACATTTTTTGATGCCACATCCAAAGATAATCTTTCGGAAGTCGCGCACCACTATATCGCAGGGCTGCTAAAACATGCAAAAGAGATTAGTTTAATCTTTGCCCAAACCGTAAATTCTTACAAAAGGTTAGTTCCGGGTTATGAGGCACCGGTATATATTGCCTGGAGCCGTAGAAATAGAAGCGCGCTGGTTAGGGTTCCTTATTATCATCCCGGGCAAGAAAAGGCAACGCGCTGCGAATTCAGGGCCTGTGATCCAGCATGCAATCCTTATTTAACTTTTGCAGCAATGCTTCATGCAGGCCTAGAAGGGATTGAGAAGAAATATAAAGTGCCAGCTCCCATGGAAAAAAATCTGTATCATTTGACAGATGCAGAAAGAAAAGAAAAAGGAATAGAAACTCTACCAGATAGCCTTGGGTATGCCATAGCCATCGCAGAAGATAGCGCGCTGGTAAAAAAGATTTTAGGAGAACACATATTCCCCAGATTTATTGAGATTAAAAAGAAAGAATGGGACGATTACCGCATTCAGGTTTCTGAATACGAACTAGATAAGTATCTTCCGATATATTAAGAGCCGGCGAAATCGTCAATTAAAAAATGAAATTTAAACACTTTCCTGAAAAACAAGGTTTATACGATCCTGCCTTTGAACATGATTCCTGCGGGGTGGGCTTTGTCTGCGATATTAAGGGCAGGAAGTCGAATGAGATAATTCGGCAGGGCCTTGAAGTCTTAAGACGTCTCTCTCATCGTGGGGCAACCGGAGCAGATCCAAAAACCGGCGATGGCGCAGGGATATTAATTCAGATTCCGCATCATTTTTTTACAAGGGTATGCGCCCAGGAAGGGATTACTTTACCTTCGGAAGGCGAATACGGCACGGGCTTGGTATTTCTACCTACTGATAAAAAAGAACGCCAGTATTGTAAAAAATTATTCGCGAAATTTATTAGAGAAGAAGGCCAGGTTCTTTTGGGTTGGCGTAATGTCCCGGTTGATGATTCTGATATAGGAAAGACTGCTCAAGAAACTCAGCCAGTTATCGAGCAGGTTTTTATTGGGAAGAACAAAAAAATAAAAGACCAACTCGAGCTTGAGAGGAAACTATACGTTATCAGGAAATGCATCGAGAATTTTATACGCAAATCGGAATTAAAACAGAGGCAATCTTTCTATATCACCAATTTATCTAGCCGCACAATTTCTTATAAGGGATTGCTTATGCCCCAACAGCTGGATAAGTTCTTTCTTGACTTAAGAGATGAAACCTTAGAGAGCGCCTTGTGTCTGGTTCATTCCCGTTATAGCACCAATACCTTTCCTACCTGGGATTTATCGCAGCCTTTCAGATTCCTTGCGCATAACGGAGAGATAAATACATTGCGGGGTAATATCAATTGGATGCGTGCGCGGGAAGGTCTATTAAGGAGTGATTTATTTGGGAAAGACTTAAAAAAGATACTTCCTATTATTGTGCCTGGCGGAAGTGACTCAGCAACAATAGACAATTGTTTCGAGCTCTTAGTCTTAGCCGGTCGGTCGCTTGCCGAAGTGATGATGATGCTCATACCTTGCGCTTGGCAGCAGGATAATTTTATGGATGAGAAATTAAAAGCCTTCTATAAGTATCAGGCCTGTTTAATGGAGCCATGGGATGGTCCGGCTGCAATTGTATTTAGCGATGGTACAAGGGTGGGCGCTAGTTTGGATAGAAACGGCTTGCGCCCCGCGCGCTACATTATTACTAAAGACGGTCTGGTAGTTATGGCCTCTGAAGTTGGCGTTTTAGATATTGACCCAAGCGATATCCAAACTTGCGGAAGGCTGGAGCCGGGCAAGATATTTTTTATTGATACCCAACAGGGCCGTATCATAGAGGATCAAGTGCTAAAAGGGTTAATCTCCAGAATACAGCCCTATAGCCAGTGGATTAAGGAAGGTATGGTTGAACTTGATAGCTTAAAAGTTACCAAGTCTCCAAGTCAGTGCGAAGCGAAGCAAAGCCTCCCCGAAGGGGACCACGCCGGCGGTAAAAACCTTTTAACGGCATTAAAAGCATTCGGGTACACGCGCGAAGATTTAAAATTTATCATAAAACCGATGGTGGAAAATGCTCAGGAGCCGATAGGTTCTATGGGTTGCGATACTCCTTGTGCGGTTTTATCACAGAGACCCCAACTTTTGTACACATATTTTAAGCAATTATTTGCGCAGGTTACTAATCCGGCAATCGATCCTATCCGTGAGGAATTAGTGATGAGCTTAGAGACTTATCTTGGTCCGGAAAAGAATATCTTGGAGGATTCCCCTAAACATTGCCACAAATTGCTCATTAAAAGGCCGATCCTTACAAACGAAGAATTAGAAAAAATCAGGCATATTAAAACGAATAACTTCAAAAGCAAGACTATTTCTTTGTTATTTCCCGCCACAAAGCGTGGCGGGTCCGCCAAAGGCGGAAATATTTCGGGAGAGGATGCCTTCAGGAAAAAATTAGAAAAGATATGTAAAGATGTAGCCCTTGCGATAAAAAAAGGTTACACCTTTATTATTTTAAGCGACCGGGGAGTGGACAAAAATAAAGCCGCATTACCGGCTTTACTGGCTACCGCAGCAGTGCACCATCGTCTAGTATCAGGTGTTCTGCGTAATCAGATTGGTATTATTGTGGAGAGTGGAGACGCCAGAGAGGTACATCATTTTGCTCTTCTCTTTGGCTATGGCGCTGATTGCGTTAATCCATATCTTGCTTTTGAGGCAGTACAATATGTCGTTCAAGATGAGTTAACGAATTTGAATCCAGAGAAGGCAATTCAGCGTTATATTAAAGCAGTGGATAAAGGAATTTTAAAGATTTTGTCCAAGATGGGCATCTCTACCTTACAAAGTTATAGAGGAGCACAGATATTTGAGGCGGTGGGATTAAGTAGTGATATTATCGATAACTATTTTAGCGGTACTGTTTCCAGAATAGGCGGCGCTAGTTTAGATACAATCGCTAAGGAATCATTATTACGGCATAAAGAGGCATTTTATGGATTAGAAACGCCGTTTTTAGAAACAGGCGGATTTTACCAGTGGAAGAGGAGTGGTGAGTTTCATCTTTGGAATCCTGAAAGTATTGCTTTCTTACAGGATGCGACAAGAAACTGTGACCTAAAAAAATACCAGGAATTTGCTCAAGCCATTAATAACCAAGCAAATAATCCTACGACATTGCGCAGCTTGCTTAAGTTTAAGCGCAGAAAACCAATTCCTATTGAAGAGGTAGAACCCAAAGATGAGATTTTTAAGCGTTTTGCTACGGGTGCAATGAGCTTTGGGTCAATTAGCAAGACAGCTCACGAGACGATTGCTATTGCCATGAATAAGTTAGGTGCTAAATCAAACACCGGAGAAGGCGGAGAGGACCCAGCGCGTTTTATGGGTTTATCTAACGGGGATTCTACCAGGAGTGCAATAAAACAAGTTGCTTCAGGTCGTTTTGGCGTCACCACGAATTATTTAGTAAATGCCGATGAATTACAGATAAAGATTGCTCAAGGAGCAAAGCCGGGTGAAGGAGGACAGCTTCCCGGACATAAGGTAAGCAGCATTATTGCCAAAACGCGTTATACGACACCGGGAGTAACCTTAATTTCGCCTCCGCCGCACCATGATATTTATTCTATTGAAGACTTAGCGCAGTTAATCTTTGACCTGAAAAATGTAAACCCGAATGCGCGTATCAGCGTAAAATTGGTTTCTGAGGTTGGGGTAGGAACTGTTGCTGCTGGAGTGGCTAAAGGCCACGCAGACACGATCCTTATTTCAGGCGGAGACGGAGGGACCGGCGCCTCGCCTTTAAGTTCAATAAGACATGCCGGGCTTCCCTGGGAATTAGGTTTAGCTGAGACGCACCAAACATTAGTTTTAAATGATTTAAGGAGTAGGGTGCGCCTGCAGACCGACGGACAGATGCGTACCGGCCGCGATGTAGCCATTGCTTGCCTCTTAGGGGCAGAGGAATTTGGTTTCTCTACTTCCGTCCTGATTGTTTTAGGCTGCGTCATGCTTAGGCACTGTCATTTAAATAACTGTTCAGTGGGTATAGCTACTCAGGATGAAATCTTAGAGGCAAGATTTCCGGGCAAACCAGAATACATCATCAATTATTTTCATTTTGTCGCAGAGGAATTACGCCAGATTATGGCCAGTTTAGGTTTACGTACTATTGATGAGATGGTGGGAAGAACAGATTTACTGGAATTAAATAGCGATATCTTACCATGGAAGGCAAAACAAATCGATTTTTCAAAAATCCTCTATAAACCTGAAGTAGCGAATACCGTAGGAACTCATTGTACTGTAGAGCAGAATCATGGGATAAACAAAGTTTTAGATTTGAAACTAATCGAGTTAGCGAAACCCGCATTTGAAAAGGGCGAACCAGTAAGGGCGGAATTAGAGATAGATAATACAAATAGAACCACAGGCGCTACCTTAAGTGGTCGGATATGCAAGGTTTTTGGAGAAGAAGGGCTTGCAGATGAGACGATTCATTTTAAGTTTAAAGGAGTGGCAGGTCAGAGTTTTGGAGCTTGGCTTGCCAAAGGCATCACCTTTGAGCTGGAAGGCCTGAGCAATGATTATATAGGTAAAGGTATTTCTGGCGGGAAGATTATTGTCTATCCTGATAAACAGGCAAATTATAAATCAGAAGAAAATATCATTATTGGCAATACTACGTTTTACGGCGCAATTTCCGGCGAGGCATATATCAGGGGAGTAGCGGGAGAAAGATTCTGCATCAGAAACTCCGGTCTAAATGCCGTAGTTGAAGGAGTGGGAGATCATGGGTGCGAGTATATGACTGGCGGAAGAGTCATGGTTTTAGGCGCAACAGGAAGAAATTTTGCTGCTGGCATGTCTGGTGGGATCGCTTATGTCTATGACGAAGACGGAAACTTTAAATACAGATGTAATCCAGATATGGTGGAGCTAGAGAAGCTTTCCACGGAGGATATACGCACTATTTATAATCTGGTGAGCAACCATTATAAATATACACAGAGCGAAGTAGCCTATAAAATTTTGGATAATTTCAGCCGCTTGATATATAAGTTTGTTAAGGTAATGCCCAGAGAATATAAACGGATTTTAGAGATGAAAGAGATAGGAGAGACTCCCGAATTACAAGAGGTTTTGGATGGGTGAACTGAGAGGTTTTCTAAAAGTAGAGAGAAAGACAACAGAATCGCGTCCGGTATGCGAGCGGATAAAGGATTTTCGCGAAGTAGCTTCCCTTGCGACTTGCGAACATTCCCAAGAGCAGGCATCGCGTTGCATGGATTGTGGTACACCTTTTTGCCATTGGGGATGTCCGATTGGAAATTACATACCCGAATGGAATGATTTAGTTTTTCGCGGGCAGTGGCAGAGGGCATTTCAACTTTTGGCAGCGACTAATAATTTTCCGGAAATCACCGGAAGGATTTGCCCGGCATTGTGCGAATATTCCTGTGTTCTGGGAATAAATGATGATCCCGTAACCATAAGAGAGAATGAATTAGCGATAATTGAGTATGCCTTTCAGAAGGATCTTGTTAAACCGAATCCGCCGCAGAAACGCACTGGAAGAGAGATAGCCATAGTAGGTTCAGGGCCGGCAGGCTTGTCTTTGGCGGATCAGCTGAATAAGGCCGGTCATTTAGTAGTAGTTTTTGAAAAAGCAGATAAAATCGGAGGGATACTACGTTATGGTACCCCTGATTTTAAACTAGAAAAATGTGTACTGGAACGCAGAATTAGCCTCCTTAAGAAAGAGGGGATTGTGTTTAATACAAGTGTTTGCGTAGGTAAAGAATTAAAAGCTAAATATTTAAAAAAGGAGTTTGACGCTATCTGTTTGGCTACGGGTTCAGGCGTACCGCGAGATTTAAATATAGAAGGTAGGGGTTTATTAGGGATTCACTTCGCTATGGATTACTTAATTCAGGCGAATAATAAGGTTAACGGAGAAAAAAATCCTTCTGATAAATTAATTGATGCAAAGGGTAAAAGAGTTGTGGTGATTGGTGGCGGCGATACGGGTGCGGATTGCCTGGGTGTGGCGCATCGCCAAGGCGCAAAATGCGTGGTACAGATAGAGCTTTTAGCTAAGCCGCCAGAATGTCGAACATCAGATTATCCTTGGCCAAAGTATCCTTTGTTTTGCAAAGCCACCGCTAGCCATGAAGAAGGCGGGATAAGGGAATGGTCAGTCTCCACCAAAAAATTTAGTGGAGAAAACGGTCAGGTAAAAAAACTTTTCTGTCAGAGAGTAACCCAAGAAGCAGCTGACAGAAAATTTGAAATTGAGGCAGATTTGGTGATTTTAGCCTTAGGGTTTCTGCATCCCGAACATAATGGTTTAGTCAAAGATTTAGGCTTAGAACTTGACTCAAGAGGAAATGTAAAAACCAATGAGAATTATATGACTTCAGCTAAAGGAGTATTCTCTGCCGGAGATATGCGTAGAGGCCAGTCTTTAATCGTGTGGGCGATCTCAGAAGGAAGAAAAGCTGCACATTGCATAGATAAATATTTAATGGGAGAAACCTATTTGCCGAAGATGTAAGTCTTAAAAATTGATGGTTCGACTGCACTCACCATCAACCCTGAGGAATCCGCGTATTCCGAAGGGTTGACATCTTCTGTAGATATGGTATATTCATAAATGGTAGTTCAAAGTAAGAACTTACCTAAATTAAACAAAGGCGTTTTGAGGCCGAATTATCGGTCAAGAAAAACGCCTTTTTTAATGAGCAGACACTTTACGGAGTGCCCAATTACGCTCGCTACGACGTAAAGTGTAGTGGTGTGCATCAAAAATGCAAACCACGTCTGCAAATTAATCCCGCATTTTCTTACTATATGGTGCCTAAATTGCTTTGATGAAAAGGCGGGATAAGGAAGTATTTATGGCAAAGTACATATTTGTAACCGGTGGCGTCAAGGATTAGGGGTAAAGCCAGACTATAAACTGGTAGATACCTGTGCTGCCGAGTTTGAGGCATTTACTCCTTATTATTCAACATATGAGTCTTAAAGCTCAATTTTTAGCCTGCCTGCCGGCAGGCAGGGAGGAAGCGATGTTAAAAGCGCAAATTTATATCACTTTAAAAAGAACCATTGCTGATCCTCAAGGTCTAACCATTAAGCACGCCTTAGAATCATTAGGTTATAAAGACTTAACAGATGTTCGCATCGGCAAATTAGTGATTATCAAATTAAATTTTAAAGACAAAATTAGAGCGGAAAAAGAAATTAACGAGATGTGTAAGAAGCTACTGGCCAACCCCATAATAGAAGATTATCATTTTACGATAAGTGAGGCGTAAATAATTAGATACTTCGGATGCTCTTAATTATCGCGTCCGAAGTATCAATTCGCGCATATAACTTATGTGCGCTTACGCTACATAAGTTATGCGCTCATTGAGGAATAAATGAAATTTGGAGTTGTAGTTTTTCCTGGTTCTAATTGTGATCAGGACTGTTTTTATGTAACAAAGGATGTTTTAAGGCAGTCCGTTAAGTATATCTGGCATAGGGATACCGACCTTGATGGGCTTGACTGTGTTATATTGCCGGGGGGATTTAGCTACGGAGATTACCTGCGGACAGGTGCTATAGCGAGATTCTCTGTGGTGATGAAGTCTATTACCGACTTTTCCAGAAAGGGCGGAACTGTAATAGGTATCTGCAATGGTTTTCAAATACTTCTGGAGGCTGGGCTTCTGCCTGGAGTTATGCTCAGAAACAGAGATCTTCATTTTATTTGTAAGCACATTTTTATAAAGACGGAGAATAATCAAACGAGATTTACTAATCTTTATAACACAGGACAGATTTTAAAAATACCTATCGCGCATAATGAAGGTAATTACTATATCGATGCAGCCGGGCTAAAAGAGCTAAGAGATAATAACCAGATAGTATTCCGTTATTGTTCTGCTACCGGAGAAATTGGCAACCAATTTAATCCCAATGGAGCATTAGATAATATCGCGGGTATCGTGAACAAAAAAGGAAATGTTTTAGGGATGATGCCGCATCCTGAGCGCAGTTGTGAAATAGAGCTCGGCTCTCAATACGGTTATTTTATATTTCAATCAATCATCAAATGGCTCAATAGGAAAAGAATACGGTGAAACCAGACGTATATCATTCACTTGGTTTAAGCGACCAGGAATATCAGAATATCCTGAAGATTCTAAAGCGTAAGCCAACAAAGACAGAACTGGCGATGTTTTCAGTGGAGTGGTCTGAGCATTGCGGATACCTGCGTTCCCGTAAATGGCTGAAAATTTTGCCTAAAACAGGAAAATACAAGACACTGATAGGAGAAGATTCCGGAGGGATTATTCTCGATGGCTTGGCCATAATTTTTAAGATGGAAAGTCACAACCATCCTTCACAGATTGAACCCAAGCAAGGAGCTGCGACAGGCGTAGGAGGGATTATCAGGGATATATTCACCGCAGGAGCTAGACCCATAGCATTATTAGATTCTCTGCGCTTTGGGTCGTTTAGTCAGGCGTATAATAAATATCTGTTCAGAGGCGTTGTGGATGGAATTCAGTTTTACGGAAATTGCGTGGGGGTACCCACAGTGGGCGGCGAGATTTACTTTGATAAGAGTTACACTGGGAATTGTTTGGTTAACGCGATGTGTATCGGCATAGCCAAGAAGGACAAGTTAGTCCGGGCGCGTGCAATTGGCAAAGGAAATCCGATTATGTATGTGGGTTCCAGCACAGGAAGAGACGGAATCGGCGGATGTAGTATTCTTGCTTCGCATGAATTTAAAGAAGGCGAAGAAAAGAGGCCGACGGTTCAGATAGGAGACCCGTTCACAGAGAAGTGCTTGATAGAGGCAACATTAGAAGCTATCAATACAGGATATATTGTCGGGATTAAAGATATGGGAGCAGCTGGTCTTACTTGCTGTACCAGTGAAATGGCATCAGCGGGAAATTCAGGTATGGACATAGAGCTGCAGGCTGTGCCCAGACGCGAAGAAAATATGGAACCTTGGGAATTGATGATGTCTGAGTCTCAAGAAAGGATGCTTGTTTGTATAAAGAAGGGAAAAGAGAATCAGATAAAGAAAATATTTTTGAAATGGGACCTCAACGCTTCTATTATTGGTAAAGTTACCGATGATAGATTAATAACCATTAGAGATAATGACAAGATAGTAGCTCAGATAAAGGCACATTCTTTAACTAAGGCGCCAGTATATGATATGCCTTATAAGAAGCCAAGATATTTAAGAAAATTAAATAAACTTGAGCTTAGCAAGATCCTCGAGCCAAAAGATTATAATAAGGTTTTGCTGAAGCTTTTGGCAGCGCCGTCTATTACCAATAAGGCCTGGGTATACGAGCAGTATGACCATATGGTTCAGACGAATACCTTGGTATTGCCTGGTTCAGATGCAGCGGTACTTAGATTAAAAGGAACAAAAAAAGCGATAGCTGCGACCACCGATTGTAACAGTCGTTATTGTTTTCTTAATCCCTACAGAGGTGCACAGATTGCCGTAGCAGAGGCAGCTAGGAATCTTATCTGTTCAGGAGCCCATCCAGTAGCGGTTACCGATTGCCTTAATTTTGGAAACCCGGAGAAGCCGGAAAGCTTCTGGCAATTTAAAAGTTGTGTGGAAGGTATCGCAGATGCCTGCAGGTTCTTTAATATAGCCGTAGTAAGCGGAAACGTCTCTTTCTACAATGAGAGCCCACAGTCTGCTATCAATCCCACTCCCACCATAGGTATGATAGGTATTATCAATGATATAAACAAAATCTGTTCACAAAATTTCAAGCAAGAGGGCGATGTTATAATTCTTTTAGGTTATTGTAGAGAAGAATTGGGTGCCAGCGAGTATTTGCAAGAGATTCATAATTTAACCAAAGGCGATGCGCCGCAATTAGACCTCAAACTAGAACAGGCGGTTCAGAAAACAGCGCTTAAAGCAATAGAGAAAGGTCTGGTGAATTCAACCCATGATTGTTCTGAGGGAGGATTAGCAGTGGCTCTGGCTGAATGTTGTATTTCTAATAAAGATAAAATGATAGGTGCTAACATCAATAAGCTAAATTATGACATGAGGCTAGATGTCTTACTTTTTGGCGAATCCCAATCAAGGATAATTCTTTCCTGTAGCAAAGATTCCGTGGAAAAAGTAAGAAAAATTGCTTTGGAATTTAAAGCTCCATTTTATGTTATTGGTAAAACCGGCGGTAGAGTTTTAAGAATTTTAAATGATACAGAAGAGTTGATTTATTTGTCTTTGGAAGATTTATCTGAAGAGTGGATGGGAGCGTTAAAGAAAGAAATTGAGGGATAATATATATGTGCGGAATATTTGGGGTATATCCACATAAAGATGCAGCGCATCTTGCCTGTTTAGGCCTTTATGCACTTCAGCATAGAGGAGAGGAATCAAGCGGAATAATCACCCGTAATGGCAAGAAGGTGTATTTACATAAAGCCTTAGGTTTAGTGAGCGATTGTTTCGATAAAAAAATTATTCGCAGCCTTCGTGGTGAACTGGCGGTAGGACACGTGCGTTATTCTACTACCGGAAGCAGCAATATCAAAAATACCCAGCCCTTTTACGTAAAATCAAAAATTGGCGATATTGCTATTGCTCATAATGGAAATCTTACTAATACACTTAGTCTCCATAAGGAACTTGAAAACAATGGTGCTTTATTTCAGACTAGTATGGACTCAGAAATTATTGTTCATCTCCTAGCGCATAGTCAAAAGAAGGATATAAAAGAGGCAATCATCTGGTCGCTCTCTAAATTAGAAGGGGCTTATTCTTTAGTATTAATGCTCAATGATATTCTAATTGGAGCGAGAGATACTTTTGGCTGGCGGCCGCTGTGCTTAGGTAAATTAGATGGAGCATATGTATTAGCCAGCGAAACTTGTGCTTTGGACTTAATTGGTGCTCAATATATAAGAGATGTACAACCCGGAGAGATTGTATTTATCTATAAAGATAAGATAGAATCTGTTACACCTTACAAGAAGACAACCTATGCCTTTTGTATTTTTGAATACATCTATTTTGCCAGACCTGACAGTAATATTTTTGGCCATAATGTGTATATGGCGCGTAAAAGACTAGGGGGCCAGTTGGCAGCTGAATTTCCAGCTGACGCAGATATCGTAATGCCTATTCCTGACTCCGGAACCTATGCGGCTTTGGGATTTTCTGAAGCCTCAAAGATTCCCTTTGAGTATGGAATGATTCGCAATCATTATATCGGCAGGACGTTTATTCAACCAACCCAAGATCTACGTGATTTTCGCGTGAAGATAAAACTTAATCCTTTAAAGGAAGTATTAAATGGCAAAAAAGTAGCGATAATTGAAGATTCCATTGTCCGCGGCACGACTAGTAGAATGCGCGTGAAGACCATACGCCAAGCCGGAGCAAAAGTGATACATATGCGGGTAAGCTGCCCGCCGCTTAAATTCCCTTGTTTTTATGGGATAGATTTTCCTACCAAGAAAGAACTCGTTGCTTCAAAGCACGATATTGCCTGGATCCGCGATTTTATTGGCGCGGATAGCTTGGAATATTTAAGCCTTGAAGGGATGTTAAACTCTATGCCCCTTCCTAAAGAAAATTTCTGCACCGCTTGCTTCACAGGCAGATACCCTATTAATCACGCATGCCACCTCTCTAAAAACATTCTAGAGAAATAAAAGCCTATTTATCTTTTTTTATGTCTTGTCCACCTCTCTAAGGTGGACAAAAATTAACGCTTTATTCATCAAATAGTTACGTAATTTACCGCCAGAAAATACCGGACAAAACGGACAAATTTAGCGAGGAAATGGCCTCTCTAAAGCCAAAATATTCTTGATATAGCGAGGTATCGGATATATAATTACCCTTGTAAAACAGAGAGGTTTTCTCTCATGAAACATGAGAGGGATCCCATCGTTAACTACGCGTTATCATAAGCGTGATTAAGGAAAGCATTGTGACCAGAGATAATTATTCATATAAAAAGTATCAGAAAGAATTGGCCAGGAAAAAGAAGGCAGAGGAAAAGAAACAAAGAAAACTGGAGAAAAAAGCGATGGAGGCCACGCCTGAGTCTGGGCAGGTCCCCAATGACCAGGTCGCCTTAGAATAAAGAAATACTTGCAATCTTTTTTAAAAGCCTTATAGTTACAACTCAAGGCTAAATCTTTAACAGAAATAAAAGGAGGAAACATGGGATATCAGGGTGGTGGTGGTGGATACGGCGGGCCACGGGAGATGCACAAGGCTGTTTGCTCGGAGTGTAAGAAAGAGTGCGAAGTCCCGTTTAAACCAAGAGATGATCGTCCGATATACTGCAAGGATTGTTATTCAAAGCGCAAGAACGAAGGCCGTTAACTGTAGCAGAGTGATACAATAAATACAGTAATAGCGTAGAAGTCTAAAACCGCAAGGACAGAATACTTAGCCTTGCGGTTTTCTATTTGCCATTGTTTCTTTGATTATGAAGCTTTACCGAAGTTCGTTAAAAACTATAATTATATGGTATAATGACATATCATAAGGACAGAGTTTTAGGATGTTTAATATGTTTTACTCTGTAGGACAGATATAGTTTTTGTACCGTGCGGGTAAAAAAGGAGGAATTAAAATGAATAGTTGTATGAGATGCGGAGAGAAATTATCACATAATTATTTGGTAGCAATGTTTACGATTATAAATGAAAAAAGAGCAAGAGTAATAGTATGTTTAAAATGTAAAGAAATTTTAAATAAAAATGGAAAATAAAACCAGGGATATTTATATTTTTACAAGCGTCTGCTTGCCGCCTGTCTGTCAGTAGGAGAGGGGCGCGGTTAAATTTCTTGTGGGGAGAAAAATTAAGTAAGAACTTCAACCCAAGATGGACCCAGTAATATCATTCTCCTCGTATAATCGGAGAGTTTAAAAGTTATTTGTAACGGTGAGAGGGAATTCGGGTTAAAGAAAGAAGGAACCATGGTTAAAAAACTAGTGAAAATGTTATATGTTTTAGTCTGCGCTGTTTTAATTGTTCAGTTGGCAGGGTGTGGGACCCTTATGTATCCTGAACGCAGAGGACAAAAAGGCGGGAGGATTGATGCAGGGGTTGCTGTTATGGATGGGCTTTGCTTATTGCTTTTTATAATTCCGGGTGTCATTGCTTACGCTGTTGACTTTTCTAATGGGACGATTTACCTGCCGGGTACAGCTCGGGGTTCCCTAGATCTAAAAGATATAAAACAGGTAAAATTTGATCCCAAGCATTATACTAATGCAACTATTGAAAAAATCATTAAAGAAGAAACCGGGTATGCGGTAAAGCTAAACCAAGATAACATGAAAATTTCTAGATTAGAGTCTATTGATGACATGATGATGCGTTTTGCCGAGGTTTTGCCAGGAATAAAAAATAATCGTATTGCTTTAAGCATGGAATAAAGGGCGTAAAGCCAAAAACAAGGAGGTCGACATGATAAAGAGAGCAGGAATATTTAATGTAGTAATACTTTTTTCATTGATTTTAGCGGCGCCTTTGTTATCCGGATGCTTTGCGCTTTTAGCTGGAGGAGCAATCGGATATGAAGTAAGCGCAGATAGCGTCAAGGCAGATTTCGATACTTCTTACGACAGGGCTTTTAATGTCAGCCTTGATGTCGCTAAGGCCATGATTGGGAGCATTGATATGTCCGATAAGGCAGCGGGATGGATTAAGTCTGAATCGGAAAGCAATAATGTGGCTATCCATATAGTAAAGTTGACAGAAGAAACAGTGCAGGTTACCGTATCAGCCAGGAAATACGCTGCACCCAAAGTCCAGTTTGCAAGGAATATTCTTGCGAATATAAGCAAAAAACTAAAATAACGCAAAACTTTTCAAAGAAACTTATTTTTAGGAAAACAGAGGTTACTCCGAAACGTAAACTGGCTAAAATTTTCTTCGATAATTTTAACCAACGCTTCGAAGTTTCGCCCGCTGACGAAACGAAGGCGGGCTCAAGGAGGGGCCTATGGGAGGGATATTAGGGCTACTAGTTCTGGTTCTGGACATTATCGCCATTGTTGATGCTCTAAAAAGTTCCATGGACACAGGCAAAAAGGCATTGTGGATTATTCTGATACTTATTTTGCCTGTTGTCGGTATGGTGCTTTATTTTCTAATTGGCAAGAAGCAATAGCTTGTGAGGGCGCCTTTTTGCCCTAGTTCCGATGTTTCGCGCTTTTTCACTAGTGCACCTACAGACAAGGCATTCTGGCTTCTGATTGGTGGATTGGCCGATCGCATAGTCTTATTTTTAGGTTTAGTTCGAAAGTAAGAGGGGTTCTATTTAAGATAGAATGAGCGAGATGGGGAGGTGCTTATGAAGAAATTTCTTATATGGCTCGGGATAGTAGCCATTTCTTTAGTGTGTATCACAATTTTAAAAAATCTGATTATTAAATCCGTGGTAACAACGGCCGCCTCTCGCATCACAGGAACACCGGTACATATGGACGGTTTTTCATTGAATATTTTAAGTTCAACTATACACATATCCGGCTTTAAAATGTATAATCCCAGCGGCTTCCCGGAAGATATACTTGTATCTTGCCCCAAAATAAAAGTCATATATGATCGTGCTACCTTGTTTAAGCAGAAACGTCACTTCTTAATTGTGGAGATTGAATTAAAAGAGATGGAGCTTACCAGAAACAAAGTAGGAAAGCTCAACGTGGATTCATTAAAAATAGTGCAGCAATCAAAGTCTTCTCCACCTATCCCCATGCAAATCGATCTCCTCACTTTAAGCATCGGCAAGATTGTTTACAAGGACTACACGATCGGCAAGGAACCCAGTGTGCGAGTCTACGATGTTAATAAACACAAAAGCTATAAGGGCATTCCCACTGCACAGCAGTTGGCTTTACTTGTGCTTGCAGAACCTATGAAGGCTGCCGCGATAAAAAACGCCCAGATTTACGAGGTTGCTATGTTGACGGGTGTAGCGGCGCTGCCGGTTGCCGTAGCAGCAACATTTGTAGGTAAAGATAGCGTGCAGCAAATCATCGATGCCAGTTTTGAACATGCGTATGAAATAAGTCTTGAGGTAGTAAAGCGTATGGGAACGATTACTAAACATGATGCGTCAGGTGGAGTGATTAAAGCCAATATTAATGGAGTGATGGTAGCGCTTATACTTAGGAAGGGCCTAGATAATAAGACTGAAATAACGATTTCCGCGCGCAAATATATGTTTCCCGAGCTTGATATTGCAGGAGGGGTTTTGTATCAGATACTTGATAAACTGCAATAAATTATAAAAATGAAAATAGTGCTTATTGAACCTCGCGGCTTAATTGAGAAGTAGAAAAGTTAGAAATTCTGACTTGACATACTTTCCTACTTATGGTATACTTCTTGTGGAGGTGAAAGAAAATGACTATTACAAAGTTGAAAGCGAAGAATCAGTTGACTATTCCAAGCGCGATAGTTAAAAGGCTACATTTAAAGACGGATGAGTTGTTTGCTGTGGATGTCGAAGGTAATTATATAAAGCTCATTCCTGTGAAAGTTGAGCCGCGTTATACTATGGAAGAACTCAAGGCAATTGATCATATCGTTGAGGATGAAAAGGGTAAAGCCAAAGTAGTAAAGCCGGGTAAGGAATTTTCTCGCTACATTAAGAAAATAGCTAAATGAAGAGAATAATAATCCTGCCGTCTTTTGAGCGTTCAGTCAAGAAACTAATTATACTTTACTTTCCCGCTAAAATTTTAAAAACCATTAGAATCCCGTGATCGCTATATCTAAACTTTCCAAGAATTACGGCAAAAAGACCCTTTTCGAAAATATCTCCCTGAATATCAATGCCGGAGAAAAAATAGGGTTACTCGGCCCTAACGGAACGGGTAAAAGTACGCTCTTCGCCATGATTTTAGGGGAGACTGAGCCGTCTGCCGGGGAAATTAGGATAAATAAGAATATCCGCATTGGATATCTTCCCCAGGAAGCTGGTTTTCATTCGCAGCGTACGGTGCTGGAAGAACTTTTAGAGGGCGATGCCGAGATTAACCGCCTGAATAAAGAAAAGGAGGATCTAGAGAAACAGGGCAGCGCTGACAGCATGCGCTACGGCGATATCCTGGAGCGGTTGGAAACATTAGGGTATTTCCAGCTGGAGCATAAAGCAAAAAAGATACTCACCGGCCTGGAATTCAAGGAAAAGGATTTTTACCGTCCGGTAAAAAGCTTGAGCGGCGGATGGCAGATGCGCGTTTTGCTGGCAAAATTACTCACCTGTCCTTACGATATCTTATTACTGGATGAGCCTACCAATTATCTTGATTTAAACGCCGCGGTGTGGCTTAAGGACTATTTAAGGGATTTTAAAGGCACCTTTATCATGATCTCGCACGATAAAGCATTCCTGACCGAAGTTACGAACTATACCTTGATTTTAGAGAACGGTTCGGTTTTTAAGGTCAAAGGTAACTACGAGCATTACGAGCAGATAAAAGAGGAAAGGCGTAAATTCCTGGTTAAGCAGTTTAAGGAGCAGGAAAAGAAAAAAGAGCAGCTAGAGAGGTTTGTGTCGCGTTTCCACGCCCAGCCCAATAAAGCCGCAGCAGTACGCGCCAAGAGAACGGCCTTGGAAAGGTTGGAGGAAGGCTCGGTTAAGCTTCCGCCTGACCCGCGCGCAAGTATCGGCGATTTTCGTTTCCCTGGCACTAGCGCAAGCGGCCATAA
>Ga0315279_10001362_pt1 | contig 41000 bp, 35 predicted proteins | sample YL17G06_20_MG_FD_203694 | JGI IMG/M metagenome (GOLD analysis project Ga0315279, IMG submission 203694) | Sediment microbial communities from Yellowstone Lake, YNP, Wyoming, USA - YL17G06_20 | ecosystem: Environmental > Aquatic > Freshwater > Lake > Sediment | place: USA: Wyoming | collected...
AGAATGACTGTGAGAATCGTAGAAACTGCCAGAGTCTGTCTTTTCATGTGCAATTTGCTCCTTGATTTTGAATTGTTGTTGTAGAACATATTTCTCAGGGGTAAATAAGCATTTCAGAGCAGGATGATGTTAAGCACTGTGTTCTTGGGAAACACGTGAACTTGAGAAAAGTGGCGAAATCTCTCGAAGTAGCCCTATCTAAGGAGTGACTTCCACATTCTATATGGTCTTTCTGCAATTTAAGGATAGATAGAAGAGAGCTCTACTTGGGCTGCTCTCTTTTCTTCATTTCATTGTGGAGGTATTCAAACCACTCATAGAACCCTTGACTTTAGTATTCCTTTCTTAAACCCTTTACAAGAGGTTAGCGCGCGCGCTCACGGCTGCAAATCGGTCGCCGATAGTGTTATGGTGCCGCCGATAGGACTTGAACGTCAGAAAGAAGGCGAAGTCTCCCGCATCTTCCCTTTTTTTCTTTTGCAGAAGCGAAAATAATCACGACGAAAATGGGCCAGGAAAGATTTGAACGCGCGCGCTAAGAGCGCCCGCCGGGGCATCTTTGATTCTCGAATTGATGAATTGGTGATGTGCCACGCAATCAATAAACACAAAGCGGTGAATGAAGCGCGGATTGCATATCTGAGAGGACGAGTGCCTGGCACACGTTTAGCTTATCACATGATTAGCTCTTTAAATCTTGTCATCACCCACAAAACACTTGTGTGTCGATTCAAAAATGCGAACACGGAAGTTTATTTTCAGAATATTCTATCTTGAGACTGCGGCCACATAGCACAAGACCTTTTTTGACATCGGATAAGTATTGACATTGATCGATGTTTTCGATGCCGCGCGGGACCGGAACGTCCGTGAAGACTGACTCTCTTTTCAAGATATGCAATCAGGCTTTCGAAGATGAGTCGACCATCACCGTATTTCCGCGCGCGCTAATTTATTTTGATGAAACTGGCCTGAGAGGCAAGGGGGTTGCATCTGATTTCGACGTCTTCAATTTTCTGTCCCAATACATCGATCTGCGACAGGTCGCAGTTCCCAATTCCTTTGTCAGCTGCCCATTTGATATGAAGGATTTTCTCCGGATTGAACCCGAAGATCCTGCTGCATACAGCATCGGTCGCGACGATATCATGACTTGCAATAATCATATTGGTTCTTTCTAATAATGGCTTTGCCCAGTAAGACTTGGCTCCTGGTTCATTATGGAGAGTTGTTAATCCATCCACAATATTCAGGTCGCATTTCACAGCAGAGCATACATCGACGATGACTTTGGACGATGAGACCTCTTGGCCGAACAACTTGGTTCGATCTCCGTGTTCATGCATCGGAAGAGGACCTTCTATTCCCTGTTTGTACCTTCCTGTCTTGTTTATGCCGTAGTATTTTCCGGGTAGAATTCCAAGGCCCCAGTTTTTCAGAGCAAGGGTCACTGCAGTGAAACCATGAACCTTAGATACTGCCACGTTTATTGAGTAGTCGGCATCGAGAACGATCTTCGGGATCCATGCGTACTTCAGAACAAGACCATCCTTGATTGACACTTTTGACGCCTCTGCATAGTTTAGATCTATTAGTTCCGCTCCATATTTCGTAGCCAATTCATGTAGGCCCAATGATTTGAAGACAACTGGTGTCTCAGCACCACCTGACGCCTCTCCCACAATGATGTTTCGGACTTTCATTTCATGCAGAACTTGTAACACACTTTCGATGACTTCATTGTGAACCAAATCTCCTTCTGGAGACAAAGTGTGTTCATAGGCGCCGTCAGCATTAGCATAAGGTGAGTCTGAAGGAACTCTTACGAGGTTGGGCTTGACTAATACCTTGTCTTGTGGGCTGATACTATTTTCTACTCCAAGAAGGGTAAAGATTCTCTTAGTTTGTTCGTAGGCACTTCCATTCTTAGAGATCGCTACAGGGACTCTCAAACAAACCCCTCAGGAAAGCCTTGCAAGTTATTTGTATCAAGTAAAGAAAAGAAACATTAAAAAAAGTATCGGTAAACCAGATTCAGCATCGACAGTTTACCTTACTGAATTTCGCCAATGTCCTCTAAGGGCTTTGCCGTTTTTCTGACATTTCTTGCCGTTCGTCATTGTGATTTCTGCAGTGACGGTCACCCAACTGCCTTTCCAGTGAATAAGATATGAATGCCGGAAAGGCATCGGTTTTCTAACAACTCTAACTTTTCCAGCGTGCGCTGCATGAAAGGTATTCCTTAGGATTTCCAGTGTAACACATCAAAAGTTAACTGTCTCTTTTCTGCAGGTCATGCGCAGCCTTCGGCGTAACTGACCACCATCTCCCCGTGCTAACTCGCAAACTAGATCTCAGATTCTTCCTGCAAGCCATCTTATGGCTTGAACCCAGAACCGTTGATAGTACTTCCAGTTCACGAAGTTTAACCCCAAATGCGGAGCGCAATCTGACATGAAGGCCATCGATCTCCCTCTTGAACTCCCCTGTTGCTATTGCCGGATCATCTTCTCCAATTGTTCCGATCAGGATGCTTCCAGTCTTCAATTTCACTCTATTGTAACCCAAGAATAGCGGGCAGTTGTCCCAGGGTATACCCTGAGCAATTGGATGTTGAGTTTGAGAGATCTTCAGTCTAGACCCCTCTGGAGTTTCCACACGATCGTCGAATATGTCAAACATTTCAACAGGAAGAACTTCCTCTAGTGGCGTCTTTCTCCATCCTCCTTGACCGTGCCGACCTTGGAATGACAGCCAACCTCCGACCATCATGAGACCCCACCATCTTCTACGTATTGCTTCATCACCTTCAGCCGGTCTGGAAACTTCAAGTCGGCAATCGGAGCCTGTCCTCCTTCAAGACCGGGACTTACCGAAAATTCTGGATACAAATAGAAAACATCCGCTTCAACGTCACTCAAGATCAGCACATCATACTCAGACAGTTCTTTCACAGTGCGAGGAAATTCTCGGCCTACAAGCGCGCGCGCATATGCTTGACCCTCAGAGAAAGTTCTGTTTTGAGAGTCTGTATAATAGGAGAAGAAGAAGTGTCGAATTTCATTTGAAAAGGAAATGAGCTCGTAATGGACAGCGGTCCAACAAGAGCTATTCCTTCCCCAACGAAGAGTACATTAGTCAGACTTTCTCACCAGAATCTGGCTACAGCGCGTGAGTCTTAAGGTTTTCCCCCCAACCCCCAAACCCAACCCAAACCCAAACGCCTACGCGCGCGTCAAAAGACTTGTACCAACTGCTTCGAGAGCACGTGCCGAGGTAGAACATGGTTCCATAAATGCTTATATGAAAACATCCGTCTGTTACATAAAGACACAGTGGCATAATTGAACAAAGCGTCCTTCATCATTCCTATTCTCATTCTGGTGTTCATTCAAATAGCCTACTCATCTAGCGGTGTAGTTGTCGAGTTTCTCTACTATGATCCTTCGAAGGACCCAAACTATTGTCCAACCTGCCCAACATGGACCAAAGCTTACCAAGATTTCTTAGCAAAGAACGAGACAGTCAGCAGGATTGAATCAGACTATGGAAGCCGAGTTACAATAAAACTGACTATGGCAGAATTCGATTCGCTGACCATCAGAAGTGACCAAGGAAATATTACAACTGTTCAAGGAGACTTCAATGAAAGGTACATACGGACGGTTATCGACGCATATCTTCAAGGAACCACACCGTTATCACCTTCGCCTCAGCAGCCTTTGATAGCCGTTCTTGCAGTCGCCTTTTCCTTTGGTTTCTTTGAAACGTTTTCTCCATGTTTGATGGTGCTTCTATCCTTTGTGCTAAGTTACTCTTTGGACAAAGTGACACGGTTTCGGGATGGACTGTTTCAGGTAGGCTGTTTTGGCGTCGGTTTTGTGGGTGCAGCGCTGGCGCTCGGGTTGGCAGTTGGAGCATTGTCACTGGGCGTTGGATCTTTCTATCGCGTGTCCACGTTGATTGTTTGCGTTTTTGCTATACTTTTCGGTCTTTACCAGATGAACCTATTCAAAAGAACGCTTGTTGAGACCAAACCAATAGTCAAGACTCTAGCTAAGAGATATGCATTCACTTACGGGGGTCTTTTAGCCCTGGGTTTTGCGTTCTACTTCTTGGATCCATGTATCGCACCGATTTTTTTCGCCATGTTGCCTTTGATGACACATGAATACTTGCCCCTTATCATTCTGACATTTTCAGTGGGAATAATACTTCCGTTCATATTCATAGGTTTTCTAAGCGGTTCCCTGTCTCGGCTTACGAGAGTCACATACAAACACAAGGCCAAGATTCGAACAATCAGCGGGATAATCTTGGTAGGTTACGGGGTCTACCTGCTGCTCCTGTTTTTCTTTGTGCACTGAAGCACTGTATCAATCGATCATCTTGTTCGCCCGCGCTTCAGTACAGTTCTGAGATTCTTGGTTTCCATGATTGTCTTTCATTTCTCAAGAACATTGCAAGCGACGAAGCTTCTTCATTGATTAAAGTCTCCAATTCCTGTTTGTCGCCCATTCGTATTCTTGGAACTTTGACTTTCCTTTGGAAATATTCATTCAGACGGTTGACTGAATCGTACGTCTTGAGATCGTTAACATATTCCCTTTTTCCTTTCCTCTTGGTTGAGAAACCCTCAGTCTTTATGGCAAAATCCTCTTTCCGAAGCTTTCGACAATATTCTATGACGAAATCGTCTATGACGTAACGATGTAGCTCTTGAAAATCACAGATCAGACTTGGTTTTCCTTTTGCATTACTTTGCAAGAAACCTAAGTACGGCTCAAGCTTAGCCTTGATTAATGCATGTTGCACTTTCCAAGACAGAATCTCGTAAGCTAGTTGAAAATGTTGTTTATCCCATCGTAGGCTTTGAACGTCTTTCTACGTCTAGGTCTCAGCTCCTCAGATAACAAACTGAAAATCTGGCTGAAGTACGTATCTGAACAATGGTCTTCAATTGCCATTAGCTTTTTTCCGAAGACAGGCATATTTTCAGCTCTAAGGTCGTTCACTCTCTTGACAACTGAGAAACCATGGCGTTTCAAACCGTATTTTCTCAATACTTGTTTTTGTCCTTCGAGCGCGCGCTAGTGAGTGCGAGTGAATGACTGTAAGATAGTAGTTGGTTGAGAGCGTATTTGGGTTGGGCTTAAGGTTTTCCCCAGCTCAGAACCTTTTTCCTCTTTCCAATCTGTTGAGGGCCCAATTGCGGGGCCTTGAATGTGTACGACAAAGCATAAATAAGTCTGCTCCTAGCGTCTACCGCAGGATGTCTCGGTTTGAAAAAAGAACAGCTTGATACTCCTTGTTTGGTCCTAGACCTTGATGTGATGCAGAACAACATAGACGACATGGCGAAATGCGCCAAAAATGCAGGAGTTAACTTGCGGCCGATGATAAAGACGCACAAGTGTCCTGCCATTGCTCATCTGCAGCTTAAGGCGCCCGCGACGCCCGGAATAAATACGGCAAAAGTGGGAGAGGCAGAAGTCATGGCAGCGGCAGGCATAACCGACATTTTTGTCTCAAATGAAATTATTGGACATTCAAAGGTTGAAAGACTTATTAACCTGTCAAAGCGCAACCAGATCAGCACCAGTATCGACAGTATGGAAGGAGCCAGAGGACTTGCACTTGCGGCAGGAAAACATGGCCTTAAACTTGACGTTTTGATTCACGTTGACACCGGGAATAGAAGAACTGGTATCTTGCCGGGCAGACCTGTACTTGATTTTGCTAAAGAAGTTGCAAAATTGAGTAACTTGAGACTCAAAGGCATATGGACGCATGAGGGACACAACTATACTGGTCGCACGCCTGAGGAAGTACAATCAAAGACCAGAAAAGCTGGGGAGGACATGGTAGAAACCAAGAAGCTGCTGGAGAAGGACTTGGGCATTGAAGTCTACAATAGTGTCGGATCCACACCTGGTGCAAAGCTCCTTGCAAGAATGCAGGGCGTTGACGAGGTTCGACCTGGTGCATACGTATTCTACGACGAGGGTCAGGTGTTCATAGGTGTATGTGAGAGAAAAGACTGTGCGCTAGCAGTGCTTGCAATGATAATTAGTCGACCAGCATCAGATCGGGCGGTGTGCGACGTAGGCACAAAAGGGTATTATCCACCTGGAGAGTACTTGGCATTCACCAAAGAAGGACTGCAGACAAACTGGCCTTTGCCTGCTGAAGGTGGGGGTGTAGTTAGAGGGCTGGATGGAGAAGTTTACCAAGACGTTGTGTTTCATCGTTGGGGGGAGGAATACGGCATCCTTAAGCTTTATGATCCTAGGAGAAACTTGAAGCCAGGTGATCTGATAGAAATAGTACCATATCATGTGTGCTCGACAGTCAATCTATATGACGAGATCATGGGCATCAGGAATGGAGAATTGGAGACAATACTACCGATCTGGGCAAGGGGAAAAGTCCGCTAGACCAATTCGTGTTTAGGAAAGAAGCAACTACGCGTATGTTGAGATCAGAACGATGCTAGCAGCTGTCTCTAGAATGTTAAACCTCGAACCTTAGGACTTCTCAATAGCGCGCGCAGTATTGGTCTGATCACTTAATCCGCAAGAAGTTCATAGAGAACCATTGTCTGCAAAATCCATCTGCCTATTCCTATGTCTGAGAAGACCAAAGAAACACACAGAAACCAGCAGACGATGTCACTGACAGTGATTAGGACAGAAAGCGAGTTCTCCAAGGCGTTTAAAATCTCAAAAAAAAGTGCGTGCTCAGCGCGCGCATAGTGATGTTCTTGTAAATATGCCAACCATAAATGCAGCAAAATCACGCCACGATTATCGATTAGTTAAAAAGCGCCCGGGTGACTATTTGCAGTCGGAAGAGTGACAAGAATGAGGATTGAAAAGCTTAGACTGGCCATGAATTCTGAGGATATTGAGCTATTTGTCATTCAAGAGCGCAGAAACATCTCATACTTCACAGCCATTGATAACATTTCTGGCCATTTATTCATACATCCGAAAGGGAAGCCCGAGTTCTACGTCATTAACAAGCAGTTTCAGCAAGCTTTGGATCTTAAATCTTCGAGCGTGAATTTGACCGCAGGCCAGCCGGACTACGAAGATCACCTATTTGATGAATTAGTCAGTGAGGGTAAGGGGCTCAAACGCGTGGCATTCGATACGCTCGACTGCATGAATTATAGGAGGATTGTTAAGAGTCTCAAGATCGAACCCGTATTTGGAAATTCCGTGATTAGCTCTATCCAAAGGTTTTATGATGAGGAAGAGATAAGGCTTGTCCAGAAAGCCGCGTCCATCGCAGATGCCTGTTTTGAGACGGTGCGGGAAACAATAAGGCCGGGTGTCACCGAGCTTGAGGTTATTGGTCAGATGCAGTACACCCTCAGAAGGGAAGGTAGTGAGTGGGATACCTTCATAGTTTTTGGGAGTGGTTTGAATACTGCATATTGTGAGCCGAGACCCAACAATCGAGTGATCCAGCACGGTGACATAGTTTTCATCGACATCGGCCCAACTTATAGGGGTTATATGGCGGACATTTCTAGGACATTCATGGTTGGAAAGCCCAACTCTCGGCAAAAGAAGATTCTTGACAGTCTAGTTGAAGTCGAATTCAAAGCCACCAAACTAGGTAGGTTGGGGGTCAAAGCAGAGGATATTGACGCGCAGGTGAGAAGGTTGGTTACTGAGAAAGGATTCAGCGACTACTTGCATCACACTGGTCACTCGCTTGGAGGTGCCTTCCAGATAGTGCCAGGAAGCCAAGCCACACTTGAGGAGGGTGATGTCATATGCCTAGAACCGGGAATTTATGTGCCTGGCGTGGGAGGCGGTCGGATCGAAGATCAAATATTCATCACGAAAGACTCCCAAAGGCTGATGAGTCACGCTAGTCGAGATCCCTACATCAATGTCTAAGTATTTTCAGGATCAGTAGACCCTTGCGCGTGCGTGAACGGCGCGCGCCGCTCTTGATTCCAACATCCTCTGCAACGAGAAACGGGCTATTCCCCCAGTATTTTACTTTTCTGCAGGTAGATAGGTTCCTTTATGACAGTCTCTTCATCTATTCTTTCAATCCTTCTCTCGCTTTCCAGGCGTAGTGTAACTTCCTTGGCGAAAAGGGGGTTTACCTCTAATATCTCAGCCAATTCTGTGGAGGTATGCCTTTCCTTGAAGAAATCTAACGAAGTCGCCATTATCTTTTTGGTCATATCCAATGTTTGGTCTATGTGTTCGATAGGGTCTAGAATAGGGCAGCCATGACCTGGCAGAATCCACTTCAACTCAAGTTTCCTTATTTTCATCAAAGATTCCAGAAAAACTGACATGTCCTCTAGTTTGAAAAGGGGAAGCCTAACATAGCTGTAGCTTTTCCATCCCTCTCGGCAAAATATGTTGAAATTTCTAGATACGATCATATCTCCGGCAAAGAGCGCTTTGTCTTCCTTTAAATACACGCACACACTACCGCTGCAATGTCCTGGTGTTGGTATGACCTTCAGTCTCAAATTCCCAACATGAAAATCTTCTTCTCTGTTGAGGGCGATGTCCCAAGATATTGGCATAATTGGAGGCGTGGGTCTCTTCAGCTTCTCAACTTCATCTTCGTGAACTACTATCTCAGCACCATATGTCCTTCGAATTTGTCTAGCTCCACCAATGTGGTCATAGTCTCCGTGTGACAAGAAAAGATATTTAATCCTTTTTACCCTGATCAATTCTAAATACCACAATAGATGAGCAACTGATTCTTCGGTCCACCCAGCGTCTATTAAGGCAACTTCATCATCATTTCTTATTAGTCCTATGTTGGCGGAAGCAAGCCCTATGAGAAAATGTATGTTTTTTGAGTGTCTCACCGTGCTAAACCTCTTCGATCGATAGTTTGAGCAGGTAGATGGTTCATTTCTTCCAAAGAGTCTGCGACATCCTTGAGGTCTAACTGGTAAAGCTTCTGCTTCAGAGGCCATCCTTTCTGTACATCCCATCCTCTTAAGACATAATATTCATCCAAAAGTTTTGTGAATCTTGATTCGTCTATAGATATTCCTTTAGTCCAATCTGGCTCCTTGAAGAAAGGAACAATACTCTCATCGTCTTGCCTAGTTCTGCCGTTGCGAATCGCTATCGCCCTTTCCAAGTTGAATATCATTTCTCCTCTTTGATCAAGCTGAGCTTCAGTAATGGTTACTCCTGTAACTGCGGCAAAAAGCTTTGACTCTAGGGATTTGTCGCCGTCACCGTTAGGTGTATGTTCGCTTATGATTAATGGGAAAACTGCATCACATAGAGGTAGGCTTCCTATTACTGCTCCTCTGTTTTGATGCCATATTGCAGCTTGAGCTTTTCCTCGATATGCTTGCATCATTTGGTCTTCTTTAACGTCACCTTCTGTTATCTCCTCCTGTAAGGGCAGAACTGCCTCCTCTGTTTCATAGATCTTTTTTGCGATTGTCAACCTTTCTCTAATATTAGGCCATGACGACAAAACAGCATATTTGTGACCAGTATCGCTAAAAGGGTCACGGTTGTCCGTAGCCCACAATAGCGCACCTACTATCCATTTAGGGAATTCAAAGAAATCCCATGCTCCCCTCCCTGCACCATGTTCTGATTGCCCCCATGCTATATGCCTTAGGAACCTCTTTCCTCCAAGAATGTCCGCGGCTCTTACAGCACCCTCAGCAAGAATATTGCCAATACCTTCACGGTAAGTGATTTTCCTCCACAGAGATTGCCAAAACTCAGGGTCATCCTGATTGAAATTGTTCAGTTCTTCTCCTAGAAAAACTCCTTTGAACCTACAGAGTATGAGCCAAAGCTGTATTCCGACGCAAAGTTCCCATATGTTCAATCCATACTTGTTTGCAAGCATAACGGTCTCAAACCCTCCTTCGACTCCTTGATTGATCCAGGTATCTCTTCCAGATGTTTCGGCTGCATGTTTGGACTTGCTGGTTCCCCAGGTCATCATCATAAGTGCTTGACATTGTATCTGCCCTGAAATGGTGTTGGGTTGAACCTTGCACGGTACACCGACTAGGAATTGAGACCATGCATAACAATCTGATACGCATCCGACGCATGGATTATGGGCCCGCCTTATCCTATACGTTGTTCCAGCAGGAAACTTGACCCAGCCGAGTTGCACATGATCTGGCTCTGGCTCCTCTTTTTTTGGCCTTACGAGATTGGCAACTTCTTCGCGAAGCTTCATTAGTTCTCTAGGGTGCGCGATTTTTACTCCCTTTGTACCATGTACTGTGATGGCCTTGAGCTTTTTTGAACCCATAGCAGCCCCAAAACCACCTTGTCCCGCTGAGCTTTTCGTTTCTGTTAGAATTACTGAAATGCGAACGAGATTCTCCCCTGCAGGACCAATGGTGACCGTTCTTGCGTCATTCCCGTGTTTTCTCATAAGAACTCTCTGGGTAGAATGGGTATCAAGACCCCAAATGTCACTTGCATCCTTGATCTCAACTCCTCCATCATCGATCCATAAGTATGCTGGGTTTTCCGATTTTCCACAGATTACTATTCCATCATAGCCAGCGAATTTGAGTTCGGCCCCCCAATTCCCTCCAAAACTGGAGCGCGAATATACAGGCTTTGGATAGGCCTGGGGAGCGACTCCAAAGACATAGGACCTGTTTCCATTTGGAACGGGTGTCCCTACAAAAGGCCCCACCATAAACATTAATCTATTCTCAGGATCGAAGGCATCTATGCCAAAAGGTATGCTTTCCCAAGCAATTCTTGCAGCGATTCCCCTTGCACCGATATACTTAGGAACAAATCTTTCAGTGTTTATTGCGTGTATGTCTCCAGTTGTCAGATTGATATCCAAGATCTTTCCCATCCAACCGTACATGTTATCACTCACTCATACTTTAGAGCCATCCAACGACATGCTTTTACGCATTGAGGGTTTCCTCCGCAAAGATCACATTTGAAACATTTCGTCTTTTGAGGATTATATCTGATTATCTTGTCTTTTTCATTGTATGGGCATATTCTAGCACAAGTTCCGCAGCCCGTACATTTTTCTTCTATGATGACTTTAGAACCGGTATTTTTGTCAATTATCAGGGCACCGTCGACAGGGCAGGCATAGTAACATGGTGGATATTTGCACTGTAAACAAGTCACAGGTATGTATTCAGCTTCAAAGAAGTCTCTCTTTACATGTATTCTTGACAGAGATGGGTTGGATTCCCCCTCATGATATAAAGCACATACAAGTTCGCAAGTCCTGCAGCCTGAGCAGAGCTCAGGCTGAATCACGATCCTTCTATTTTTCCGTTGTTCAAAAACCCAAGCCCTTTTGGTCTTGGTCAAAACGAAGACATCACTTCATCAGCAAAGAGCTGGAGAGGCTCTATTTCGAGGCCATCCGGGAAACGCAGTATGAAATAGTCTATGCCCACATCAACGTATTCCTGGATTCTGTCGATGATTTCGTGCGGTGTGCCAATCAAATTCCAGCTAATAAAATCTTCTACGCGTGTAGGTTTACCCAGAGTTATTCTGGGCATGTATTTCTTGATCTTGTTTTGTACGTTTGTCTTATCCTCATCAATTATCGTGAACTCCGATTCGTAAGATTTTGTAATCCCGTCAAAGTCTCTTCCTACCTCAGCACAATGTTTTTTCAGTGCAATCAAAGCCTCTTCGGCGTCTTTAACCGAGCATCTGCCTCCCAAGTTCGTGCCATCTGCCAATTGCGCCGCAACCTTCAATGTAAGCTGTTTACCCCTACCTCCAACATAAATGGGTGGATGAGGTTTCTGAATAGGCTTAGGGTTGTTTATAGCCTCTACAATCGTGTAGTATTTCCCTCTGAAAGTAGGTTTGTCCTCAGTCCACATCTTTATCAATATCTGCACAGCTTCTTTCATTTGCTTTATCCTGACGGAAGGTTTTTCTTCAAAAGGTATGCCATATGCTTCATGTTCTTTTTTGCCCCAGCCCGCACCTATCCCCAATTCAAGCCTACCGCCGCTTATTGTATCTAGAGTTGCAGCCATCTTGGCTAACAAAGCTGGGGATCTATGTGATTGACAAGTTACGAGTTGGAAAAGCTTCACTTTAGTTGTTAATGGAGCCAGCGACGACAGGGTGGTCCAGCATTCGAAGCAGGGTTCAGTTGTTAGTTCTGGGAAAGTTATGAAATGATCGTAAAGACAAATCGAGTAGAAACCAAGTCTATCTGCTTCGATAGCAAATTTCTTTATGGAATCCCATTCCTTTCCTGACTCTTTCGTATCTCGGAATTCACGCAGCCACCCTTGAGGCACAAAAGTTCCGAATCTGATCATCACTAACTACCAGTATGTAAACTGATATTTTCTGATAAAAGCATTGTGGTTTATTAGTGTGCTTCGTGGGTTATGCGTTCAAACAAAAGAGTTGTGGTGTAGAAATGTGTATAATGTCTGTCGTAAGGTGTGATTCTCTTGTACATGTGCGAGGGAAGCATTGTCCACAGTCAACTTACTGCGTTGAGCGCACGTTTTAGAGACATTCAGAATAGCTCTGATAGTCAATACATTTTTATACGCGCTACTGTCTTCACCATTTGATGGGGGCTGTCCTGCAAACTGGCCTGCATCGTTACCACTTTATCGAGGGATTGGTCTGCGCAAAGTTCTTGTAATCTCCCCTGAAAAGTGCAGTGGCTGTAGGATTTGCGAAACCTTCTGTTCTCTTTATCATGAAAACGTGATTAATCCAGACAAATCTCGAATAAGGATAATTAGAAGAGAGGATACAGCGACCTTTGTGCCGGCGGTATGCATGCAATGCACGAAAGCCTTTTGTTTGGAAGTCTGTCCTACACACGCAATCAGTAGAGATGATGAAGAGGGCTTGGTTAAGATAGATGCAGACTTTTGTATTGGCTGCAAACTATGTGTATATGCATGCCCTTTTGGAGGAATGGCATTGCTTCACGGCGTGGCTGCAAAATGCGACTATTGCGGCGGTAATCCTACTTGCGTTGAAGTATGCCCTAGAAAGGCTTTAGAATTCATAGAAAGTGATCGGATCGGTATTGAGCGGAAAAGAGCCGGAATCAGAAGGTTGGTAGAGCTTATTGAACTTACCACCGAAAAACCGGACCGTCAGTAACTGCAAATGTGTGGTTGAAACAAATGACTGTTTGTGGTTGGACTGGGAAGATATTGCGTATCGATTTGACTCGAGGCAAGATCTGGGTAACTCCGAATGACTACGTTAAATCCTTCATTGGTGGAAGGGGCGTTAATGCAAAGATATTGTACGATGAAATTGGGCCTCATGTAGAACCATATGATCCCGAAAACAGACTGATATTCGGAACGATGCCGCTGACAGGAACGACCTCACCAGCATCTGGGAAAACGTTTTCAACAACAAAATCTCCGATGACCGGACTGTACGGAGCAGGCGGGTTGGGAGGTTTCTGGGGGCCAGAACTCAAGTTTGCTGGGTACGACCATCTGGTTGTTATGGGGAGAAGTGAGAAACCAGTCTACATCTATATTTTCAATGAAAAAGTGGAAATTAGAAGTGCGGAAAACATATGGGGCAAGGACACTTTTGAAACTCAGGAGCTATTGAGAAAGGAGGTTGGTGATCCTGAGGTAAAATCGATATGTATTGGTCCGGCTGGCGAGAACTTGGTAAGGTTTGCATCTATTCGACACCTTCTGAAAAACACCATTGGAAGGCCAGGTCAAGGCGCTGTTATGGGTTCCAAACGATTAAAGGCTGTTGCTGTGAGAGGCACAGGTGATATAGAAATAGCTAGACCAAAGGAGTTTCTTGAGTTATGCAAGAAGGTTCATGAAGAGATCAGAAACAGACCTGACACACAATTGCATCTGCGGAACTCACCTGAAGTTGGTTGTGGAAATTTGCCTGACAAAGCAATGGCTACCGAGTCATGTGCTGTGGGTATTCTAAAAAGCTTGGATTGGAAAGACTACAGGCAAGGTGCGGTAGTTGATTTCCTGAAAGAACATGGTAAAAAACTAATAGGATGCTACGGATGTCCAGTAAGTTGCTTCAACCTGGTCAGTATTCCAGGTCTTGGGATCGCACAGATTGGTTGCGCTATGACCTTGGATTTTACTTCTAAGATCATGAATCCCGATCCTAAGTTCATGGTTAAATGTTGCGTTCTCTGTAATGAACTTGGAATGGATACAATTTCTACTGCTGGCACTATAGCTTGCGCTATGGAAATGTATGAACGGGGAATAATAGCAAAGAAGGATACTGACGGCTTAGATCTGACATGGGGAAACAAAGAAGCAATAATTAGATTGATTGAAAAAATGGCCAGACGAGAGGGAATAGGAGACGATCTCGCCGAAGGTTCTTTTAGGTTTACTAAGAAATTCGGACAGTACGCTAAACAATGCAGTTTGAACGTCAGAGGTCTGGAAGACTATCCTCATGACCCCCGTCCATTTCCAGCTCTGGCTTTGACAATGGCTATGAATGCGAGAGGCGATTCAGTCCAAGGGTGGGCGATATGCGAGAGATTGAATGTTCCTTTGGTCCATGCAAATGAGTTCTTCAGCCGTATGGAACCGGACTTTCCTGGTTTCGGGGGTTCCATGAAAGGAATCCAAGAATATTCAAAGGCTGCCATGAAGTACTATGAAGATCTATTTGGAACAGACAAGGCAACCCATCACGAGGAATATGAAGGGAAGGCCATTGCTCAAATACATTACGACAACGATATCGTAGCCCGTGATATGGTGGGAACCTGCAAATTCCTTGGGGCATGGTGGGGATGGCCCTACCTGATACCTCAGAAGACTTACGTCGCACTTCTTGCTGCGGCCACGGGCGTCGAATACAACACAGAAGAAATCTGCAAAGCCAGCGATAGGGTAATCACTCTTGAGAGATCCTTCAATGTCAGAGAAGGTCTCACTGGAAGGGATGACATGGTTTCTGATCGATACTTCCAAGTTCCAGTTCAAGAAGGGATGCACAGAGGCGAGGTTCTCGATAGGGCCAAGTACAAAAGAATGAAAGAAGAATATTACAAACTTAGGGGATGGAATATGGATGGCATTCCGAGGAAAGAGAAACTTGAGGAACTGGGACTGGAGTACGTAGTCAGAGACTTTCAACAGTCAGGTATCTGCTAATAGGAGATCTGAAACGTGTCGTCGCATTTGGTAACTGTGAAGGACTTGAGGGTTTTCTATAGGACTACTTCTGATCCAGTAAGGGCTGTTGATGGGGTAAGCTTGAGTGTCGACAGGGGAGAAATCTTCGGCATCGTAGGAGAGTCTGGATGTGGCAAATCAACTTTGAGCATGGGTATGCTAAACTTGATTTCACCACCTGCTTACATAGAGGGAGGAGAGATCAGCATAGATGGCGTCAAATTGCTAGATCTGAATGAAGAAGAGTTGAGGCGATTGAGGCTAAAGCATTTTTCTTATATCCCACAGGGCAGCATGGATGCTCTGAATCCAGTTATGAAAATAAAGGACCAGATAATAGACGGTATTATGGCACATGAATACACCAAAAGAAAAGAAGCACAGCAAAGAGTAAAGCCTATGCTTGAAAAGGTGGGTTTATCTTCGGAAACGGCTGAAATGTACCCGCATGAGCTGAGCGGAGGCATGAGACAACGGGTTACCATAGCTGCCGCCACGGTACTACACCCCAAGTTTGTTGTAGCAGACGAACCATCGACGGCTTTAGACGTAGTTGTACAGAGGCTGGTTTTGCAGTTCCTATTGAACTTAAGGGAACAAGGGTCTTCAGTAATCCTGGTCTCTCATGACGTAGCCGTTCAAGCGGAAGTCTGTGACAGATTAGGCGTCATGTATGCTGGGAAAATCGTCGAGATCGGAGGAGTTAAAGAAATGTTTAGGAACTCACTTCATCCATATACACAAAAACTGATAGAAGCCACTCCTTCTATCGAAAGAAGAAAGACACTGGCACGTCTGGCTGGTGTCGTGCCAAGCTTAGTTCATCCATCATCAGGCTGTAGGTTTGTTGATAGGTGCCCGTTGGCTGATGATCAATGCAAGAAGGAAGAACCAAAGCTGCTGGAGATTACTCCTGGCCATCTTGTGGCGTGTCTCCTTTCTCAGAGGTGATGAAGTGTCTGTCAGTCCGGTACTAGAAGTGAATCATTTGGTGAAAGTCTTCACTACAGGTTTCTTTCAGAAAAAGGTAATCAAGGCAGTGGATGACGTTTCCTTTGAGATCTCCAAAGAGGAGCCAGTTGTTCTGACCCTAGCTGGAGAGAGTGGGAGTGGGAAATCCACGATATGCAAGTTATTGTTGAAGCTAATGAATCCTACGTCTGGCAAGATATTCTACAACGGTAGAAACCTGTCTAATATGTCCAGAAAGGAGATGCTGGCTTATAGAAAGGACGTGCAGCCTGTTTTTCAAAGCCCCTATGAGACCTACAACCCATTTTATAGGGTGGATCATATGTTGAAAATGCCGATTAGGAAACTGAAGCTCGCTGGGTCCGATGCTGAAGAGAATAGACTGATAGCTGAAGCCCTTGAAGTTGTAGGCTTACTGCCTGAGAAGGTCTTGAACAAGTATCCTCATGAGTTCAGTGGAGGAGAAAGGCAAAGGATTATGCTTTGTAGGGCTATACTTACAAAACCCCAAATCATTTTAGCTGATGAGCCTGTGTCAATGATTGACGCTTCTCTAAGGGCTAACATCTTGGATTTTATTTTGGACCAAAAAAAGATCTATGGGAGATCATTTGTCTATATAACGCATGACCTTTCGACGGCATACCATATTAGCGATAGAATCTTGATATTATATCGGGGATCTGTAGTGGAGAGTGGAGAAGTCGAGCGCGTGCTTAAGAATCCACTTCATCCCTACCTTAAAGAGCTTATAGAATCGATTCCGATTCCTGACCCTGAGAAGCGGTGGAAGAAAGCGATCGAATTGAAAGCAGAACTGACAACGTGCGGGACCGACGTACATGGGTGCAAGTTCTACAGAAGATGCCCTGCAAGAATGAAAGTTTGCCTTAGTGCAAAGCCAAAACCAATACAAAAGGAACTTGATCACGTTGTAACCTGTTACCTGTACTCTGACTCGGAATGATTGCATCGATTGCGAGCTCTCGATCACGAAATTATTACATGACTGCAATTATTGGCTGTGATATCACGTTATCGGAAGTTATAAATAGTTTTGAGAAATCATTATATACGGAGAAGGCGAGAAAAACGACTTCCAGTAAGATCTCGAAATTGTTGGTGACGTTTCTTATGTTGGCTGTAGTCTCTTCATCAGTTGTGCTGATTGTCTCTGCACAACAAGAAGAAATCAAGCGAGAAGATTCGCTAGTAATCGCATATGACCAGCCTTTCACAGATGTGCAGAATTGGAATCCGTTTTTGGTTGCCACAGCCAGTGACAAATATAAATCCGGTGCTATACCCGCGATGTACGAGTTTCTATTCTATCTCAATTACAACAATGGGACAGTGCATTGGTGGCTGGCGACAGGTTACGAATATGACGCAAACTTTACAACGCTGAAGTTCTTCATAAGGCACGGCGTACATTGGTCTGACGGGGAACCCTTTACAGCTCGTGACGTGGTATATACTCTGAAGGTGCTCATGGCTGACCCGGCAATTGGCTTTCAAGACATCGTAGCACATATTAAGAATGTCTATGCACCTGACGACTATACAGCTGTCATTGAATATGATAGGTCCTCTCCACGTGCCTACTGGGACTTTTGCTCCATCTACAAAGGCGGTTTGATGTTTGTGCCGGAACACGTATGGTCTGCGGCCGGAGTGGACATCGGTCAAGGTGGAACAATACAGCCCCATCAGTACACGTACTATCCCAATCCAATATCTACTGGGCCCTTTGTCTTGTACAGTTCCCAGGCCGAGCGAACTATATTCCAGCGGGACGAGAATTATTGGGGGAAGGATGTGTTTGGTGTCTCGCCCCAAATGAAATGGCTGATCTCTGTTTATGTCGCAACTGGAGACCAGGACATGATGGGTCTCGAAAAGAATGATATCGATGTAGCCTTCCCAATACTAGTACATTCGCAATACGAAGAAATAAAGAAGGTTAATCCAACTGTGCATTGGATACAAGAGCTGGATATGTTGCCGCGAGTGTTCTATGTTAATCTTTACGAGTACCCATTCAATGACAGTTCTGTGCGGTGGGCATTAGCGCATGCGATCAATCAATCAAAGATGACGGATGTTGTATGGGAAGGATACGCATATAGCGGGGTAGCATACGGATCAATATACAAAGTGAATGAGAAATACATTCCCTATGATAAGATTGCTCAGTACAATGTCAGTGATTACGACCCGAATGAACTTCCCCAGCTTTTGGAGTCCAAGGGCTTCACAAGAGGGAACGATGGAATATTCCTCTATCCTAATGGCACCCGTATGTCGTTCAATCTAGTTGGCGATCCTTGGATGAGGGCACAAACAGAATTACTTAGTGCCGACTTGAGAAATGTAGGAATCGAAGGCGTTGTCAAACTTCCCTCATGGGAAGAAAGCCAGAGCATGTTATACGTGGGTGGTTTCGACTTGCTTCTGACGTATGTGCAAGGGTTCGTAAATCCAGTGGACCCCTTGAAGCTTTTCTCATCGCTTCTTTCCTACAATACAATGCCCGTAGGCCAAGTCGCTACGGTCGGGCAAAACCTTGGACGTTGGAACAACACACAATTCGACCAGATTTATGCTGAGGCAGACAAGCTTAGTGCCGAGGATCCAGCATTCGTTGAGAAGTGCAAAGAACTCAATGAGATATTTCTGAAGGATCTTGCAATAATTCCTCTCAATTACTGCACCTTCTGTGTTGTCAGCAATGGTCACTATTGGCAGGGATGGCCGACGAGCGATCCAACGCCTGACAGTCTATACAGTGGAATACCGTTTATGCATATTGGCCTGCAGCATCAAGTTCTCTTTAGCCTCGAAAAGGTTCAGCAGACCAATGTCGAAACGGGTATCCCTATGGAATGGGTAGCGGTTGCAGTTGTAATCATTGCAGTTGTAATCATTGCAGTTGTAATCATTGCAGTGCGTGCGCGAAAGAGAAAAAAGTAGAATCGCACAACAAAACCTTTCTCCATGGTGATGGTGGCAGTCCTGGCAGGAGAACTAACCTGAAGTGGACCATAGCCCTTTTTCTAGTTTTTTCAGGATGGTGAGGTAGGTGCCTTCGAAGTTATCACTGTATGTAGCGAAGAAATTGGCCTTTTTCGTGGTGACTTTGTTTATTGCTATCAGTATAAACTTCTTTATTCCAAGGTTGATGCCTGGCGATCCGCTGGCACATATGATGGGTCAGATGACATCACGTCCAGGCGGACGCGAGCAATATGAAGCATTCAGGAAGGAGTTCGGCCTTGACAAAGACCTGTATACCCAGTATGCCCTCTATTGGGTGAATTTGCTTAAAGGACATCTGGGCCCAGCGTTCTCTGCTTACCCGGCAAACGTTGAAGATATTGTTATGGAAAGGCTTCCATGGACTATCGGTCTCTTGTCGGTAACAACCGTTATTTCGTGGGTCATTGGCAACCTTCTGGGAGGACTTGTTGTTTGGACTGGTCATAAGAGACTGGGTCTCTCAATGACAGTGTTGGCTATAGTCTTAAACCAAGTTCCTTTTTACATTTTTGCTCTGATACTGATATATCTTTTCGCATACATAATCCCAATATTCCCCCTTGGATCTGGGTATGGCGTTACGGTACAAGTCTCTTTCAACTGGAGTTACATCTCAAGTGTACTATTACACGCATGTCTGCCAGCGTTGTCTATCGTGCTGGTGTCTATCGGAATGTGGTTACTAGGAATGAGAGCCATGATGATAAACATCCAAGAATCTGACTACCTCAGGTTTGCGCAAGCTAAAGGACTGAAGAGGAATACCATCCTGATGAAATATGCTATTAGGAATACCTTACTGCCTCAGATAACTGCCCTTGGTATGTCCCTTGGTTTCGTAATGAGTGGAGCACTCTTGGTAGAGTACGTGTTCGGATATCCAGGCGTGGGAATGCTCTTTATCAATGCCATGAATTATCGGGATTATAACTTAATGCAGGGTGTATTCTTCTTTACTATAGTCGCTGTTCTGGCTGCTAATCTGCTGATTGACCTTCTATACCCTTTCATAGATCCTCGAATACGAACTGCAGGTGAAGAATAGTGACACTACTCGCTACTCTGAAGGATCTTCTCAGAAACAACTTTTTCAAGGTGGGGTTAAGCATAATGGTTTTCTTGGTACTTTTGTCAACAGTTGGTCCTCTTGTAGCTCCTTTCAAGCCAGATATGGCAGTAGGAGAATTCAATCTGCCCCCTTCATTGAGACACATATTAGGGACAGATCCACAGGGGAGGGATGTCTTCACAATATTGGTTTACAGTGTAGGGCCATCTCTTATGCTTGGCCTGATGACGGGAAGCATAGCTACATCAATTGCTTTTACATTAGGCCTCATAGCTGGATTCAAAAGAGGACTCGTGGATGACCTACTAACAAACTTGGCGAACATTTTACTGGTAATACCTACTCTGCCTATCTTAGTGATGCTTGCATCTTATACTAGGATTGTAACAATTCCGATGATGGTTTTGACCATAGCGGTTTTTACGTGGGCTTGGACGTTTAGATCACTAAGGTCTCAAGTTATGAGCCTTAGGGAGAGAGAGTTCGTGAACGTGGCTAGGGTGTCTGGTCAGGGAGACCTTGAGATAGCATTTAGGGAAATAGCGCCAAATATGTTATCCTTGATCGCGATTTCATTCATCAATATCGTTGGATTTGTAGTGGCGTATGAGGTTGGTCTTGAAATTATAGGTCTGGGCCCTCCGAATATGTCAACTCTGGGCACAATGCTCTGGTGGATTTCATACACTGGAGGCATGGCTAGGGGTGAATGGTGGTGGGTATTCCCGACAATAGGATGTGTGGTAGCAATATTTCTGGGTCTCCAATTCATGAACATGGGGCTAGATAGAGTCTTGAATCCTAGACTCTCTAAGACTTAGATGAGTTTTTGGCGTAGGCTAGTTATCTCCCAAGTATTCTAAAATCGTTCTTTTTCCGAATGTCTTTCATCTATGCTCAATGACAGAAATCTGGTTCGAGCACGACATGTCGGACACAGATCGATCGATCTATCTTCCAGCAAGTTTTCCGTGCGTTTTCTAATGTAGTCTAGAATTGGAGTTGATGAGAAAAGCCTTCCGCACTGCCTGCAATTCACAGCATATTTAACCACACCTTTGCCTGCGGACATCTGCTTCAGGGTTTCCATTACCTTTCTCAGGTCTATATCCTTCGGGCATCTTATTCGGCAGGATGAACAGGAGAGGCAAAGCCATATAGCCTTTGATTCCAGAATTTCTGTTCGTTCCAACTGAGCAAGCCTAATCACCATGCGGACTAGCATATCTGTTTCTGAGGCCATGATGCAACGAGCGGAACATAGGCCACATTGATAGCATTCGGCGATATCTTCGTGACTCAGATCTCTGATTTTGTTCCTAAAGTCTGTTCCCGTAAACAATGTTTTCTGATCCACGTAAGAGCCCAACTCGCGTTCTTTCGACTTCAATTCATGGATACTCGCGCGCTAACATAAACATTGGCTTTTTCATATTCTTCTCCTGTCTTAAACTCGGCATACACAAGTTCGCCGTCATCCACGTACCTATCAGTTGTAACAGTCGGGTTGCGTACCCATTTGCCACCATCGTTAATCGCCGGGACAATTTTGCTTATCAAGCCTAATCTTTTCATCTTGCGCGCGCGAGGGCCTGAGACACTGTGTTTTTGAGTTCAGCTTAGCGTGCGCGCTGAGCCTTTTTCGCAATCCGATCCGCTCCAAGAATCGCCTGGATAGTGCATGACTTTCAATTTCGAGAAACCTCTTTAGGTCCTCCTCGGAGTCGATGTCAGTACTAACTCGTTGGGAACGGTAGACCTTGGGTTCTATTCCTTTTTCAAGTGCCTCCTTGATGTGTCTCTTGTAGCTGTTCGGTCCGAAGCTTGCCTCCATCAAATCGACTGGTCTCCTAAACAGGGCATTTGTGCCTCCATTGCGAGACGGGGATAGAACTAATGATGCTGTTTGACCGCCGAGCTCGATTATGCGAGCTATGTCTTTAGGGGAAACAAGAGGAACATCTGCAGGAAGAACCAGAGCAGAATCCGACTGATGTTGGATGCACCATTTTGCGGCTTGTTCAATTGCCAGATTCAAGCCCGATCGATTCTCTGAAAGGCAGATAACACCAAACTTATTGGCAATAAGGTGAACGGTGGAATCAGGACTTATAACAACTATCTGATGAATCGCTGATGACTTCAAAGCCCTCAAGACATCCTCCAGCATAACCACTGCTAGCAATCTTCGCTCCCGCGGGCTAAGGATGGTTGAAAGCCTCTTCTTGGACAAGTCAAGCTTCTTTACGGGTACTATTGCAGAAATCATCATCTTTATGATCACTCATTGACGGTTGCGCATGCGCGCGCGCTTAGGCAGAATATCTGTATCCCAGTGTCCTGACACAAGGGAGCCCCCATCTTCTCTGCCAGAACTATATTTGCTAGGCTAGCCTCCAACTACTTTCTTGCCACTTCCCTTGTCTCATCCTATACCGACTCCTTCGCGCACGCTACTAATCTACCAGTTCTCGCCAAATCGTCCGCTATGCTGTCAAGTCCCAAACTTGCTAGAGCGCTTCTTGTTTGTAATCCAGTTACAACGTCCCAATTGTGTTCAGTATAGTATTCGTCTAGCATTGTTTCGAATTTCGCTCGCTCAATTCTAGCACCTTCTAGAGGACCACCTGTAATCGGTTCGAAGAATCTTGAGGGTAACATGTCATCCTTTCTTGTAAACCCGCATTCCCTCACGTTAAACGCTTTCTCAACATTACATATTCTCTCGCCGACCGTCAGAAGATCCTTACCCTTCAGTTTCCAACCAGTTGCTGCGTTGACGAGTTCTGCGCATTCATTAGGTCCCAAGAACGCTGGGGACATCCAATTACTAGCAAAGAGGCAGAGACCAAGGGAATCGAGAACAGCATTAGTCCTCTCAGTATACACAACCAACTTTCCTTTTCCTTCATAGACCCAAGGTTCCTCAGCTGTCGAGACACCGTAGATTCTCTTGGCGGTCTCGCGATTCATTTTGACCCACTCTGTCAAAGGTGCACCTTTAGTATGTGTGCCGCCTCTGGCTGAGGTAGCATGTCCCAAGGCCCAACCGAGGCCTGAACGCGGATCTTCAAAGAGATCTTGGCCTTTCACGTGCATCGCATATTTTTCAGATCCCCTGCCGATTCTTTTGGATGCACGTTTGACTCCTCCAGCCAACGCACTCGCAAATACTCCCTGTCTATATGCGATTCTGTGTACGAGTTCCGTGACAGCCCCGTAGTTCCCCCAACTCAGCTCTAATCCATCTGTATCCTCTTTCGTCAAGATTCCTCGTTCATAACATTCCATCGCCCAAGAGATCTCGACTGAACTCGCATCTATATCTAACCCCAGCTGGTTACAAGCAAAATGCAGTCTCACTATTGATGGTAAAGAATAGCCTCCGATTCTCGATCCCCAACCAATGGCAGTATTGGACTCGAAACCCTCTCCAGCAATTCCTTGACGCAGGTTGTCTTTGATCTGAAGCCAATGGCTACAATGAATTGGGCATGAAAAACATGACATGCTCCCAGTTGAATAGTTATCCACGATGACTTTTCCATTGATCTTCTCAGCCAATTCTCTGCTGAAGGTCTCCTGACAATTCTTGACTGGGATAGGCCTAGACGGATCCCTGTAACCATTGGTTCCCAGAGTCGACAGTGTCTTGAATATTGGATCTCTAACAAGAATCTCATAGAATTTGTCTACAGCTTTCATAAATCTGTCTGGGTCTGCAACCTGAATTGTACCCGAACCTCTAACCGCTATTGCCTTCAGATTTTTCGAGCCGAAGACAGCTCCCACGCCGCATCTGCTAGCGGTTCTAGCATTATTAGCAACAACACAACTTCCAAAAACGAGATTCTCACCTGCTGGTCCTATACAAATGACTTGAACATCTGGATCGCCTAGATCCTCTCGGATGAGCGACGAGGTTTCCCAAGTAGTCTCACCCCAAAGGCGACTTGCGTTTCTTAGCTCAATTCGTTTGTCATCGATCCAGATAATTGTTGGTTTCTCTGCTTTGCCTTTTATTATGATATTGTCGTATCCTGCAAACTTTAGTTCCGAGGCCCAGTGTCCACCGCCACTTGAGGATCCGACACCTCCAGTGAACAGGTTCTTGGTGTCAACGCTGAATCTACACGCGGCAGGAGCTAATGTGCCTACCAAGAGGCCCGTCCCTATGCCAAGCACATTTTCGGGGCTCAGAGAATCTGAGCCAGTTTTCATCTCATTATACAAAATCGCCCAGTTAACGCCTCGCCCACCCAAAAAGCTCTTGACATACCTTGCACTATCATCATAGACTGCATGCCTCTTACCCAAATCTATATAGAGTATTCTACCAGCTAAACCAAAAGGTCTCTTGTATATCAAATGATTCTCACCTAAACTCCAGAGCATTTGCAGTGCAATATCTGACACATAGAGGCTTCTCTTCACCAGCGCAAGAGTCGCATGCATACCTTTTGCCTCGCGCGTTTGTGTTTACAGTTATGCTGAACCTTCCTTCGGATTCATGCCTTCTGACCTCCATTGCCGAAACCTCTTTGTTGAAGGAACGCAAGAAGTGAAAAGAACACGCTAGTTCACATGTTCTGCAACCATTACATCTTTCAAGATATATGGTGAGCATGACACTATTCCCAATAGTCGAGTATTTATTCATTTCTTGCGCGTCAAATGCCGATTTTGAGCTCTCTGGACTCTGTGCGCTCTTGAACTAATCGCGCGCGCTGGGCTTTTTCTCATGACAATAGCGCGCGCTTCATTGCACGCAAGATCTGACAAAATGGAAAGGTTGCTTTCATATTATTTGATCAAAGGACCAAAGTCTATCCCTAGTTCTCTTAACGCGGCGCTTTTGTACTGAAGTAAGAGGCCAGGAAACTAGCCTAGGTAACCTGATGAACGCACGTGAGATAATATTCGTGCTGCAAGCACGCGCTCGGATTAGGAGAAATTGAGTGGCTGGCTTTCCCCATTTCTTTCTGCGCACGCAGGATAAACAGCTTAAGTTAGGGCTCGATCCAAAGGTTTAAATGCAAATGGGGAAAATATAGCAGCACGAGAATAAGCAACGGAGGCTGAATGTTGAGATACGGTGAATACGAAGAAGTAAGTGGTCAGAAAGCTCCAACGAGTTTTTTGGCAAAGTATGCTGCCGAATTAAAGTACAATGATATACCCGATGAAGTTGTTGATAAGCTCAAGCAGATAGTGTTGCATGGTGTTGGAGCAATGCTCTCTGCAAACCCAACCACTCTGGGGAAGAGATACATCAACCTTGCGAAAGATTTTTTCGGGGCTCCTAAAGAAGCAACAATTTTCGGTGACGGCAGTAAAGTTTCATTGTTAGGCGCGTGCTACGCGAATGGTGCCCTCGGCGATGTCATGGACTGGGAAGATTTTATTGCTCCATCACACACGAGTTGCATAATTATCCCACCAGTATTCGCTTTTGCCGAGACGCGAGACAAACCTGTCAGTGGTAAAGAGGCAATTGTCGCGATGACAGCCGCCTATGATGTGAAGCAGAGAATCGAAAGAGCCATTATACATACAGATGAAACTTTTGAACAGAATGGCATGCCAGTTTCGCATTGCGGCTCCATGGGCGTCGCAATTGCTGTAGGAAAGTTGTTGAAGTTTGACGCAGACAAGATGGCAACTGCGATAGGCATTGGAGGGCAAATGTCGCATCCCGACACAAACATTTCTAACCTGCAGACGAGAGCGGACTCGTATCATGGGATATACGGCTGGACGGCTGTGGCAGGCATGCTTGCAGCCCAGTGTACACGAGTCGGAGTAAGAGGCTTCGAAACCATACTAGACGGGGACAAAGGCTGGCACAAAATGTTGGGGTTCAAGAGGGTTGATTGGGACGCCTACTTTAGGGGAGAGACCCACGGAAAGAAGTTTGCAGGCGTTGCGATCGACTGTCTGAAGCGGTGGCCCGCTGAAGCGTTCTTGCAGATAGTCTGCGACGACATCGATTATCTTGTGAAGAAATACTCAATTAAACCCGAGGAAATCGAAGAAATCAATGTCACAAACATCGACCCTCTGAACCTTCCAAAAGGCTTTCCAGAAGCAGTTCCACCCAAAGGACTATTGGACGCCCAGTTTAACGCGCCCTACGTCATCGCAAACTGCGCGTATCAGGAAGATCCTGTAACATGGTATGACGAAGAAAAATACTCGAGAAGAGATCTGCTCAATCTCGCAGGGAAAGTCAGAGTCGTGGGAAAACGAATGCCCTTTAAGCACTCTTATAAGGTACACTGGGATGGGAGCTGGGTGAAAGTCGTCGCAGAAATCATTGTGAAGGATGGGAAAAAATACAAAAAAGTCGGGCAGTTTTATAGGGGACACTGGAGGAACCCCATGAGCTGGGAAGAGCTCCAACAACAATTCAAGCTTCAAGCAGTACGTCTTATCGGCAAGGAAAAAGCTGAGAAGGCAATTCAACAAACTAAGAACCTAGAGAACATAGATGACATAACCGAGATAATTCCAAATTTGGCAAAATGAAGGGGAATGCTTTGTTCTAGCGCGCGCTTCTGAATCGCTAGCGCACATCGTGCTATTCTTTGGCGCGCGCTTCTCTTGATCCATCCAAACAAGGCAGAGACATTGTCGGGAATAGGTCTGAAGCTCGACGTGCAGTTTATACCTCTAACCTGATTTTCCTGCTGGTGTGCGCTTTTTATCAAATCACAACTACGAAACTCTTAAATATCGTAGACAAAGTAAAATGAGGGTCAAGAAATAAGGAGAAAAAAATATGCAAAAGAAAGTCTTGAGTACATGTGTTGTGGCGATTCTTACAGTACTTCTGCTTGCTACTTCGAGTATTTCCCTAGTACCTCCAATTAGAGCCCAAGAGTTGCCTCGTGACCAAACCCTCTATATGGACACTCAAGGGGGAATAGTCGCTAACCCCGATCTTTTCAATCCATACGTAACTGGTGTCTTCGGCTCTCAAGGACTCGGAGGCAACTGCATGGAGTATCTTGCCTATCCAAACCTTTGCAACGGTACGGTCATGCCATGGTTAGCTGAAAGTTGGGAATACACGGCGGACTTCAAGAGCCTAAGAGTCACTCTTAGACAAGGCATAACGTGGAGCGATGGAGCAGCATTCGATGCAGATGACGTGGTATTCACATATAGTAAGCTCTCTCAATACGGTGGACAACTTGCATGGGGATCAGACGTTCAGAGTAGAATAGCCCAGGTGACGAAAATCGATTCGCATAATATCAGATTTGATTTGAAGTACGCAGACCCGCGGTTTCATTGCAGCCCTGCTTTTTCGTATCCCCCTATGGACATGGGGTTAGTTATACTTCCCGAACATATATGGAAGGACAAGGACCCATTGACCTACAAGAATAACCCGCCGATATTCACAGGTCCGTACACATTAGAAAGCTATGCGCCAGACCGTTTTGTTTGGAAGCGAAATGACAACTACTGGGCAGCAAAAGCAGGTCTCACCAAACTCCCGGAACCACTATACGTAGTATGGACGGCATACGGGCCTGAAGAGCAGCGTGCGGCGAAGATGGAAAAAGGCATGCTGGATGAATTGCACTTTCCATCCGCCGGAGTGGTTCAAAAGCTAAACGCAACGATGGGCTCGGAGCTCGTGACCTGGTATCCCTCTTGGCCCATATTCGCATTTGGAGATCCATGTCCAAACTACTTTGTAGTCAACAATCTGAAATATCCATTCAGTCTGCCGGAGGTAAGGTGGGCATTATCCTACGCAATCAACAGAACTGATGTGGCTCGGCTTGCATTCTTAGGCGACGCAACACCCATTCCTCATCTATATCCATTGTATGGAGGGCTAGTCGACAACTACCTCTCAAAGATATCTGACCTCTTCGAAACATACCCGGCTGACAAATATGACCCGAGCAAAACAGAACAGATCTTCACCTCGCTAGGCTTCACAAAAGGAGACGACGGCATATGGGTGACGCCGAATGGAACCCGCCTATCCGCCACAGTAGTCGGCTGGACGACTTATGTAGAGCCTAAAACCATGACTATGGTTGTTGCGGACTATCTGCAACGAGCAGGAATAGATGTCTCTTTGAAGTTTCTAGAGTTTGGACCATATACGACAGCTGTCGCGGCAGGTGACTATGATCTTGCATGGGTATGGTCTTGTGGATCAACGCGCGAACCTTTGGCAACACTTGAGAACCTTTACACGACTGGGTATTTCAGAGCAATAGGGAATACCACTGGTTGGTGGACTGATATGGAACATTGGGACAATAAGACATTTGACGAGTATGTAGATAAGATGAGGGTAATTGCTCCAGAGGATCCTAACACCCTAGTGTACTTCCGAAATGCCATGACTATATGGCTTCAACAACTGCCAGGTATACCCCTGCTCTTCAAACCAACAACGACGGTAACTAGCCAGACCTACTGGAAAGGATGGCCGACTTCAGCTAATCCATACATACAACCACTGTATCATTGGCCGAACTTCCTCTTCACCCTGCTCAAGCTCACTAAGGGAGCAGGACCTATATCGACTCCAACACCAGCAGCGAGTGGCTTCCCACCAGAATGGGTAGCGGTAATAGTGGTTGCAGCTGTAGCAGTCATTGCCACGATGTCTGTGCTATTGATTCGAGAGCGCCAGAAGAAAAGAAAATCGTAAGATATTTATCCCCCCCTTTTTCCTGCGTATAGCCAGTCAAGTTAGAGGTATGTGGACATTGGGTTGGCTGAGACGATACTTGGCGAAAAGACTAGCCGCGTACGTAGTGGTGTTGTTCGCCGCCACATTGATAAACTTCGTGATTCCACGTCTAATCCCTGGCGACCCCATTAGAGTTGTTATAGCGAGGCTTGAAATGCGAGGGAGGCAAGGTTTCAGTGAAGATCTCGTACTGCAATATACTCATATGTTTGGACTGGACAAAGACTTGTTTACGCAATTTACGAATTATATGACCCAAATGCTTCGGGGAAATCTTGGACTATCAATATCTTGGTTTCCATCATCAGTGCAAGAGGTTATAGGGCGTGCGCTTCCTTGGACCTTGTATTTGATGTTCACGTCGGTCATAATAAGCTGGGTCATAGGAAACGTTTTGGGAGCCATCATTGGGTGGCAAAGAGATTCGAAGTTAGCTAGAGCTATCCTCCCGGCTGCATTAGTATTGGGGACAATTCCTTACTATATGCTGGCTATATCACTGGCATTCTTTTTTGCATACACAATACCTTTGTTTCCAGCAACAGGAAGCTCGAGTATAGGAATCATCTGGCACGGCATTAGCTTAGGTTATATAGCAGACTTGATCTGGCACTCCGTGCTTCCCGTACTAAGCATAGTAATCTCCTCTGTCGGCTGGTGGATGATGAGTATGAAAGCAATGATAGCAAATGTCCTTGGAGAAGACTACATTATGCTTGCACGGGCAAAAGGAATGAAAACCAGCGTCATCTTGAGAAAATATGCGCTAAGAAACGCTCTTCTCCCTCAAGTGACTGGGCTAGCGATGACCATAGGCCAAACAATGTCAGGCGCACTGCTAACAGAGGTTGTATTCGCTTATCCCGGATTGGGCTGGCTTCTATATAATGCCATTACAAACCTAGATTACCCCGTAATACAAGGAGTGGTCTTACTCATAATTTTCACCATTTCGACAGCAGTATTACTTATGGACCTGCTGTATCCTATAATAGACCCCAGGATCCGTTACGGAGAGAAATAGTGTGGTACGATTCCTTGAAGCTTTACGCAAGAGATCCGGTTTTGCGAATGAACTCCTTCGGAATAGAAAAATCCTAGCAGGAATAGTAATTTTTTTAGGCATGAGTTTGATTAGCGTCGCAGGATCCTATCTTGCCCCGTACAATCCGATGCGACTCGGAACGTTTCCTCCGGAGATGCCCCCCTCCTTTCCGGCTCACATATTAGGTACAGACAGCATAGGCAGGGATTTACTCTTCCTGTTGTTCATATCCATACTGAATTCACTTCAAATAGGATTGGCGGTGGCAGGTTTCGGAACAATATTCGGGCTATTAGTGGGGTTAATATCGGCGTACTCTGGGGGCTTCACAGACAGTGCGCTGAGTACTGTTACCGATATTGCATTGGTAGTACCGATGTTACCAGTTCTTATCCTCGTATCTTCTATGATAAGAGTAGTTGAGATTTCGACAATGATTCTGATCCTTATTATCTTCAGCTGGGCCTGGACTTCAAGAACAATCCGAGCTCAGACCCTAAGCCTGAAAGAAAGAGACTTCGTTTATATGGCTAAGCTCTCAGGTATGGGACGTTTTGAAATAGTGTTTAGGGAGATTACGCCAAATATGATCTCTTACGTAGGAGTCAACTTCTTTGGCACTTGTTTTTGGGCCATAACGGCTGAAGCGGGTCTATCATTTCTGGGCCTGGGGCCCCAAACCACCACGACCTTAGGTAATATGCTCTATTGGGCTCAGAATTATTCCTCAATCTATAAGGGTCTGTGGTGGGCATGGGCAACGCCTATTGTTGCCATATCTGTGATACTTGTTGCGTTGTACCTGGTCAATATAGGGCTCGACGAAGTAGCAAACCCAAAGCTGGCGAGGCAAAGGCTTTGAGCAATCAACTGTTGGACGTCAAAGGTTTAAAAGTCTACTACAGTGGTCTCAAAGGGCTGGTCAAAGCAGTTGACGATGTAAGCTTCCAAGTAGGAAAGAAAGAAATATGCGGCATCGCAGGTGAATCGGGATGCGGCAAGTCAACGCTAGCTTCAGCTCTAGCGCGTCTCATAGTCCCTCCAGGTTACATAGAAGAAGGACAAATAGTCTTCGACGGTACCGACTTACTAAAACTCGACGAAGAGCAGTTTAGAGAAATTCGATGGAAACGAATTTCGATAGTCCCCCAAAGTGCTATGAACGCTCTAAATCCGGTTATGAAAGTTAGCGAACAAATAGCCGATGCTATTACAGCGCATGAAAACGTTCCAGATAGAGATTTGAATGAAAGAATACCTGAACTACTAAAAAGTGTAGGATTGTTCCCGGAAGTCGCCAGAATGTTTCCTCATGAGCTAAGTGGAGGTATGAAGCAAAGAGCCGTCATAGCCATGGCTATAGCATTAAGGCCGGATCTAGTCATAGCAGATGAATCAACCTCCGCCCTGGACGTAACAATTCAGAGGCTTATTCTGCAGACATTAATGGATCTTAGAAGGAGACTTGGTTTCTCTCTAATTCTAATAGCTCATGATATGGCAGTTCAAGCACAGACCGTCGATCGTCTAAACGTGATGTACGCGGGCAAAATTGTTGAAACAGGTAGTGCAATCGACTTATTCAAGGAACCTCTTCACCCATACAGCAAGATGTTAATCTCTTCTGTTCCGTCATTGAAGGCGAAGAAGATCTTTGAGGCAATTCCGGGGCTTCCACCTAATCTTATCAACCCGCCCTCAGGTTGCAGGTTCCATCCTAGATGCCCCCACATTATGGATATTTGCAGAATCGAAGAACCAAAACTCTGCGAAGTTAGACGCAATGGATTGGTCGCCTGTCATTTGTTTGGTGATGGCATTGAGCAACGAATCTAGACTAGAAGTCAACCATGTAACTAAGATTTTTCAACTGAGGGGAGGGGTTTTTAAGAAAACTAAGGAACTAGTCGCGGTTGATGATGTCTCGTTCTCGATGCCAAGAGAACCAATCATACTGACCTTTGCTGGTGAAACAGGAAGCGGGAAGACCACGATATCCAAACTCATACTGGGCTTCTCAAAGCCTACTTCAGGAGAGATCATCTATAACGGCAAAAATATCTGGAAAATGTCAAAGGAAGAATGGATGCGCTATAGGAAAGATGTCCAAGCGGTTTTTCAGGACCCCTACGCAGCATTCAATCCATTCTACAGAGTGGACCACATACTCAAACTATCCATAAGAAAGTTCAAGCTAGTTAACTCTAAAAGTGAGGTCGAGAAAATAGCGGACGAGGCACTAGATGCGGTAGGACTAAGAAGCGAAGAAATCGCTGGCAAATACGTGCACCAGTTGAGTGGCGGGCAGAGGCAAAGAGTGATGGTCGCTAGAGCGTTTCTTTTGAAACCCAAAATCATCGTAGCCGATGAACCTGTGTCTATGATAGATGCCTCCATGAGGGCTTCCCTACTCAACATTATACTAAATCTAAAGAAGGAATTTGGGGTATCTTTCCTATACATCACGCATGACCTATCTACAGCTTACTCTCTCAGCGACAGGATCGCAATACTTTATCGTGGTACAATAGTTGAAGAAGGACATATAGACGCTGTAATAGAGCGCCCAGCGCATCCGTACACAATATCTCTAATAGACTCTATTCCAACTCCCAATCCGACCGACAGATGGACCCAAAGAATAAACATAGCGATGGACAACGGTGGCGAGGGAGACAAACACAAAGGTTGCATTTTTTATGATAGATGCCCTAACGCACTGGAGACCTGTCTCCAAAAGAGACCAGGTATGATCGACATAGAAAAGGATCACCGTGTGAAATGTTTCAGGTAGTTTAAGGAAAGCAAAGATCGTCAGTACGTGGAGTTGTTGATGAAGGCGCGCGCGCGCACTACCGCGCGCGACAGAGTTGGCCCAGTGCAAAGGCAATATCCCTTAGAAATCGCATGAAGATTCCCTCGAGTCCCAAAAACCATGAAAGGAGCAAATTCAAGTTATCTACGCAAAAGATCTGCTAGGTTTGTTATGACGCCTAGTTTTTCTAGTCCACTTATCATTTGGATGACTTTTCTATTTTGTTCTTTTCTCTCACTATGTACGAGGCTGTTCCTTTGAACTGAGCGCGCGCGATTGGGCGCGCACGACTCCAAAAGGTTGATCGATCAGAAAGCTATCAGCCTATTATCAGTCTATTACTATAGGATAGCTTGCTTTCACCCATGCGTCGATTCCGCCAATCAGGTTATACACGTTTTTGTAACCGCTATTCAAGAGTAACTCTTTCATTTGGGCGCTCCTAAAGCCGCTTTTGCAGTACACTAAGATTCTATCATTTATGTTAAGCGTGTTGATTATCCAGTTCCTAGAATTGGTGGTGCGCGCGCGCTGTGACCTGACGCATACTCTTCTGGCGTGCGAACATCGACTATCTTCAAAGTCAGATCATATTGCTTAAGGAGCCTTGCTTGTTCGACAGTTATATCTCCAGTCGGCATGTTTCTAAGACCGTTTTGAAGTTCTTGTAGTTGTGGTAGATAGACTAAAAATCCTAGACAATATCCTACTCCCAATCCCACTGCCAATGCAAGAAAAACCAAAGCCAGAAGCTTCCTTTCCACAATAATCGCCTCTACCTATTTGCCTATTGCTTTATTTCAAGTTGCATTAGGTATTCATGGAATAGTCTACTATAAACCTTTTCGCATGCACGAAGAATTCACAACTTACTAGCGGGAATCAGAAAAACTCCACTATACGCGCAACCAACAACCATTAGCCCGCGATACGCAATAGAGTTTGACTTCATCCCTTGACAGATATCTCCTCCGAGAGATCAGCACGTCTATTTCATATCTTTTAATCCGAGTTGTCTAAGCCTACCTTTGGTCGGCTTTCCTTCCAAGTGACCATATCTTCTCATCTCATGCACAAAAGCTTCCCCACCAACTCCCTCCTGCAACCCCGCGAAAAGAAAGACAACTGGCTTCTTATTAGCATCTTTGAAAGCAATATTTGAGGCAAACGCCGCCGCCTTCAATGCTTGGCAAAGGTTCCTTCCGCCAGGACCGTTAGCTATCGTAACGATGAATTTGGCTTGATGAGCTTTTACTGCATAGATCGGCTTCGCATATGTTTCCGCGACATATCTGTGGGCAGCGGCAGGATCCCCATAGCCAACTCCGACGACCTGTTGCATACGATTTATTGTGAAATCAACTATCCTGTGCTTTATACCGAACTTCAGAAACAGATCGGAAGATTCGTTTATCTCCTCCCTGAGACAATTGCCGTCGATTCTTAGCTCTCTCGCGTTTCTGTTGCCGATGACCTTTGAATGGTTTGCTACAATTGTTCTCAAGCTAGAGCAACCTGGCAAAAGACTTTTGGCTCCGCCTTCGTATCCAGCAAAATAATGAGGTTGCACGTTCAATGATGATATAACCAGATCACGATCGAGCAATTCCTTATTGAGTTCAACTGGCGTTCCTTCTTTAGTTTCACCGATCGATTCGTATTCACTCAGAGGGTTTTGAGTCGAAGAGAGGACTATGTCTTTCCCATAACAGGAATACAGATCCTCTCCGAGAAGCTCTTGAAAGAAGGCTGGAGGAGAAGGGACATGCGAACCATGCGCACATACTATTTTTATGTCGTCCGTTTTCTTCTCCGCACTTATAATTAGCTTTCGGATAAAGGGGGAACAAAACCTAGTAGTATCTGCCATAATGATAGCGATCTTTTTTGCTCTTTCCTCGTCGAAGCGACCTGACTTTATCGGATTTTGAAGTGACTTCTTGAGCATTTCCTCCTCGGGGAGGGAGCTTGACATCTCATTAGGCAAGATAGTCAAGGTCGATCTAGGCGAAAGCATTTCTTTGAGACTGTTTGGAACTGCCGCCATGTTATTCTCACCACTGTTACTGCCTTATTAGAATTCCTGATGATCAGAGAAGGACTACTGGTGCAAAACCTTCTGTCCTTCGAAGGTGACGATGGGTTGCAGGCTTGCGGCGCGCGCTTCTCCTCCTCCGTAGGTTACGTCAAATGATCTTGCCTACACAAGTCTAAGAGATCCAGTGGCGAGAGCCTCATCATCATTTTTCTCCAAAGGTCACGATTTTTGTTCATCTTGTCACGACGCGCGCGTAATGGAATCTAACTGAGTTCCACTAAACCAACTTTTTTACATCTTCCACTATGCTGTCAACTGATTCCTGTGAAAATTTCAGCAGTGGAAACGCCTTATTCTGAATAAGGGGGTGTCTAACATCTTCAATCTTTCGACCAACGACTTCAATCCTGTCCAAGGAACATTCACCAAGTCCCATCTTGCCGGCTGCATAGATGTACCCAGTGCCGACGGGATTGAAGCCTGTTATTTCACAAGCCACGGTATCGCATGCGACAACATCTGTACTTGCAATCACAACGCCGAGATTGACGGGAGTTCCGAACAAGGGCCCCTGGCCTTCCATCGCTACGACGCCATCAACTATTCCAATCGAAGGCTTGCAGTGGTATGCGAGAACAGTTAAATTCTTGGCCAAAGCCATTTTCGAAGGTATGCTCTCTGCGGGTATTGCGTTGCTTGCGACCCCCCAACCGTGCATAAAGCGCTTCGATTTCCATCCACTGCAAACTTGATAACGAGTATCGAGTCGCCTCGCTTTGCACAAAACGCCCATCATGTTTTTCATTGTTAGTGTCAATCCTATCGGATGCGTCTTCAGTTTGGCCACGCTTGCAACGGAATTCCCAATAACACACTCCGCGATCCCCAGTTCAACATCATAATCCAGTCCAGGACTCGAAATCTTGATCCATTTACCAGCTTTGTCAGTATTGAAGTCAAGATAGCCTGAAACCTTTTCTCCAATTGTACGATAACCATTATTCTTGAAGGCCGTGTACGTCTTGGTTAGAGGCTTCTCACTGTGACCTCTCGTCGCTCCTTCAGCACAAGCTATTTTCTCGTTTCCTAAAGACTTGAAGAAATCGAAGACTGCCTCGCACACGCTAACATTCGTAACTGTGCACCCAGTACTATCGAGCGTACAAGCCAAGTTTGGCTTCACGAGACTTATGTTAGGAAGAGTGACTCCTGCCTCATCGAGTTCTCTAAGACACTCGACTGTTGTTCTGTAGGGATCATGCCCTTGGGCGATCGAAACGACCACCATTGGAGATTCACCGCGCGCGCCGTCTTGACACGACATATGTCAAATCAGCTTCATATTTGTTTTGCCATGTAGGCAAAGATGGCCAAATAGGAGTATATTTGTCGGCGCAGAACTCGAGATTTCGGAAGAGCGCGCGCTAAGAATGGATATCGATGACTACTTCAGCTTCGATTGGGTATGACGTACCTTACTGGTGTATCGGACCTTAGTACTCGACCTTAAGATACATGATTCGACCCCACAGCATGACAAGTCCAGACTTCATGCGATACTATCAAGAAACCGTTGAAATGATCAAAAAATACATGCGGACCAAAGCTGATCTCGCGCGCGTTGCGGTGTTAAGGGGGTCAATTGGTCCAACGGCGTGGAAAAAGCAGTCGAAGTCATGAAACAGTTCAGAGACATCGGCTGCAGAATGTACAAGTTCTCGCACAAATTCCAGTAACTCTTTCTTTTCAGACTGCATTGGATACCAAATGTAAGGGTTCGTTGTTCCAGTGTCACCTTTTCTTGAAATAATGAAAGAACAAAACCTGACATCCGCACGCCACACAAATCCCAATTGAACTCTGGATTTCATGATTCGCAAGCATATAAAATCGTCCGCCTGTTTCTGACCAACCATAGTCGTTTTCGAATGCGCTTGGCTAGATAGACAGGCATTTTGATCGATTGAGGGCGTATCAATAGTTAAACTTGTGTTCTACTAGTCTCTATGTCACTTTGAAGTTTGCTGTTCAGACAGATGGTGGAAAAAGAAAACCTTAAAGGCGTTTTTTGAAATCCTAATTGACAAAGGAATAGTTATGCACGCTCAAGAAAAGACAATCTGGACAACGTGTTCGAGTCATTGCGGTGGTATCTGCCGTTTGAAAGTGCATGTCAAGAAAGGCATGATCACCAAAATTGAGAGTGATGAAGGAGAAGAACCACAGCTTAGAGCGTGCCTTCGCGGAAGAGCAATGCGTCAGAGAGTTTATGCCAGCGATCGCATCAAGTATCCTCTGAGAAGAGTAGGAAATAGAGGACAAGGAAAATTCGAGCGAATATCTTGGAAAGAAGCACTCAGCGCAATTGCCGGAGAACTTAAAAGAATCAAGGAGACCTATGGATCGCAATCCATAATGTTCATGGGAGGCGGAGGTGACACAACATTCTTCCACGGAGGAGGTAGAGGGGTGCAGAAAGTACTTTCGCTACTGGGCGGGTATTCCTCGGCCTGGGGTTACAACTCGTGGGAAGGAGCCATGTTCGCATCGGCAGCTACTTTTGGAACTATACACGTTGAAAACTCCAGAGATGACCTTTTGAACTCTCGCATGATAATTCTGTGGGGTTGTGACCCTGCCATCACGACACATAGCACTAATACTATGTGGTATTTAATTCAAGCCAAGGAGAAAGGTGTCAAGATCGTTTGCATTGATCCTGTGTTTAGCGACACGAATGCCACACTTACAGATCGATGGATACCGATCCGTCCCTCCACGGATGCAGCGATGGCTATAGCCATGGCTACACAATAATCAAGGAGAGACTTCAGGAGCAGAATTTTATTGATCGCTACACCATTGGTTTCGAGGCATTTGAGGATTATCTGACGGGGAAGCAAGACGGAATTGTCAAGACACCTTTGTGGGCTGAGAAAATAACAGGTGTGAGCGCAGATACTATCGAAAGACTTGCAGTGGAATACGCTAAAACCAAGCCAGCGGCACTGATTTCTGGAATCGCTCCAGGTCGCACAGCTATGGGAGAGCAATATCATCGAGCTGCGATTGCCTTGGCCGTTCTAACTGGCAATATTGGAGTACATGGAGGAGGCGCAGGTGGTCGATCTCTTGGAGAACAGTATCCTTTTAACCCGTATCCTTTCAAACTGGGTCAGCTTATGAACGTCCCACCAAACCCAGTAGATACGATTGCAGAAGACAACAAACTGACTTTGAAGAACTACACCATTTGGAGGAGCAGTGCGATGGTCCACAGATCCAACTGGCAGACGCAATTCTCAAGGGCAAATCAGGTGGATATCCTGAAGATTACAAACTGTTCTACGTCCTTAACTGCAATCCAGTGAACCAATTACCCTGCACGAGCAAATGGTCTGAGGCTCTGAACAAGCTGGAGTTCATGGTAGTCCATGAACAATTTATGACGGCAACCGCGCGGTTTGCAGATATTGTCTTGCCGTCCTCCACCCTTCTAGAAAGGAATGACATTATTGCTGGTGGAGCGACTCCTTTTTACGGACGCGTAAACAAGATAATTGAACCGCTTTATGAGAGCAAATCACACCTTGAGATTGCAGAAATGCTTGCTGCTCATTTGGGTCTGTCAGAATACGGAGCAAAAACTGATGAAGAATTGGTGAGGCAGATTGCAGATGGAAGTTCAATCCCAGATTACACATCTTTCAAGGAAAATGGGATCTATAGAATAAAGCTGAAAGAACCATTTGTTTCTTTTAGCGACCAGATCAAAGATCCTGCGAATAATCCCTTTCCAACGCCTTCCGGAAAAATCGAGATCTATTCTGAACAACTCGCAAAACTAGACGATCCTCTAATACCCGCGATTCCAAAATATCTGGAACCATGGGAAGGCCTCAACGATTCTCTAACTATGCGATATCCTCTTCAACTCATTAACAAACATGTTAAACGTCGAGCCCACAGTCAGCTTGAAACTCTTCCGTGGTTGAAAGAAGTTGAGATGCATGCAATGCAGATTAACACCCTCGATGCTGAGACTAGAAACATACATGATGGTGATGTTGTCAAAGTTTTCAACGATCGCGGTATCATTGTAATTCCTGCTAAGGTCACTGAGAGAATAATGCTAGGTGTGATCTGCCTGCCTCAAGGCGCTTGGTATGCTCCCGATGAAAACGGATATGATCGTGGTGGATGTGCCAATACACTGACAAGGGAACAGCATTCACCTTGCGGTGCACTCGTCACAAATAGTTGTTTGGTTCAGGTGGAAAAATACGGGGTGTAAGCATGCAAAGAGTAATGTATTTCGATCAGACTCATTGTACCGGATGCTTCGCGTGTGAGGTGGCATGCAAAGACTGGCATGATATACCCGCGGGTCCCGCAAAATGGATATGGATAACAACAAATGAGAGAGGGATATACCCAAGATTGCACGTATCGTTTCTAATTCATCTTTGTAACCATTGTGTCGAACCCAATTGTGCTGTTGTGTGTCCGGTGCGCGCCATTACAAAGAGGAAAGAAGATGGCTTTGTAGTTGTGGACACAAAGAAGTGCGTCGGCAGAAACGTGTGCCAAGGACTTTGCCTGAAAGCTTGCCCCTACAAGGCTCCTCAGTTCGGAGCCGAACAGAACCCTAGAATGCAGAAATGCCATTTCTGCTTGGAGAGATGGAAAGAAGGAAAGAAACCCATTTGTGTTGCCAGCTGTCCTACAAGAGCGCTTGATGCAGGGACTGTTGAAGAGATTTGTAAAAAGTATGGAAAGACAAACACGGCTGAGGGTTTCAAATACTCATCCAAGTTGAAGCCAGCCATTTTCTTCAAATCCAAGAATTATAAGGGCGCGTCTTAGGAATTCATGTACCAACATTAGTCACATGGATGGTCCCAGACCTGTCGACTTTTGTGGCCAGTGTTATTAACATCCTTATGATTAAGACCACTCTTTGCCTTGCACATGGCCGACTCTGCGCCTTGGTAGTCAAATTAGCGGATAGCTCCTTGATCTTTCAGAAAAACTGGGGCCGTCACTAAGCCGTCACTCTTACAATGACTTCCTCGCGATAGCCGGTGATCACTCTCCTATGACCCGACAGCATCGTGTCCACTCGAGTGTCACCCGTATCTACGAGCAATGGTTGACTGTGGCCTATCAAAGCAAGCTTTTCCAAGGTCGACACGACAATTATGTTGTCTTTGCCAACTTCTCTTATCACCTGAGGACTGCGCGCGCATATGACTTTTTGAACCTGTCATGCACGGCCGCCATAATGAAGTATTCTTACACACATTCGGAAAGAAGACTTGGTCGGGCCGACGGAGGCGCACGTTAGCTACGTCGAAATCTCCAGCACTATTTCTTCGTTGTATCCCGTGACTACTCGCATGTACCCTGATAGCATTTTGTCCACTTCAGATTCTCCTGTGTCCACCAACAAAGGTCTTCCAAGACCGATCGAAGAAAGCTTACTCAGTGTAGCCACGATTGTGATATTGCTCTTGCCAATTCTTCTTATGACGTCAGGACTGATCTGTTGATTCCCTCTGCCGAGAACAAAGCCTTGGCCTCCGATCGGGGAGAGTATGAGCTTGGCTCTATTGCCCTCAAGTAGTCTCAACAGCTGTTTCTCATTCAAATCCTTCGCAACTACTTTTCCGCCGCGCACGACATCCACGCCCAGTAGCGTTTTGCCTATTCCGAGCTTATCTGCAATTGCTTTAACAGTGGTGCCTGGACCTAGCACGTAATAGTACTTGCTGTCCATTCTGTCCACTACATGCGCTGCAATTCCTTCTTGGCTTCTCCTCTCATCCATGGTGTCAAAACTGCCACTCTTTACATCCTGAACGAGTTGCTTTTCATAAGGTACGCGAAGATATCCATACAATCTAGCGGAGACCCTATTTCTGCGAAATGCATCTTCATCAATGTCCATAACTTCTGCTTCATGTAGTGGAGCCTGTCCTTGCAAGAAGCTCAAAGCCAACTCCCCAGCCTTTCTGGGGTTGACCGCGAAAACTCCAGAGTGAATCTTTACGCCAGCAGGTATACCGAGGGCAGGTACATTTTGAGCAATTGCTTCACATATGTCTCTCGCAGTCCCATCGCCC
>Ga0315279_10001364_pt1 | contig 40985 bp, 36 predicted proteins | sample YL17G06_20_MG_FD_203694 | JGI IMG/M metagenome (GOLD analysis project Ga0315279, IMG submission 203694) | Sediment microbial communities from Yellowstone Lake, YNP, Wyoming, USA - YL17G06_20 | ecosystem: Environmental > Aquatic > Freshwater > Lake > Sediment | place: USA: Wyoming | collected...
AAAGTAATACCGTTCAATCTAGAGCGGGGGCAGTTTTGACTCTTAATCAACCCCTTAGGGTGACGCATCCGGTGGGAACCCCAGTCTTTAAAATTCATGCGATCAGGTATGGAATAAGAAATGATGATGGGGTTCTTGTGTTATTTAGAGATTTATACTCAAATACAGGAAGCAGCAAGCGGGAAACGGTAGCAGAAAATATAGAGAATGTTCTGTTTGAATACTTTGATTCCAATGGAAACTTATTGCCGCTTCCCATAGCGAACCATGGAATCATCCGAATGATTAGAGTCACTGTGAGGGCAAGAACGAATATGGCTGACCCTGATTTTAAGGGGGGAGATGGATATCGTAGGAGAACCATTTCTTCCAATATTCAGATTAGAAATATGGGCGTAAATCCTTAATTGGAGGAGGGAGATCCTTAATATGGGAAGCAATATCTTAAGAAACGAAAAAGGGCTTGTATTAATTATCGCGCTTTTGATTTTACTCGTCCTAACTCTTATCGGAATAAGTGCTATCAGCACCACTACTTTTGAAAACAGTATATCCGGGAATGAACGTGTCGGAACCGATGCATTTTATGCCTCCGAAGCCGGAATTCAGATCAGCCTCAATCAACTCCCAGATACTAAACCCATTCCCGTAACAGCGATTGGAGCAGATTCATCCTGTTGGAGTGGATCACCCCAAGATAAAAGCAGTCCGCAAAGCCTCAAATCACTTGGACTGTACCCGAAGCCTGGATTTGACGTATCCTGGAGTTTTAAACGGTTTCAAGTAGATACCACTGGTTCCTCCTTTAAAGCCATGAAGGAATTGGAGGTCCAGGCCAGATTCGGCCCCTTCGGTTCAGGGACTCAATATAATAATTGAAGGAGTTTCAATGGGATTTAAGAGATAGGAGGTAAAGATGAAATTAGAAAAGGGATGTTTCGTTAAGTCTGTTATTTTCATGCTCACCCTTCTGATCTTTCTCCCTGGTATTCAGGGGATAAAGGAGGAGGCAGCTTCTTATTCCGGGGTGATTAAAAGTATTGATAAGGATTTTAAATTTATAGTGGTCAGCGGGACGAAATTCTTAATCTCCTCGGATACAAAGATCATGGATGAAAAAGGGAATATTTTGCGAATGAATGACTTAAAACCAGGCCTCTCTGTAGCGATAGAAGGGGTCCGTAGTTCCAATGGTTTTTTTGCCAAAAAAATTGTTATTATAACACCTAAAAAGAAACCATGAGCGATCAATCGGAGGTTGGGAAGGTGAAGAAGTACATATTGATTCTTTTGGTAATTTTATTTTCATATCCCCATCCCTTGTTCGCTGATGATACGGATCTTTTTACGACCCAGGCGAACCCGAATGTCCTCATTATCCTGGATAACTCGAACAGCATGGATGAGGATTTTTATGGAAATGCTGTGGGCTCTTTCTCTCCTGCAAGCAAAACCGTGGTGGGGAAGAAGGCGTTAAGGAACATTATTGATTCGCTTAAAGATAAGTTAAGAGTGGGGTTGATGACCTACAACATTTCAGGGGTTTCAGCCTATCAGCTTCATAACTCTACCTATTTTGCTTCTTATGATCCAAGGTCATACTGTCCAAACCCACCGCCTGAATGTGTTAAATATGCCCAGACTGGGGATGGAGGCGCCAAGGGTGTTTGTGTAACTGCTTGTAAAGCAGACAATCCTTTATTTGATGTGGATTACTTCGATGAGATTTTAAACAATTATGCCATTGGTACGGAACCGCATACTCGTTATAGCAATTTAGTCTATCCTCATAAGCAAAAGATGGTCAATCCGACCGATCCAAGCAAATTTATCTATTATAAACATGCTTATCCATTTTATTCTGGTTCAAATCAAGGTACAGCCTTTTGTTACGGAACTGGTTACAGTCCAAATGAAGGCGTGCCTTGGGATAATTATACCTGTCATACCATTAAGACAGGGACAAATGATGACTATTCAAGCGGTTATTCTGGCTCTTCGTTTGGCATCTCGCTCGTTCCAACCGATAGTGATTATGCCCTGGGTTACGCGGACTTTGGTAAGAGATTGAACTGGTATTATGTGGGTCGGACCTGGTTTGCAGAGAGCTCTCCGGGAAATGGCTATCTCCAAGTGCCAGCAGATAATCTGGTGGATGATAAAGGGAAAAAGACAGCGACCTATACCAATGTGTGGAACAAGCTTGACCCTAAGGAGAATGATGAAGCGGGCTATATGAGTTGTGGGGCTGGGGATAAGAATACTTGTTCCTATATTGTGAATGCGGGTTTGACGCCTACGGCTGGGACATTTCAGGAGGCGCTTAACTATTTTAAGGGAGGAGCCCTTTATACGAGCCCCATCCAGGCTTGGTGTCAAAAGAATTTTATTATTTATGTGACTGACGGATTGCCGAGCGTGAACGAAAGTGGGACTCCTGGAACGGCTGAGTCTCTGATGCCGACTGTTTTAGGAAAAATCGACATCCTGAGGAATATTATAAAAAATATAGCAGGCAAAGATTACAATTTTGATGTTAAAACTTATGTCTTAGGGGTTGGGCTTTCGGATGAGGCAAAGCTGGAGTTGGATAAGATGGCACTTCATGGCGGTACTGATGTCAGTGGCCATGCTTATTACGCAGATGATCCAGGACAATTGATTGATGCTTTGGGAAAGATTTTTACGAGTGTCATTGAATCTGCATACTCTTTTGCCTCTCCTACAGTCCCTTCAGTTCGAATGATCGACAAAGATACGCTCTACCTTTCTTCTTTTACACCTTCGAGCAAAAATCCATTCTGGCCTGGAAGCTTGAAGGCCTATCAGGTAAATCCAGACGGGACGCTTCCCGTGGATGCCAATGGGTTTCCTCTCAAGGCTCCGATTTGGGTGGCCTCGATTCCAAATTCAGGGAGTCGTGTGATTAAGACTTATGTCGGGGGCGCACTAAAAGATTTTACCAGTTCCAATTTAGCCCCGGGAGATTTAGGGGTGGGGACCAATCCAGAACGCGATGCCCTAATTTCGTACATCAGGAGCCTCCCTTTGGGAGACATCTTCCATTCCAATTCCGTGATTGTGGGGTCTCCATCGCAGTTCTTTGAAGATGCAGGGTTTAGCGGGACAGGCGGTTTTTATTTGAATAACAAGGACCGGACAAAAGTGATCATCGTTGGGGCCAACGATGGGATGCTTCATGCCTTCGATGCAACCACCGGTGTTGAACAATGGGCTTTTATCCCGAACAGTGTGTTGAAGAATTTAAAATTGATGGAGACGACCCACACCTATTATATCGATTCTTCTCCAAAGATAGCGGATGTTTGGTTCTATAGTGATCCTTCAGATGCGACAAAGAGTGCGGATGAGTGGAGGACGGTTTTGGTCTGTGGCTTAAGGAAAGGCGGGAAGACCTATTTTGCCCTGGATATCACAGATACATTAAATCCGAAATATCTCTGGGAGTTTCCTCATCCTGGAGATCCTAAGATTACTGACTATAATGACTTCCTGAATAATATACTTGGCCAGAGTTGGTCTGAGCCAGCTATTGGAAGAGTGAAGATTGAGAAGGCTGGGAATCTTGTTGAGAGATGGGTAGCCTTTATTGGAGGAGGTTTCGATCCGACCGAAAAGGTAGATAAGGATGCCACGATTGGAAAGGCCTTCTTTGTGGTTGACATTAAGACCGGGGAGATCATTTGGCAATTTTCATATGATAACAAAGATGCGGTAAAGAAATGGATGACCCATGCTTTGCCCGCACCCCCTACGGCTGTCGATACCAATTTCGATGGATATGTCGATAAAGTCTATATTGGTGATCTGGGTGGACAGATGTGGGTATTCGATGTTTCATTCAATGAATCGACTAAAAAAAGCGATAGCCTCTGGACAGGAAAGAGGCTATTTATAGCCCTGGGGTCAAAAACTGAAAAACATAACATCTATTACCAACCTGCTGTTGCCTTCGATAATAATGGAACTCCCTGGGTCTATTTCGGGACAGGAGATAGAGAGGATCCAAAGGATTTTAACAATGAGCGGGAGAGGTTTTATGCCGTTAAAGACGATGGTTCGGGGAATTATCCACGAGATGAAGGAGATTTAAAAGATGTAACCTTGGATAAAGACAATACATTCGCCGTAGACGCTACCAAAAAGGGATGGTATATCAAATTAGAAAAGTCGGGAAAGCAATTAGAAAAAGTGCTCGCAAAACCTGCGGTGTTTAACCGCTTAGTCTATTTCACTACCTATACTTACACCGAATCAGCGGACCTCTGTGCTGTCGCAGGTGTTTCAAAGGATTATGTCGTCGAATATCTCTCTGGGGGAGGGGCATTAAATGTTGACGATATGAGTGACATTTTAAACCCCCCTTCGGGCTTTGTCTACAAGCGTTCACAGGAGATTGGCAGTGGAGCCCCTTCTGCCCCTGTGGTCACGGTAAATATGAAGGGCAAGGCATCAGTGATTATTGGGACAACAAGTGGCCAAATTTCCTCTGGTGGGGGATTTTCTCTTACCACCAACAGAGAAATTCTGTATTGGCGAGAAGTGGTTCCATAAGAACCACTTTGAGAAGTCATCCCTTCGGCCCTCTCTAATATAAACGCCGCACGCTGCTCGGGGGTTGATCCTGAGCAGCGATTTCTTCCTCCCAAGGCCAGCCCAAAGCACGGGCACTGCCAAATTCTTGCTCGATCAGACCAGGAAAGGTTTTCTTTAGAGTTCGGGCGAAAAACTTTTCATACTCTTAGAGACAATTTTCGGAGCAGAAGGTCTCTTAGATAAGAGAGAAATTTAAAATATTATTTAATTTCAACAGGTTACAAATTTTTAAATATTTGGCATAGCATTTGCTACTTTAATAACCAAAAGATAAAACAACCCGATAAAGCCAAACCACGAGTAATCGTGGGACGGAAAGCCACGGATCCCAAGATGATGGGATAGCCGGGTTGCCGAAGCAGAAACGAATGCACCGGATTACCGTGGCTTTACCAAAACGGAAATCCGGTTTTTTGATTTTAAAGGGGTGATGAATTGATGAACCAAAGAGGAGTTACATTAATCGAATTAATCATTGTCATGGTTATCATTGCCATCGGAGCTACTCTCACCGCTCCTAATATTGGTGGTTGGTTAACTCACTATCGGCTCAGGAGTGCTACCCGAGATGTGGTTTCGATCATGCGGGTAGCCCAGATTAAAGCCGTTTCAAATAATACTTCTTATCAGGTTTTCTTTGATATAGCCCATGATAGTTACATCCTTAAATATCAAGATACTGGAGGAGCTTGGGTGGGAGAAGGGGGAACTCAGACATTACCAACGGGAGTGAAATTTAATACCACTTTCCCTGGTAACATCACTACCTTTTCCCCCAACTCAACGGCAACGGATGGAAATGTCACATTAAACAATACCAAAGGGTCAACCAAAACAGTTCGCCTCTTGGGATTAACAGGGAGGATTAAAATTGAATAAGAAGGGATTTTCATTGATTGAGGTACTGGTGGGTCTGGTTCTATTAGCCATTGGACTTTTAGCGATTGCTGGGATGCAAATCACTTCGGTGAAGGGCAATTTCTTCAGCAATTATTTAACGCAAGCCAGTTATGCAGGGCAAGACAGGTTGGAATTTTTGGATAATCTGTCATACACCTCTGCAGAATTATTGGCGGGAAATCACAACGATGCCTCCACAACAATTTCTGGAATTGTATTCAACCGGTCCTATGCCGTGGTGGATATCAATGGTTATAAAATTATTAACTATACAATAAGGTGGAATGATGGTGTGAATCGGAGCATCGTATTTTCAACGATCAAATCACAATAAGGACGAGGTGAGTTATGCATGGTTCATTAAGACAGAACAAAGGCATCACGCTTATTGAGTTGTTAGTGGCACTGGTCATTGCAGGCATCCTCGTGGCGGCTGTCTATCGCACCTTTCTCAGCCAACAAAAGACCTATACGGTCCAGGAACAGGTCGTGGATATGCAGCAAAACGTGAGAGCACTCATCAATCGGATGATGAGAGAAATCAGGATGGCGGGCTTTGGCAATGTCTCAATGTTATTACCTCCTCCTTATGGTCTTGGTCCTGGTGTCACAATAGGTGGCAGGACTTACAATGATGTGGTGAATTTGGATACTCCTGCTGCCGGAGCGCTCACCATCGTCTCTGCAATGGGATCAACAAGTCTCACAGGGATCCCTGCCACCAATCAGATTACAGTAAATAGTCTAACAGATAGTCAAGGCAATACGCTATTCGACACGGGGGACCGAAAGTACGTCTCAATCGGCGGGGTTGAGAGCTACACCATCACGAATATCGTGGGGACGACCCTCACCCTCAGTGGCAATCTGACCTATAGTCATCTAGTCAATACCCCGGTCTTTGCGATCAGAGCGATCAGTTATCAGGTGGGTATCGTGGATGGGAAACCTACATTGTTAAGAGATGAGAATACTGGAGCAGGCGGACAATCCCTGGCAGACAACATAGAGACTCTTCAATTTGGGTATCTGGACGCCAATGGAAATCCAACAGCCAACCCACCGGGCATTCGGATCGTTCAAGTGACATTGAGGGCCACGACGAATGATTCAGATCCTGAATATAAGAGTGACGGAGGTTATCGCAAAAGGACGATCGCTTCGAACGTTCGGTTGAGGAATATGGGTTTAGAACTGTAAAGGAGGGAATTGAGATGAAAGGATTTATATTAAGAGATCAAAAAGGTGTGGCGTTAATCGTTGCTCTGATCATGCTCCTTGTTCTCACATTGATCGGAATGAGCTCGATCAGTTCAAGCTTTTTCGAATCAAAAATATCAGGAAATGACCGCTTTGGAGCCGCCGCCTTTTACGCCGCAAAAGGAGGAGTGGACGTAGGCATCAACCAGCTGCCTGATATCTCTATCTATTCAGGAACTATTGGCGATGATGAGACCTATCGGAGCGGGAAAATGATGCCTCGAAGTCCCCAGCCTTTAGTCTACTTTGGGGCGATGGGAAGGCCAGGATACGATGTCACTTGGGAGTTTAAGCGCTTTCAGATCAATGCAACCGGCCAGGCTTTTGGGGCGATGAAAGAGATAGAGGTTCAAGTGAGTACGGGACCTTATAGCGCAGGAACTCAATATAATAATTGATAGTCGAATTTAAGAGATAGGAGGTAAAGATGAAATTAGAAAAAGCATACTTCGTTAAGTTCGCAATGTTCATGTTCACCCTTCTGATCTTTCTTCCTGGTATTCAGGGTATAAAGCAGGAGGCAATTTCCTACTCAGGCGTGATTGAAAGTATCGATAAGGATTTTAAATTTATTGTGGTCAACGGTGCAAAAATGCTTATCTCTGGGAATACAAAGGTTATGGATGAAAAAGGGAATATGTTAAAAATGGATGACTTAAAACTAAAACTTTCCGTAGTGATAGAAGGTGTCCGCGGTCCTGAGGGTTTTTTAGCTAAAAAGATTGTCATTACAACGCCTAAAAAGAAGCCATAATTCAAAAAGAAGGAGTAAAGAAAATGAAAAAATTAATTCTCTTCATATTCATCACAGTTTCGGTATTTATGGGCATTGGAGCTCATGCCGATGATACGGATCTCTTTATTGCTCCGGTGAAGCCAAATATTCTCATCATCGTGGACAACTCGAACAGCATGGATGAAGATTTCTATGGTAATGCTGTGGGTTCTTTCGCCTCGACGAGCAAATCGGTCGTGGGTAAAAAGTCATTAAGAACCATTATTACTTCGTATAAAGATAAAATGAGAATTGGGTTGATGAGCTACAACCTTTCAGGGGTTTCAGGTTATTATCTCCATAACGCTCCAGAATTCGTCTCTTATGACCCGAAATCCTACTGCCCAAACCCACCACCTGAATGTGTGACGTATGCCCAGACTGGGGATGGTGCTGCCAAGGGTGTTTGTGAATCTGCGTGTGTAAAAGATAATCCTGGGTTTAATGCGGATTACTTCGATGAGATTCTAAGCAATTATCCTATCGGTACAGAGCCGCATACTCGTTATAGCAATTTAGTCTATTCCCATAACCAGAAAAAAGTGAATCCGGCCGATCTTTCCAGATTCATGTACTTTAAGCATGCTTATCCATTCTATTCTGGTTCAAATCAAGGTACAGCCTTTTGTTACGGAACTGGATATAGTGCGAATGAGAGTTCGCCCTGGGATTCCTATACCTGCTGGAGCAGCAAGACGGGGACTGGTGATGATTACACCGGTTATTCTGGCTCTTCGTTTGGCATCACGCTCGTTCCAACGGATAGTGATTATGCCCTGGGTTATGCGGACTTTGGCAAGAGATTGAACTGGTACTATGTGGGGCGAACCTGGTTTGCAAGCGGCTCTCCAGGAAATGGCTATCTCCACGTGGGGGTAAATGATTTAGTGGACAAGTTTGGGGTTACCACAGCCACTTACACCAATGTATGGAACAAACTCGACCCGAAGGAGAGTAGTGATGGGACAGACTATATGAGTTGTGGGGCTGCGGATAAGAATACTTGTTCTTATATCGTGAATGCTGGCTTGACTCCCACGGCAGGAACATTACAGGAGGCGATCAACTATTTTAAAGGAGTAGGGATATATGATAAGAAAAGTCCCATTACTGATCGATGCCAGAAAAATTTTATTATTTACGTAACCGATGGATTGCCGAGCGTGAACGAAAGTGGGACTCCAGGAACGGCAGACTCTCTAACGCCGGTTGTTTTGGCAAAAATCGACGCCTTGAGGAATCTTATAAAGAACGTAAAAGGAAAAGATTATACTTTTGACATTAAGACCTATATCTTGGGGGTGGGTCTTTCGGATGAGGCAAAGCTCAAGTTAGATGATATGGCAGTTCATGGAGGTGCGGATATCTCCGGAAAGGCCTATTATGCAGATAATCCTGACCAACTGTCCACTGGGTTGGAAAATATCTTTTCGAATGTCATCGACCACTGTTACTCCTACACCTCTCCTTCTGTCCCTTCAGTTCGTATGGTCGACAAAGACATCCTTTATATCTCTTCTTTCATCCCAGAAGAGACATCTCCATTTTGGATGGGGACTTTGAAAGCCTACCAATTGAATTCTGATGGGACGCTTCCTGTAGATGTAGCAGGCAATCCTCTCAATTCACCGCTTTGGGATGCTGGCGTAGGATTGAAAGGGGCTTCCCCCGATGCTCGGAAGATTTTTACCCATGCGCGAGGGGCGATGAGGGATTTCACCTCTGCAAATATAACGAAAGAAGATTTAGGGGTGGCGACTGATGCGGCCCGTGACGCAGTCATCAACTACGTTCGGGGAAACGTAGCGGATCTTTATGACCTCGATCATGATGGAAACACAACTGAGCAGAGGCCTTGGAAACTGGGGGATATTTTCCATTCCAATACTGTCATCGTGGGTTCTCCGTCGCCCTACTATAAGGAAGAGGGGTTTGATGGAACAGGTGGTTTCTATGAGAACAATAAGAACCGGACAAAAGTAGTCATTGTTGGCGCAAACGATGGATTGCTTCATGCTTTCAATGCTACGACGGGTGTTGAGGAATGGGCTTTTATTCCCAACAGTTTGCTAACGAATTTAAAAGCGATGATGACTACTCACAACTATTATGTCGATTCTACCCCAAAAGTGTCTGACGTCTGGGTTTATAGCGACGCTTTGGATCAGACAAAAGGTGCAGATGAGTGGAAGACAATTTTAGCCTGTGGTTTGAGGAAGGGAGGAAAACACTATTTTGCCCTGGATATCACCGATACCTTGAATCCCCAATATCTCTGGGAGTTTCCACACCCTGGAGATCCCCAAATTAGTAACTATGCCAATTTCCTCGCCAATACACTTGGTCAGAGCTGGTCCGAGCCTGCCATCGGGAAAGTGAAAATTAAGCAGGGATCTGATATTCTCGAGCGATGGGTCGCCTTCATCGGAGGAGGTTATGATCCTACAGAGAAAGTAGGCAACGATGCAACTATTGGAATGGCCTTCTTCGTGGTTGATATTAAGACGGGGGAGATTATGAAACAATTTTCTGGACTGTCCAACATGACCCATTGTTTTGCAGCGCCTCCTACTTCCGTTGATATCAATATGGACGGATACATCGATAAAGTCTATATCGGTGAATTGGGAGGCCAGATGTGGGTCTTTGATGTAACATCTAACCAAGTGACAGATTGGACAGGGCAAAGACTATTTATAGCCCCCGGACAGCCTTCAGAGAAACATATGATCTACTACCAACCCGCTGTGTCATTCGATAAGAACAGGATTCCTTGGGTTTACTTTGGGACAGGAAACAGGGAAGATCCTAACGAATTTGCCAACCCCTCAGAAAGGTTCTATGCGGTTAAAGACGATGGCTTTGGGAATTATCCGCGAACAGAAGGTGACTTGGCTAATGTAACTGCAGCCCCACAAAATACCTTCGATGTAGACCCCACCAAAAAGGGGTGGTATCTCCAATTAGATAAGACGATGCAGAGCCTGGAAAAAGTGTTGTCAAAACCGACGCTGTTTAATCGATTAGTCTATTTCACGACCTACAAGAACAAAGATACAGACGACCCTTGCTCAGGTGCTGGTGTCTCTAGCCTTTATACCGTCGAATATCTCTCCGGAGGAGGCGCACTGGGAGTTGACGAATTGATTGACTTATCAGGACCCGCCGGGACGCGTTCGAAAGAGGTTGGTATAGGTGCCCCCTCAACACCTGTGATCTCTGTAAGTACCAAAGCCCAGGGATCCGTCATTATCGGAACAACAAGTGGCCAAATTTACTCTCAGCAAACATTTTCTCCCTCAAGCGGAAAGGTCTTATTGTATTGGCGGGAAGTGGTTCCCTGACGATTTCTTTGAAAAGTCAAATTCTTGTTGGATAGAATTAGGGATAGTTTTTCTATATTAAAGAAGAGAGGCCGATAAAGCCAAACCACGAGTAATTGTGGGACGCCTGCCCGCCGTAAAGGTGGGGGGCCACTGCTGAAAGATGTAGCAGGCGGGGAAAGCCACAGGTCCCAAATCATCGGGATAGCCGGGTTGCCGAAGCAAAAGGAATTTTGATGTCAACCACAAAAAGATGTTCCTTTTATCGAGATTCGGAAGGTATTGGCATGGGTAAGGGCCTCGGTTACTGCGATTTCGATGGAGCCCAATCAGTTTGTGATGGAGATATCCAGTTCTGTGAAAAGCCAGATACTACGAGGAAATTTCTTTTGGACCAAAAAAGTAAGGAAGAAGGGGGTGGAAAAGAAGAGGAATTACTAAATTTGAATAGATTAGAAAGCTTAAATATGAAATCTTCTAATTACAAAGTTCTTGTGGTGGATGATGAAGAACCGATGAGAAAGCTAATTGTGACTTTATTGTCCCAAAAGGGACATCAATGCGTAACTGTAAGTAATGGTCTCGAGGCGTTAGATAAAATTAGTGGAAACGAATTTGATGCCGTCATTGCTGACATTGTCATGCCCGAAATGGATGGGATTGTCCTTATAAAAGAACTCTCTAAACATTATCAAAGCCTTCCCGTGATGATAATGACAGGGCATACTGATGAATATTCAGCAGAAACTGCCATTGCTTCAGGCGCACGAGAATTTATTAATAAGCCATTCTCAATTGAAGAATTTATCATACGATTTCATAAAATGATGCATGAACATGAAATCCTCTACCAAATAAAGGTTAAAACTAAAGACATAGTTTTTCATTTACAAAGAGATTCAAATGAGAAGACCGAAAAACTCAAAGGGGAGATAGAGGATCTAAAAAACAAATTAACCTCTCTTTATGAGTTAGGAGGAGCAGTTGGTTCTAAGAATCGTCCAGGGTAGTGGTCAGAGGGATTCGATGGAGAGTTCAAAAGAGTTGTTAGAGAAAAGAAAATATCCACGGTTTTACTTGGATTTGCCACTTGAATATCGGGTGACAGATGCTCCCCAACTCCATGGAGGACTGGTTGTCAATGCGAGTGAATCAGGCCTTCTTATCCATTCTGTTAAAAACATACCTACTGGCAGAAAATTAAATATCACCGTCCTCTTCCCTAATCGATTCGAGTTGGCCAACTTTGAAGTATTTGCAGAGATCATTTGGAAAGATATCCATTGGGAAGAAAATTGGGAAGGGTACCAATTGGGACTAAAATTTATCAAAATATTGGAGGAGGACTACCGGAAATTAAAGGGTCTTCTAATCGTGTGATTTTAATTAGAGGGAATATAGATTGTCCCATTCGTACGGGAGCGGGGCGATACCTGCTCCAGGAGGCGTAAACTCTCGAGGAACCATAAATGGTCATGAGTGGGTGTAATTTCTTCATTTTTGGAAGGATTCGAGTTTTTTAATCCTCTCCTTAGCTTCTGCGAAGGATTGATCCAATTTTAAAACAAGGTTGAAGGTATCGATCGCCTCTGAAACCATCCCGTTTGCCTCATAGGCCAAACCCAAATTGAAGTGGAGCCGAGCCAATTTGTCCCTGGATAATCCTTGTATTTCAGAGGACATCTTATAGTACTCAATCGATTTATTATAATCCCCTTTCTCCATATAACAATTCCCCAGCATGATATAACAATCAAATTTCATAGAGAGGCTTGAAGAGGCCAATTCAAATTCGGAGATGGCGTAATCGAAGAGTTCCATCTCTTTATAAGCAATGCCCAAGTGATAGTGCATCTCCGAATCCTTATTAAGGGTCGAGATTCCAGGTTCAGAGGAGAACATCGAAGTATCCAAATCAGAGGAAGAGGTGAAATTGGAAATTTCTGAAACAGCCTTCCTCTCGGGAGGTGAAGGGTGTCTTGACACAAAGGACTCGGCTGAGGAGGCGGGGATAAACCCTCCTCTGGGTTGCTGGGGGTTCTCAATACTTTCAAGACCCTTTAATGCCTCTTGGTGATGAGGTTCAATTTCTAAGATACTTTGGTAGTAGTTCTTCGCGCTCCCTGCCAGTCCTTCCTTTAAATATAATTTTGCTATCTGACGAAAAGCTTCAATGAGTTTTGGATTAATTGAAAGAATTTTCTTATAGATGGAGATGGCCCGAAAATTCAAATCCTCTTCGCCATAAAGGTTTGCCACCTGCAGATATTCTTGTATCGCTTTATCCTCCTCCGCATTTTTTAAGTAGAGGTCTCCCAATTTGAGGTGCAACCGCTTATCTTCAGGAGTGGCCTCAACCAATTTTAAATATTCTTTGATCGCCTTTTTGGATTGCCCTTTAAGGATGTATTTTTGCGCGATTTCTAATATTTTTTCTTTGTCGATACCCAAATTTCCCCTCAAAAAGCAAATTTTAATTAAAAATTAGCCAATGAACTTAAAAAAGTCAAGTTTTTAAAAATTTAATGGGGATTCTATCAACTTTTAAAGTAGAAAATTTCAGGTTTGACCGATGGGTGACTCGATGAGGATGAGGGAACAGTCCAGATGAAATAGTATTTTTAAAGAACCTTTGAGAATGATTTCCTAACGCAACTTTCCCTTCTGCCTAAAAAATCAATAGGTCTTTTCTAATTGCTTGCGGAAAGAATTGATAGAAATTATTTTACCATTGGTCAAATATTGACCATTTTGGATAAATTTGTTATAATGTCTAAAATTTATAAAATATAATAACCATTTGAAATCATTAATTATTTATTAAACATTCTATTTTACAAAAATTGGTACTTATTTTGCTTGTATCATGTATAAATATTTATAAATAATGATCAGCAGTTTAAAGAGATTTTAACCGTATGATAAAGAATTTAAAAAAGGTTTTGATTGTGGATGACGAAGAGACTTTAACCTGGAGCATGGCAAGAAGTCTTTCAAGAGATAAGGATAAGTATGAGGTGGTCATAGCCAATAATGGGAGGGAGGCTTTAAATCTTTTAAAAAAGAATAAGGTTGATTTGGTGATCTCTGATATAAGGATGCCGGATATCAACGGTTTAGATCTTTTGGTAAAGATTAAAAAGGAATACCCTCAAACGAAAGTCATTATTATGACCGCTTATGGGTCCTCGGATGTTCAGAAAGAAGCGAATCGAAGGGGTTCCCTCTACTATGTGGAAAAGCCTTTTGAGATTTCGGATATAAGAAAAATTATTATCGATTTGATCGGGAAGAGAAAAGGATTTAAGGGAAAAATGTTTGGTCTCCAACTGACAGATATTATTCAGATGAATTGCCTCAGTCGATTAACCACGGCCCTGATTATCACCCGAGATGGAGAAAGGGGAGTCATTTATTTAAATGAAGGGGAGATCATTCACGCGGAATGTGGTGAACAAAAGGGAGCAGACGCTTTTTACAAAATATTGAGCTGGCAAGAAGGGGAATTTGTTTCAAATATCGGTGCCGCACCTCCGGTTCAGACAATCTATCAGAACTGGGAGCACCTCTTGGTCGAGGCCATGCGGCGGAATGATGATAAAGTGTAGGCAATCTATTCGAGGAAAGGGGTTCATAGAAAATTAGTTCATATGAACATCGTTATTACCGAAAAGGATATGAAAAAGATAAATTATTGTTTGAATAAGATGCTTTCCTCATCAATGGCGCATTCTTGCCTACTGATCGATCGATCGGGTCAATTGATTGCCCATCATGGAAACACACCGGAGATCGATATCCTATCCCTTTCTGCCCTGACTGCCGCTAACTTTGGAGCCACTGCAGAAATTGCTCGAATGTTGGGGGAGGAAGAATTCACCCTCTTATTTCATAAGGGGAGAAGCGAAAATGTGTATTTCTCAGCCATTGGTGAGCATGTCATCATGGTCACCCTCTTTGATGATAGGACCTCTCTCGGGTTGATTCGGTTACAAATTAATAAGGTCATCGACGAACTTTCAATCATTCTTTCATCCATTTTTATAAAAGAAAGGTCGAAATCCGTGGATCCATTCCCGACTTCTTAAAGAGAGGTAAACCCCGTTAGAAAGTCTACGACTTTCCAACGGGGAGGCTCACACGGGGCATTAAACCCCGTGTTCGCTCTAAAAGGAATTATATCTTCATCCCCGCTGCAAGCAGCGGGGCTTTCTAACGGGGTAAAGACTTTAATGCCTTTCATTAATTTTAGTAAAGACGAGATTCAGTGCAAAATTGTTTACTATGGTGCAGGGTTTTGCGGAAAAACGACGAATCTCCAATATATTTATACTCAAACGATGGAGGATATCAAAGGGAAGATGGTCTCGATCGATACCAAAGGGGATCGGACGTTATTCTTTGATTTCTTGTCGTTGAGTTTAGGGAAAATTAGGGGGTTTGATATAAGGGTTCAGCTTTATACCGTCCCCGGACAGGTGCATTATGATGCAACGAGAAAATTAGTGTTAAAAGGAGTGGATGGAGTGGTCTTCGTTGCCGATTCATTAAAGGTACAGAGGAAAAAGAATATTGAAAGCCTCATTAATTTAGCCAAGAATTTAGCAGAGAAAGGGGTTAGCATCCGGAGCATTCCACTGGTGATTCAATATAATAAACGCGATTTAGACGGAACAGATTCTGAGATTCTTCACATGGATATCTTAGAGAAGGATCTCAATTCGATGTTAAAAGTACCCTCCTTCCCTGCAAGCGCTTTGAAGGGAAATGGAGTTTTTGAAACCCTGAGAGAAATTAGCAAATTGGTGGTAAAAGATGTTAGCAGAAAGATTATGTTACTGGATAAACAATTAAGGTGATGAGAAGGGGAAATGAAAGATGGATAAGATGATGGAAGAAGACCTTAAAGGGTTGGAAGAAGAGATTGACGATGCCGTGGACCGGCTGTTTGTAGAAAAGCAAAGAGGGGAAGTGGAAAGCCTCTTAATGGATTCTCAGATCTTAGAACCTTCTGTAAAATCGCTGGTGTTAGAACCTGCAATGGAACCCCCAACGGTAGAGCCCCCTTTGAAATCTCTTGTCTTAGAACCTTCCATCCAATCCCCTGTCTCAGAACCTCCGGTCAAATCTTCCCTCTTGGAGCCCTCCTATGAATTCGAGAAAATGTTTGATCTCGAGAGTTCTCCCACGCCTCCATCCATCCCCGTTCCATTCCTAAAATCCATTGAAAAAATGGAGGCCCAACTTCTTTCTTTAGAATGGGAGATTACAGAGGAGAAACTGAAAACGACAAAAGAAGAGGTCCTGGCGTTGCGAGAATTGATGAAACAGAAAACCGATATCGCATCCATCTTAACCTGTATGGATAAAGTCTTAGCCCATATGATTAAAAATGGAGAAAATATCCGACCTCCCTGGATCAAATTCTTATTGGACTCAAAAGAGACCATCAAACTGCTCATGAGAAAAGAAACAGAGGGGGAAATCAATATTTATAAACAACTGGCTTCCCTTGGGATTGAGGCGAGATTCTCCTGCATGGAAGGGATGAAAGAGACCAAAATCATTCAACCTCCCTTAGGCAAAGGGGAAGGGATTGAAAAAGCAGGGATCTCCATTATCGGAGAAAAGAAGATCGAAGACATGTCAAACAAACTGAATGTATTTATGGAAAAGGCGGAAGAAATCTTTAGAACGATGAAACAACAAATATCCAGACTCGAGGAGACGGCTCAAAGACCCCCGTTAGCATCCCTGGAGGCGAGATCCCTGCCTGTCACCATTACCATTTTCAAAGTGGATGAGAAATTATTTGGAGTAGAAAGTGAAAAGGTTTTTAAATTATTCAAAGTTCCCAATACCTTTCAGGAGAAATATTCAAAGCAACAAAAAATTCGATTGAGAGACGTTGAAGTAAAGATGGTCGACCTAAAAAAAATGCTTTCCATCCAGGGAGGGGAGCCCAAAGGGAAAATAAGGATACTGACTGTAAAGGACAATGGGGAAGTTAAGGGATTCATGATCGATCAGGTCCTTAAAAAATTATCCACGACCTCCGATCGGGATGGAGAGGTAGGTGAATATTTCTCGGGGGTCATCCATTCCACATACCAAGAGGAACCTGTGGAGATTCCCATTTTAGATCTAAAAAAGTTTTAAGGGTAAAATTTTCTTATGAACCAAAATATTTCAACAAATGAAATCGAAGAAAAGATTGCTCAAAAAGAAGAAGTCATCGAACAACTGACACAGAACCTGGAAGATGTAAAGAATTTTACGGAAAGTATTATTCAGAGCATTGGGAGTGGGATCATTATTACCGAGATGAACGATACGATCACCTATATCAATCGAGCAGGAGAAAGGATGTTGGGGTACTCCAAAAAGGAGTTAATGGGGAAGCCCTTTAGCATTTTCGGTTTGAAGGAGAAACAAAGTGTGATCCCCTCTTTCCTCAATAACCCGGATGACCTGGATACAAGGAAAGAGGGATGGATGAAGAAGAAGGACCATACTGAATTTCCAGTGGGGTTTACCGTCAATAATCATTTGAGTGTCCGTGGAGAAAAAATAGGAAAGATCGTCGTGTTTCGTGATTTAACCAATGTTTATAAAATTCAAGAAGAAATATTGAGAATGGATCGACTCGTCTCTTTGGGGAAACTTGCGTCAGGGATTGCCCATGAGTTGCGAAATCCACTCGCGGGTATTAAAACCACCGCCCAAGCCCTTGGCGAGGAAATGTCCGGAGATGATTCAAGAAGAGAATATTTAAATCGAATCACGAAAGAAATTGATCGACTCAACGACCTCCTGAAAACATTCTTTTCATTTGCCAAACCACAAAATTTGAATTTGGTTCATTGCCATATCAAAGATATTATCAATGAAATTATTCCATTCCTTATCAAAGAGATCGCCGATAAGGGAATCCGCTTTATTGAAACCTATCATCCACAACTCCCTAAGATTCAAGTCGACAGAACCCAAATGCATCAAGTTTTTCTAAATTTATTTTTAAATGCCATCCAAGCGATGCCCAACGGTGGGGAGCTTAAGATCGAGGCCAGTCCGATACTCTCAACCTCTGTGGAAGGATTTAAACAAAATTTTATCAAGGTGGTCATTTCGGATACCGGGAGAGGAATTCCGCCTCATATTGTTCAAAAAATATTTGACCCATTTTTTACAACCAAACCCAGAGGGATAGGGTTGGGACTTTCCATCACCTATCAGATTATTAAGAAACATGGAGGAACGGTTAAGGTAGAAAGCCAGTGGGAGAAAGGAACCTCCTTCATCATTAATTTACCAGAAATGTTGGAAAACTAATGAAACCATCAATTCTTATTGTGGATGATGATGAAGTCATGCAAGAAACGCTCTCGGAAGTATTGAAAAAGAGAGGGTATGAAATCTTTTCGGTCGGTTCGGGGAATGGAGCCCTTTCAACGATCAAAAGGAATGTCATCGATCTGATTCTCTTGGACATGAGGCTACCTGATATCGATGGGATAGAAGTTTTAAAAAAAATTAAAGAATTTGATACCGAGATTTTAGTCATTATGATGACCGCCTATTCCGATGTGCAAACGGCTGTTTCGGCTATGAAATCAGGGGCTTACGATTATATCAATAAGCCTTTTGAATTAGATGAATTGAAATTACTGATTGAAAAAGGGTTAGAGACGAAAAGTTTAATCAATGAAGTGAGAAGACTCCATCGACAACAAAAAGAGAAATATCAAAACAGTCATATTTACGGAGTCAGTCCTCAAATCCATTATGTGAAAGAATTGATTGGAATGATTAGTAAAACTCATAAAACATCTGTATTGATTCAAGGAGAAAGTGGCACAGGGAAAGAACTTGCAGCGAATGCCATTCATTATAATAGTAAACGAAGTGATAAGCCTTTGATGAAAATTAATTGCTCTGCTATCCCAGATACTTTATTAGAATCAGAACTTTTTGGATATGAGAAGGGGGCTTTTACCGATGCTAAGAACACAAAGAAAGGCCTCTTTGAATTAGCAGATGGCGGGACAGTCTTTTTAGATGAAATTGGGGATATGAATCCTTTTTTACAATCCAAGATCTTGAGAGTCCTTGAAAGCCAAACCTTTATGAGAGTCGGAGGGGAGAGGGAGATCAAGGTTGAAATTCGTATCATCGCCGCCACCAATAAAGATTTAGAAACCATGGTAAGGGAAGGGTTTTTTCGAAAAGATTTATATTACCGATTAAAAGTGATGGTTGTAGAGATGCCTCCTCTTCGTGACAGGATAGAAGATATCCTATTACTTTCAAATTTATTTATAGAAGAAATCAATAAAGAATATAATAAAAATATCAAGGGGTTTTCTGAGGATGCCAAGAAATTGATGATTCAATATTCTTGGCCGGGGAACGTAAGGGAATTAAAGAATGTTATTGAAAGGGCAATGATTTTAACTGACCAAGAGGTGATTACCCCAAGGCATCTTCCCTTCGAATTGAAACAAATAGAAAAATTTACTCATGGAACGATAAAAGATGAAGTGTCTGAAATCACAGACGATATGTCTTTAGAGAAGATGGAAAAGATGCATCTCTCCAAGGTATTGAAAAGATTGGATTGGAATAAATCAAAGGCATCAAAACTATTAGGTGTTTCTCGGGCTACCCTGAGGTCAAAGATTAGAAAATATAATTTGGAAAAAAATTGAGTTGAAGTATTAATAGGTTATTCATCAATTTTAAAATGGTTTATTAAGTTTGGGGGAGTAGTTATTAGAATTCTATAAAGTACTAAAATATTTTACTTGACTTTTTTGAAAATTTGTAAATAATTTATTTCAATCCTTTAACATGATTTGACAGAAATGAGGAGAAAAAAATGATTTGGGGTAAAAAGAAAGATGTCATTGGCCTAGATATTGGATGCAGTACAATTAAACTGGTGGAGCTGAAAGAGGATAAAAATGGCTATAAGTTACAAAATTTGGCAATATCTCCTCTACCACCCGAAGTGATTGTTGATGGGGCCCTGATGGATTCGGTGACGATTATTGATACCATACGAGACCTTATCGGAAGCACCAAGACAAAAACGAAAGATGTGGTGATCTCTGTCTCTGGCCATTCTGTCATTGTCAAAAAAATTTCCTTACCTTTTATGACAGAAGCCGAACTGGAAGAATCTATTCAATGGGAAGCTGAAAGATATATTCCGTTTGATATCAATGATGTCAATATCGATTTCCAAATCTATGGTTCCACATCAGAAAACCCAGAGATCATGGATGTTGTTTTAGTTGCCGCAAAAAAGGATATTATCAATGATTATGTCTCCGTCATGATGGAATCTGGATTAAATCCTGTCATTATCGATATTGACTCTTTCGCTTTGGAAAATATGCTGGCGATTAATTACGAAATGGTAAAGGATGAGACCATCGCGATTGCGAATGTAGGGGCGAGCATTACCAACATTAATATTATTAGAAACAACATCTCTGGTTTTACAAGAGATATTTTTAAAGGAGGAAATCAAATCACGGAAGAGATTCAAAGGCAAATGCATGTGGACCATGAAGAGGCAGAAATAATTAAAGTGGGTACGAAGGTCGATATCTCCTCTCAACCCATTATTCAAAACGTTTTGAAGACAGCCTCTGAATCATTAGCCGTAGAAATAGGGAACTCTTTAGATTTCTTTCAATCCACAACCACCTATGAAAAAATTGCTAAATTATATTTAAGCGGAGGAGGGTCGAAGATTAAAGATTTTGATATCCTTTTGCAACAACAAATCGGGATACCCGTTGAAGTCGTCAATCCATTTAAAAAAATAGAATACAGTGGTAAAAATTTCGATCTTGAATATTTAAGAGAAATTGGACCGATCATGGCAGTGGGTGTGGGGTTGGCCTCAAGAAAGGTAGGGGATCGATGATCAAGATTAATTTACTTCTGGCGAGGAAAGAAAAGAAGAAAGCTGGGATGAGGAAAGAATTTATTGTTCTCATTCTTTCCGTGGTCCTTTTAGTCATGGTCCTCGTTTTTATTCAATGGAGATTAGAAAAGGAAAAAGATGATACCTTGACTCAGATTTCGACCACAAAAAAAGAGATCGCTTACTACAAATCTCTGACCACAGAGGTCACTAAAGCCAAAGAGGCACAAAAAACATTGCAGGAAAAGTTGAATATCATCAACGCCTTGAGAAAAGAGAAGGCAAGCCCTGCAAAGGTTTTAGATGAATTAAGTATTGATAAACCGGAGAAAATCCATCTCGAATCTGTGAAGAAAGAGGGATCCAAGTTAGGAATCGAAGGAATCGCGTTGGATGACGAAACCATCGCCAATTTCATGACCAATCTTCGGAAGTCGAAGCTTTTTAAAAATGTCGATCTCATTGTGAGCGAACAGGTTGAGCAGAGCAAACTTAAGTTGAAGAAATTCATTCTTTCATGTGAGATCATTTTAATTTAAAGAAGAGGGGATTAAAATGGCACTTTCAATAGATTCTATTTTAAAACTTTCGACACAGAAAAAGGTATTGATATTGGTTGCCATTCTATGTGTCATCGCAGGTCTCTACCTGTATGCCTTTTTCCTCCCCCAGCAGGAGTCACTAAAAATGGCGAAGGGGGAGTTGAGCAGATTGGCCAAAGAATTAACCGAAAGTAAAGCCATTACCAGAGACCTTCAAAAATTTAAGGAGCAGGTTCAAAAGTTGAATGAAGAATTGAAGACTGCTTTGACCCAGCTTCCTAATGAGAGGGAAATCCCCGAGATACTGAAAAACATATCCAGCCTGGGGAAGGAATCGAATCTTGAATTCACCCTTTTTAGACCCAAACCTGAAGAGCCTCAACAATTTTATGCCAAAGTCCCTATCGAATTGGTTGCATTGGGGAACTATCATAACATAGGCATTTTCTTTGATAAAGTTAGCAAACTTCCAAGAATCATTAACGTCGTTGATTTCAATATGACGAGGGCAAAAGATATTAGGGGAAAGAGTGAAACCGAAATCTTGGTGAAGACGTCCTGCATGATTAATACTTACCGATTTATAGAAAAGAAAAGCGAGGAAAAGAAAAGTGGAAAGTAAGCTGTTTCAGAGGAGCCATTGGATGAAGGGATTCCTAAAACCAAAAAGAAATAAAATAGCCGTCTGGGGAATAACCCTATCGATCGCCTTTCTCTTTTTGATAGGGGGGTGCGGAGAAAGCACTCCTCCATCTTCTCTCCCCTCAAAAACAAAGTCTCCTTCTGTGGGGAAGAAGGAAGAGCCCATTAAAGTGGTTGAGAAAAAAGAAGCAGAAAAAAAGGAAGAGGCAGAATATTCCTATAACCCAGCAGGAAAGCCTGATCCTTTTAAACCCTTTATCCAATTAACCCCTGTGAGAGGTGCTTCAAGGAGTACCCCCCTTACCCCTTTACAGAAATACGAGATCAGCCAATTAAAACTCGTGGCGATTATTTCAACTCCAGAAGGAAATATTGCCATGGTCGAAGATGCGACCGGGAAGGGTTACTTTTTAAAGAAAGGGACGTGGATTGGTAAAAATGATGGGAAGGTGACCAAAATCCTTAAGGATAAAGTGATCATTGAGGAAGTCTACCAAGATATTTTTGGCCAAACAAAAACAAATGAGATTTCACTATTTCTTCAAAAAATTGAAGAAGGAGGAGAATCATGAAACGTTCTCAGATTCTTAAAATGACTTTCTTGGTTGTTTTTTTGCTCTTTGTAACGGGTTGTGCCACCGAGAATGCCTTGAAGCAAACACCCCAACCGAATGCCCCAGTGCCTGCGGTCAAGGTTTCAACTATACAAAAAATATCATTTACTGAAGAGGAAAATTATACAAGAATTCAAATCGAAGGGTCTGAGACCATCGCTCCCCCATTTTATAAGTTATTGACAGACCCCCTAAGGATTTCCATTGATGTTCCAAATATTGATTTAAAACAGATTAAAGGCCCTCTTAAAATCGACAACGGAACAATTGGAGAGGTCCTCACCACACAACTTGATGACAAAGGGAGAATTGAAATCAGCCTTGTTCAAATGACCAATTATAATATTTCAAAAGAAGAGAAGGATCTTTTTATTGATATTGAAAAAGTGAGAAAGGTTGAGGAAGCGAAGGAGGTTAAAAAAGAGGAGGAACAATCTTTAAAAGAGACGAAAGCGGAAGCTCCTCCTAAAGACGTAAAGAAAGAGGAACCACTTCCTACCACACCAACTTTGGATAAGGCAAAAGACGTGGTCAAAGTTTTATTTGAGGAGAAAAATGATTTTATCACTTTCAATATCATTGCTGATGGGAGACTTGAAAACTATAACTCTTTTAAATTGGATACTCCTGCCAGGTTAGTTTTGGATATTTGGGGAGTGGGATCCCGCTATCCGCAAAAATCGATAAAAATGAAAAATCCTTTTGTCAAAGCAGTCCGCATTGGACAGCATCCAGATAAATTGAGATTCGTTTTTGATTCTTCGAAACCCAAACTACCTCCCTATCAGATCAATCGAATCGATGATAAACTCATTGTCTCTATCGGAGAGGTCCCACAACCTTCTGAACCCCAAATTTTATTAGAGGGAAAACCCCCTGTAGAAAAAGCTCCACGGCCATCAGAGGAAATATCAAAAAAAGCTAAAACGAGCACATTGACTGAAATCAGTTTTAAACAGATGGATAATAAGTCGAGGATCGTTGTCACTTTGACAGAAGAGCCTAAATTTGAATCTTATCCTCTTTCAAAAGATGTGATCGCAGTGGACATTAAAAATGCTTTTGTTCCGAAACGTCTACAACGGGGTCTGGATACAAAGGAGTTTGAGAGCGAAGTCAATTACATTAATATACAAAATGTCAAAGGAGGGAAAGCAAACGATGTTAGGATTTCAATTAAATTAAGGGGAGAGGTACCCATTGAAACGTCCACAGAGGGGAAAATTCTTTATATCGATATAGAAAAACCTAAAAAGGTTGAGGCGAAAATAGAGAGTGTGCCGGAGACTAAAAAAGAAGAGCCTGTAGAAATTAAAAAAGAAGAAATAAAGAAAGAAGAAGTCACGAAGGAGGAAGTTAAGAAGGAAGAAAAGCCCGTAGCTGAATTGAAAAAGGAGGAGATGAAACCCGAAGAGAAATCTATTCCTCCAACCCTGGTAGCCAAGAAAGTAGAAGAGGAGAAAAAGACCGGTGAGGAAGGACGACTAGAAAAGATTTACACTGGAAGAAAATTATCCCTCGATTTCAAAGATGCGGATATTAAAAATATTCTCAGACTGATTGCCGAAGTGAGTAATTTAAATATCATCGCAGGGGATGAAGTGACCGGGAAGATAACGATGAGATTAGTGGACGTGCCTTGGGACCAAGCTCTTGAGATAATTTTACAATCTAAGAGCCTTGGGATGAGCCGGATAGGGAATGTGGTTCGGATCGCCCCCATCGAAGCTCTGAAAAGGGAAGTTCAGTCTGAATTAGAGGCCAGAAGGGCAAAAGAAAGGTTAGAGGATTTAGTCATGGAACTCATCCCTGTCAACTATGCTACGGCGAAAGAAATTATGCCCCAGGTGAAGAGTGTTTTAAGCGATCGAGGGGATATCAAAGTAGATGAGAGGACAAACACGTTGATTATCAAAGATATCCCGAGGAGTATCCCTGCTGCTAAAAATTTGGTCAAATCGCTGGATACAAAAACACCTGTGGTTTTGATTGAAGCGAGAATTATTGAGGCGAGCCGGTCTTTTCAGAGTGAGCTGGGAGTCAAATGGGGGTTTTTAGTAGGAAATAACCCCAAGCTGGGTGGAGGGAATACAGGAACATCAAGTCTCACGGGTGACACCGTTAATAATGTTGTAAACCTTCCCGCCATTGCCAGAACAGCTGTGCCTGGTGCGACAGCAACAGCGGGCATTATTGAAGCTATTTTTAGTAAAGGAACACTAAAGGCTTTAGATATTGCCATTTCAGCTCATGAAAACCAAGGAGATGTTAAAATTATTTCCTCCCCAAAGATAGCAACACTCGATAATAAAGAGGCATCGGTTGAACAAGGGTTAAGAATCCCTTATTTGAAGTTAACAACGGAAGGGACAGTGACCACAGATTTTATTGATGCGAACCTCAAATTAACCGTTACTCCCCATGTGACAAATGATGGGAACATCAAAATGGTTCTCAAGGTTAAGAAAGATGCCCCGGATTGGGTCCACACTGTCGAGGGTGTACCCAGTATTGATAAAAAAGAGGCTATTTCTGAAGTATTGATCAAAGATAATGGGGTCGTTGTAATTGCTGGAGTTTATTCGATTGAAAAGGATAATGCGGAGGATAGCATTCCCATATTCGGTAAGATCCCCTTACTGGGCTGGTTATTCAAAAGACAAACAAAGGACGATATCAGAAAAGATTTGCTGATTTTTATCTCACCAAAGATCCTAAAAGATGAGATTTGAAGAAATTCCATTTTCAAGCCTTTCCTCATATAGAAAGACCCCCTGGTTTCTCTCCCTAAAGATGAACCAGGGGGTCTTTTTATCCAAAAGCGCCAATTAATTTCTGAATACGATTTATTTTATTCCGGAGAAGGTATTTCTTTATTCCCTGAATGACTTCTACCCCTGTTTTTGGATTAATTAAATTGGCTGTCCCGATTTGAATTGCTGAAGCCCCAACCAGAATGAATTCGATCGCATCCTCTGCATTCATAATACCTCCCATCCCAATAAGGGGGATGTGAACTGTCTGACTTACTTCCCAAACCATTCTCAATGCAATGGGCTTAATGGCCGGGCCTGAGAGGCCTCCTATAATATTCCCCAATTCTGGCTTTTTTGAATGGATATTGATGGCCATAGCTCGGAAGGTATTCACAAGAGAGACAGCATCAGCCCCTCCTTCCTCTACACTTCTAGCCATTAAGGCTATATCTGTCACATTGGGGGATAATTTTACAATCAACGGTAATGGGGTCATTTTTCTTACTGCGTTTACAAGGCGGTAGGCCATTTTTGGATCCGTGCCAAAAACAATACCACCCCTTTTGATATTAGGGCAGGAGATATTCATTTCAAGTCCTGAGATGCCGGGAACGCTATCAAAGCGTCTTGCCAATTCAACATATTCCTTTTGAGTATTTCCGAAAAAGTTGATGACCAGATGGGTTTTTAATTTCTGATAATAAGGTAATTTATTTTTGGTGAATTCTTGAAAACCAGGGTTCTGAAGTCCAATGGAATTTAGGATTCCTCCCTCTGTTTCAAAAATTCGTGGCGAAGGATTCCCCACCATAGGTTTTAATGAAATTCCTTTTGGGATGATGGCCCCTAAATCATTCAGGTTGAAAAAATCTTCAAATTCCACACCAAACCCAAATGTCCCCGATGAAACGATCACGGGATTTTTAAGTGACATCTTCCCAATTTTTACAGTGAGGTCACAATCTTGCATAGCACGACTACGATTCCCAGACGATATCTTTTAAACGGAAAACAGGGCCATCCTTGCAGACTCGTTGATAAGGTGTTTGAGGATGGTTTGTTTTAACCACGCATCCCCAACAAGCTCCAAAGCCGCACCCCATTCTGGCTTCTAAAGAAGCCTGATAAAGAGCATTTCTAAATTTTCCTCTTCCTGCCAAGGCCTTTAACATCGCCACTGGACCACAGGAATAGATATAGTAATTTTCATTTCTTTTGAATTTTTTTATTTGAGATAAAAAAAGATCAACCACCGTTCCCTTAAAGCCAACACTTCCATCTTCTGTTGCGATAGAAATATTTGAATTGATTTTTTTAAAATCCGCCACACATAAAATATCATCCCCTGTCTTTCCCCCGATGAAGACAAATAGTTTTCTGGCTTTCGCAACTCCGGCTAAGGGATAAAGCGAAACGATTCCAACTCCCCCTCCTATTAAAATAATATTGGCGGAAGAGGGGAGGGGAGGGAGTGTAAATCCATTTCCTAACGGGCCGATCAAATTCACCTTTTGCCCTTTTTGAAAGGTCGTCATCTTTTGAGTTCCTTTTCCTACTTTTTTATATAAAATGAATAGACAACCTCTTTCCCTTTTTCCTGGATGCTCATCTGGATAGCTTTTGTAAACACTAAAGGGACGTCTCAAAAGGGGAGAGCGATCGTCAGAAACCTTGAGCATAATAAATTGGCCTGGCTTGATTTGATTGGCAATCGAAGGACAGTAAATCCCCAAGAGGAAATAAAGCGATTTGATTCTCCTATTTTTTATAACCGTTCCGTCTGTCTGAAGAGCCATAAAAATATTATACTTTTTTCATCATGAGGAGTGCGTCGAGTTTTCCTTGGTAGAATTTTTTTCTCATTCCAAAGGATTGGTAAGAAAAGCATTGATAGAGATGGATCGCTGACCCATTCGAAGAATTGACTTCGAGATAAAATGTTTTGATTCCCTTTTGGCTGCAAAAATCCATGTAAAATTCCATCAATTTTTTACCAATCCCTAATTGTCTGTATTGGGGGTTCACACAAAGATTGAGAAGTTCTGATTCGTCTGTCACATTCCGAAAGCATATGTAACCGATCACAGGCTGATGGGGTGGTTCTCCTGTTTTGATAACAAAACAATGTGAAAAATAATTTTCTATCTCCTTGATGAAGATATTTTTGGACCAAGGGGTAAGAGAGGAAGAAGTTTCCAGGGAGACGACTTCCTCCAAGTCTTGGACATTCATTTTTTGAATGGTTACCCTTTCCATTCCATTTTTTTCCCAAGGAGAAGCACGGGGAGGCAAATTGAATCAATTGGATTCCATTCGATTCAATAATTCCCTTGCAGCTTTCTTAATCTCCTCATCTTTCGATTGATCGAGGACGATCAGATAGGATTTTTTAGCCTCTCCATATTTCCCCCATCTCTTTTTTAAATTCCCAATTTCCAAATGAGTGAGCAAGAACCATGAGGAAGTCTCTTTTAAATATTGCATCGCTTTTTCAAAACTATGGAGCGCTTTTTCATATTTCCCTTGTTGATAAAATATTTCCCCCAAGCCGAAATAAGCTTCACCCAATAATTCTAAGATATTCCCTTTCAGAACAATCGAGTAATAATGAATGGCTTCGACAATATTTTTATTGTTAAAATTTAAATTTCCCAATTGTAATGCAGCGTTATAGAAAAGAGGATGATGGGGGAAATCTTCCATCACTTTCTTAAAAGCGTCTATAGCTTTTTCGTGATCATTTCTAAAAGAATAGATGCTTCCTATCTGAGTGAAAGCAAAAAGCTGCCAAAATGTATTCTTTTTTTCACGAATGATAAGGCTATATGTTTCTAATGCTTTATCCAAATTCCCTAATTTGGCGAGGCATTCCCCTTTAATAAACAAACCCTCTTCAAGATATCGGGAATTTGGGAATTCAAGGAGTAAAATATCTATATTGATTATAGCTTCTCTAAATTTATTTTCGAAAAAATATCCTTTCCCTATTTGAAAGAGGGATTTTTCTCTAAATTTCGAATTGAGAATGTTAAAATAGTATGGAAGGGAATCCAATATTTCCCCTTTTTCAAAAAATATTTCAGCAATTAACCATTGAATAAATATTTTCTCATCTTCGAAATGGTTTATTTTTTGTAATCGCTGAAATATTCGATTGGCCCCTTCATTTTCACCCAGTTGGACGTAATTCCAATAAAGCATAAGGAGGGAGGCTCCTCCCCAAATATTTCCTTGTGAACCATGAAGAATTAAATTTAATTCTTTAATCGAAGAAAGATGATCCCCGTCCATCAGGAATATTCTCCCTAGCAGATAGTGGGTATATAAGAGAAGAGGTGAATCCTTAAATTGATTTTTAAGTGATTGGAAGATTTCTATGGAATTCTTGGTATTCCCCAATTGATATTCACAAAAACCGATCCTCCAGGCAGCCTCTGAGGCGAGGGGATCATTTTTAAATCGTTCATAAAACGTCTTATAATAGGTCTGGGCATCATTGAACTTGCCTAATTTTAGCTGTGTTTCGCCGAGCCAAAATAAAACATACTTTAAGTATTCTGTGGGAACGGATTTAGGTTTTTCCCACAAAGTCTTAAAATAACTGCCCGCGGTTTCGTATTGTTTTTGTTTAAAGGATAAGAGTCCTAACCAAAAAAAAGAAGAATGAATGAGTTCGTTATTTTTCGAGTATTGAGAAACTTTTTTAAAAGTGGACTCTGCAGGGGTAAGTTGATTCGAACCAATTTCAAGCAGCCCCAATAGATAATAGGAATAATCGATCTGTTCAAATTTTGGAAACCTTTTAATGATCGAGATGAGAAGCCTCTCAGCTTCTTCCCGATTGCCTAATCTCATCTCCACTTCAGCCATTCCCAAAAGGGTATAATCCATATTTTCAAAGGTTTTACTTTCATTGAGTATTTTTAAAAACACCGTCTTTGCATCTTTTAATTTTCCCCTGATTAATAAAGTTCTTCCTAAGAGATAACAAATATCAAAAACCTTATCGTGCTTAGGATAATATTTTATAAAATTAGAAAATTGCTTTTCAGCAATATCATAAAATCCATCCTTAAAGGCCCCCGTCCCAACCCATATCAATTGTTCATCTTCACTAATATTTTTAGAATGGCTTTCTTGAACAAAAAAGAAACCCGAGATAAGAAAGGGAAGAAATAAATAAAATATTATTTTAACTTTCATTTTCGGTTGCTTTTTTCCCTGTTTTAATCGAAAACAATTCTTCAGGTGTATTCACATTAATAAATGACTCTCTCAAGGGATCTAAAAAACCAAAATCTTCTTCTTTGACGATCTTAACTTTAACCAGGCTATAGAAATCAATAATTTTATATTTTCCCTTTTCAATTGTTTTTTTTATTGGATCTAAACAATTTTTAGAATAGATCGCATGTAAAGGCTGTAAACCATCTTTTGTATGAGGGACAATCACATCGTACTCATCTATATTTTTAATCAAATATTGAACCAACGATTTATTGACAAAGGGCATATCGCAGGCAACACAGAAAGAATAATGAAAATTTGAGAAGAACATTCCTGTATACAAACCTCCTAATGCGCCTTTATTGGGGAGAAGATCAGTATAAATTTTCGAATCAAAATTTAAAAATAATTCTTTCTGGTTCGTTACGATAATGATTTCTTGAAATAACTCTTTAAATAAATTGTAAATTCGATAGATAATAGGGACCCCATCAATTTCAATAAAAGCTTTATTTTCTCCCATCCGAACGCTTTTACCACCGGAAAGAATAATCCCTGTAATTTTGTTATTCGTCTCCAATATAATGTCTGATAAGATATATTATGTAAACTTTCAGTTTTCTACTTTAAAGAACCTTTTCCATCTCGGGTCCGATTCGTTCCGACCGTCTTCTCCCCTATCTTTCTTCTTACTTATTTCTTCAAATTCCTTTAAAATCTCTTCTTGCCTTTTTGATAAGGTTTTAGGTGTTTTTACAATAACTTGTATTAGTTGATCACCTCGCCCATGACCCCTTAATTTTGTGAAACCTTCTCCTTTAATTCTTAAAATTTCACCACTTTCAGTCCCCTTGGGGATGATTAAAATCCTTTTCCCATATAAGGTCGGTACTTCAATCTCTGTTCCTAGACCAGCCTGAGGAAAACTAATAGGTATCTGGCAAATGATATCATCGCCTTCTCTTGAAAAAAAATCGTGGGGCTCCACATAAAGAAATACAAAAAGATCTCCCGGAGGTCCCCCTCTTTCTCCCTCTTCTCCCTCCCCGCGGATTCTTAATTTAGAACCGGTATCGATGCCAGGCGGTATATTTATTTGAATTTTTTTATTCTTTCTTATCCTTCCATGACCACGGCACTCTTTACAGGGGTGAGAAATGATATTCCCCTCTCCACGGCATTGGCCACATGTCGTACTGATCGTAAAAAACCCTTGTGACCGTATTACCTGTCCTGTCCCTTTACAACTCGGGCAAGGAGTGGGATAAGTCCCGGGTTTAGCGCCTGTTCCTTTGCAGACTTCACATAAAACATTTTTGGGTATTTCAATCTCTGTCTCTTTCCCCAAGGCAGCCTCATAGAATGAGATTTTTAGGTCATATCTTAAATCTGCTCCTGGACGTGCCCTTGTCCGACGTTGATGGGTGGTCCCAAAACCAAAAAAATCTTCAAATATATCTCCAAAAGTAGAAAAGATGTCTTCAAACCCTCTAAAACCAGTAAATCCAGTTCCTTTCAAACCCTCTATCCCATAACGATCATAAATCTCTCTTTTCTCCGGGTCTCTCAGAACTTCACAGGCTTCTGAAGCTATTTTAAATCTTTCCTCTGCCTCTTTATTCCCAGGATTCCTGTCAGGATGGTACTGCATCGCAATTTTCCGGTAACTTTTTTTTATTTCTTCTTCAGAGGCATCCCTTGAGACACCGAGAATTTTATAATAGTCTTTATCTTCCATAGCTGGCTTAGAAAAGGTTTAACGGTTAAGGTAAAGTCGAAAACTCGACTCTACGAGATGCCATTTTCGTCAAAAGATTTGGGTGACGTTATTCGTCTTAAAGATTTTACGTAACCCTTGGACCCTAAATGAAACGGGCTTCCTAACCTTAACCCTAAAAATTATTTGAACCTACTTATTATATTCATCAAGGATCTTACCTGTCCTACCTTTTTCCACAATCTCATCCATTTTAGATCCCAAATCTACACCTAATTCTTTCATCCTTTTTTTAGCCCAAAGTCCGATATTTCGCGAATCTTTATAAGATTCATCTCCCCTCGGTTTTGAAGTATCAAAGTTTGCTAAACGGGACTCTTCAGTTTGATGTACAGAAAAAGAGGAGATGAGTTTAGTTAGGTTCCGGCTGTGGCAGTATTTGCATCTGACATTAATGATCTCTTTTGGGTTGAGAACTAATTCATTGAATTCTCTATTACATTGATTACATCGATACTCATAAATTGGCATAATTATTTTCCTTTTGCTTTCTTTTTTAGCCCTCTCTTCTTAGGTAAGATTTCACTGTCTTTTTTTTGTCCAAGCTCATCCAATTCAGCCGAGGTTTCTTCAGGATTGAATAATTTGTCGCTTACATCCGGCAATTTGGATAGGTAAAATTCATAATCTTTTTGAGCAATTACCCCGTTCTTGACATTCTTTGCAATATTTCTTTTATCAAACTTTTTACCTTCGTCGATGTGCATACCTTCCTCCTCAAACTTAATTAATTAAAATTAGCACAATTTCTCAATCCCTTCAAGTTGTTTTATAACTTCCATTATTTATCAGAAAATTCTCTAATCATCTAGGGTCAAAGCGCAAAAATTAACAAGAGTGTACAAAATTGTTGACAAATTCCAAAAATGTCTATAATAATAACCTGAGCCATTTAATAAATGGGGGTGACCTTAACAGTTATTAGTTTCTACTTTCCTTTTTGCGAAATCTTCCGTCTTTGGATCGAATAAAGGTACTAGGACCGAGAAAGGATTGCGATGGGGATGAAAATTCTCATCACTGGAGCTACGGGATTTATAGGAAGACATCTTACGGCTGCTCTATCCAAGAGCTACTCTGTAAGATGCCTGGTAAGAAAAACCAGTGACATCTCAGGGTTAAGAAATTTTAATGTCGATATAACCTACGGAGATTTACTTGCCAAGGATTCATTATTGCCTGCTTTGGATGGAATAGATCTCGTCTATCATTTAGCTGGAGAAGTCTACTCCCGACGTAAGGACGATTATTATAAAGGAAATGTTTTAGCCACACGAAATCTTTTGGAGGTATGTAAAGGAAAAGGTACACAAAGAATAATCTTTTTAAGTAGTGTAGGAGTTTATAAACCAGTTACCATGAAAACGTTATTAACTGAAGAGTCTGAATGTGAACCTATAACATTTTACGGAAGAACTAAATTAGATGCCGAAGGACTGGTTAAAAAATATAATATCCCTTGGGTTATCGTAAGGGCCCCAGTAACATATGGTCCATCTCAACCACCGGTATTAAACAAATTTTTTTTGGATGTCTTAAACAAGAAAAAAACATGGATCATCGGTGATGGTAATAATTTACGAAGCCTCTGTTTTATTGATAATCTTGTCAACGGATTGTTAATATTAGCGAATAAGACAGATGTCCATGGGAAAACATATATATTATCCGACAGTTCACCATATACCTTAAAAGAGATTATCAAAACTGTGTCTAAGGTCATTCAGCAAAGGATACAAGAAGTTCATTTGCCCAGTTTTTTGGGCAATATCTCATGGAAAATCTATAATCTGATGGATAATGTATTTAATTTGTGTTTTGTGGAACTTTATGCCATCAAAAAAATGCAATTGCAAGAGGGATGTGATATCACGAAAGCCAAGGAAGAAATAGGATATAATCCTGCGGTAACTTTAGAGCTCGGGATAAAAAACACTATTGATTGGATAAAAGGTGTTTATCTTAACTAATGATATCTACTTTAAATAAATATTCTATCCTACTAATTTAATATTTGGAACAGAATAATGGAAGAGAGAAGAGCGGTTATAACTGGGATGGGAGTAGTTGCTCCCAATGGTATTGGAATAGATAACTTCTGGGATTCCTTGGTTCATGGAAGATCAGGAGTTAGAAAAATAACCCATTTCGACGCATCCTCCTACCCTTCTAAAATGGCAGCAGAAGTAAAGGATTTCGATCCATTAGATTTCATGTCTCCCAAAAGTGCCAGACGTATGGATAGGTTTGCCCAATTTGCAACAGCCTGCACAAAAATAGCTATGGATGATGCAAATCTGGGGGTCTCTGATAGAAATTCAGAAAGAACAGGGATTGCTCTGGGTTCAGCTTTGGGTGGTATACCATCTGCAGAAGAGCAACATAGCATATTTATTGAGAAGGGATTGAACAGAGTAGATCCGTTATTGGCAATAAAAATTTTCCCTGGAGGAGCATTGGGCCAGGTCTCTGTTGAATTTGGTATACGAGGCCATTCAAATACTATTTCCAGTGCTTGTGCAGCAGGCTCAGATAGCGTTGGATATGCATTTTACGTAATCAAAAATGATCTTGCCGACGTTATGATTACAGGGGGTGCTGAAGCGCCGATTGTCCCATTAACATTCGGCGCTTTTTGTCTAATAAGCGCACTTTCGACAAGGAATGGAGATCCTACGAAGGCCTCAAGACCATTTGATAAAGAAAGAGATGGTTTTGTAATGGGTGAAGGGGCAGGTATCCTAATCTTGGAAAGTTTGGAGCATGCGATAGAAAGAGATGCTCATATCTATGCAGAGGTGCTTAGTTATAGGACGACTAATGACGCTTATCATATGGCTCAGCCTTTACCCACTGGTGAGCAAGCCAAAAAGGCAATGGAACTTGCTCTCCAAGCTGCTAAAATTGACCCCACTGAGATTGATTACATTAACGCTCACGGTAGTTCCACGGTTTTAAATGATAAAACTGAAACAAAAATAATTAAACAAGTGTTTGGAAATAATTCTTATAAGATTCCTATTTCGTCTAATAAATCTATGATAGGCCATGCTTTGGGAGCTGCTGGGTCAATAGAACTCATTGCAAGTGTTCTGACAATAAAAAACCAATTTATTCCTCCAACAATAAATTATGAGTTTCCAGATCCGGAATGCGATTTAGATTATGTTCCAAATAAGGGAAGAAAAGCATTAGTTAATACAGTCTTAAAAAATTCCCATGGCTTTGGTGGAAAAAATTCGGTCCTAATAATCCGGAGATTTCCTTCTTAGAATAGCGTTGCATCGGGTTTAGATAATGAATATGCTACTGTACACTACAATATCCTATGCGGTCACAGGGACACTAAGCCTTTTACTCGGAATCTTTGTTTATTTAAAGAACAGATCGTCGAATGTAAACAAGTTTTTTATGCTTTTAAGTTTAAGTGTTTCTTTCTGGAGTTGGTGTCTTTTCGCGAGAGAGTTGGCTTATGAAAAAACGACTGCTCTTTTTTTCGTGAGACTGTGTTATGTTGGGGCCATCTTTGTTCCTGCGAATTTTTCAAATTTCGTATTTTCTTTATTAAAATTGGAAAAGAATAGGTTGATTGTAGTCTTTTATGCGTTAAGCCTTATCTTCTTGATCGTTGATTTTACCCCTCTATTCATTAAAGATGTAGGACCGATCCTTTCATTTCGCCACTATGGTATTCCTGGCCCAGTTTTTCCCTTTTACGTTGTTTCATTTATTACTATTATAGGCTACAGTCACTATCTTTTGGTCAAATATTTTAAGAAATCTGAAGGACAGACAAGGAATCAAATTAGGTACATTTTACTTGCAGCCATCGTCGGTTTCTTCGGAGGTTTAACAACTTTCTTGCCCAACTTCAATATTGAAGTCTTTCCGATTGGTTACTATTTGATTTCTTTGTATGTCGTAATTATGTCATACGCAATTGCGAAGCATAGTTTGATGGACATCCATATCGTGCTAAAAAAAGGGACAACGTATGCTCTTCTAATATTGCTCCTTTTCGTCCCATCCTTTCTTTTGATTCTCCTTTTTCAAAAGTTTATCTATGGGCATATCCATTACCTTTTCTCAGGATTTGTCATTTTCCTTCTTTTGTTAGTGACGATCCTGTTTAATAGAATTAAGCTTCATACAGAAAAAGCCGTCGAACAGCTTTTGTTTAAAAATCGTTATGATTACCGCGAAACCTTAGGGAAATTCAGCAAGGCGATGGTTACCATTTTAGATTTACAATCTTTGTCAAAGAGAATAATCGAGACAATCACACAAACCATGGGTGTTGAGAAAGCATCATTATTTTTATGGAACGAGGAAAAAGGGAGTTATGCTTTATTTGAATCGAAAAATATTAAAATGACTGCTTCAATTCCTGAGCTTTCTAAAAATGACCCCCTACCCCACTATTTGCAAAAAATCGGAGAGATTATTATACGGGAAGAATTGGCCAAGGGGACTAATATTTCAGAATTAAATGGGGTTACTAAAAAAATGTCTTTATTAGAAGCTGAAGTGAGCATCCCTTTCATCTCAAGGGGACAACTCATTGGCATGATTAACCTGGGATATAAGTTTAACAAAGATATTTATTCCCATGAAGATATTGAATTACTTAGCACCCTGGCAAACCAAACAGCAGTCGCCATTGAAAATGCAAGGCTTTATGAAGATTTGAAGAGATCAAAATCCTATATTCGCAGGGCAGATCGTCTGGCCTCCTTGGGAACTTTGACCGCAGGACTGGCCCATGAAATTCGAAATCCCCTGGTAGCTATCAAGACCTTAACTCAATTATTACCAGAACGTCTTGATGATGAAGAATTTCGAGACCAATTTCTTAAGATTGCCTCCGGAGAGGTGGACCGGATTTCTTCATTAGTCAATGAGCTCCTCGATTTTGCCAGGCCTTCCGATCCAAAGTTGGAGTTGGAAGATATCGACACTATTTTAGATGGAATGATTCTATTAGTTTCTACTGAGACGAAGAAGAAACAGATTAATATTATTAAAGACTATGCTCCTAATTTACCCCATCTCCATATTGACCGTGAGCAGATAAAACAGGTTTTTTTGAATATTCTATTGAATGCGATTGAAGCGACACGGGAGAACGGAAAGATCACTGCCAAAACCCGACCCTTTATCAGACCTGGAGGCGAGCCTTACGTTCAGATTGAATTTACAGATACAGGATCCGGCATCCCTGAGGAATATTTAGAGGATATCTTTAATCCATTCTTTACCACGAAAAGTACAGGAAGCGGATTAGGGTTATCCATCTCAAATCAAATCATTCAAGACCATAGAGGATATATTGATGTGGAGAGTCAGTTGGGCAAGGGCTCTTCCTTTTTTATCAATTTGCCGGTCAATAAAGATTATTCTAAAAGACGAAAGAGTGATTTAGAAAATAATCAAAATATTCCCAATATCCTTGAGGGACGATGAATTACCCAGAGTTACTTCAATCCCCACTCATTCCGTCTCCGATCATCTCGCTCACTCAGAAAGCCGCTCACAATAATGTGCCTGTTTTCATCCAGGGAGAGCAGGGAACGGGAAAAGAAATGATCGCGAAGGTCATTCATCACTCGGGAGATTGGAAATACTATCGTTTCTATAAGATCGACTGCAAAATTTTAACAGAGGATGCATTCGTTGATCAACTGGTCCGGCTCCTTAAAGAAACCAATTACGGGACGACACCCGCCACGCTTTACTTAAAAGAAATCGGGCAATTGGGACAAGTCGACCAGTTAAGGCTTTTGGAACTAATGGAAGATGGAATTTTCCAAAATGGTGCGGAGAAAAAGGTTATTAAAAATTTCAGGTTCGTTGCATCCTCTTCAGAGAATTTGAAAGAAAAAATGGCACAGGGGAAATTTTCAGAGGATTTATACCACCAATTAAATACCCTCTCGATTCATCTTCCTCCATTGAGGGACCGTATTAAAGAGATTTCAGCGATCGCTCAATATATATTGGAAGAACACTCGAAAGAGATGAAGCTCAATAAGGTATCCATTTCTAATAATGTATTGACCTTGCTAAAAAGTTATTGGTGGCCAGGAAACCTCAGAGAACTGGAGCAAATCATTATTCGGAGTGCCATTTTCTCAGAGGGCGGAAATTTAATGGAAAAAGACCTCCTCTTTGAGACGGAGAATGAAAATAATGCTTTCATCACCTTCTTAAAAAAAGCTGAGGTTAAACCACCTGAATTAAAACCTCCGAACCTCCTTGATGAACAAAATAGCCATACTCTATCCCTTTTTTTGATTGAATTGGTTCATCGTATCAAAAATCCTCTCGTCTCCATAAAAACCTTTACTCAGCTCTTAGGAGATAAATTCAGCGATATGGAATTCAGAGAGCACTTTTATAGGATCGTCACAGAAGACATTGAAAAGATTGATGCCGTGCTGAATGGTCTTCTCAGTTATATTAAAATCAATACCCCCCTTGAAAAAAAGAACACGGTTCACTTTATCCTGGAAGATGTTTTAAAGAGACACGAGCGGAAACTGGAAGATAAAAAGATAAAAATATTTAAAAAATTTGAAAGGGATCTTCCTGAAACGGTCGTCCACGATGAACAACTGAGATATATCTTAAATGCTCTTCTCCAATATGCCATCCCTGCCATCCCCCCCAATGGGAGCATTGGATTTTTAACCAAATCGTTTGACATGTCAAAAGATACCGCAAACGAAAAAAAATCCATCCAGAAGGATGGGAGATATATTGAGATATTGATCGTTTTCACGGGGTTTAAGAAACCCGTTGAACAATTTGGAACCGTATTGGGAATCCCGGCTGTTCAAAAAGAAGAGGCCATTGAGTTGGAGTTACGACTCATTAAAGAAATTATTCAAAAGAATCGGGGGATGATGAAATTTGAAGTGAATGAAAAGAGACCGAGAACGTTTATTTCTTTGAAATTCCCCATTGAAAGAAGAAAGTTAATTTATTATCAACCGGTGAATGTCTAAAAAAGAGCCCTGAAAAACTACTTTACGCTCTCTTGATTACACAGATTTAAAATCCGTGTAATCGTTTCATAATCTATGTAATCAGGGATTTCTGGACTTTTTCAGAAATCTCAAAAAGGAGACCCATGACGAGGACTGATAAAGTGAGAAGTGTATTAATTGTAGATGATGAAGTTGGAGTCAGAGAATCTCTCAAAATGATTTTAAAGAAAGATTATGATGTATTTTTAGCAAAAGACGCCGAAGAGGCCTTTCTCCAAATCAAAGAGCACTCCCCAGACGTCATCCTCCTCGATATCATTTTACCCGACTTGGATGGTCTAAAAGTTTTAGAAAGAATAAAACAGAATGAGCCGGATATCGTCGTCATCATGATCACGGCAACGAATACAGCGAAGACGGCCGTGGAGGCGATGAAACTTGGAGCCTATCATTATGTGACAAAACCTTTTGATAATGATGAACTGCGCCTAATTATCAGCCGATCTTTATCCGAAAAAGCTCTAAAACAAGAACTGATATTTCGACGCGAAGAAATGGATAAAAGTTTCGATTTTGGAAATATCCTCGGTAAAAGCAAAGGGATGAAAGATATTTTTAAAGTGGTCAAGCAAATCGCTGATTCGAAATCCACCGTTTTAATTATGGGGGAAAGCGGAACAGGGAAAGAGCTGATTTCCCGGGCCATCCATTATAATAGCAATCGGAAGAACTATCCCTTTGTCACCATTAACTGTGCAGCCATTCCAGAAACACTCATTGAGAGTGAATTATTTGGACATGAAAAAGGAGCCTTTACCAATGCCATTGAAAAAAAATTGGGGCGCTTCGAGGTTGCCCACCAAGGGACCCTCTTCCTCGATGAGATCGGAGAATTAAGTCTAACCACTCAAGCCAAAATTCTCAGGTTTCTCGAAGAAAAAGAATTCAATCGTGTGGGAGGATCGAAAACGATCAAAGTCGATGTCAGGCTGATCACAGCGACCAATAAGGATTTAAACCAAATGATTAAGAAGGGAGGTTTTCGTGAAGATCTCTATTATCGAATCAATGTTGTTCCTATTGTGATTCCCCCTCTCAGGGAAAGGAAAGAAGACATTCCTATATTGATCGATCATTTTATCAATAAATTTGACCTTGAAAATAATAAAAATGTGAAAGGGATCAATAAAGAAGCCTTAGAATTTTTGATGCAGTATGAATGGCCTGGGAATGTTCGAGAATTAGAAAATTTAATCGAGCGTGTCATTGCTTTGACATCCAACGAGTATATCCCGGCGAATGAATTACCTTACTCTTTTAAAAATATTCCTAAAATCAATGGGTTAAAAGAATCTGTTTTAGACGGTAAGGTCTCTTTCTTACAGGCGGAGGAAGAGTTTGAAAAGGAAGTCATTTTAGACGCCCTTAAAAAGACCAACTATATCCAATCTCATGCTGCAGAAATCTTAGGGATTAGCCGTCGAATTTTAAAATATAAAATGGACAAATTAGGGATTAATCAGAATAGGGTAAAAGACTCTTAAGGTCATGACAAAATTGTTAATTTCCGTTCAATTTTGAAAAAATTAAGGCAAATCTCCCCGTCTAAGGGCTAGCCCCCTAATTTATTTAATAATTCCTTTTAAATCTCACATAGTTATAAAACAAACGAAATGATTTGTTTGCTTACATATGGCAAACTTTTTGCTTAACTATATTCTTTGTCTGATTCTGATCTGGGAAGGGGAAACAATGGAAGCAAAAGTCAATGCACCGAACATCCTCGTTGTCGATGATGAAATTGGGCCAAGAGAATCTTTAAGGATGATCTTAAAACCAAGCTATAACGTCTATGCGGTCGAAAATGGATACGCAGCCATTCAGATGATTCAACAAGTTGAAATGGATGTCGTGACATTGGATCTTAAGATGCCTGGCCTTTCGGGGATCGATACCCTGAAAGAAATTCGAGTGATTGACCCAGATGTGATGGCCATCATTATCACTGGATACGGAACTTTAAAAACTGCGATCGAGGCCATTCGTTACGGTGTCTTCGACTATATCCCTAAACCTTTCAATGTTCCTGAAATCTTATCCATTATCGATAAATCCATTCAGCGGAGAAAACTAAATCTGAAGGTGAAAGAAGTTCTTGGGAATTGTTTCAATCAACAAATCCTTAAAGAACCTGTTGTCGATTCTGATTTTGTTCTGCAGAAAGAGATGAAAGGAATGATCGATTTTAAATGGAATGACACCACCCCCTCCGATAACCAAAATTGTTTGGAATTTGCTAAGGTCCTCGCTTATACCCTTGAAGAGAAGGACCCTTATACCTCAGGTCATTCAGAGCGGGTCTGTTACTATTCGGATTTCATTTCCAAACGCCTCTCCCTCTCACCCAAGGAACGGAGTGAACTCCAGATCGCCTCTTATCTCCATGATATCGGAAAGATCGGCATTAGCAATCGGTTCATTAATAAAAAAGGAACCCTGACCCCTACGGATTGGGCCATTATTAAGCAGCACACTAAAAAATCGATTGAACTTTTAACCCCCTTAAATCTTTCCTCTAACATCCTTTCTTATATTCAACACCATCATGAACGTTATGACGGAACAG
>Ga0315279_10001365_pt1 | contig 40943 bp, 58 predicted proteins | sample YL17G06_20_MG_FD_203694 | JGI IMG/M metagenome (GOLD analysis project Ga0315279, IMG submission 203694) | Sediment microbial communities from Yellowstone Lake, YNP, Wyoming, USA - YL17G06_20 | ecosystem: Environmental > Aquatic > Freshwater > Lake > Sediment | place: USA: Wyoming | collected...
CCGTCACGGCCGGGTCCGCTGCGCGCCTTCTTCTCTGCCATCGTATGCGAGATGCGCCCCCGCGGGGCGCCGTCGCCCCGAATTATAGCGCGCGCTTCGGGGGCGCCACAAGGAAGGGGAGCCGCAGACGCTCGCAACCGCGCATGAAGAAAGCCTGGGCCCACCTGACCTTTGTGAGTGGAAATACTCCTTGACACTGCATTATGGCCCTGTTAGACTAACACCTCGGCGCTTCAGGCCGCAGGTATACGGCAACAGGTCGAAAGACCCCGAAAGTGACTACGGTCGGCGCTTAGTGGGGTACCCCCGGCTAACGCCGGGAGCCCGCCGAGGTTGGGCAGGGCCCCACGCCGCACTGGCTCAGGAATAGGGCTTTCGACCTATCATTGTGGCTGCGGCACCTGCCTTGTGGATGCTGAATAGATAGGCTGGAGAGAGCTGTGCCTACCATCAACCAGTTGGTGCGCAAGGGGCGCAAGAAGCTGATCAAGAAGACCAAGGCGCCCGCCCTGCGCTTCAGCTATAACGCGCTGAGTGGCCATCTGATGCGCGGTGAGGGGTCGCCCCAGAAGCGGGGCGTCTGCACCCAGGTACGGACCATGACCCCCAAGAAGCCCAACTCCGCCCTGCGCAAGATCGCCCGCGTGCGGCTCACCAACGGCATTGAGGTCACGGCCTACATTCCAGGCGAGGGGCACACCCTCCAGGAGCACTCAGTGGTCCTTATCCGGGGCGGCCGCATCAAGGATCTTCCCGGCGTGCGCTACCACATCATCCGGGGCGCCCTGGACGCCCAGGGGGTGGCGGGCCGCCGGCGCGGCCGCAGCAAGTACGGCACCCGCAAGGCGGGGGGCCCCACCGCGGCGGTGAGCTAGGACATGCCAAGACGAGCCAAGGTCATCCGCAGGGAGACCCCACCCGACGCCCGCTATCACAGCCGGGCGCTGGCTGCCTTCATCCACAAGGTCATGCGTAGCGGCAAGAAGAGCCTGGCCGAGCGTGTCGTCTACGGGGCCCTCGACCAGATAGAGGCGCAGACCCGGCGCAACCCGCTGGACATCTTCGACCAGGCCCTGCGCAATGCCACCCCCGTGGTGGAGGTGAAGCCGCGGCGAGTGGGCGGCGCCACCTATCAGGTGCCGGTAGACATCCGCTCGGAGCGGAGGAACTCGCTGGCAATGCGCTGGCTGCTGAACTCAGCGCGGGCCCGGCGCGGCCGCTCCTTCCCCGAGAGGCTGGCGGCGGAGCTCCTGGACGCTGCTAATGGCCAGGGCACCACTATCAAGCGCAAGGAAGACACCCACCGCATGGCGGAGGCGAACCGCGCCTTCGTTCATTATCGGTGGTGAGGTTTCTGGGGCCGCCGGTGACCCTTCGCCGGCGGTTCCTTCTCGTGAAGCGGTATGCCAAGAACGGTACCCATCAACAGAACGCGCAACATCGGCATCATCGCCCATATCGATGCCGGCAAGACCACTGTGACCGAACGCATCCTGTTCTACACCGGCCGCACCTATAAGATGGGCGAGGTCCACGAAGGCACGACCGTCATGGACTGGATGGAGCAGGAGCGGGAACGGGGTATCACCATCACCGCTGCCGCCACTACCTGCGAGTGGCGTGATCACCTGGTGAACATCATCGATACCCCGGGCCACGTTGACTTCACAGTTGAGGTCGAGCGCAGCCTGCGCGTCCTCGACGGCGGCGTCGTTGTCTTCGATGCCGTTCATGGCGTGGAGCCCCAGTCGGAGACCGTGTGGCGCCAGGCCGACCGCTATCGCGTGCCCCGCATCTGCTTCGTCAACAAGATGGACCGGGTGGGCGCCGACCTCTGGCGGACCGTCGACATGATCGCCGAGCGGCTGGAGGCCCGGCCTCTCCCCATCCAGATCCCCATCGGCGAGGAGGCCAACTTCGAGGGCGTCATCGACCTGGTGGAGGAGCAAGCCTGGTACTTCTCCGCGGACCGTGACCAGGCGCCGGAGGTGAAGCCGGTACCCCCGGAGCACGCCGAAGCCTGCGCCCGCCACCGCGAGAAGCTCATCGAGAAGCTGGCGGAGGTAGACCACCAGCTCATGATCAGCTACGTGGAGGGCCGCGTCATCGGCGCCACGGAGCTGAAGAAGGCCCTTCGCCGTGCCACCCTGACCAGCGTGGCCACCCCTCTTCTCTGCGGCAGCGCCCTTCGCAACAAGGGCATCCAGCCCCTGCTGGACGCCGTCGTCGACTACCTGCCGGCGCCGGACGACGTGCCGCCCGTGGTGGGAAGCAACCCTAAGACCGGCGAGGCCCTGGAACGTCGGGCCGATGACGGGGCGCCCTTTGCCTCGCTGGCCTTCAAGATCGTCGCTGACCCCTACGTGGGGCGCCTGGCCTACTTTCGCGTCTACTCCGGCAAAGCTGCCACGGGGTCCACGGCGTTCAACAGCACTCGCGGCGAGCGAGAGCGGTTCGGGCGGCTCCTGCGCATGCACGCCAACCGCCGCGAGGAGATAGAGGAGGTCTACGCCGGCGATATCGCGGCCGCCGTAGGCCTCAAGAACACGTTCACCGGCGACACCCTCTCCGACCTCAGCCACCAGATACTTCTCGAATCCATCCGCTTTCCCGAGCCCGTCATCGCCGTTGCCATCGAGCCCAAAACCAAGGAAGACCAGGACCGCATGGGCGAGACCCTGGGCCGCCTGGCGGAGGAAGACCCCACCTTCCGCACCCACTACGACGCGGAGACAGGCCAGACCATCATCTCGGGCATGGGCGAGCTGCACCTGGAGGTCATCGTGGACCGCATGCTGCGCGAGTTCCGGGTGGGTGCCAATGTGGGACGGCCCCAGGTGGCCTACAAGGAGACCATCACGCGCTCCGTCCGGGTCGAGGGGCGCTTCATCCGCCAGACCGGGGGCCGCGGCCAGTACGGCCACGTCTGGCTGGAGTTGGAGCCTCGGGAGCGGGGCGCCGGCTTCGAGTTCGTCAAAAAGATCGCGGGGGGCGTCATCCCCCGCGAATTCATCCCTGACGTGGAGGCAGGTGTCAAGGAGGCGCTGGACAGCGGCGCCCTGGCCGGCTACCCGGTCATCGACGTGCGGGCCACCCTGGTGGACGGCAGCTACCACCCGGTGGACTCCTCGGAGATCGCTTTCCGCACGGCGGGCTCCCTGGCCACACGCCAGGCGCTGGAGCAGGGCGATCCCATCCTGCTGGAGCCCATCATGAAGATAGAGGCGGCCACCCCGGAGCAGTTCTTCGGCGACGTGGTGGGCGACATCACCTCGCGGCGGGGACACGTTATGGGCGTGGATGCCAGGGGCAGCACCCAGATAGTGCGGGCCCTGGTCCCCCTGGCGGAGACCTTCGGCTACGCCACTGACCTGCGCTCTCTGACCCAGGGGCGGGCCACCCATAGCATGGAGTTCGACCACTACGAGGAGGTACCGCCGCCACTGGTGGAGAAGATCGGCGGCGCCAGGGTGCGTCGTCCGGCGCCCGCCTGAGTTCGAGGCGATGCCTTGCGAGCAGAGCGATGCCTAAACAGAAGATCCGGATAAGGCTCAAGGCCTACGACCACCGCATACTGGACCAATCGGCGGAGCAGATCGTGGAGGCAGCCGAGCGGACAGGCGCCGCCGTCGCCGGCCCCGTGCCCCTGCCTACCGAGATCAAGAAGTTCTGCGTAATCCGCTCGCCGCACGTGGACAAGGACTCGCGGGAGCAGTTCGAGATCCGCACCCACAAGCGGCTCATCGACATCCTGGAGCCTACCTCCAAGACGGTGGACACGCTGATGCGCCTGCAACTCCCGGCGGGCGTCGATATCGAGATCAAGCTCTAGGGGAGACCGATGCCGGAAGGTATCCTGGGGCGCAAGGTGGGCATGACACAGTACTTCGACCGTCAGGGCGAGGTTCGGCCAGTCACTGTCATCGAGGCAGGCCCCTGCCTGGTGATCCAGGTGAAGACCCTGGAGAGCGACGGCTACCAGGCGGTGCAACTGGGCTTCGGCCATGCCAAGAGGCTCAACTCGCCCCAGAAAGGGCACCTGAAGAAGCTGGGCCAGTTCCGCTACCTACGCGAGTTCCGCGTCGGCGATGTCTCCCCGTACAAGGTAGGCCAGCGCCTGGGCGCGGAGCTCTTCCAGGAGGGGGACCTGGTGGACATCACCGGAATATCCAAGGGTCGGGGCTTCGCTGGCGCCATGCGCCGCCATGGCTTCCGGAGCGGCCCCCGCACCCACGGACAGTCGGACCGGCACCGGGCGCCGGGCTCTATCGGCTCCGGCACCACGCCGGGGCGGGTGCTGAAGGGGCTGCGGATGGCCGGCCATATGGGCAACGCCCGGGTGACGGTGCGCAACCTGCGTGTGCTGGAGAGCAACCCCGCCACCGGCATCCTGATGGTGGAGGGAGCGGTCCCTGGGGCCCGGAGTGGCCTCTTGGCCATCAAGCGGGTCAGCGTCGCCGACAAGAAGAAGGATTGAGGTCGCTGCTGTGCGTCTGACAGTTAAGAACACCCAGGGCGAGGAAGTCGACACCATTGAGGTGGACGACCGGGTGTTTGGCATCAAGCCTAACCGGGCGGTGGTGCACCAGGCGCTCCTGGCCCACCTGGCGAACCGCCGGGCCGGGACGGCCAGCACCAAGACCCGGGGCGAAGTGCGAGGGAGCACAGCGAAGATCCGGCGCCAGAAGGGCTCGGGGAGGGCCCGCATGGGCAGCATCCGGGCGCCCAACCTTGAAGGCGGCGGCGTCGCCTTCGGCCCCAGGCCCCGCAGCTTCGTCCAGCGGCTGCCCAAGCGCATGCGACGGCTGGCTGTCCGCTCCGTCCTCTCCGACAAGGCCGCGGAGGGACGCCTGCAAGTGCTGGACCGCCTGGCCCTGGATAAGCCCAGGACCAAGGACGTGGCGGAGGTGCTGGTAAACCTGGCAGTCTCCGGCTCAGCGCTCATCGTCATCGCGGAGCCGGAGCGCAACGTTTCTCTGGGGGCGCGCAACCTGCCGGAGACGAAGGTGATGCCGGCCGCCTACCTGAACGTGGTGGACATGCTCTCGTACCGGGCGCTGATTATGACGGTGGACGCGGTCCGCAAGGCCGAGGCCCTCTGGGGCGGCGAGCGGGCGTTGCGACGCCGGGTCCCGCCCGCAGGCGAGCAGGTGTCGGTGGGGGAGGGGAGCCGCGATGCCTAAGCAGCTCCACCCCTATGCCGTCATCGTAAGGCCGCTGGTGACCGAGAAGAGCACCCTCCTCGCTGGCTTGAACAAGTACGCCTTTGAGGTGATGCCCCACGCCAACAAGGTTCAGATCAAAGAGGCAGTGGAGCTGACCTTCAGCGTGCGCGTGCGCGACGTGAACACCTGCAACGTCCACGGCAAGGTCCGGCGCTTCGGGCGCGCGCGCAGTGTGGGCCGCTCCTGGAAGAAGGCCATCGTTACCCTGGAGGAGGGCCACAAGATCGAGCTCTTCGAGGGCATTTAGGGCCCGGACAGGCAAAGACTATGGCACTGAAGCAGTACAAGCCCACCTCGCCCGGCCGTCGCGGGATGTCCGGCTTCACCTTCGAAGAGGTGACGCGCCGGAAGCCGGAGAAGTCCCTGCTGGCACCCCTGGGGCGTCGAGGGGGCCGCAACAACCAGGGCCGGATAACCGTCCGGCACCACGGAGGCGGCGCCAAGCGCCAGCTACGGCTAATTGACTTCAAGCGCGACAAGTGGGGCGTGCCGGGCAAGGTGGTCAGCATCGAGTACGACCCCAACCGCTCGGCCCGCATCGCCCTCATCCACTACCGGGACGGAGACAAGCGCTACATCCTGGCTCCGCTGGGCATCCACGTCGGAGACACCGTGGAGTCGGGGCCAAATGCTGAGGTCAAGCTGGGCAACGCCCTGCCCCTGCGGAACATACCCACCGGCACCACCATCCACAACATCGAGCTCATGGTGGGCGGGGGCGGCCAGCTCGTGCGGGGGGCCGGCACCGCCGCCCAGCTCATGGCCAAGGAGGAGCGCTACAGCCTGGTGCGCCTTCCCTCAGGTGAGATGCGCCGCCTCCCCTCCGGCTGCATGGCCACCATAGGCCAGTTGGGCAACGTCGAGAACAACATCGTCAAGCTGGGCAAGGCGGGCCGCTCGCGGAACATGGGGCGCCGGCCTACGGTCCGTGGTGCCGCCATGAACCCGCGCGACCACCCTCACGGCGGCGGTGAGGGCAAGGCGCCCGTGGGGATGCCGGGACCCAAGACGCCCTGGGGGAAGCCGGCCATGGGATACCGCACCCGCGGCAAGAAGCCCAGCGATAAGCACATCGTGCGCCGTCGATACGGCTAGCAGGTAAGAGGACATGTCACGCTCGATCAAGAAGGGGCCCTTCGTGGAGCCCAAGCTGATGAAGAAGGTGGAGACGGTGCAGCGCTCCGGCCAGCGGACCGTCATCCGCACCTGGTCGCGGGCCTCCACCATCATGCCTCAGATGGTAGGGCTCACCATCGGCGTCCACGATGGCCGGCGTCACGTGCCCATCTTCATCACTGAGAACATGGTCGGCCACAAGCTAGGGGAGTTCGCCGCCACGCGCCACTTCCGGGGGCACTCCGGCCGCTCGGAGAAGACCACCCAGGTGAGGCGGCGGTAGCGGTCATGGAGATTAAGGCCACGGCCAAGCATACCGGCGTATCGGCCCGAAAGGTGCGGCTGGTACTGGAGCACCTGCCCGGCAAGCGGGTCGAGGAGGCTCTTACCCTGCTCCAGTTCATGCCGACGCCCAACGCCCGCCTGGTGGCCAAGGTGGTGAAATCGGCGGCGGCCAACGCCGAGAACAACTTCCAGATGTCGGCGGCGGACCTGCGCATCAAGGCCGCTTACGCCGGCGAGGCCCGCCGCCTTAAGAGGTTTCGCCCCCGGCCGCGGGGCCGCGTGGCGTTCGTGCGGCGCCCTTCGAGCCATATCACCATCGTCGTGGAAGAGGAGGAGGCTTAGCGTGGGTCACAAGGTCCACCCGACGGGGTTCCGCCTCGGCATCATCTATGGCTGGCAGAGCAAATGGTACGCCGATCGCCACTACACGAACCTCCTGCACGAGGACCTCACGATTCGACGCACCATCATGAAAGGCCTGGCGGACGCCAGCATCTCGAGGGTGGAGATCGACCGCGATGCTAACCACGTGGTGGTGACAGTGCACACGGCGAAGCCCGGCATCGTCATCGGCCGGGGCGGACAGAAGGTGGATGAGTTAAGGCTGACACTGGAGCGCCTGACGGGCCGTCGGGTGCGGGTCAACATCATCGAGATCCGCCAGCCAGAGCTAGACGCTCAACTGGTGGCCCGCAGCGTCGCCGAGCAGTTGCAGCGGCGGGTCTCCTTCCGCCGCGTCCTCAAGCAGAGCGTGGCCCGAACCATGCAGCGGGGCGCCAAAGGAGTCAAGATCACGGTGGGCGGGCGCCTGGGCGGGTCCGAGATGTCGCGCCGGGAGACGGACATGGAGGGCCGCGTGCCCCTGCATACTCTCCGCGCCGACATCGACTACGGGATGGCGGAAGCCCACACCACCTTCGGCCGCATCGGCGTCAAGGCCTGGATCTACAAGGGTGACATCCTGCCGGAGCCCAAGGCGCCGCCGGAGCCAGCGGAGGCCGAAATCGAGAAGCCAGTGCCCGTGGGTGCGGCGTCGTCGGCCCCGCACGAGGGCCCGGGAGCCGAAGCTGAAGGCGCTGCTCCGGCGGAGCAAGCGGCTCCCGCCAATAGTCAATCGGCGGAGCAATAGCGGTGCTTCAACCAAAACGGGTCAAGTGGCGCAAGGTCCACCGCGGACACCGCCGCGGGCAGGCCAACGCCGGCAACCAGGTGTCCTTCGGGGAGTTTGGCCTCCAGGCCGTGGGGCGAGCCTGGATCGCCAGCCGCCAGATCGAGGCAGCGCGGCGCGCCATCACCCACCACGTGCGACGTGGCGGCAAGGTCTGGATCCGCATCTTCCCGGACAAGCCGGTGAGCAGCAAGCCGGCGGAAACGCGCATGGGCAGCGGCAAAGGCAACCTGGACCACTGGGTGGCCGTGGTCAAGCCCGGTCGCATGCTCTTCGAGATCGCCGGCGTGCGGGAGGACATAGCCCGCGAGGCGATGCGCCTGGCCTCCCACAAGCTGCCCCTGGACACCCGCTTCGTCGCCAGGGAACATGAGGGGCTCTAGGAGATGACGCCTAAGACCAAGCGGCCGAGCAAGCCAGTGCAAGACCTCCGGGCCAAGTCCGACGAAGACCTGGCCAAGGAGCTCGGCGAGGCCTATCGTCAGTTCTTCACGGTGCGCCTCCAGCTATCAACGCGCCAGCTCACCAACGTCGGCGAGGCGCGCAAGGTGCGACGGCGCATCGCCCGCATCAAGACCATACAGCGCGAAAGAGAACTGGAGGCCGCCATGGCGGCCGCCGAGGAGCAAGGGGCGTGACGGGAGAGACTCGTCGCAAAGAACGCATCGGCGTCGTTGTCTCCAAAAAGATGCAGAAGACGGTGGTGGTGGCCGTGGAGACCTTCAAGCGTCACCGCATCTACAAGAAGATCCTGCGGCACACACGACGCTTCAAGGTCCACGACGAAAAGAATGCCTGCGGCCTCGGTGACCTGGTGCGCATCGTCGAGACGCGGCCCCTCTCGCGGGAAAAGCGCTGGCGCGTCGCCGAGGTGCTGGTTCGCGGAGAGGTCGCCGAGGTGGCACCCAAGGAGATCGGCGCCGAGCTGATCGAGGAGCTTAGCGTCAAGACGCCGCCTCCGCCGCCTGTTGCTGAGGCGGTCGTCGAGGAGGCAGAGGCCGTCGTGGAGCCCGAAGCCCCCGCTGAGGAGGCAGAGGCTATCGTGGAGCCCGAGGCCCCCGTCGAGGAGGCAGAGGCCGTCGTGGAGCCCGAAGCCCCCGCTGAGGAGGCAGAGGCCGTCGTGGAGCCCGAAGCCCCCGCTGAGGAGGCAGAGGCTATCGTGGAGCCCGAGGCCCCCGTCGAGGAGGCAGAGGCCGTCGTGGAGCCCGAAGCCCCCGTCGAGGAGGCAGAGGCCGTCGTGGAGCCCGAAGCCCCCGCTGAGGAGGCAGAGGGCGAGGAGGAGAAGCCCCAGGGCGTCGCCGAGGCCAAAGAACCGTCTGAGGCGACGCAGGAAGCGCCGGAGGCCGAGGAAGAGCGGTGATCCAGCGATACTCTCGTCTGAAGGTGGCCGACAACTCAGGGGCGCGCGAGGTCATGTGCATCCAGGTTCTGGGGGGCACGCGGCGCCGGTACGCGCGCGTGGGCGACGTCATCGTCGCCAGCGTCAAGCAAGCGCAGCCGGGGGCCGCCGTCAAGAAGGGCGACGTGGTGCGGGCGGTGGTCGTGCGGACCGCCAAGACCTACGGGCGTCGGGACGGCTCCTACATCCGCTTCGACGAGAATGCGGCCGTGCTCCTCTCCGACAAGCAGAACCCCCGCGGCAGCCGCATCTTCGGGCCTGTCGCCCGTGAGCTGCGAGAGCGCCAGTTCATGAAGATCGTCTCCCTGGCGCCGGAGGTTGTCTGAGGTGGGCAGGATCAAGCGGGACGACCTGGTGCTCGTCCTCGCTGGCAAGGACCGAGGGAAGCAGGGGCAGGTGAGGCAGGTGTTCCCCCGCGAGAACCGGCTTGTGGTGCAGGGCGTGAACATGATCAAGCGGCACATGCGCCCCCGGGCCATGGGCACCCAGGCCGGCATCATCGAGAAGGAGGGCCCCATCCACATCTCTAACGTCATGCTCATCTGCAAGAGCTGTGGGAAGCCGGCAAAGGTGACCGTTCGTGTGCGTCCGGACGGCGTCAAGAGCCGCGTCTGTCGCCTCTGCGGCGAGGACATCGATTAGGAGGGCCAGGTGACACCCAGGCTGAAGGAGACGTACCGACAGGAGGTGGTGCCAGCCCTGATGAAGGAGTTCGGCTACCGAAACGTCATGGAGGTGCCCCGCCTGCAGAAGGTCGTGGTCAACATCGGCATGGGCGAGGCCCTCCAGAACCCCAAGGCCCTGGACTCGGCGGCCAGCGACATCGCCGCTATCACCGGCCAGAAGCCTGTCATCACCCGGGCCAAGCGCTCTATCGCCAACTTCAAGGTGCGGCAGGGCAACCCCATCGGGCTGTCGGTCACAGTGCGCGGCGACCGCATGTGGGAGCTTGTGGACCGGATGGTGAACGCCGCCCTGCCGCGAATCCGCGACTTCCACGGCGTCTCCAACAAGGGCTTCGACGGCCGCGGCAACTACAGCCTGGGTATCCGGGAACAACTCATCTTCCCGGAGATCGAGTACGACAAGATAGACCGCATCCGTGGGCTGCAACTAACGCTGGTCACCACCGCCCGCAACGACGAGGAGGGCAAGCGACTGCTGCAGCTCCTGGGGATGCCATTCAGTCGCAACTAGGGGGCGCGAGGAACGTGGCAAAGGTATCGAAGATAGTCAGGGCCCGGCGGCCGGCTAAGTACCAGTCCCGCCAGAGGAACCGTTGTCGCCTCTGTGGCCGCCCCCGCGCCTACATCCGTATGTTCGGCATGTGCCGTATATGCTTCCGCCGGCTGGCCCTGGAAGGCCAGCTACCGGGAGTGAAGAAGTCTAGCTGGTAGGCAGGAGTTGGCTGCTCTACAGGCCACGGGTGGCCCCCATGCCGCCCCCGCCACAGGAGGGAGCCAGCGATGAATATGACAGACCCTATCGCCGACATGCTGACCCGCATCCGTAACGCGGTGGCGGCCAAGCATGACTACGTTAACGTGCCGGCCTCCAAGCTTAAGGTGGCCATCGCCCGCGTGCTCAAAGAGCAGGGGTTCATCCGCGACATTGAGATTCTGGAGGAGGGACCGCGCAAGACCCTGCGCATTCACCTCATTTACGTGGGAAAGAAGGAGCCCCTTCTCACCGGAATCCGACGAGTGAGCAAGCCCGGCCTGCGGGTCTACGTGCAGAACGGAGAGATTCCGCGGGTATACGGCGGCCTGGGCGTCGCTATCCTCTCCACCCCTCAGGGGGTGATGACGGGGCAGCAGGCCTGGCGCCAGCGGGTGGGCGGCGAACTGCTCTGCTATGTGTGGTAAGTAGGGTAAGGGAGATGTCTCGCGTAGGTCGACTGCCGATAGCCATCTCACCTGATGTGAAGGTAGAGATCGAGGGGAACCACGTCACGGTAAGAGGACCCCGCGGTGAGCTGTCGCGCGAGCTTCACCCAGACATGCGCCTTGATCTGGGAGACGGCGAGCTGCGGGTGGCGCGGCCCAGCGACACTCCTCGCCACCGCTCCCTGCACGGGCTCACGCGCACGCTGCTGGCCAACATGGTGGTTGGCGTCCAGAAGGGGTTCACCAAGTCGCTGGAGATGCAGGGCGTGGGCTACCGGGCGCAGCAGCAGGGCGACCGGCTGGTCCTCGCTGTCGGCCTGTCCCACACCGTTGAGGTCTCGCCCCCGGAAGGCATCACCCTCGAGGTGGAAGGGACGAACCGCATTCACGTGCGCGGCATCGACAAAGAGAAGGTGGGGCAAGTGGCGGCGGAGATCCGCCGCGTGCGCCCGCCCGAACCATACAAGGGCAAGGGTATCCGCTACGCCGGCGAGCGGGTGCGCCGCAAGGCCGGCAAGGCCGGCAAGGCCGTCAGATGACATGAGCACCATGAGAAACGAGAAGACTGCCTGGGCGGCACGCCGCCGGCGCCACACCCGGGTCAGGAAACGAGTGCAGGGCACGGCGGCCCGTCCGCGGCTCTGTGTCTTCCGGAGCCTGTCCCACATCTACGCTCAAGTCATCGACGACGAGAGCGGCCGGACCCTGGTCGCCGCCTCGGACCTGGAGCAGGAGGCGAAGGCCAGCGTCGACGGCTCCACCAAGACGGGCCGGGCTACACTGGTGGGCCGCCTGGTGGGGCAGCGGGCCCTCAAGAACGGCGTCAAAGAGATCGTCTTCGACCGGGGTGGGTACAAGTACCACGGTCGAGTGAAGGCCCTGGCCGAGGCTGCCCGTGAGGCCGGCCTGAAGTTTTGAGGACGCAAGGCATGGTAACAACACCATCGGACGACGTCGACGCTCGCAAGTTGGAGCTGACGGAGAAGGTTGTGTACATCAACCGCGTCTCCAAGGTGGTCAAGGGTGGCCGCCGCTTCAGCTTCAGCGCCGTGGTGGTGGTAGGAGACGGTCAGGGACACGTAGGGGCTGGCCTGGGCAAGGCCAATGAGGTGCCGGAGGCCATCCGCAAGGGAGCAGCCATCGCCCGCAAGAACCTGGTCCGGGTGCCCATGGTGGCGACCACCATCCCTCACCCGGCGCTGGCCCGCTACGGAGCGGCCAAGGTCTTGATGAAGCCGGCCTCGGCGGGGACGGGCGTCATCGCCGGGGGCGGCGTACGGGCCGTCATGGAGGCTGCCGGCATCAAGGACATCCTCACCAAGTCCCTGGGCAGCGCCAACCCCATCAACGTGGTCAAGGCAACCATGGAAGGCCTGCAACGGATGCGCGACCCACAGGCGCAGTTGGCTCGCCGCCGGGCGGCGGCCAAGGCTGCGGAGACATCCCGTGGTTCGGCTTAGGATCACCTGGAAGAAGAGCGCCATTGGCCAGCAGGGGGGCCAGAAGCGGACCATCCGTGCCCTGGGGCTGCGGCGCCTGGGCCAAACTGTCGAGCATGGCGATTCCCGCTCGGTGCGTGGTATGATCACCAAAGTAAAGCACCTGGTGGCCATCGAAGAGGTCAAGGAGTAGCCGATGCTACAGAATGACCTGCGGCCGCCGGGGGGCGCCAAGCACAAGCGCAAGCGCGTGGGCCGTGGCAACGCCAGCGGTCACGGCACTTATTCCGGCCGGGGCCTCAAGGGCCAGAAGGCTCGTAGTGGCGCCAGGCTGCGCATCGGCTTCGAGGGAGGGCAACTGCCCCTTATCCAGCGCCTGTCGCGCAAGCGCGGGTTCACCAACATCTTTCGCGTCGAATACGCCCAGGTGAACCTGAGCAGCCTGGCTAGTCGCTTCCCAGCCGGCAGTGAGGTTACGCCGGAAACGCTCGTGCGGGCGGGCGTCATCAAGAACCTGAAGAAGCCGGTCAAGGTCCTGGGCCAGGGAGACCTGGAGGGGGCCTTGACCGTGCATGCGCACAAGTTCTCGTCGGCGGCACGCGAGAAGATCGAGGCGGCCGGGGGCAAGGCAGAGGTGATAGAGGCATGATCGCGTCCCGGGCCCAGCAGACGCAGCGGCCTCGGCTGCTACAGGCGTTAGTAGACGCCTTCCAGCAGCCGGACCTGAGGCGGAAGCTCCTCTTCACTTTCGCCATGCTCGTCGTCTTCCGCTTCGTGGCCCACGTGCCCATCCCGGGCATCAACCCGGACCTCTTGAAGAAGGCTTTCGAGAACAATGCCATCCTTGGCTTTATGAACCTGTTCAGCGGCGGCGCCCTGCGCAACCTCAGCGTGGCTGCCATGGGCGTCTACCCGTACATCACGGCCTCGATCATCCTACAGGTCATGATCCCCATCGTGCCCTCGCTCCAGGCGCTGTCCAAGGAAGGGGAGCAGGGGCGAAACAAGATCCAGATGTACACCCACTGGCTGACCGTGCCCCTGGCCGTCGTCCAGGGCTACAGCCAGCTCATCGTCCTGCAGCGGTCGGGGGCTATTACCGGCGTGGGCTTCACCGGCGAGGAGGCCCTGCCTACCCTGGCCGGCATCATCTCCATGGCCGCCGGCACCATGTTCCTGGTCTGGCTGGGCGAGCTCATCACTGAGAACGGCATTGGCAACGGCGTGTCCATCATTATCTTCAGCGGCATCGTGGCCTCGCTACCCAGCATGCTGCCCAGCATCGCCAACTCCTCGGCTGGCCTGGCAGGCATCGGCCTCATGGTGCTGCTGGTCATCGGCCTGCTAGCTTTCATCGTTTTCGTGCAGGAGGCGCAGCGGCGGGTGCCTGTGCAATACGCGCGTAGCCTGTTCCGGGGCGGGCGCATGTACCGGCAGTCGGGGGCCACTCACATCCCGCTGCGGGTCAACTCAGCGGGGATGATCCCGCTCATCTTTGCCTACTCGCTGGTTATCTTCCCGTCTGCCGCCGCCCAGGCCTTCCAGGGTTCGAGTACGGCTTGGGTGGCGAATACGGCCGACTTCATCGTGAACGTCTTCACCCCCAAGGGAGGGCCCTATTACCTAATGGTCTTCCTGCTGGTGGTGATATTCACCTTCTTCTACACGCTGGTCATCTTCCAGCAGCAGAACCTGGCGGAGAACCTTCAGAAGCAGGGAGGCTTCATACCGGGGATCCGGCCTGGGCGGCCCACCCAGGAGTACATCATGCGGGTGCTGGTGCGGATCACCTGGGCCGGCGGTATCTCCCTGGGGTTGGTGGCTGTAGTGCCCTTCTTTGTCACCAGCTTCACGAATGTACAGTCGCTGACCATCAGCAGTGCGGGGCTCATCATCGTGGTGGGCGTCGTGCTGGATACCATGCGACAACTGGAGGCCCAGCTTCTCATGCGAGACTATGGAGGATTCATCCGCTGATGAGGGTAGCCAGATGTTTCTGATCCTGCTGGGCCCTCCGGGGGCGGGAAAAGGCACGCAGGCAGCGTTCCTGGCCGAGGCGCGGGGCCTTGCCCACATCGCCACGGGTGACATGTTCCGCGAGGCGATGCGCTCCGACAGCGAGGTGGGGCAGCAGGCCAAGGCCTACTACGACCGGGGGGAGCTGGTGCCCGACGAGCTCACCATCCGGATGCTCCTCGAGCGGCTGGCGCAGCCCGATTGCGCGGGCGGCTGCATGCTGGACGGCTTTCCCCGCAACCTGGAGCAGGCCAAGGCCCTGGACAGTGCCCTGGCCGAGCGGGGCCAAGCGGTGGACCAGGTGGCCTACATCCGCGTCGGCGAGGAGGATCTGATCGAGCGCCTGGGCGGCCGCTGGACCTGCCGCGGCTGTGGCGCCGTCTATCACCAGCAAAACAGCCCACCCGCTACCGCCGGTCGCTGCGACCAGTGCGGCGGCGAGCTGTATCAGCGCAGTGACGACCAGCCGGAGACGGTGCGCCGGCGCCTGACCGTCTACTTCCGGGACACTGCGCCTCTGGTGGAGTACTACCGCCAGCGTGGCAAGCTGGCAGAGGTAGATGGCGGGCAGGACATCGAGGCTGTGGGCCGGGCCCTGATGGATGCGCTGGAGCCGTCGACGTCGGCCCGCTGACGAGGGTGTGAGCTAGAAAGGCGGCTCATGCCCATCATTATCAAGTCAGACGACGAGATCGCCATCATCCGCGAGGCAGGGCGCATCGTCGCGCAGGTCTTGGAGATACTGAAGGAGGAGATCCGTCCCGGTCTTGCCACCAAGGCGCTGGACGACATCGTCCGGCGGGAGTTCGCGGCGCGGGGGGTAACGCCCACCTTCCTGGGCTACCGCGGCTACCCGGCCACCGTCTGCGTGTCGGTGAACGACCAGATAGTGCACGGCATACCCGGGGAGAGGATCCTCGAGGAGGGAGACATAGTAAGCATGGACCTGGGGGCCACTCACCGGGGCTTCGTGGGTGACGCCGCCATCACCGTCGGCGTGGGCCGTATCAGCCCCAAGGCGGAGCGTCTTATCCGAGTGACGGAGGAGGCCCTCTGGAAGGGGATCGCGGCGGCCGGAGCTGGCGCCCCCCTGGGTGCCATCTCCTTCGCCATCCAGCGCCACGCCGAGAGCGCAGACTTCTCGGTAGTCCGTGAGTACGTAGGCCACGGCGTTGGACGGGAGATGCACGAGGAGCCCCAGGTGCCCAACTACGGCCCCCCGGACCGGGGTCCCATCCTCAGCCGCGGGATGGTGTTGGCCCTGGAGCCCATGGTGAATGTCGGCGACTGGCACACCAGGCGCGACAGCGACAACTGGACCGTCCGCACCCTGGACGGGAGCCTGTCGGCCCATTTCGAGCACACCATCGCCATCACCGATGGCGAGGCGCAGGTTCTGACCCTGCCCTAAGGCGAGGAACGGACGGAGAGAATGGCGAAGAAGGAGGCCATAGAGGTCGAGGGGCTGGTGAAGGAACCCTTGCCCAACGCCATGTTTCGGGTTGAGCTGCCCAACGGCCACCAGGTGCTGGCACACATCTCGGGCAAGATAAGGCTCCACTTCATCAAGATCCTGCCCGGAGACCGGGTGCTGGTGGAGCTTTCGCCCTACGACCTGAGCCGGGGCCGCATCACCTACCGGTTCAAGTAGGCAGAGCAGGGACAGAGAGTTCGATGAAGGTACAGGCATCGATAAAGCCGCGCTGCGAGAAATGCAAGCTCGTCCGACGCCGGGGCGTGCTTCGGATTATCTGTGAGAACCCCAAGCACAAGCAGCGCCAGGGTTAGGTCTGGGCACCCCGCGCCGCGCGCAGGGTAGGAGGCGACATGGCACGCATTGCCGGTGTAGACATCCCCAGGGACAAACGGGTGGACATCGCCCTTCGCTACATCTACGGCATAGGGCCCACCCTGGCCAGGCGGATCGCGGCCGCCGCCAACGTCTCTCCGGAGACCCGCGTGCGGGACCTGACGGACGATGAGGTGACCAGCATCCGAGAGACCATCGACCGCGGGTACACGGTGGAAGGTGACCTGCGTCGCGACGTGAGGCAGAACATCCAGCGCCTCATCGAGATCAACTGCTACCGCGGCATGCGTCACCGTCGCGGCCTGCCTGTACACGGCCAGCGCACCCGCACCAATGCCCGCACCAAGCGCGGCGCCCGCCGCACGGTAGCCGGCAAGCGCCGCTCGGTGTCCAAGAAGTAACCTGGCTACAGAGACCTGAGGAACGCTATGGCAGAGAAAGAGAAGAAGAAGAGTCGATCGCGACGGCGAGAACGGAAGTCCGTGCCCCGCGGTCGGGCCTACATACAGTCCACCTTCAACAACACCCTTATCACCATGACGGATCCTAACGGGAACGTGGTGGCCTGGAGTAGCGCGGGCTCTGCTGGCTTCAAGGGCTCGCGCAAGAGCACCCCCTACGCCGCCCAGATGGCGGCCGAGGCGGCGGCTCGCCGGGCCACGGAGCACGGCATGCGGCAGGTGGACGTCTTCGTGCGAGGGCCGGGCAGCGGCCGAGAGGCCGCCATCCGCTCGCTACAGGCAGCGGGGATCTCCATCCTTAGCATTCGCGACGTAACGCCTATACCGCACAACGGTTGCCGACCGCCCAAGCGGCGCCGCGTGTAGAGAGGGCCTTTATCGGGGGTTTTTGAATGGCTCGATATACCGGACCGGTCTGTAGGCTTTGCCGCCGCTACGGCGATAAGCTCATGCTGAAGGGAGAGCGATGCTTCAGCCCAAAGTGCGCCTTCGAGAAGCGACCCACTCCTCCAGGCGACCGCACGCCGCGGCGGCGCCGCGTCTCAGATCGCGCCCTTCAGCTTCGCGAGAAGCAGAAGGCGCGCTACAGCTACGGCATCATGGAGCGCCAGTTCGGTCGCTACTATCGGGAGGCCGTGCGGCGGCCGGGCGTCACCGGAGAAAACCTCCTGCGCCTACTGGAGATGCGCCTGGATAACGTGATCTACCGTCTGGGCTTCGCCGATTCCCGGTTCCAGGCGCGGCAGGTGGTACGCCACGGCCACATCCTTCTCAACGGCCGCAAGACCAACATACCTTCCTGCCAGGTCAAGGCCGGCGACGTTATCGGCTGGGGAGCATCCAGCAAGAACAAGGAGCCCTTCAAGGTAGCCCAGGAGATGGTCAAGAGCGCGCGCGTCCCTGGATGGCTGAATCTAGACACGGAAGCCATGGTGGGGCGCGTGCTTAGTCCGCCCGGTCCGGGCGATACTGAAGCGAAGTTCGATGCCAGCATCATTGTCGAATTCTACTCACGATAGGCAACCACTTTGGGGCGGCGCCGGGTTGTCGGCCGCCGGCCGAGAGGGCCTCGAGGCCGGATGGTCGACCGTTGAGGTGGGCGCCGGGCCCGGGGAGGCGTTTCCCTTGACGGAACTGGTGACACCCCACATCGAGGTCGAAGAGGAAGGCGAACGCTATGCGCGCCTGGTGGCAGAGCCCCTGGAAGCCGGCTTTGGCATCACGCTTGGCAACGCCCTCCGCCGGGTGCTGCTTAGCTCCTTGCCGGGTGCGGCCGTAACCTCCGTCCGCATCGAGGAGGTGGAGCACGAGTTCTCCACCATCCCCCACATGAAGGAGGACACCACCGAGTTCCTCCTCAACGTAAAGGAGATCCGGCTCCGTGCCCTCTCTGACCGGCCGGCCAAGCTCTACTTGGAGGCCCGCGGCGAGGGCAAGGTCCTCGCCAGCGATATCCAGGAGACGGCCGACTACGAGATCATCAACAAGGACCTGCACCTGGCCACCCTGGACTCGCCCGATGCTCACCTGACCGTCGAGTTCAACGTGGAGAGGGGGCGCGGCTGGGTGCCCGCCGGCAAAACGGACGGCATGCCCATTGGCGTCATGCCGGTGGACGCCATCTTCACCCCCGTCCGCAAAGTGAACTTCGCCGTCGAACGCACCCGCGTGGGCCAGGTCACCAACTATGACCGCCTGGTGCTGGAGGTCTGGACCGACGGCACAATCACGGGCGTCGAGGCGGTGAGCCAGGCGGCCGATATCCTCCTGGGCCAGTTCGCTCTCTTCAGCCAGCTTGGCAAGCCTCAGGCCGCCCTCGTGGGGCGAGGCCTGGGTACCGGCGCTGCCCTGGAGCCCGACCGCTACAACACGCCCATCGAGGAACTTAGCCTTTCAGTACGCGCCTACAACTGCCTCAAGCGCAGCGGACTCATGACCGTGGGGCAGGTGCTGGAGAAGAACGAGGACGAGCTCCTGGCTTTGCGCAACTTCGGCCGCAAGTCCTACGAAGAACTGAAGGCACGCCTCATCGAGATGGGCTTCCTCCAGGCCGAGCTTCCCATCGAAGAGCTGGAGGAGGAGTTCGAGGTGCCGGAGGAGGCGCTCGAGGAGGTCCCGGAGCCGCCGGTCCCGGCGCCGGCCAAGCGGGAGGCGAAGGCCAAAGCCAAAGCCGAGGCGGAAGTGGCGACCGAGGAAGCAGAGGAACTGGGCGCCCTGGGCGCCAAGCTTGTCCAGGCCCTGCGCCAGGCAGGCCAAAAAGCGCCTCCTCCCTCGGACGAAGTAGAGGAAGAGAAGGAAGCCTAGGCCCGGCGCGCCTAGTCAGAGATGAGACACCGAGTAGCCGGACGCAAGCTGAACAGGCCCACCGATCAGCGGCTGGCCTTGTTCCGCGGGCAGGTCACGGACCTGCTCCGCTACGAGAAGATCCGCACCACCGAGACCAAGGCCAAGGAGGTACGCGGACTGGCGGAGCGCATCATCACGCTTGGGAAAGAGGGCAGTCTGCACTCCCGCCGGCGCGCCCTCCGCTTCGTGACCGACCCTGACGTGGTGAAGAAGGTCTTCGAGGAGATCGGGCCGCGATACGCGGACCGCCACGGCGGCTACACCCGCATCATCAAGCTGGGCCCCCGCCAGGGCGACGGGGCATCCATGTCCCAGCTAGAGCTGGTGTAGCCGGTCAGAGCCGTGGTCTCGCAAGGGCCGGACCTGCCCGTCCGGCAGGCGGGGGTCCGTAGGCGGCGGCTGGCCGTGGTCCTGGAATACGACGGCCGTCGCTACGGCGGCTCCCAGTACCAGAAGAACGCCCCCAGCATCCAGGGCGAGCTGGAGGCAGCCCTTAACAAGCTAACAGGCGAGAACCTGCGGACGGCATTCGCCGGCCGCACCGACGCCGGGGTGCACGCCCGGGGACAAGTGGCCTCCTTCGTTACTGGCTCTCGCCACGAGCCGGAGACGTTTGTCCGCGGGCTGAACTACTGGCTGCCCGCCGACATCGCGGTCCAGCGGGCGCTGGAGGTGCCCCTGGCATTCGACGTGCGCCGGGGAGCGCGCAGCCGCGAGTACCGCTATCTGGTGCTCAACAGCCCGCTGCCCTCGCCTCTGCTCCAGGCCTTCACCTTGCAGGTGGCGGAGCAGTTGGATGTGGAGGCCATGCGAGAGGCGGCCTCGTTGCTGGTGGGCCGGCACGACTTCGCCGCCTTCGCGGGGCCTGTGGCCGGCGGCACGCTCCGCTCGCTGCACCGGTGCGAGCTGAAGGCCCGGGGGCGGCTGCTGGCCGTGTGCATGGAGGCCGATGCCTTCCTCCCCCACCAGGTGCGGCGGACGGTGGGGATGCTGGTCCAGGTGGGCCTGGGCCGGCAATCGGCGGCAGACCTTGCGGCCCTGCTGCGAGAGCCGCAGCCCGGGGTCGCCGGACCGGCGGCGCCGCCGCAGGGGCTCTGCCTGATGAAGGTGAACTATCCGGGGCTGGACCTGAGCCCACCGGACGGGTGGGAAGGCCCTCCCTGCGAGACAACGATATGAAGACCTATAGCCCGAAGGCGCGAGAGATCAGCCGCGACTGGCACGTCGTCGACGCGGCAGGGCAGACGCTGGGCCGCCTCGCCGCCGAGGTGGCCTGCCTGCTGCGGGGCAAGCACAAGCCCACCTACTCGCCCCACATGGACATGGGCGACTATGTGGTCGTGGTCAACTCGGAGAAGATACGGGTCACGGGTCGCAAGCGACAGCAGAAGATGTACTATCGCCACTCTACGTACCCGGGCGGACTGAAGGTGGAGAGCCTGGAGAAGCTGCTGGCCCGCCGTCCCAGTCGCGTCATCGAGCGGGCGGTGAAGGGCATGCTGCCCCATAACCGCCTGGGTCGGGCTCTATACCATCACCTGAAGGTGTATGCTGGTCCTGACCACCCTCACGAGTCTCAGGTGAGGGCCAGCGAGAAGGGCCGCCAGGCGGCGAAGCCGCCCGCGGAGCAGGCCCCGGAACAGGCCCCGGAGGCCTAGGAGAAGCGCCTTGGAGCAACACTACTACTACGGCACCGGCCGACGAAAGACCTCGGTGGCGCGGGTGCGCCTCTATCCGGGGACAGGCGCCGTCGTCATCAACGGCAAGCCCCTGGACGAGCTGTTCGTGCGCCCTGTGCATCGGGAGGCCATCCTGCGACCGCTGGAGGTGGCCGAGAGCCAGGACAAGTTCAATGCCCAGGTCAAAGTGGAGGGCGGCGGCATCAGCGGCTGGGCCGGGGCCATCGCCCACGGCATCGCCCGCGCCCTGGTAGCCGCCGACGAGAACCTGAAGCCGGCCCTCCGCCGCAACGGGCTCCTCACCCGCGACCCCCGCGAGAAGGAACGGAAGAAGTACGGGCTGAAGCGCGCCCGCAAAGCCCCCCAGTACACCAAGCGCTAGAGCCACTGGAACCTTGGAACCTTTGAACCACAGAACCGAAACAGAGGTTCTAAGGTTCCATGGTTCCAAGGTTTTACCGTTACTGGGGCCAGGGCGCCTCGGCCAGACGCCGCTTCAGTTCGCTGATGACGGCCACGGGCGAGGGGCTGACGGCGTTCAGTATGGCCAGGTAGTAGCTCACGAAGTCGCCGTAGAGGATGCCCGTCAGCATCTGGCTCAGCGGCCCGCTCCCCTTCGCCTCCACCACGTCGTACCCCACGCCGGCGTCGGCCAGCGCATCCTTAGTGGCGTCGTAGCGGAGGATGATGCGCGGGTGCAGCATGGGGTGATAGAGGAGCACCACGTGCAGGCGGTCGATAGCCTCCCGCGGCAGCGGGTAGCCGACGATGGCGTTGTGATTGGCCTCCGGTAGCTCCTCGTAGAAGGCCCAGACCTTGCTGTTCTCGTTGAACTGCGTCTTCCAGCGGTGGGCGACCTCGGCCAGGTTCTCGGCCCCGTAGACGATAGGCACCTTGGTCTGGAGCCGTTCCGCCAACTGCTTGGCCGGGTTCTGTTCGACCACCACCCTGGAGTCCAGTTGCTGGGCCAGCTCCCCCATGAGGGCCACCGCCTCCACCACCTCCGTCTCCATCTCCTGCAGCACGCCCACCTGCTCGGCGACGGACAGCAGCGGCATGAGACTGTAGCCCAGCGCCGCCCGCGGCTCGCCCTGATAGTCAAAGAAGAAAGCGGGAATCTCGTACTCGCGAGCCAGCCCGGCCAGGCGCCCTCCCGTGGTGATGACAAGCTTCTTGGCAGGCCCACGCAGCACCTGGCTGAAGGCAGCCAGCGTCTCCTCCGTCTCGCCGCTGTAGCTGGCGGCCACCACCAGGGTGTTCTCGTCCACCAGGCTGGGTATCTCGTAGCCACGACAGACGAACACGGCCTTCCGGCTGCGACGCGCCGCCAGGGACCGCAGCAGGTCGCCGGCGATGGCGGAGCCGCCCATACCCAGGAGCATCAGCCGCTCCACCTTCCAGTATGCTGAGGGCACCTTGAAGGCGCGGGACCGCTCCCAGGCCTCGCGACACTGATGGGGCAGTTCGCGAATGCGAGCGAGCAGACCTTCGGGGTCCAGGCTCTCGTAGACCCTGGGGTCGTCCAGGGGATCAGTCATCGGCTCACCCCTATCCGCCCTCGTGGGCGCTGGCGATGGGGACGCCGGCCAGCTCGCGGCCGGCCTCCAGGAGGCGGGGCACCCGGTCAGCCTTGGACACCTCCGTGTAGATGCGCATGAGGGGCTCAGTCCCCGAGAAGCGAATAAGCAGCCAGCCGCCGTCCTCTAGATGATAGCGGAAGCCGTCGGGCGTGTCGCGTCCGGTGACCCGGAGCCCGGCCAGGCGCTGCGGATGGCTCTCGCTGACCCGCCGCCAGATTTCATCGCGCTCCTCAGGTTGCAGGTGGATGTCCAGGCGATCGTAGTAGTGGGGGCCGACTTTGGCGTAGAGCTCCTCCAGCAGGGCCGAGGGCCGCTTCCCGCTCTGGACCATGAAGTCCAGGAAGAAGAGCCCGGAGACGACGCCGTCGCGCTCCGGCAGGTGGCCGCGCACGGCGTAGCCGCCGCTCTCCTCGCCGGCCACCAGAGCGTCCACCTCCATCATCTTGGGGCCCAGGAACTTGAAGCCCACCGGCGTCTCGTAGACGGGCACACCGTAGAGGTCGCCCAGGCGCTGCACCATGCGCGTGGTAGTCACTGACTTGACGATGGGCCCGCGCAGGCCCCTCACCTCCAGAAGGTAGTAAGTAAGGAGGGCGAAGACCTGAAGCTGGGTCAGGAAGCGCCCCTCTTCGTCGAGGACGCCCAGGCGGTCGGCGTCGCCATCGGTGGCCAGGCCCACGTGGGCCGCCTCGCCGCGCACCGCCTCCGACAGCCCCTCGAGGTTGCGGGCGATGGGCTCCGGCGAGGCAAGGCCAGGGAAGGCCGGGTTATGCTCGCCGCGCAGCTCACGCACCTCGATGCGTCCGCCGGAGAGCATGTCGGCCAGGTAGCCGGCGCCGGCGCCGTACATGGAGTCCACCCGCACCCGCAGCCCAGCGCCGCGCACCGGCCCCAGGTCCACCAGCTCAGTGACGTGGGCCAGGTAGGCCGGCCGCGGGTCGAAGACTTCCAGGAGGCCTCGGCGTTCCGCCTCCGCCAGGGGCAGGCGGTCGGGCTCGCCGGCGGCCAGGATCTGGGGCAGAGGCGCCTCCAGGGCGGCGGTAACCTCCGGCGGCGCGCTGCCGGCGTACTCCGGCCGGTACTTGAAGCCGTTCCAGCGGGCCGGGTTGTGGCTGGCGGTGATGATAACGGCGCCACCCGCGCCCTTCTCGAGGATGGCGTAGGTGACGACGGGGGTGGGAGCCGGCCGGTCGCAGAGGTAGACCTTGGTGCCGTCGGCGGCCACCACCTCGGCCACGGCGGCGGCGAACTCCTCAGAGGCGAAGCGGGTGTCGTAGCCGACGACCAGGCCCCGGTCCGCCAGCCCATGCGACCGCTGGTAGAGGGCAACGCTGCGGGCGCAGGCCCGGACGTTGGGGAAGGTGAAGTCCTCGGCGATGACGCCGCGCCAGCCGTCGGTGCCGAACTTGATCGATCCCCCCATCAAACCACTCTTGCGCGGCCCTGGCTCGGCGTCGCATAGAGTTCCTCTCCGGTGGAGACGATCTCTCGCAGGAAATCGTCTCCCCAGGCCAGACGGTCCTTGAGCTCTCTTGGCCTGTAGACCAGCACTTCTAGCGCGTAGGATCGATTCTCCTCGCGCAGCAGCCGTTTGACGGTGAGCCAGCGGTCAATGGGGGGACGAGCGTCATCCTTGATGACAAGCAGGTCTATGTCACTGTGCTCCGTCGGCTCGCCACAGGCATAGGACCCGAAGAGAATGATGCGCTCCGGGTCGTAGCCTACGCGGATTTTCTCGACCATGCGCAGGATAGCTTCTCGGACAGCACCCTTCGCCTTCACGGCATCCGGCTCCCTACGTACGCTGTCGCCTCCGACAGGTCCTTCAGGGTATCGATGCCCTTCCAGTAGGCATGGCTCTTGTAGCCATACAGTTTGCCGCATTCGGCCAGTCGGGGGAAGAGGGTCGTCTCGTGGTCGCCCCTATCGGGCAGCTCCTGGAAGAACTGGCGGCTGAGGACGTAGACGCCGGCGTTGAGCCAGTAGGGCAGGCGCGGCTTCTCGTCGAAGCCCTGGATGCGCGAGCCGCGGCCCACACGCGCTATGCCGAAGGGGCTGACCATGGGCGTGAGCATGATGGTGGCCACGGCCCCCGTGCGGCGATGGCTGCGGACCATGGGCGCCAGGGGCTGCTCGGTGACGTTGTCGCCGTTGGTGCCGATGACGAAGGGCATGTCGGGCGGCACCAGCTCGAAGCCCTTCTTGAAGGCGCCGCCCCGGCCCAGGGGCTCGCCCTCCACCGAGTAAGCGATGCGCAGCCCCCAGCGGGAGCCGTCGCCGAAGTGGGAGGAGATCACCTCATGAAGGTAGCCGCAGAGGAGGACGACATCGGTAACCCCTTCGCCGCGCAGCCACTCGAGCTGGTACTCCAGGATGGGCCGGCCGGCCAGGAGGATCATAGGCTTGGGCCGGTCGCTGGTCAGGGGCCGCAGCCGCTCCCCTCTACCGCCGGCAAGGATCAAGGCGTACATGCTCAAAGTGGCCTACCCGCCGCGTGCGGCCCGCTCTTCCCCAGCGACGGCTTCCTCGTGGGCGCCACCCTCCAGGCCCGCCTCCCGTCGCAGGACCTCCGCCTTGTCGGTGCGCTCCCAGGGGGCGTCGATGTCCTCGCGGCCGAAGTGGCCGTAGACCGCCGTCGCCCGGTAGATGGGGCGCTGCAGGTTCAGGTCGCGGATGATGGCGGCCGGGCGCAGGTCGAAATGCTTGTGCACCAGGGAGAGGATGACGTCCTCGTCCACCCGGCTGGTGCCGAAGGTCTCGATGGCTATGGACGTGGGCCGGGCCACGCCGATGGCATAGGAGACAATGAACTCCACGCGGTCGGCGAGACCGGCGGCGACGATGTTCTTGGCCACGTAGCGGGCGGCGTAGGAGGCGGAGCGGTCCACCTTGGAGGGGTCCTTGCCGGAGAAGGCGCCGCCCCCGTGGCGGGCGATGCCCCCGTAGCTGTCGACGATGATCTTGCGCCCGGTGAGGCCGGCATCGCCCATAGGCCCCCCCACGACGAAACGGCCCGTGGGATTGATGAGGTACTTGGTCCCCTCGTCGAGGAGATGAGCCGGTATCACGTGGCGTATCACCTGCGCCAGCAGGTCCTGCTCCAGGACGTCGTGGCTGACCACGGCGTCGTGCTGGGCGGAGACGATCACCGCCTCCACCCGGCGGGGCACGCCGTAGGCGTACTCGATGGTCACCTGGGACTTGCCGTCGGGACGCAGATAATCCAGGGTGCCGTCCTTGCGCACCTCGGCCAGGCGGCGGCAAAGCTTGTGGGCCAGGGAGATGGTGAGGGGCATGTACTCGGGCGTCTCCGTGCAGGCGAAGCCGATCATCATCCCCTGGTCACCAGCCCCCTTCTCCAGTTCGTCGTCTTCGCCCTTGCCCAGGCGGGCCTCCAGGGAGCGATCCACCCCCACGGCGATGTCCTTGGACTGCTCCTTGATGGAGACCATGACGCCGCAGGTCTCGTAGTCAAAGCCGTACTTAGCGCGTGTGTAGCCGACCTCGCGCACGGTGCTGCGCACGATCTCCGGTATCTCCACGTAGCAGCTCGTGGTGATCTCCCCCATGACCACGACCAGGCCGGTGGTCACGGCCGTCTCGCAGGCCACTCGGGCCAGCGGGTCCTGCACCAGGATGGCGTCCAGAACGGCGTCCGAGATCTGGTCGCAGAGCTTGTCGGGGTGCCCTTCCGTCACCGATTCCGAGGTGAGAAACAGGGATGGCGCGTGCATGAAAGTGCTGGTCATGAGGCTCTCCTTCTAGGTCCCTTCCTGCCAACTGGCGAGGTAGCGTTCCTGCTCCTCCGTCAGCGTGTCGATGGTGATGTTCATGGCCGCCAGCTTCAGACGCGCCACCTCCTGGTCGATCTCCCGGGGCACCGTGTGGACAGCAACAGGGAGGCGCTGTTCCTGGAGAACCAGGTACTCGGCGCTGAGGGCCTGGTTAGCGAAGCTCATGTCCATGACGCTGGCCGGGTGGCCCTCGGCGGCGGCCAGGTTGATGAGGCGGCCCTCGGCCAGCAGAAAGAGGCGGCGGCCGTCGCGGAGGAGGAACTCCTCCACGGACGGCCGTATCTGGCGACGGCCCTCGGCCATGGACTCCAGGGCCTCCAGGTTCAGCTCTACGTTGAAGTGGCCGGAGTTGGCCAGGATGGCGCCGTCCTTCATCACCTCCAAGTGCCGGCGGTCGACGACGTTCACGTCGCCGGTGATGGTAACGAAGATATCGCCCAGCGGGGCGGCCTGGGCCAGGGACATGACGCGGAAGCCGTCCATGACCGCTTCCAGGGCGCGCACCGGCTGCACCTCTGTGACGATGATGTGGCCGCCCAGGCCGTGGGCCCGGGAGGCGACGCCGCGGCCGCACCAGCCGTAGCCGCAGACCACCACCGTCTTGCCCGCCCAGAGGACGTTGGTGGCGCGGGTGATGCCGTCGATGGTGCTCTGGCCCGTACCGTAGCGGTTGTCGAAGAGGTGCTTCGTGTCGGCCTCGTTGACAGCAATGATGGGGTAGGCAAGGGCGCCGTCGCGGGCCATGCTGCGCAGCCGGATGACGCCGGTGGTGGTCTCCTCAGTGCCACCGAGGATCTCAGGGATGAGGTCGCGGCGCTCCTTGTGGATGGTGGCCACCAGGTCGGCGCCGTCGTCCAGCGTGACCTGGGGCCGCTGGCTGAGGGCGCTGTGGATGTGCCGGTAGTACGTGTCGCCGTCCTCGCCGCGGATAGCGAAGACCGGGATGCCGTAGTGCCCCACCAGGGCGGCAGCGACTTCGTCCTGGGTGCTGAGGGGGTTGCTGGCGCAGAGGGCGACCTGAGCGCCGCCGTCGCGCAGGGCCAGGGCCAGGTTGGCCGTCTCGGTAGTGATGTGCAGGCAGCCTGAGATCCTGACATCCCGCAGGGGCTTCTCGGTGGCGAACCGACGCCTGATGAGGCCAATGACCGGCATCTCGCGGGCCGCCCACTCGATACGCCGCACCCCATCGTCGGCCAGCGAGAGGTCCTTCACGTCTCCTGACGCCGACGGACTCGTCGTCATCTATCGCTCCTTCCCTCGTCGCTCCCGCCCGCCGCCGCCGAAGCTCGGGAAGCGGGGCATCAACCCCGTCAGCGGGTTCGCTGCCGCCCGATGCGGCGCGGGACCCGGCTGCGCCCGACTGATGCCCCGCTCGCGCAGGAAGCGCTTAAGCTCCAGCGGGTCAACGTCGACGCCGTCCTCCAGGAGGAGAGCCCAGAGCCTCTTGCGCCCCAGGGTGGGGTACCGATGGGCGGCCGCCAGGATGAGGCGTCCGACCCGGTCGTCGATGGTTTTGTAGCTCTCTTTCTTAGCCAATGTTTGCTCCTTTAGAAACGAACCAGGGCGCCGTCCGCACCTTTTCCTCGTCCACCACGGCGGGCGGCGACCAGGCGATGAACCAGGCTGCTCAGCCCCAACTTGTCCCTGCGGGTGACCGCCGCTTCGATGAGGCGGCACTCGCCCTCGTAGCCCAGGCGCTGGTAGGCGCGCACGGCGGCCCGATTGCGTGGGTCCACGCTCAGCACGACCAGCGGGCAGGCCTCGATGACGGCCGCCGTCACGGCGCCGGTTACCAGGGCGCCCAGGCCCCTGCCTCGGTGGCGGGGATGCGTATAGACGTTTCCCACCACAGCGACCCCGTGGACGGGCGACACGGAGTGGGTGCCAGCCACGGCGACCAGCCGCTCGCCGACGTGGGCCCCGAAGTACATACCCTCTTCGATCTGGTGGGCCGTGTAGGAGGCGACTGCGCCCTCGGCGTTGTACAGCCGGTTCACTAGACGGATCTCGCGGCCGCGCAGGCGTCGCGCTTCGCCCTCGGGCGGGCGGAAGGTGTCTGCCGTCACCTTCATGCGCAGCATGGGCTGCTCCTGGGACAGACGGAAGAAGCGGCGCAAGACTCCGATGTGCTCTGCCTGGCAGGTGGCGAAGGCATAGTGCGGTCCCGGGTGCAGGTAAAGGAGGGCCGTCAGGGGAGCCGCGTCGCCCAAGGCGAACAGGGCGTTGCCCAGGCCGCCCCGGGAGTGGAGGAGCAGGGCCCGGCCGCCCGGGGGGGCCGTCCCGCCGTCGCCTTCGGCCAGCCACCACTCGGAGAGGGGGAAGAGATGCGGCTCCAACTGGCCCAGGGCATAGGCAGTGTAGACTGGGCGCGACTCCAGAAGGCGGCGGATGGCCTCCCGGTCCGTCAGGCGGCGCACGATGTAGGTCTCCGCCGTCCGGGGAAGGGCTTCGGCCCTGGCCATCTCTCTCTCCACGTTTGCCTCTCTCACCGGGGCCCGCCACCGGCGCCCGCCAGGAAACGGCCGATGATGGGCGCCAGAGCCCTCTTCGTCTTGTCAGGCACGAGGCGCAAGGGGGTCACCAGCGCGTCGTCGAGGGCGGTGGCGCAGAAGCAGTGCCGCGCCTCCGGAAGCCGCCTCACCGCGTTCGCCACGACGCGGCGACAGGTAGCGACGTTGCGGCTCAGGTTGCTGATGATCATCTCCGCCGTCACCTCGGCATGGGCCTCGTACCAGGTGTCGTAGTCAGTGACCGAGGCCAGGGTGACGTAGCAGATCTCGGCCTCGCGGGCCAGCTTCGCCTCCGGCAGGGCCGTCATGCCGATAACGTCGGCGCCCCAGGAGCGGTAGAGGTGCGATTCGGCCCGCGTCGAGAAGGCCGGCCCCTCCATGACCACGTAGGTCCCGCCTCGATGGACGGTGGCGCCGGCGTCGCGGGCGCTCTCGCACACGATGTCACTGAGGGCGGCGCAGAATGGGTCAGCCATGGCTACGTGAGCCACCAGCCCGCCGCCGAAGAAGGTGCTGGCCCGGGCACGGGTGCGGTCAATGATCTGGTCAGGCACAATTAGGTGCAGCGGCTGAAGCTCTTCGCGGAGGCTGCCCACGGCGCTGACGGAAATGATGAACTCCACCCCCAGGGACTTGAGGGCATAGATGTTGGCCCGTGCCGGCACCTCGGTGGGCAGGATGCGGTGCCCCCTGCCGTGCCGGGGCAGAAAGGCCACCCTCACGCCTTCCAGGGTGCCAAGGACGATGGTATCGCTGGGATCGCCGAAGGGTGTGCTCTGGCGCACCTCCTCCAGCTCAGTCAGGCCCTCCATCTGGTAGAAGCCGCTGCCGCCGATGACGGCCACCCGCGCCGGCCTCATCGCGGCACCCCCGCGACTTCGACGAGGGCGGGCAGGCTCTGGTCGTAGGGCGCCCGGGCAATCCCCCGCTCGGTGATGATAGCCGTTACGTAGCGGTGCGGCGTCACGTCAAAGGCGGGGTTAGCGACCGTGATGCCCTCCGCTGCGACACGCCGACCAGCGAAGGTGGTGACCTCTTCGGGCGCCCGCTCCTCGATGGGGATGCCGTCGCCGCTTGCGAGCGAAAGATCGACGGTGCTGGAGGGCGCCGCCACGTAGAAGGGCACCTCATTCTCGTGAGCGAGGACCGCCAGGCCGTAGGTGCCCACCTTGTTGGCCACGTCGCCGTTGGCCGCGATCCGGTCGGCCCCAACAACGACGCAGGCCACGATGCCGCGCCGCAGCAGCCCGCCGGCGGCGCTGTCGACGATGAGGGTCGCCGGGATGCCTGCTCGCAGCAGCTCCCAGGCCGTCAGACGCGCCCCCTGGAGCAGTGGCCGGGTCTCAGTGGCGTAGACGTGGATCCGCTTGCCCTGCTCGTGGGCGGCGCGCAGGATGCCCAGGGCCGTGCCGTAGCCGGCGGTGGCCAGGGCTCCGGTGTTGCAGTGTGTGAGGACGGCGGCTCCGTCAGGGATGAGGTCAGCGCCCAACTCCGAGAGGCGCCGGTCAGCCTCCAGGCCCTCGTGGTGGATGCGGCGCGCCTCGGCCAGGACCACCTGCCGGGCGGCTTCGGCGTCGGGCGCCGCCTCAGCAGCGGCCAGGACGCGACGCAGGGCCCAGGCCAGGTTCACGGCGGTAGGCCGGGTGGAAGTCAGGGTCCCAGCGGCCCGGCGCAGTCCGGTCAGGAGGCCATCGCAGTCGACCGCAGGGCTGGCGATGGCAGCCAGGGCCAGGCCGTAGGCAGCAGCGACCCCCAGGGCGGGGGCGCCGCGGATGCGCATCTCGCGGATGGCCGCCGCCAGGCCGGCAACGTCCGCCAGCTCCAGGTAGACCTCCTCCTCGGGCAGTCGAGTCTGGTCAAGGAGGCGGATCTTGCCGTCATGCCAGGCGATGATCTCCACAGGCCGTCCTTCGGGACAACAAAAAAACTTCTCGTGGTGTTGAGAAGTTCTCCGAACCTACTCTCATCTCTCCCTCGCGACCGGGCGAGGGTCGGACTTGGCACCGGGGCGGGCTCCGAGACCTGGATTTCAGTCCCTGCCTCGCCTGGTTGCCGGGCTTCGTCGGGCCGGTCCCTCCACCACTCTCGATAAGAGCGTTTGCCGTATTCAGTTGTTGACTTATTGTAGGGCGAGGAACTGACACCGTCAAGGCGGAGAGGTTCAGGTTCGTTGCCTCGACGCATGCCTTCTGCTATCATGGCAGCCTAGCCGCCAAGAGCCGCTTTGCTATGGTGAATTCCGCAGTACTGGTCCTCAACCAGAACTATGAGCCGCTCAACGTCTGCAACGCCCGCCGGGCGTTTGTCCTGGTGGATCGCGGCAAGGCCGAGATCCTGGAACACGGCGACGGCATCCTCCACAGCCCCAGGTACATCTTCCGTCTCCCCTCCGTCATCCGCCTCATCTACATGATCAGGCGGCCGCGGCCGCAGATGCGTCTCTCGCGCAAGGAGATCTTCAACAGGGACCGCTTCACCTGCCAGTACTGCGGCAAGCAGACCCACGACTTGACCCTGGACCACGTCATCCCCCGTCACCGTGGCGGCACCCACGACTGGGATAATCTGGTCTCAGCCTGCAAGCAGTGTAACCACCGCAAGGCAGGCCGCACGCCCCAGGAGGCGCGAATGCACCTCATTCGCCAGCCCTATCTACCTCGCATCACCCCCTTCTACCTCTTCTACCATTACCTGGAGTACCAGGCCGGCTGGCGGAAGTTCATCCCCGGCTGGGAGCCCGTCGAAGGCTTCGCCTGAGTCACACGTCTGCTTCCTCGACACCTGAGGCACCCTTTGTCGCCCGGCCATGAAATACCGTGCGCCGTCTCCCCAGCGGTGGTAGAATCGCCAGCAGATAAGTCTAGGGTCAGACACTAGAAGGGAGGCTAGCCAATGATCGAGGGAGTAAACATAGGGCACGCGCTTATTGCGGGCTTGCTGGCGGGCTTCGTAATGACGCTGGCGGCCTACTGGATGGAGGGGGTCTTCGGGTTCCCGCGCATGGACTTCGGAATGACCGGCCTGAAGTACATGGGCGGCGACAAGCCGGGCTGGTGGTTCGTGGGGCAGGCCGCCCACCACCTGGACAGCATGCTCCTGGCGCTGGTCTATGCCGGAGCCGTCTTCCTGAACCTGGGGGACATCTTCGACAAGCCCGTCGAGTGGTGGTGGGGCCCCTTGGCCGGCCTCGGCTACGGCTTCGTCGTTTTCCTTATCGTGCCCACGGGCATCATGGGCACCATCACCGTTCTCCTGGGCGGCCAACTGCCCCGCGACCGGAAGATGCTGGTGGCCAACGTTCTCCTGCACCTGATCTGGGGCGTCGTCCTGGGCGCTCTCTACTTCCCAGCACGGTAGGGGAAGAGGACCACAGGCGAAGGAACGCATGAGGGCCGCCGGCGCCCGCGGAAGCGCTGCTACTTCTGGCAGTTGCGACAGAAGCTGGTGATGCGCTGGCCGGCCGTGATCTCGGAGATGCGTGTGCCGCAGACGGGGCAGCGCTCGCCGCCCCGCCGGTGCACACGCAGGTGGTCGCGCACCTCCTCGTAGACCAGGCCGTCCTTCATGCGCTCGGCCACGATTCCGATGGCCCAGCTCAGCACCGAGCGCATCGCCTCGTAGAGGCGGTGTACGTCGTCCTCGGAGAGGGAAGGCCGCTTGCGATAGGGGTGTAGTCCGGCGGCCCAGAGGATCTCATCGGCGTAGGCGTTGCCGATGCCGGCCACGAACCTGTGGTTGGTGAGGATGCTCTTGATCATGCCGCTGTGGCGGCCTAGGCGCTGGGCGAAGACCTCTTCCGTCAGGCTCTCGTTCAGGGCGTCGGGGCCCATCTCGGCGAACTGGGGTACCTGTCCCAGGCCTTCCTCAGGCACCAGGTAGACCTTGCCCATCAGGCGTTCATCGCTGTAGCGCAGCTCCTGGCCATCGGTCAAGGCCAGCAGCATGCAGGTCTTGGCCCGCCGCTTCTCCTCGGGCGTCACGTACTGGAACCGGCCGGTCAGCATGGGGTTGACCACCAGCTTGTGGCCGCTCTCCAAGTCGAAGAGGAGGAACTTGCCCCACCGCCTGGTCTGGCCGAACACGTTGCCGCCGAGGGTACCCTCGAACTCGGCCTTGGGGACCCGGAAGACCACCGGGATGAGAGCCTGCGCCCGCTCGATGCGCACGCCGGGCAGGCGTCGGTTCAGAAAGCCGCTGATGGCCTCGAGGTCCGGGATCTCAGGCATCGAATCCTCACAGAGTCGCTGTCAGGCCGGCGGCGCGTATCTGGGGTATGACCCGAAGACCTTGAAGAAGGAGGCCTGCTCCCGCACCTTTTCCAGGGCCTCCGCCACCGCCGGGTCGGTGCGGTGCCCTTCCATGTCCACCAGGAAGATGTACACTCCCAGCTCACCCTTGGATGGTCGCGACTCGATCTTCGTCAGGTTGATGTGCCGGTCCGAGAACTCGTGCAGGACACCCACCAGCGTGCCCGGGCGGTCATGGGCCACCGAGATGGCCATGGATGTCTTGTCATGGCCGCTGGGCGGGCAGTCATGGGGCGCCAGGACCACGAATCGCGTCTTGTTGAAGGGGTTGTCCTGGATGCCGTGCGCCAGCACCTGGGCGCCGTAGAGCTCCGCCGCCCGCCGGGTGGCGATGGCCGCCGCGCTCTCGTGCGCCAGCATCTCCTCCACAGCGGCGGCGGTGGACAGGGCCGCCTCCAGTTGCGCTTTCGGGAAGCAGCGCTCCAGGAAGCGGCGGCACTGGCCCAGAGCCTGGGGGTGCGAGTAAACGACCTTCACCTCGGGCGAAGAAGCCCCCGGCGCGCCCAGCAGACAGTGCTCGATGGGCAGCACCAGCTCGCGGCAGATGGAGAGGCTGGACTCGTGGATGAGTACGTCAAGGGTATCGTTGACGGAGCCCTCCAGGCTGTTCTCGATGGCCACCACTCCCTCATCCGCCATGCCGGAATCGACGGCGGCCGCCACCGCGGCCACGCTGGCGAAGGGGAGAAGCTGTGCCTGACGGTCGTGCAGGAGAGCAGCTTCCTCCGAGAAGGTGCCCGGGGGGCCTAGATAGGCGAGGCGCTTGCTCATTCCGCCCTTAGGGGGAGCCGGGCGGCCCCGTGCCCCTGGAGCTGGTCAGGGCCGTCCGCAGGGCGACCTCGCTCTCCCGCATGGTCACCGCTACCACCTCGTCACCAGCATGGATTACGGTCTCGCTGGTAGGGATGCGCGGGTGGCCCTCCGTGTCGATGATGAGGGAGATGAGGGACTGGTGGGGCAAGAGGATATCACGGATAGGCTTGCCCACCACGAAGGACTCCGCCGGCACCTTCACCTCCACGATCTCCAGCCCGCCGCCTTTTAGGGTCATGAGCGAGATCACGGGGTGAGTGGGCAGTTCCTGCTCGATGTGGGCCATGATGACGCTGGTGGCGCTGACCGTGGTATCGATGCCAAGCCTCTTGAAGATCTCCTCGTTCTTGGGGTTGTTCACGCGGGCGACGGTTCGCGGAACCTGAAAGCGATGGCGGGCCACCTGGCACACCACCAGGTTGTCCTCGTCGTCGCCTGTGAGGGCGATGATCATGTCGCAGCGGCCAACGCCCGCCCGCTCCAGGGTAGAGGCCTCGCAGCCGTCCCCCTGCATCACAATCTCACCCAGCTCCTCGGTGATGCTGGCGCACCTGGCGGCGTCCAGTTCGATGACCAGGACCTCGTGTTGCTCCTCCACCAGCTCCTTGGCCAGGTAGTATCCTACTTTGCCTGCTCCCACGACGATGATGTACATGTCAGCTTGACGGAGCCTATGTCTCCTCGCGGGCGCCGGGCCCGGTGGAGATGGGCTCCTCCTCCTTCTCCAGAGCCTCCTTGAGCAAACGGGCCTGGATGCGCGTTGGGTTGATGGTGCGCAGCCCCAGCGAGCGATACATCTCCTCCCGAATGGGGTCGAACACGCGGGAGACGACGCGGGGCACGTTGAAGACGTGCTTGGCGATCTGGCAGGCCATGACGTTACGGTTATCGCCCCGGGTGGCGGAGACGAAGGCATCGGCCTGCTCTATGCCAGCGCGACGGAGCGCGTCCTGATCAATACCGTTGCCGACCATGCGGATGCCGCGGAACTCCTCGGGCAGGTAGCCGAGAGGCCCAAAGGCCGCCGGGTCCGAGTCCAGCACCGTCACCTCGTGCCCCTCTTGCTCGAGCATGACGGCCAGCTCCGCCCCGACGCGACCACAGCCCATAATGATAACCTTCACCCTACTCACGCTCCTCGACCGGTTGCCGGCAGATCCACACCAGACAGGGGGCGTTCTTGAGCACGTACTGGGGCACGCGTCCGAGCTGGAACTCCCCGAAGGCGCGCTTGTAGTCCACCCCAAGAATGATGGTATCCACTCCGCGCTCCACTGCCTCATCGACGACGGCGTGGCCAGGGTCGCGGGCCTGCAGAAGCTCGCCCTGCACCTCGAAGCCCTGTTCGTGAGCCGCCTTCTCGGCTTGGAGCAGGATTCGCTCACCCTCGCCCGCCTCTGGCTCTAACTCGGCATCAAGGGGTAGGGCGCGCTTGACTTCGATGACGTGTACCACGTACACTTTGCCCTTATTCCGCCTGGCGATGCTACAGGCCAAGGCCACGGCCCGCATGCTGGCGCGGGAGCCATCGGCGGGCACCAGGATGACCTTCATACCGGCGGTGGGGTCTGCCGAGGCCAACCGAACGACTCCTACCTGGCTTCGATGTCCACCTAACGGTGCCCCCTGGGGTCAGAGGCCCGCTTGAGGCAGGCTCATTATAATATCTGCACCCCCGGGAGGCTATCAAGCCAATCGGCACCCTCAGCGCTGGCGCGCCCAGAGCCGGATGAGCCCGTTCAAGATCAGTACAGCCCCTATGAGGAGGCCGGTGGCGTTGATGTCGCCCTCGCTGAGGCTCAGGATCACGAGCACCAAGAGGACACCCAGCGCCACCGACACTATCGACAGAGCGTAGCTTAGCCTCGCCATCAATGTGAGGTAGGGAACCCCGTCGCCCGACGGGGTTCCCACGGCCCTTCCAATCCAGCCCGCGCCATCCTAGAGGCCTGACCTCGTACTGTCAAGCGGACGATCTGCCTCGGCGACTCTACACACTTCAGCGTGGGTACACGTCGGAAGGCCCAGCAACGAGTGTCGGGCCGCCCTCCTTCCGGCGGCTGGCCGGCAAATCCTTGAATGGGCAAAGGAGCGATAGTAGAATGGTCGTGCGAGGAAGGACGCCCTTAGGGGCGTGGAGGCGAATATGACCGAGGACAAAGTGACTCCCGACGAGGGTAGGCCCCAGACCGGCGGCTGGATCGTCAAGAAGGGCTTGGCCCAGATGTTGAAGGGCGGCGTCATCATGGACGTGGTGACAGCCGAGCACGCCCGCATCGCCGAGGAGGCGGGTGCCTGCGCCGTCATGGCCCTGGAGCGCGTCCCCGCCGACATTCGGGCCGCTGGCGGCGTGGCCCGCATGGCCGACCCGACCAAGATCCTGGAGATCATGGAGGCGGTCACTATCCCCGTCATGGCCAAGTGCCGCATCGGTCACTTCGTGGAGGCTCAGGTGCTGGAGGCCCTGGGCGTCGACTACATCGATGAGTCGGAGGTGCTGACGCCGGCCGACGAAGCCCACCACATCAACAAGCACCTCTTTAAAGTGCCCTTCATCTGCGGGTGCCGCGACCTGGGCGAGGCCCTGCGCCGCATCGGCGAGGGGGCAGCTATGATCCGCACCAAGGGCGAAGCGGGCACCGGCAACATCGTGGAGGCCGTGCGCCACATGCGGGCCGTCTGGGATAGCATCCGCCGCCTCCAGGCGTCGCCTGAGGAGGAGTTGATGGCCGAGGCGAAGGCCCTGGGCGCCCCCTACGAGCTGGTGCGCGAGGTGCACGAGACGGGTCGACTGCCGGTGGTCAACTTCGCTGCTGGCGGCGTCGCCACCCCCGCCGACGCTGCCCTCATGATGCAGTTGGGCGCCGAAGGCGTCTTCGTAGGCTCCGGCGTCTTCAAATCCGAGGAACCGGAGCGCCGCGCCCGCGCCATCGTCAAGGCCACCACCCACTACAACGACCCCAAGATCATCGCCGAGGCCTCCCGGGGCTTGGGCGAGCCCATGCGTGGCCTCGACATCGCCACTATTCCCAAGGAGGAGCTCCTAGCCCCCAGGGGCTGGTAGTCCCGCGCATGATCCGCATCGGCGTCCTTGCCCTCCAGGGGGACTTCGCCGAACATGTCGCCGTATTCTCCCGCCTCGGTGTCGAGGCGCACGAGGTGCGCCTGCCCGAGCAGTTGGACACGCTCGACGGCCTGGTCATACCAGGCGGCGAGAGCACCACCTTCACGCGGCTGATGGCCGACTACGCTCTTCTGGAGCCCATCCGCCGCCTGGCAGAGGACGGGGTGCCCATCTGGGGCACCTGCGCGGGCATGATCGTCCTCGCCCGCCAGGCCTCCCACCTGCCCCGGCCGGGCCTGGGCGTCATGGACATCGTCGTGGAGCGCAACGCCTTCGGCCGCCAGGTCGACAGCTTCGAGGCTGCCCTGCTGATACCGGTCCTGGGGCCAGAGCCATTCCCGGCCGTATTCATCCGGGCGCCCATCATCCGCCAGGTGGGGCCAGAGGTGGAAGTCCTTGCCCGCTTGCCTGCCTCTGCGACCGGACGTGCTTACGGCGCCAGCCTCGACGGCGGCACGGTTGTGGCCGCCCGGCAGGGCCACCCTACGGGCGTCTGCCTGCTGGCTACCGCCTTCCACCCCGAGCTGACCGGCGACCCGCGCCTGCACCGCTACTTCCTTGCCCTGGTGGAGGCCCACAGGCAGCCGCCCCGTAGGCCGTTTGCGAGGCAAGAGGCAGAAAAGGGCGCCAAAGGGACGCCATGACCGTCGCTAGAACCGTCCGACCCACCGACCTCGTCGCCCTGGTCTCCTTCGACGGCCGCATCTACCCCAACGAGGCCAAGACGCGGGACCGCCTGGGCCGCGAGGAGTCGTCGCCCAGCCCGCTGGAGAGCGCCCTGGAGCAATGGTTCTCCTTCGCCACCGGGCGCCAGACCTGGATCAGCGTTCGAGGCTCTACCCTGCGCGGCCTCATCTCCGCCCGCCGTCGCTCCTCAAACGCCGCCTGGGAGGTGGACTGCCTCATCAACGCGGCGGAGGAGGAGTCTATCTGCCTGAGCCTTCTGGACCGCGTGTCGGAGGAGGCCGGCCGTGGCGGCGCCGAGAAGATCTTCCTCCGTCTGGCCGCCGACAGCGGCGTCGTGCCCATCGCCCGCCGGGCCGGTTTCGTGCCCTGCGTCGTCGAGAACCGGTACGCCCATCAGGGGCCCGTGTCTGCCGAACGGCTGGACGGGCAGACTCCTCGAAGTCTGGCCGGCTCGGCGCTGCCCCTGCGCCGCCGCTCTCGCGCCGACGCCTACGCGCTGTTCCAGCTCTACAACGCCGCCGTGCCGGAATCGGTGCGACGGGTGGAAGCCGCCACCTTCGCCGAGTGGCTGGCCGCCCAGGAGCGCCACTGGCTGGGCCGCCGCTCCACCCAGCTTGTCCTGGAGCGCGACGGGTGCCTCGGCGCCTGGATCCGCACCGCCGCCGACGGCGATATTGGACGCTTCGACCTCCTGGCGCATCCGCGGGAGCTGGACCTGCTGGAGCCGCTGCTCATGGCGGCCCTGGCCCGACTCTCCGGCCAGGGCATCCTGCTAACCCTGGTGCCGGAGTACCAGGAGCCCCTGGCTCGCCTGCTCGAGAGCGCGGGGTTCGAGAGGCAAGACCAGTACGTGGTGATGGCCAAGCGCACCATGGCGCTGGTGAAGGCGCCCCGCCTGGCCGCCAACCTGGAGACGCCCATAGTCTTCTGAACGGAGAACTGGTTGCAGAAGGAGATCACCGACGACCTAGACGCCCTGCTGGACGTGCTGCCGCCGCACATCCGGGAGCCCATGGCGAACCGCGATGACCGCCACGAGCTTCTGGAGGTGGTCATGGACCTGGGTCGCCTTCCTGAGGCCCGCTACCCGGGCCGCGAGGTGCTCCTGGCGGAAACCGAGATCACCGAGGCCGACCTGGACTACGTCGTCGCCCGCATCGGTGAGTTCGGCGACGACAACCGGGCCGGCATCGAGCGCACCCTCCACCGCATCTCCTGCATCCGCAACCGCCGCGGGCGCATCGTTGGCCTCACGCTGCGCGTGGGGCGGGCCGTCTTCGGTACCATCCGGGTCATCGAAGACCTCATCCGCACCGGCAAGAGCACCCTCCTCCTGGGCCGGCCCGGCGTCGGCAAGACCACCATGCTACGGGAGGTGGCCCGCGTCGTGGCCGATGACATGAACAAGCGGGTCATCATCGTCGACACCTCCAACGAGATCGCCGGCGACGGCGACATCCCTCACCCGGCCATCGGCAGCGCCCGCCGCATGCAGGTGGTCACGCCCACCCTTCAGCACGCCGTCATGATCGAGGCGGTGGAGAACCACATGCCGGAGGTCATCGTCATCGACGAGATGGGGACGGAGCTGGAGGCGGCCGCCGCCCGCACCATCGCCGAGCGCGGCGTTCAACTGGTGGCCACCGCCCACGGCAACACCCTGGAGAACCTGATGATGAACCCCACCCTGGCCGACCTGGTGGGTGGCATCCAGTCGGTGACCCTGGGCGACGAAGAGGCCCGCCGGCGCGGCACCCAGAAGTCCATTCTGGAGCGCAAGGCGCCCCCCACCTTTGACGTGGTGGTCGAGATCCAGACCTGGGACCGGGTCGCCATCCACACCGACGTGGCGGAGACGGTGGACGCGATCCTCCGCGGCTACGAGATGCCGGCCGAGGTCCGGGAGGTGGACGAGCAGGGAGAGGTCCGCTGCATCTCTACCAGGGAGCTGGCCCGCGAGAGGCGCGGCCTAGAGCGCCGCGGCCCGCCCGTCGAAGGCCCGACCCGTCGGGTCTACCCCTTCGGCGTCTCCCGCCAGCGCCTGGAGCAGGCCATCCGCATCACCGCTTCTCCCGTCACCGTCAGCGACACCCTGGACGACGCCGACACTGTGCTCACGCTCCGCAGCTACTACCGGCGCAAGCCGCGCACTCTGCGGGATGCCGAGTCGCGGGGCGTCCCCGTCTACGTCCTGAAGACGAACAGCCTGCCTCACATGGAGCAGTGCCTCCTCTCCATGTGGGAGAGAGGCGGCCGCAGCCTGGACCCCACCACCTCAGCCTTGAGAGAGGCGGAGGAGGCCATTGGACAGGTGATGGCCGGCAACGGGCCCGTGGAGCTATCGCCCCAGAACGCCTACATCCGCCGCCTCCAGCACCAGATGGCCCAGCGCTACAACCTTACCTCTCGCAGCCGCGGACGCGAGCCCCTCCGCCGGGTGCGCATCCTGCCCTCCGACGCGGTGGGCCAGCCCTTCGAGGGCTGAGGGCCCATGACCCCTCGAGGCGGCCGCCGTCCCTCCCGAGGCCTTCTCATCACCTTCGAAGGCGGCGAAGGGTCCGGCAAGACGACCCAGGCCCGGCTCCTGGCCCAGCGCCTGGAGGCGACCGGCTACGCCGTCACCCTTACCCGCGAGCCGGCCGGAACCGAGGTCGGGCGGCTGGCCTGGGAGGGCATCGCCCAAGGTGGGCTGGACCCCTACACCGAGCTCTTCCTCTTCCTTGCCGCCCGCAGCGACCACTCCGCCCGCCTCATCGTGCCCGCCCTGGAGGGGGGCCGCATCGTGGTCTGTGACCGCTTCGCCGACTCCACCGTCGCCTACCAGGGCTACGGACGTGGCCTGGACCCGCGCCTCCTCCAGCGCCTCAACCGGCTCGCCACCCAGGGCATCCGGCCCGACCTCATCTTCCTTCTGGACCTGCCTGTGGAGGAGGGCCTGGCCCGACAGGGGAAAGCCGGGAACGACCGCGATGCCATCGGCCGCGAGACGGTGGCCTTCCACGAGCGGGTCCGCGAGGGCTACCTGGCCCTGGCCGGGGCGGAGCGGCGCCGCTGGCTCGTCCTCGACGCCCGCCGGCCCCTCGACGAGCTGGCGGAGGAGGTCTGGCGGAGGATAGAGCTTCTCCTGGAGCGAAGGTAGTCGCTGTGGAAGCTGCCGTCACCGTCCAGGGGCTGAGCAAGCGCTTCGGCCGCATCGAGGCCCTGCGCGACGTGTCGTTCGCGGTGGCGCCGGGCCAGACCTACGGGCTGCTGGGACCCGGCGGCTGCGGCAAGACCACCCTCATCCGCCTCCTCCTGG
>Ga0315279_10001366_pt1 | contig 40929 bp, 34 predicted proteins | sample YL17G06_20_MG_FD_203694 | JGI IMG/M metagenome (GOLD analysis project Ga0315279, IMG submission 203694) | Sediment microbial communities from Yellowstone Lake, YNP, Wyoming, USA - YL17G06_20 | ecosystem: Environmental > Aquatic > Freshwater > Lake > Sediment | place: USA: Wyoming | collected...
GCGGTTACTATTTTGGTGCCAAGACGAGTTCTGAGCCGGTGCGTAATTGGCAGGAGGAGTGGCATGATGAGAAGGGGTATGGTGTTGACAAGTTTGAGAATCGTTTTTGGATGAAGCAGTATTGGGGGGATTTTGGTTGTCCGACTACGTGTCTGAAGCTTGCTGTTGTCCGGAGCGGGAAGTACAAGGGGGCGATTACTGATAACCCGGATTATGAGATGCAGGCTTACTTGGGGACTAATCTGGGTATTTTTGTTCCTGAAGAGAACGTGTTTTTGACGTCGCTTATAGACGATTTAGGCTTGTGCGGTATTCAGACGGGCAGTGTGATGGGTTTTGCGGCTGAGCTGTTTCAGAGGGGAATCTTGACCGAGAAAGATTTGGATGGTTTGAATCTTAAGTGGGGAGACGCGGATGTGTTTGCGGCTTTGGCGAGGAAGATTGCGTTCAGGGAGGGGATTGGTGATGTGTTGGCTGAGGGGGCTTATCGTGCGGCGTTGAAGATTGGGAGAATGAAGAACGTGGATTTGCTTCCTTTTTTGGTGCATTCTAAGGGAATAAGCATTGGGGCGCATGGGACGCGCAGTGGTAAGGATTTTCCTGAGATTGTTTCGTACGCGTGCGGTGTTCAGGGTGGTGATCATACGTCGTTGACTGGGTTGCCGTTGGAGAGGAACAGTGAGTTGATGGAGATGTTGAATGATTCTGGGGTTTTCTGCAGTTTCAATACTTTTTCTGGGTCGAGTAACGTGAGGTTTGATTTTTACGAGGCTGTGACGGGTTTGAAGTTGACCCGAAAAGAGTGGTGCAGGAATAGGGCGATGAAGACGTTGCATCTTCAGAGGGCGATGTTGTTGTTGGGCGGGCCTGATGCGACGTGGGTTCCGGGGGTGGATGATGATAATCCGCCGAGGTTTTATGAGCCGTTGCCGAGTGGGCCTGAGAAGGGCAAGACAACGGATAGGAAGGCGGTGGAGAAGTACAAGAAGAGGTATTTTAGGGCGGTCGGTTGGGACAAGGATGGGATTCCAACGTCTGAGGCGTTGGGTAGGCTTGGTTTGAAGGATGTTGATAAGGCGCTGCAGAAAGTGAGGAAGAGACAGGCTTCATAATCAGTTTGTTTTAAGCTGGAAAGCAGAACCAACCTACCCCCCTCCCCCCTAGGTTTTTTCGTGTAAAGGATTGCCCAGAGGGTCGTGGGTGGCGATGGTGTTGGTGTCGTGGGAAGGCGAGTTTGTGGATTTCATGTTGACTTCTGCGTATTTTTGGGATAGCGAAAATTGGGGATGAAGGGGGTTTATATTATGTGTAGTTCTTTTCCGATTTTTTCGAATGCGCCTATTGCGAAGTCTAAATCCTTTCTGGTTAAAGCAGCGTTCATTATTGTTCTGATTCTTGCTTTGTCTCGTGCAACCATTGGAAAGACTATTGGCAGTGCGAATACTCCTTCTTCGAAGAGTCTTGAGCTTAGTTTTTTGGCTATGCCGCTTTCGCCTACGATTACTGGTGTGATCGGTGTTTCGCTGTTGCCGATGTTGAAGCCTAGGTCTTTCATTGCTTTCTTGAAGTATCGTGTGTGGTCCCAAAGCGTTTTCACGTGTTGGGGTTCGCTTTCGAGAACGTCGATTGCCGCCGTGCATGCCGCCGCGACCGCGGGTGGGTGGGAACCGCTTAGGAGCCATGTGCGTGATTTGTTGAGGCCGAAGTTGACTAGGTCTTTGGAGCCTGAAACGTGGCCGCCCACTACTCCGAAGGCTTTGGAGAACGTGCCCATTTCGACTTGGACTTTGTCGCGTGTGAGTTTGAAGTGTGAGACGATGCCTCTGCCGCCGTCGCCTAGGACTCCTTCGCCGTGGGCGTCGTCGACGTATACCATGCATCCGTGTTCGGCGCCGAGCTCTGCGACTTTGTCGAGCGGGGCGATGTCTCCGTCCATTGAGAAAACGCCGTCTGTGATTATCAGGATTCGCCTGTAAGGTGGGTTGTGTTTTTCTACTTCATTCAGCACACGATCCAAATCCTGAGGGTCCGAGTGTTTGTAGACGGCGCGTTCGGCATGTGCCAGTCTCACGCCGTCGATGATGCTGCCGTGGTTGAGTTCGTCACTTATTATGAGGTCTTCTTTTCCGACGAGCTGAGGGATCAGCCCTGAATTTGCCGCGAAACCAGTCTGATAGACGAGCGAAGCTTCTGCGTGCTTGAATTTTGCAAGGCGCTTTTCCAGTTCAATGTGGATGTCCATTGTTCCAGCGATGGGGCGGACTGAGCCGGAGCCTGCACCGTGAGTTTGAACAGCTTTTATTGCGGCTTCTTTCAGTTTAGGATGGTTGCTGAGGCTCAGGTAGTTGTTCGAGCAGAACATTAGGACTTTTTTGCCTTCAACCGTGCACCAAGGGGTGCTGGGACCTTGGAGTATGCGGATTCTCCAGTCGAGTTCGCTTTTGACTAGTGCTTCGTATTCTTCTTTCAAGAATGATGTGGGGTTTCTCATTTTGACCGTGCTCCTTTTTGCTTTATTCTTATGCGCTTTCTCTTAACTCTTTCTTGCCCCGGGTACTGTTAAGTTAAGTTACCCATGCGTCTGGTACTCATTTGTTATGTCGTTTGGGGAGCTGAAAAGTCTTTGTCGGATGGGGATTCATGTAAATTTCGTTGGATGCGAACTCTTTGAAATCAACTAATCTTTAATCCATGAAAGACTTACAAACTAGCTAGTAGGGAATCAAAGTGAAGTTGAAAGGATACATGGACATATTATTAGTAGCAGTTGGCATCTTAGTTCTAATTGCATACACCCTAGAGTCTGTGAGCATTCAGGACGCATATCCATACGCTTGGCTCTTACCTTTTGGCATCGTGCTTTTCGCTTTGGGTGCGTACCTCGTTAACCATTCTCATGAATGAGAACAAGCCCTATACAGTCTTCAGAAAAAGGGGAGATAGTGAAAGCAGACTCAGAAAGTCTTACTATGGCAACTCCAACACAGTATTTCGCAATTTGAGAGTATGGGTTGTCCTCCCGCCTCTTGGCTGACTCTGTGATGAGCTTCCCATGCGCCTGTTCCCGTTTCGCGTCCTCTGTTTTCCCAAACGAGTTCTTTGTTACATCTTACATAGTCATGGTCGTGAGTTGTTCTAGTACACTCGCAATGTCTGCCAGCCCTTGCCCATGCTTCTCGGACAACATCATCTGGAAATTCACCCATAACAATCACCAAGGTATTCAACATAATATGTAACATGTAGTTATTTTAAGGCTTTCGAAAAAACGAGCCTCCATGCGATTTTCAGAAACCGAGTCCTAGCGTAGTTTTGCAACTTGTTAAACGAGTCTACAAACGATTTTTCTTTTAGGTGCAGACTTGCCTTATCAAAGAAAATACACGAAATATCAACGAGACAAGAACGAAGAAGGGCAACAGGAACTCGCCACCAAAAACGAGTCCTACCTCGGATTTTGCATTTCCAGAATAATGAAAAGTGATAAAAGTGGAAGGGGGTGAACTACAAGATAGGGCTGAGGGAATGCCTAAGAGATCGAGAAAAAAGACAACTCGCAGAAAGACAACTAGTAGAGCACGCAAACGACCTTATAGAAAGAAGTACAGCGTCAAATCTGCTCAGAGACACAAGAAGAAACCTAAGAAGAGCCTGTGGGATTTGATTTTCGGATGATTCAGGATGAGCAAATACACAGCTTACATTGATACGTCGATTCTCGGTAGCTGGATTCTATGCTACAAGAAACCTCAAATACTTCCGAAAGCTGGAAAAAGAATCCTCGAAAGCTACTATCTGTTGACAGCGATTGAGAAAAGCAATTTAGGCTGTGATTTCATTTCTTCGACATGGGCGACTTCGGAGTTAGCTGGTGTCATTGTAGATAACGTTCTTTCGGAACAAATGATAAGAGATGGCATCCCTCTCACAGAGTTTCCATCACAAAAAAGAGTCTTCAACATTCAAGACGAAAGCGTCAAGAGAACAATAGTTGTGATTTTGGCTGATTTTAAGGACTTTCTTGAAAGTCTTAACGTGAAGATTCGCAGTTTTGAAGTAGATGATGATTCGGTCATAGATTTGCTTTTCAAACACATATTTCTTCCAATTCCAGACGCATTGCATCTTTCTTTTGCTATGCGTTCATGTGACGCTTTGGTGACTTTGGATGAAAGGCATTTTCTTGAACCGAAACATAGACAAGAAATAGAAGACAGTGATGGCATCAAAATTCTTCGCCCCTCAGAATTGATGAAGCATTTTCAGAAACTACCTCGATCTGTGGCTCTGCGTGCTGAGGTGAGGTAATTCTATTCCAGAGAACTAGAAATGCTTCAGTTTTGCATTTTGACACAAGAGGAATATGAAAAGCGAATCATGGAAAAAGTAAAAATCAAATAGCTCGTTTTTCCTAGAAAAACAAACAATCAGAGTGTTGAACCACAAGTTTCGCATTTGCCAATATTCTTCAAGTTTTTGAAACCACATTTGGGGCAAACTACAGGAGTCAAAACCTGTTTTATTTGTACATAACATGATTTCGCTTTAGACAATTCTGATGTTCCAATCGTGAGATTGTACCGAGCATCTCTGCTAAGGTAGTAAAGTATTTTGTAATTCTTGTTTATCTGCGGTAAGAAGGAAGTGACATGTCTTTTTCTATCATCATGATTTAAGACCAAATCTATCCCAAACGCATTTGAGAGGTAGGAATCAACATAGTGCAGCGCGGAATAGAAAAGAGTTGTTAGCTCCCAATCACAGAACTTGGCAGGATTACTTCCGAGAAAGTTAGATGTGGCAAAATCATGTATTTTCTTTCCGTCATGCCAAACGTAATTGGGCATTAACAGCTTTGGTCTCCTTTCGGTTATAGATTGAATCGGTTGAAGAAAACATTTTAGTATTGGCTTCTGAGTATGGCAATACTCGGAAATCAAGATTTAGCGATTTGAAAATCTTTTCCAATTCTATTTCGATTTCTACGATTTTCTCAAGTATGACAAGTCTATCTCCTTGGTCATAGAAAACGGAAAAAACAACTGAATCAGTCTTGTGTTGCACATAGACTTCTTTGACCTCGCTTATTCCAGATACTAGTTGCCTAAATTGATTAATGGATTCTTCTCTCGCTTCGATTTTCATGTACTTGTTAACTTGATTTCTCAGGTCTTGAACCTCGGAACTTAGCTTAAGAATCTGCTCGTTTGGATCGAAAGGCTTCTCTCTTTCACCACCAAATTCAAATCCGTAACCCAAAGACCTGTTCTCACTTTGTATTCTATTCAAATATAGCTTCAGTAGTCTTTCCAAATCCCTAACATGTGGGCTAATACGTGCGCGTTCATCAAAATAGCTAAATTCCTCGTCCACCGTCATGGATTCGTCACCACGCATATCTTGCTGCAAACTTCATTAGCTAGCTTTAAACCATTTTCGCAGATGTCCAAAATGTTTGCTGGACCTTCTGATTTCATTTCAAATTCATCTCTGAAGCGAAAATGCTTCTCGTCCTGCGAGAAATCTAGCGAGTGTTTCTTTTTTGAGCTATCAAAGTAATTTACCTCAAATCCTGTAATAGCAGTTTTCGGGTTTGACAGAATATCTGACACATTTTGGCATAATGCCTGAAGCTTTGCATCAGACAAAAAGTTGCCTTTTTTGATGAAAACAAGGCGCGCTTTGATAGTTGGCATTTCTGTCGTTTTCAGAAGACCGAGAATACTGCCCAAGAGAAAATTAAAGTCTTTGTCGATTTTTTGCATTTCGCCTTTATCAAGTTTCTTTGGCATTTCTTGCCTCATTTCTTGTGGGTAATTTATTTCTGTCAGTCCGTCTTTGGTTATCAAGAGTCTAAGTCTCTTATTTTCAAAAAGTCCAAACCTCACAAAGTGTAGACCAATCTTCTTAGTATACTCTAGTTCTGGAATGAATTTGGTTGCTTCGCCTAAAGCAATTTGCAAATTATCAAAGGAAGTAGACCTGAGCATTCCGAGATTCACTTTCTTCAGCAATTCCACTTCAAAATCTGTTTTTGTTTCTTTTGTCGAGAGCAAATTGGAAAAATCTACCTCCAAACTGTAGGTTACGAGATTTTCCAATTCGAACATGGGAATTGCCTTAAACGCCAATTTCTTAATGTTCTTCAAACTTATTAACTCTTGTTCCTTAAGAATAACCATTTTGGGTCTTTAGCTATTATAGCAAACTTGGCAATGCCTTTTGGATCATGTTCGGGTAACTTAACTTAACAGTACCCTTGCCCCGATACGGCGTTCTAGAGTTTGCCTTCAGCAAATCTCGTCGATAGCTTCTGTATCATGTCTTTCGTCATCGTTGCGAGGTTATAGCTGGGCTTCCACCCCCAATCTCTGCGTGCTTGACTGTCGTCGATCGACATCGGCCATGAATCAGCAATTTTTTGTCTGAAGTCGGGTTCGTAGTTGCACTTGAATTCTGGTATGTGCTTCTTTATTTCTACAGATAGTTCTCCAGCCGAAAAACTCATTCCTGCAACGTTGTAGCTGTCGTGACGCTTGACTTTCGCCGGGTCAGCTTCCATCAGGTCTATCGTTGATTTAAGGCAATCTGGCATGTACATCATCGGTAAAACCGTGTCTTCCCTCACAAAACAAGTGTACCGTTTTTTCTTGATTGCCTCATAATATATTTCAACGGCGTAATCTGTCGTGCCGCCGCCTGGAGGAGTCTCACTGCTTATGATCCCGGGGTACCTCAGTCCGCGGATGTCGACGCCGTATTTGACGGAATAATAGTTGCATAGGAGTTCTCCTGCAACTTTCGTGATGCCGTACATTGTTCCAGGAATCATTATTGTTTCTTGAGGAGTATTGTCGCGAGGAGTAGTTGGTCCGAAAACAGCGATTGAGCTTGGCCAGAAGATTCTTGTCAAGCCCCGTTCCCGGGCAAGTTCAAGTATGTTGTAGAGGCTACCCATGTTAAGGTTCCATGCAAGCTGTGGGTTCTGTTCCCCAGTGGCAGACAGCAAAGCCGCAAGGTGATAGATCGTGTCAACATCATATTTTTCAACGACTTTCTGAAGATTTTCTTTGTTGCCGACGTCAACGATCTCGAAGGGTCCTGAATTTAGCAGCGTGTCGCTTGGTTTTCTCTGATGCCCAACTGCGATAACGTTGTCGCCGCCATATTTCTTTCTAAGAGTTAGCGTTAGTTCAGAACCAATCTGACCTGTCGAACCCGTTACAAGGAGCTTCTTCGTCTTCTTTTGAGGCATGCAACGCCACTCCTATCGTGTGCAAGGGTCTGAGAATAAGGAATATAAGAGTTTTCAGACTTGAGATCAAATCTCATGTATGCTTTAGTTGAGTTCTGCTGACAAACGGTTTATAGCCGATTCGGCAATTGTCGCTATTGATGATTATGCTTGTCGGCTTCATCGTTAACCCGATCGCTGGTATGGGCGGCAAAGTCGGATTGAAAGGAACAGACAACGTGTTGAAGGATGCAGTTGCCAAAGGAGCTCAACCAGTATCGCCAGAGAGGGCAACGGAATTTCTGGAGAAGCTGAAGCGAAACATTACAGACGAACGTATTGATGTAATAACGTGCCCGGGCATAATGGGTGAGCGAGAAGCAGAGAAGGCAGATTTTCCAGTTAGACTTCTGCCGATGAGAATCGCAGAGGAAACAACAGCTCAAGACACAAAGACCGCAGTCGACCTTCTTGCAGCGTCGAGCGTTGATTTGATTGTTTTTGTGGGTGGCGATGGCACTGCAAGAGATATATTCGACGCAATGCAAGGGTGTCGTCAAGTCCCAGTTATCGGCGTTCCTGCAGGAGTGAAAATGTACAGCGGCATCTTTGCCGTCAGTCCTTCAGATGCGGTTGAAGTAGTCCTTTTGTACGCTCGCGGACAAGCTAGAGTAATGGAGCTAGAGATAGTTGATGCCGACGAAAAAGCAGTTAGAAGTGACATCTTCGCGCTTAGAATTCATGGTTTCCTAAAGGGTCCCTTCCTTCCGGCTCGTATTCAGGGCAGCAAACAAGTGAGTTCAGAAAGCGATGATGAAGTTGAAAATCAAAAGGCAATAGGAAAATTCATTCTGGAACAGGTGCCAGCTGATGCAACCTGGATTCTCGGACCCGGCACAACCGTAAGAGAAGTCGCAGAACTGCTTGGCATCAAGAAGACAATTCTAGGCGTTGATATCCGCTGTAATGGAAAGACAATTCTTGACGTCGACGAGAAGAGAATACTGAAAGAAGTGAAGGATTGGAAACACGCTTGGATAGTCCTTTCACCCATTGGGCGACAAGGAATTCTGCTGGGAAGAGGCAATCAACAGTTGAGTCCTGAGGTTCTCAAACGGGTCGAAAAAGAACGCATCATCATTGCTGCAACGAAGACGAAGCTGCAAAGTATCGATGGAGACATCTTGAGGGTTGACACGGGAGACTCCTTGACAAATGAAATGCTCAAGGGATACGTCAGAGTCGTGACTGATTACAGAGAATGGAGATTGATGCGAGTTCAATAACTACTGTTCTAGGCTCCAAACTTCTTTGTTTTGCCCATTAGGCTCATTAGGGTTGGCATAAGATCCAAGCCGCGTATCCTGTTTAGACCGCCTTTGGCACACGTTCTTTCACCGAAATCAACAACATCATCACACCGAACTCCTGGCCCCATGATCATGATCGGAACAGGATCTCCTTCATGATTTCTCGTAACCAAGGACGTGGTGTGGTCAGCAGTAACCGCGATTATTGTGGAATCAGTATCGGTGTTGGAAAGGATATAACCAAGCATCTTGTCGATCTTCTCGATAATTTCTATCTTCAACTTGACGTTGCCATCGTGGCTTGCGACGTCTGTGGCCTTCACGTGCAGAAGCACAAAATCATGCTTCTTCAAACTTTGAACTGCTGCCTTGGCCTTCGCCATGTAATCGGTTTGAACTGTTCCTGTGGCACCTTTCACGCTGATGAGATCCATGCCTGCAACTTTTGACACGCCTTTTATCAGGGAAACAGCCGCAACGCACGCGGGTCTAATGTCGTATTTTTCTTGAAGAGTCGGAATCCGGGGAATAATGCCAGCGCCCCTGCAGAGAATCATATTCGCAACTGGCAGGTTTTTTCTAGCTCTCATTTCGTTTACTGCATGCCTCGACAAGACTTCGTGAAACGAGTGCAGGAGCATGTTGACAATCTGAGCAGTACGTTTGGTTTCAACACTGTTGTCTAACGGTTTGATATCCAACACCTTCTTTCCAATTGCTTCCGGATCCGAATCGCTTACGGCTGATGATAACTTTGGTCCACGAATCACCAATATCGCGCGGTGTTGGACAGTGTTCTTGAATTGGTACCTAATCCTCAAGAATGGTTGAAGTCGAATTTTTCCGAGACTGGTGGCCAGTTTAGCTGCGTCCTCATTTGAGATTCTGCCAGCTCTTCGGTCCAATACAACGAGGTTCTCGTTCACTGTGGCGAAATTGCACCTAAACGCTACATCTCCTGGCAAGACTTCAATGCTTGAACCCTCCGCTTCTAAGGCGCCTCTGCCAGTATAGACCTTAAAGGGATCGTAGCCAAGTATGGCAAGAGTAGAGGTATCGCTCCCCGGAGGGATTCCAGGCGCGATAGGGTCCATTATGCCGCAGATTCCGTGCTTCACAATGCGATCCAAATTAGGCTTTGTGGCTGCCTCCAAGGGCGTCTTCAACCCAAGCTCCTTAATCGGTCTGTCAGCCATCCCGTCGGCGATCACCAAAATTGAGTTCAAATTCAAACCTTTTTTCATCCTCACAGAGTCAGAACACTCTAGGTCCTATAACGTGATAGCGTTAAAACTCTTGCGCGGAATTTGACTGCAACACGACACACTCGCGACTCATGGAACTGCCTGACTCTCTATTTTTACTCTCGTTTCTCTTGCTCCCGTACGAAGAATCAAGGGTAGCCCATCGAAACTTTTCCAACGCGCGCGCTAAACCTTCTGAGCAATATGCCCAAATCTACTTGGAGGTTCGATGCTGTTTTTTGGGGCTTGCGTGAAAGAGGCGATCGGTCGCGCGCGCTAACACGACTGTTGGGCGCGCGAAGTTCTGAAAACCTCGGGATTTGCCAGGTTGCTGGGAATCTCGCCGTGTAAGACCTTGATTATATCTTCGGCAATCATTACTGCAATTCTTCTTGACGAATCCTTAGTGACGCCGGCAATATGGGGCGTGCCAATTACGTTCTCTAGTTCTAACAATGGGTTTCCCGGAGAGGGAGGTTCTTCTTCAAACACGTCTAGCCCTAAACCTGCAAGCTTGCCTGATCGAAGTCCATTGTAGAGTGCCATCTCGTTGACTATGCCTCCTCTCGCAGTATTTATCAGAAACGCTCCCTTTTTGATGAACCGCACTTCTTTTGTATCTATCATGTTTCTAGTCTGATCCGTCAATGGCAGGTGGATTGATATTACGCTCGACTTTTGGAGGAGTTTCCTGGGAACCCTGAGTCCTTCCTTTTTGTCCTTGCATGTCAGCCGAACGAATTCGACTCCAAGTTCCTTTTCTAATTGTTGCCTCCTAATGTTGTCGAAATAGGAGACTTCCATTCCAAGTGCCTTGCATATTCTTGCGACCTCTGCTCCTATGTTGCCAAATCCGACTATCCCTATGGTTTTTCCACATAGTTCTATCCCTTCGTATTTGTACCTTAGCTTCCACCTTCCTTCTTTGAGCGCTCTATCGGCCCAGAACAATCGGTTGGCCAAGGCTGTTATCAGACAGATAGTGTGCTGAGCGACAGAGGCAACGTTCGCTCCAGGCGCATATACTACAGGAATGCCTTTCTCAGTTGCCGCCGCAATATCTATGTCATCAAATCCCACACCATATCGCCCTATTACTTTCAAACGCTTGGCTCTGTCTAAGATATTTCTAGTTATCTTTGCAGGTGCCCTCGCGATTACTGCATCAACATTGACTATATCGTCCATCAAGATGCTCTCTGCAGGATCGGAAATTGTGACTTGCGCGACTTCCTTCAACATCTTGGTCCCCGCATCATCAATGGGACCTGTAAGTATGACTTTGAAGTTGCTCATTCAGATACCAGGTTCGACAGTTAAGTTTTCCTCAGAAATACTTTGTGCCAAAGCTAACGCATCCGTTAATTACTTACACGATAGAACGTGCACAAGTGAATACCAGGAGCCTGCGAACTTTATGCACATTTTGTTCAATTTATGTTCTTAATTCCACACCCGTGATCTTCTCGTATACCTTAACCACGGCCCTCCAATCTTCATTGCTTAGACCCATTCCCTTAGCAGCTTGTAGGAATTGATGAGCAAGACCTCCAAATGGTGTGTACAAGTTCAGGTCAGTGGCTGTCTTCAAATACAAACCTACGTCCTTGTGCATGTACTCCGCTTTGAAGTCTGGTTCGAATGCTCTTTCCAGTATTTTTGGAAGATTAGCGCGCAAAGTCCACGAGTCGCTTGAGCCTGATGACGCAACCTCTAGCAGTGCTGCCGGTTTCAAACCCTGCTTGACGGCCCAAGTAAAAGCTTCTATAACCCCAAGGAGTGTCACGCAGGCCATCATGTTATTCGCCAGTTTGCAGACCTGTCCACTGCCTGTTGGGCCCACATGGACGATTGTCTTGCCCAAGGACCGTAGAATTTTCTTGGCTTCTTGGAACGTCTCCTCGTCATCGCAGCCGACCATTATCGTGAGTGTAGCTTTTTCCGCGCCGGACGGCCTCCCGCTCACGGGTGCGTCGATAAATCTAACGTTCTTTTCTTTGCTCTTTTTGCTTAAATTCCTCGTTGTAGTGGGATCTATAGTACTTAGATCAACAACTATCGACCCTTCTCTGGCTCCTGCTAAGACACCGTGAGCGTCTAACATTGCCTCTTCAACCTGCGGCGATGAGGGTAGGCTCAACAACACTACCTCGGATTCACAAGCAACATCCTTTGAAGTCAACGCTGGTTCAGCACCCAATCTCACTGCTTCTTCAACGGCGTCCTTCCTTATGTCATAGACAACAACCTGATAACCAGCCTTGAGGAGGTTAGCCACCATTCTAGTGCCCATAGCTCCTAAACCTATAAAACCAACTCGTGACATTCTGAGTCGTTGAGGAGTACTCATCAGGAACTTTATAAGTCTTATTGGCGCGCGCTTACAATTCATCGCCATCGACAACAGAATGAGAATCTTGGAGGACGAAGTAGGCGCTCTTTTATGACCCAACATGAATGGTACGTTGTCTAGAAACTACCAATGATGGGCTGCTCCTTGTTTTGATATTGGGAGACAACAAAATAATCTTTAGGTATCTCGGAATATATCGCGCGCGCCTCTGGACTCAGCGGATAAGTTTCCGGCAATTGTACGATGATGTGATCATATTAGGCTTTTTCACTAAGTAACTGGTCAAGAGGCGTTGTAGCGCGCGCGTTTGAATTAGTATCTGAAGGGTAGAATTGTTTATCTCTCAACTGTCAAAGACACACACAACGGTATTTATTCAATCATGACAGTTGCTTGCATCAGTTAAGTTTTAGAAGGAGCGAACAGTATATGCGATAAGAGGATTTGTATGGAAATCATTAGTCTAGGTGATGTTCCTGATGTTCCGCAATCAGGTGGAATATTCCTCGGTACAGTGGACATCAAATCCCTTGTTGGGCCCGAAGCGCGATATAGATTTATCTCAAGAGACATTCAAATGGCTATAGTGAGCTTTCCAAAGGGTATCAGACTTGCTTTTCATACCCACACGCACGACCAAATCCTTTTCATACTCAGTGGAAAAGGTATCATTGCCGACGAAAAAAAAGAAGTCACTGTTACACCGGGAATGATTGCTTTCATACCTGCTGGAGAGAGACACTGGCATGGAGCCGCTGAGGATAGCGATTTTTCCCACCTTTACATATTCAGGCCTGGCAAGACAAAAGGATAAAGTCCTGGAGCGCGGCCTATTATCAAAGCGTATCTATTTTAGCGCGCATAAGGAAGAGAGCTGCTGCATGTAGAACCATAGCAAGGCCTATTAGAAAGAATGCAGAAGTAGGCAATGCAAAGCATGGTCGCGAAGATCGGATAGCGGGCGCGACTTAGTGATGCATACGGTGGTCGGATGTTCGGTTATACCAGCAAGATTGTCTACGTAGACTTGACTAAAAGAAGAATCAGGTTTGAGGTTCTTAAAGAGGGTTTTCTCAGGAAGTATGTTGGTGGGATCGGATTTGGTACATATCTGCTTTATCACGGAACTGAACCTAACGTTGATCCCTTCGGCCCGGAGAACGTTCTAGTCTTTGCTGCTGGCCCTTTTACTGGGACAGTTGTCCCAAGTTGTGGAAGGTATGTCGTTGAAGCCAAGTCTCCTCTCACTAATATTCTAGGAGTAACTCTATCATCTGGCCCTTGGGGCCCGCGCTTAAAGTATGCTGGATATGATGCGCTGATAATATTGGGTAAGTCTGACAAACCTGTTTACTTGTTCATTGATGATGATTCAGTAGATTTTATTGATGCTAGCGCCCTATGGGGAAAAGACACATGGGAAACAGATGATTTGATTCGAGAAGAGATAGAAGATGAAAATGTGGCAATAGCAGCTATAGGGCCCGCGGGTGAGAAGCTTGTTAGATTTGCAGCCATCACAAACGACAGGAATAGGCAGGCTGGTAGAACTGGAATGGGAGCGGTCATGGGTTCAAAGAATCTGAAGGCTATTGCAGTCAGAGGCACGAAGGAGATTGCTGTGGCAAAACTTGATGACCTCATGGAGATCTGTCGCAATTTCTACAGAGGTTCATTCCGAGGTGAATCCGTGAAACGTTTTATTAAATACGGAACAGCGCAATCCGTCAGTACTCTCAATTACTTGGGTGTTGAACCTGTGAGAAATTGGCTGGAATCTTCGAGTGAACTGGCCGAAAACGTTTGCGGCGAGTACATTAGGGAACATTATGATCCGAAAGTAACCGCATGTTGGGGGTGCCCTACGGGGTGCGATCAAATAACTAGTATCGAAGAAGGCCCGTTTAAGGGAACTGTTGCAAGTGTCGAATATGAGACTATCTATGCTCTGGGTCTCAATTGTGGGGTAGGACACTTCCCAGCTATTGTGAAGGCTACAGAGCTTTGCGACAGACTTGGATTAGACACTATTAGTGCCGGTGTCACAATTGCTTGGGCCATGGAATGCTATGAGAAAGGTATTTTGAAGAAGAAACAAGTTGATGACCTTGATTTAAGATTTGGAAATTATGAAGCAGAAATCCAAATTTTACGCAAGATGGCTTTGCGCGAGGGAATTGGAGACCTGTTGGCCGAAGGGGTCAAGAGAGCTTCTGAAAAAGTGGGTAAGGGTTCAGAACATTTTGCCATGCATAACAAGGGACTAGAGCTCCCTGGATTTGATATCAGGGGTCTGAAAGCATGTGGGTTGGGCTTCAACACTTCCCCCAGAGGAGGGTGTCATATGCGATCGTCCGCATACGTCTTGGACCTAGGCGGTAGGGTTGACAGGTTCAAGGCCGATCCAAAGTTGGGCAAGATGGTAATGGATCAAGAAGATTTTTGCGTTATAAGAGACGCGTTAATCCTGTGTAGCACTACTAGATATGCTTTTGATGCAAGCTTGGCTGCGCCAGGGTTTTCTAATGAATCGATGAATCAGGCTTTTGCCTACGTCTCCAATTTGTATTCTCTTGTTACAGGAATAAGCTTGGCGAAAGATGAATTGTGGAAAGCGGGTGAACGCATTTCTAATCTGCAGAAACTCTACAATTTGCGAGAAGGATGGAAAAGGCAAGATGACTATCCACCGCCGCGAATAATGGAGGACCCAATAAGCAACGGAACTTCTAAGGGTTCAGTCTTGACAAAGGAAGAGTTTGAACTAATGCATCAAGCTTACTTTGATGCACGTGGCTGGAGTGTTGAAGGAATACCGAGAAGACAGAAATTGGCCGAGCTTGGCCTGATTCACGTGATGGAAGACATGAAGGAAGACGAATGATATGTCTCATAGATCTGTAGTCTGTGATTATGAAAAATGCATTGGTTGCGGCCTGTGCGAATTAGTGTGTTCAGCCGAAAAAGAGAGAGTGTTCAATCCGTCTCTCAGCAGGATCCACGTTGTAAACATAAGAAGCGCTCACGCTTTCGAGAACATGTCTCTCACGTGTCGTCTATGTGAAGTTCCATCATGCGTTGCAAGTTGCCCAAGAAAGGCGTTGCGGGCGAATGAAAGAACCGGCACCATTAGCGTTAACGACAGCAAATGTGACGGTTGTTCTTGGTGTTTCAATGCTTGTGATTTCGGGGCCATACTCTTTCATCCGGCCAGGAGAACTGTGAGGATTTGTGATCTCTGTGATGGCGATGCAAAATGTGTTAAGTTCTGTCCAACACGCGCTCTACAACTCATCACTCCTAACCAAGTCTCAACGAAAATGAGAAAACGAGCGGTTGAGAAAAGACGCATGAGTCTTTTGTCCAGGGTGTAATTGCTTGCGCAAGTGACTTGCAAGCAGCATACCACTATGGTTCGCAGAACCAGTATTAGGTGTGACGAGCCAGCGATAGGCCTAATACTAGTATTTCCAGGATGAGCTCGCGGGCATCGCGTTAGAATTGATCGTCCGCGCTTTATGAAATCCAGCAATTACAATTCTGGACATCGATTCTCTACTAGCTTGCTAAGCCGAACGAGCACAGTCTTTTAAAGCTCGGAGTCCTTCTGTTTGGTGTTGTTCTGCATGTCGGTGAAGAATAGAGCGGAATTGGTTTCTCATGGATTTATGACAGAAAGAGAGATAGCTCTTGAAATTATTGAGTATGCTTTGAGATCAGTAGATCCTTACAAAGCTGTGAAAAGGTTAATTCGCCTAACTAATGAAAACCTGCTGGTCGGTCATCTGAGCTTCAATCTCTCAAAAATAGGAGCAATATACGTTCTTGGTGCTGGAAAGGCCTCTTTTCCGATTGCGAAAGCATTGGAAGATGTTCTGGGAAAGAGGATAAAGAGTGGAGTTATAATAGAGAAAAAGGGACAGAAGCCTTACGAACTGAAGAAGATTAAGGTAATTGAAGGCGGACATCCGATTCCAGATGAAGCAGGTGTAGAGGGGGCGAAGGAGATAGTGAAAATAGCTAAGCACGCGAAGGAAGATGATATTGTTTTCTGTCCCCTAACAGGCGGTGCTTCTGCATTGATGCCCCTACCAGCTGAGGGAATAAGTTTGGAGGACAAGAAGAGAGTGACAGACTTACTTTTGAAGAGCGGTGCGACGATACAAGACATAAACGTGGTAAGAAAGCATATTTCAGCTATAAAAGGTGGAAGACTCGCCAAGTATATCCATCCAGCTGAAATCATTACTCTGACGTTTCCGAATATGCTTCATACAGCGGGGAAGTTCTGGCCTGATCCGACACTACCGGATCCGTCGACGTTTCAAGATGCAGTTTTGATGCTGAAAAAATATGGCATATGGGAGAATACCCCTTTATCGATAAAAACTCGTCTCCAGAATGCGGATCCAGGTATGGAAACTCCTAAGGACTTCAGTGGCATGAGAGTTCATACTTTCAGCGTAGGATCCAAGGAAATCGCATGTAAGGCAGCCAAGAAGAAATCTGAGACGTTAGGATACAAATCTGTGATTCTCTCCAGCATGATAGAGGGAGAGTCTAGAGAGGTAGGCAGCGTTTTGGCGTGCATCGCAAGAGAGATTCAACAGCATGGCCGACCCCTTGAACCTGCTTGTACTCTAATTGTGGGTGGAGAAGCAAAGCCCACAATCGAGGGGGAGTCTGGAGAAGGTGGACCAAATCAAGAGCTTTGCTTAGGCTTTTCCCTAAGAATAGCTGGTCTGAAAAACACAGTCATAGCGGCTATAGACACAGACGGCACAGATGGCCCTACCGAAATAGCCGGAGGTATAGCTGATGGCCTTACACTGAGGAGAGCGAATGAGAAAGGCATAGATTTGTACGGAAACTTGAGAAAACATAACTCCTCATATGTATTGAGAAAACTTTGCGATGCAATAGTAACTGGTCCAACTGGGACTCATGTGATGAGCCTAATGGTAGTGGTCGTGGGAAAAGACAAGGAATTCGCATATCATTAGATTTTCGACAAACTTTGATATGGCGTGAGTATTAGCTTGGGCGCGCGAGAACATCAATCACTTGCTAGTCCCAGTGCGCGACGGCTTAGGGGCATATTAAACACGCGCACGCTGTATAAAAAACACAATATATAGAGAACAAGATGGAAAGGCTTAAGTGAAAATAAGTCTTTGATAATAAAACGGTGTAAACATGGCGAAAGTGAAGAAGAGATTGTGGTGGCAGGAGTTCACCAGACCAGAGATTGTTGAACATGCGAAGAAGTGCGATATAGCTCTGCTTCCTGTGGGATCAGTGGAACAACATGGAGAGCACTTGCCAACTGGTGATGACTCATATCATGCCATCGGCGTTGCTGAGCGGGTTGCTGAAAAAACTGGTGTCATGCTCTTGCCTTGTCCATGGTATGGCGCGCACCCATATCACCATTGGCACTATGCAGGCACAATTCCGCTTAGAGATGAAACCTTCGTCAACATGCTGATTGACATAGTACGGGGAGTTTCGAATTCTGGTTACAACAAAGTCATAATATTCAATAGTCACGGGCAAGAATGGTCTATACCAAGCGCGGTCCAACAGCTTGGTCTGGAAGGCTATTTCGTCTTGGCCCCGACTCTTTGGGAAATCATAAAAGAAAAATTGGCCAGTAAGGAAATCTTGGAAACATTCTTTATGCATGGTTGTGAAGCTGAAACATCAATAGAATTGTATCTACATCCAGAATATGTACATATGAACAAAGCACATGACGAGATTTCGACCAACTTGGTGGAGAGGAAGTGGCTTGCGGGACCGAGTGACATTGTGAATAAACAGATGCCCTGGTATGCAGGCACATTCTTCAAGCCGGAGTACAAACATTCTAAACATGGAGTAATTGGTTATCCGACAAAGGGCACTGCAGAGAAAGGCAAGAAGATAGTTGATGCTGCGGTAACATGGCTTGTTAAGCTGATAGAAGAGATAAAGACAAAATATCCCCCAGGAGTAAAACCCAGCGTCAAGTAGACCGTTGCCCTAGAGTAGTGTTTGATTCAGGTTGAAGGTGAAACACGTTGAAAGTCGTCAATATTGAGCAGGGCGAACTCAAGAAGTTGGAAGGCAGAGATGCGTTTTTCCTGATTACTCCCAAGATTTCGAAGAATATGTTTGTAGGTTTCACGGTCGTCTCAGTAGGGGGCGAAACAAGCCCACCTCACTCACATGAAAGTGAAGAGCTGTACTTTGTAGTACATGGAAAAGGACTGATGATCGTTGACGGTGAAGAAAAAGAGGTTGGCCCTGGGGATGCGGTATTCATACCGACCAAAGCCACTCATCTCACCAAGAATACTGGCAAGATACCCTTGGAGTTTCTATGGGTGGTTTCGCCACCTGTGCTCCCAGGTCATCTTAAGTAATAAGCCAATTCCTTTCTTAGTCTCTGAATCGCGCGCGCCGCGGAATGAAAGACGCAGACTTCCTGGTCCAAAGTCCATCAAACAAAGGAAGGTTAGGAACATTCTCACTCGAATTCTGTGAACATTACCTTGACACGCTTGTCTGCGGGGAGATCAAATGCCTCCTCCCAATTTCTCAGCGAAAACTTGTGTGTCACTATTGGTTCTACGTCTATTTTGCCTCTTTTCATCAATTTCATGACTACCTTGAAATCTGCCGGCGCATCTGGCCAGAAGCTGTGGCCAACAGTCCCTCTCAAAGTGATCTCCCTAAGAATGAGTCCTTTCGTTCCGCTTAGATCTATTGGGACATCGGTCTTATGCCCCAGACCCATGACAGTTACCATTCCTCGCTTCTTAGTTATTGCAAGTGCGTTTCTGACCAAATCAGGGATTCCTCCTACTGATTCAATAGCCACGTCAACTCCGAAGCCATCAGTATAATCCAATACATATTTCACTACGTCTTCCTTCTTACCGTTGAGTACGATATCGGCTCCCAGTTTTTTTGCCACGCCCAGTTTGAAATCGGCAACGTCGACCGCTATTACCTCGGCTCCTGCGTTCTTTGCAGCTTGGAGCTGGAATAACCCAATTGGACCGCAGCCGAAGATTGCAACGGTATCCCCGATTTTGACTCCTGCGTTCTTAACGGCGTGTAGCCCGCCAGCAGCTGGCTCAGCACAGGCGACCTGCAAATCAGATAGGCCTTTAGGAGCTTTGTGAACCGAATTCCATGGGATCACCTGATAGGTGGAGAAGAAGCCTTCACTGCTAATTCCTGGGAATAGGACGTTATTGCACAGGTTCTGCCATCCTCTGTTGCAGTAATAGCATTTCCCACAACCAGTAACGTCCTCTGCGGTTATGATGTCTCCAACTTTGAGGGGCAAGAAATCTCTGTCGCCTTGAACATCTTCACCCATTTCAACTACTTCCAAACTGGCTTCATGTCCGAGTGTCATTGGCACCTTGTCCATCCACATACCTGTTTCTCTGATGTGCTGATCTGTTGCGCAGATTCCACATGCCCTAACTTTGACTAGAATCTCGTCAGCTTTAGGTTTTGGGACATCCACTTCGTCCAAACGCACATCTTTTACTCCATGATATCTAAGAGCAATCATTTTGATGGGTAATCTCATGTTCTTTCACTCGAGATTAGTTTTTGGCGAATTACATATAACCTTTTCTGCACTGAGACCGAAGACTCTTACGCTGAGAGTGGAATGCTAGGCAATGTGAGCGGCTTCTACTAACTCGCGCGCGGGGATTTGAAGACAAATGAGCACTGAGCCACTAGGCCATAATGGAACACTTAATATTGTTAGGCCTGATATTAAAGTCCGAATAAAGACTTGAAACCTTTAGGTGCGTAGCTGAAGATGGAAGAATTCAAGATTAGAAACGTTAAAGCAAGAGAAGTTCTTGATTTGCGGGGCCTTCCAACCATCGAAGTAGATGTTGTGACTGACGAGGGCGCGATGGGGAGAGCAAGTGCTCCCGGTGGTACATCTATCGGCAACTATGAAGCATTGGAACTCAGGGATGGAGGGGACAGATACGGAGGGAGGGGAGTTCGTCAAGCAGTACAGAATGTGAATAACATAATAGCTCCCAAGTTGGTCGGAAAGGATGTAAGAAGACAGAGAGAGATAGACACGTTGATGATCCAACTTGATGGTACGAAAAACAAATCTAAACTCGGCGGAAATACAATTTATGCTACGTCTCTTTCGGTCGCACAAGCTGCTGCTGAAGCAGTGGGGATTCCATTCTATAGATACGTTGGTGGAGTAAATTGCTGCACTATGCCGGTTCCGATGTTAGTAGCCATACACGGGGGAAGAGCTATTGGTGGAAACGACCTAGACTTTGAGGATCATATTTTTGTGCCAATAGGAGCCAAATCTTTCTCAGAAGCTATTCAGTTCGGGGCGGAGGTGTATTTCGAATTCAGGAAAGTTCTACAAGCCAAATATGGGAAAAGCGCTGTTGGAAGCGTTGCAGTAACAGGAACTTATGTACCTCCTATGAAAGACGAAAGGGAAGCCTTGGATTCCATGATGAAGGCTTTGCAGGAAACTGGGTATGCGGATAAGTTTGGACTCGGTCTGGATGCCACGGCCAATTCCTTATACGATCAGGAAACATCCAAATATACATTTATGGGAAAGAAGATGAATAGAGGAGATTTGATTGAGGTTTACAAGGATCTAGTCTCTACATACCCCATAATTTCAATAGAAGATCCATTTGCTGAGAATGATTTTGAAGGTTTTGTCGAAATTACTCGAAAGCTCGATATACAGATAGTAGGCGATGACATTTTCGTGACAAATGTCGAGCGCCTAATGAAGGGGATAGAAATGGGGGCGGCGAATGCACTTTTATTCAAGGTTAACCAGGTAGGAACACTCAGTGAAGCTCTAGATGCTGCTGAATGTGCCTCAAGAAATGGCTATGGAGTTGAAGTTTCTGGCAGAACTGGGGATGCAGAGGATACCACCTTGGCTGACATCACGGTTGGGATAAATGCGAAGCAAATAAAAATTGGCGGACTGGATAAGATGTTCGCCAAATATAATAGGTTCCTAAGAATTGAGGAGCAATTAGGTAGCTTGGCAAAGTATCCGAAAGAGCTATAGACACTTTGTGATTCTCAGATGTTGTAACTATGAGTAGCAAGAAGTCGACGCCTCTGAGTCTACCACTCGCGGATTATGTATCACGTACAACGTTTGGTAGTTTACCAGTAGAAGTAGTGGATCAAGCAAAACTAGGCATAATGGATTTCCTAGGAGTAGCTCTCGCAGGATCAATGACGTTAGCTAGTAGGAAAACGGTGGATTTTGTTCTAGGTGCTGATGCAAAGAAGGAATGCACGATAATAGGAAGCGAAATGAGAACTTCTTCCACTCTCGCGGCGCTTGCAAATGGTACCATGTCTCGGAACGTTGAATTGGATTCTCACCACAATGCTTCTCTTATGCACCCTTCCGTGACGGTGATTCCGGCTGCTCTTGCATTGGCGGAATGCAGGAAAAGTATGGGTAAGGATTTGATAGCATCAATTGTCGCGGGATATGAAATATCGCTAAGATTAGGTGAAGCCACATCTGTAGGGTTAATATCCCGGGGTTTTTCGGTTGTTTCAGCTTGCGGTGTTTTTGGTGCCGCTGCAGCAGCAAGCAGGATCTTGAACTTGAACTCTGAACAAATAGCTAACGCCTTTGGCATAGCAGGTAGCTTGGCCTCTGGGCTTAGGGAAGGGAGAAGAGCAGGCGCCATGGTCAAAGCTTTTCAGGCTGGGAGAGCTGCTGAGGCAGGAGTGACCGCGGCTCTCTTAGCTGAGGATGGATTCACGGGTCCAACAACAATTATTGAGGGAGAGCATGGCTTCTGTAGAGCCTTTTCAGATAGTTACAGCTTGGAAGGAATAACCAAGAACCTTGGAAAAACTTTCAAGCTTCTAGAAACAAGCTATAAAATCTATGCTTGTTGTCGATGTATTCATCCTGGAATTGATGCAGTGCTAGAGATTACTCACAAGAACAAAATTAGATCAGATGAAATAGAAGAGGTCCTAGTTAGACTGCCAGAGAAAATGTATGAGACAGTCATGCTCCCTGCAGACACAAAATATAGACCGAAAACACTTATTGACGCACAGTTCAGCCTACCGTTCTATGTAGCGCTTTCGATTCTAGATGAAGCAAGCGTTCGTGTTCCAATACATTATCTACCAAACATACTAAATAATAACAAATTGTTAGATTTTGCCGCGAAAGTCAAAGCAAAGATTGATCTTGAATGTGAAGGCCTGTTCCCGAGGTGCTTTCCATCGATTGTTGAAGTCAAAACGACAAGAGGCAAAGTCTATAGGTGCAAGATTGAGTACTCCAAGGGTGATCCCGAGTGCCCGCTTAGCCGAGATGAACTCGATTCCAAGTTTAACGCTCTTTCATCACGAGTATTAGGAGAAGAAAAAACCATCAAGGTGCTTGAGATATTAAATAAACTTGATGAAGTTAAGATAGCCACTCTCACTGAATTGCTGCGATAGCATTCCCATTCGATTTCCCCCTGTTTGTTTGTGGTTTGACATGAAGTTGCCCAGACATTCATGTACCGAAGAATCGATACGCCTATTTCCGCTCAAAGATGTAGCCTACCTTGCGTTGCCATATTCTCATGACGACGAGTTAGCAATATGGAAAAGCTTTAATATTCACCAGAAAGAATTTCAGGCGTGATTCAATGAAAGCTGTCGATTTCACCAGTCCTAGAAAGGCTATTCTTAAAGACGTTGACGAACCCAAACCCGGATCCTCGGATGTGATCGTGAAAGTAGCAGTTTGTGCGATCTGCGGATCAGACATTCCCCTATATCTTCACACCCAAAAGGGATGGAACACATCCATAATCCCAGGACATGAGGTAACCGGCAAAATAGTGGAAGCCGGAGAAAACGTAAGGAATTTTGACGTAGGAGATAGAGTTGTAGTATATGCAGGGATTCCATGTGGCAAATGCTACTACTGTAGACAAGGTCAAACGAACTATTGTTCAACCATGATGGACCAGAGAATGATCGGCTTTACACTCAATGGAGGATATGCTGAATACCTAAAAGCTTCTGAAAAACAGTTGTTCAAGTTGCCTAAAGAGATATCGTTTGAGGATGGTTCTTTGCTTCTTGACCCGATTGGGGTGGCCGTCGAGGGACTTAAGAGAATCAGAGTTGATAAACATTCTAAAGTTGCGGTGTATGGTTGCGGAACCATTGGAATTGGAACCATGCTGACCTTGCAGGTTGAATATGGATTGAAAGAGATCTTCGCCGTGGAGATATCAGATTACAGACGGAGGATTGTGGAGGATCTTGGGATAGATACTATAAACCCAAAGGAGAAGAACGCAACCGAAGAAATCATTGAAGCAACTGGTGGCATGGGCGTAGATTTGGCGATAGATGCAACGGGAAATTCTCAAGCAGAAATAAACGCACTGAAGACTGTCAGAAAACTCGGGAGAGTTCTTTTCTTAGGAGAGAATTATGGAGAAATATCATTAAGTCCAAGCCATCTTTTTATAGCAAACGGGCTCACTTTGGCAGGATCACGTTATTTTCCGCAAACAGCACTCAAAGAACACACTGAAATACTCCTTAGAGCCAAGCAAAAGTTTGGCAAAATAAATACACATGAATTTACCTTGGAGCAAGTTACTGAAGCACTTGAGCTTTTTGTAAACAAGGATTGCATTAGACCTCTGCTTAAACCGGAAATGGCTTGATCTGCATTTTCTCGTATCTCTCCCGCGCGCCTAATCTAAGACCTTAAACCTTAAATACTTTAAACGTCGACTCTTCCCGTGAAGTGTGAAGACATGAAAAGAACATATATGATAATTGCAGCCATTGTTTTGATTGCTGTTGTGCTGGGAGCTGCACTGACCTGGTACTACTACTACTACACTCCAACAACGACAACAAAAATGATTACAATTGGGCATACAGACGTAGCCGGGATGAGGCATCCGTATTGGGTTTCTTACTGGAAAGGGATGCAAGATGCTGCAGCATACTATGGCAACGTTACCTTGATTTACTATGACTCTGAACAGAATCTGGCAAAACAATTGGATCAAGTCCAAGACATGATCTCCAGAAAAGTTGACGTAATTACTGTCGGGGCAATAGATAGTGATGGAATAGTTCCCGCTGTGATAGCTGCAAACACCGCAGGCATACCTTTCATTGCTCAGGATATAGCGGTTGGAATGGGCGCAACACCGACCGTCTGGATACGGACGGACAATATGCAAGGTGGAGAGACTGTTGCTGACTATCTCCATCAGATTGCCGGTGACAAAGCGAACGTTGTCAACATAATGGGCTTGCTTGGTATGACGGTAGCAAGAGAGAGATCAGACGGATTCATGAATAAACTGGTTACCACATATACAAACATGACTTTGCTCGACTTTAAGACTGCTATGTGGGATCGAACTACGGCATTCAACTTGATGCAAGGTTGGTTGACCACATTTCCAGAAATTGATGGCGTGTTCGCAGCTAACGATGACATGGGTCTAGGAGCAGTCGCTGCCATCCAGACAGCTGGAAAAACTGGGCAGATCAAAGTTGTTGGTTACGACGGTGTACCTGAAGCTCTGACGGCTATACAAAACGGCACAATGGCGGGGACAATTGCACAGGATCCGTACATTGGAGGATGGCTTAGCGTGAAATATGGTGTTATGCTAGCCGGGAAAGAGGAGGTGCCACTAGTGGACCAAATAATGCTGAACCTCGTGACGACAGCCAATGTTACTGCGTACAAAGTATATTCAGACAAGCAAGTATCAACCGCAGGACTGACAATTAGCGATGTTAATGCCGTAATAGCTAACGACAAATTGACCTGGTTGCCTTAGCCTTTAGCGCGCCTTGCGCGCACTTTTTTTTGCCTAAGCATATAAGTTGGATGTTATAGTAATTTGGTGTGAAAGAGTGAAGGTGTGAAAGAGTGAACCGTGTTCGGATCGGCATCATAGGGTGCGGGTTTATCGCAGGAGTCCACGCCAGAGTATTGGTTGAAAATCCGAACGTAGAGCTTGTTGCAGTATGTGACTTGGCCGAGGACAGAGCTAGGTCCTTGGCGGGTAAATACGGTGCAAAAAATCATTACACTGATTTCCATGAAATGCTTGAGAGAGAGAGCATAGATGCCGTTGAGATCCTCCTTCCACATCATCTTCACGTTGAGGTAACAGTAGCTGCAGCAGAGGCTGGAAAGCATTTATTGGTTGAGAAACCAATGGCAACAAACGTGTACGAGTGTGACAGAATGATCCAGGCCGCGAGAAAAGCAGGGGTAAAGCTTATGATTGCTCATAACAAGAGGTTTGACTCACACAATGAGTTGCTGAAGAAATTGGTGGATGAGGGAAGACTCGGGACGATTGTCCTCGCAAGAAGCGTGTACTCGATTAACCTGAAGACCTTACAGGATCTAATTCCGTCGAAGTGGAGACTCCAACGGAAAAAAGCAGGTGGAGGCGTTCTTACCGATATGGCTGTGCATTACCTGGACCTCTTGCGATGGGTGGTTCCAGGGGAAGTAAAGAAAGTATCGGCACTGACTGCGTTGATCACTGAGAAAGAATCGCTCTCTCCTGATGTGGAAGACAACGGCGTCATAATGCTGCAGTTCACTGGCGGCGCAATCGCGACGGTTCAAGCAAGTTGGTCTATAGATGTTCCTCTGGGCCTCGATGAGGAGGCCGAAGTATGGGGTACAGGGGGCAGAATAAGGACAAAAGCTATGGGTATGTCCCCCAGCCCATATCATCCTATGCAAATCTTCTTCGGGAAAGATGTCTTGGGAAATCTTAATGGTGAAATCTATCCTAACATGATATTTGATCCATATGAATCATTCAAGAAGGAAAATGATCATTTCATAAGATGCATACTTGAAAATGAAGAGCCAAGAATAACCGGTGAAGATGGGAGAAAGACGATAGCCTGTCTTGAAGCTGCATATGACTCTGCGGCGACAGGGAAGACGGTTGCACTTTTGCAATAAGACTATTCGCTGAATGATATCCTGATTTCGTGAATTCCAGATATTCTTGATTTTTCAACTTTGGCCATGACCAGATCTTATCCATACGGGCATAACAATCGCTGAACACGGAAAGCAAAAGGAACAGAATCAACCGCGACGACGTTTTCTTAAGGCGATGGTCGCAACGGCCCCGATTATGATGAGACCCTTGATTAATGTAATTGAAAATGCATCAATAGCGATTAAGTACAGCCCATTGTTTAATACACCCATGATAAGCACTCCAACCAGTGTGTCAACCGCGCCCCCCTCTCCTCCTGCCATGCTGGTTCCACCTATAAGAACTGCGGCAATCGGGTCCAGCAGGAATGAGTCTCCGGCAAGAGGGTGACCCACACCTAAGCGAGACATCAATAGTACCCCTGCAAAGGCAGACAGTGAGGAGCAGAGAACATATACAATTAGCTCAGTCCTAAGTACATTGATTCCTGACAATCGTGAGGCTTCTTTGTTTCCCCCAATCGCATAGATGTGCCTTCCAAATACTGTTCTAGTCATTAACAACCAAACGCCGATCCACACGAAAACAGTCACGATAATCAATATTGGAATCCCGAACAACCTCCCTGATCCAATAGTGGTGAATATGTCTGTGTATTGTCCCAAATTATAGATTGGATAACCATGAGTGTAGCTCAGTAATACACCCGTAGCAACGGTGCTCATCCCCAACGTAGCTATGACTGAGGGGATCTCGAGTCGAGTTATTAGGAGCCCGTTAACCACGCCAATACAACTCCCCACCATGACTCCGGCAACAATGGCTAGTAAAGGGTTAAAGGAATAGGAAGCCACAAATGATGCCGTAAAGACACCGGCAAGGGAAATAACAGCTCCCGTCGATAAATCTATCCCGCGGATTAATATCACCATTGTCTGACCTAATGAGACAACCATGAGCACTGCAACTTGTGTCCCTAAATTCGTGAGATTGTCTAGGTTAGCAATTCTCCCGTTTGAAAAAATGAAAAAAACGATGAACAAAACTAATAGACCGGGCAATGACACTATTCTGAAGATATTTCCGAATATTCTGCTGGAGATTGCTTTTCTCATGTTAGAGTTACTCACGCTTGGTCAGCTCCTGTTATGCATATCATCACCTTATGAAGAGTTGCTTCGTCCCGTGAAAAGTCTCCCACTATACGGCCTTTTCTCATCACCAAAGTCCTGGTACTCAATTTCAGAATCTCTGGAATTTCAGAAGAGATCAACAAGATCCCCATCTTCTCTGCTAATTTCACTATTAGTTCATGTATCTCCATTTTCGTACCTACATCCACCCCTCGGGTTGGATTCTCAAGTATGAGCACTTTTGGGTTACATTCAAGCCATTTTGCCAATAAGACTTTCTGTTGATTTCCCCCGCTTAAGTTTCTGACACTGGTCTTGACAGACGGCGTTGCTATGCGCAGGCTCTTGATCCAACGGTTTGTCACTTCGCTTTGCTTCCTGCTGCTGACAAAGAGTCTTTCCTTGAATTTTCTCATAATTGGAAGACATATGTTGTCAGCAACCGACATCGGATTAACAAGCCCATTGGTTCTATCTTGCGGAAGAAGCGCGAAGCCCTCCTTTATTGCCTCCGCGGGACCTTTTACGTCAACATGCTTACCGTCCAGATGGATGTCTGCATGATCTGGTCGTATGAGACCAAACAGTGAATCAGCTACGTCCATCGTATTTGAGCCCGCCAAACCAGCAATACCCAGAACTTCACCTTTGTGAAGGTCAAAACTTACCCCCTGATAAGCCCCCTGTTTTGACAGTTCTCTGACAGATAACACCACTTCACTCGTTGGCGTTGGCATCTCCAGAGTGCTTTCTTTTCCCCTTTCACCAACCATCATATGAACGAGTTGTTCTTTGCTTGTTTCTTTAATGTCGACAGTGCCGACTTTTTCGCCGTCTCGCAAGACTGTAGCTCGATCACATACCTGGAATATCTCGTCTATTCGATGGCTAATGAAGATTATTGACGCTCCTTTTTCTTGGAGCGAACGCAATAGCTCAAATAACGATTCTACCTCTGGCAATGTCAAGGTTGAGGTGGGTTCGTCGAATACGAACACTTTCGCATCAGTGGAGAGGGCCCTTGCGATTTCGACCTTTATCCTTTCTGCATAGCTGAGTTTTTCTGCCTTTGTTTTTGGATCAACAAATAGTCCGACTGCGTCAAGCGATTTCTTGGTCTCTCTTTCCAGCGTATTCCATTCCACAAAGCCGAGAAATCTTTTTGGAAATCTGCCTAGAAAGACGTTTTCCATGATGCTCATTTTTGGAATCAAAGTGAGCTCTTGATAGATCATTGCTATTCCAAGTTTCTTGGCCACCGAAGTATCTGAGACTTTTGCTTCTTTGCCATCAAGTACAATTTTGCCACTATCCGGTTTATGAGCCCCCGATAATACTTTCATCAAAGTTGATTTCCCAGCACCATTCTCTCCAACCAACGCGTGTATTTCGCCTTTGCTGAGTTCAAAAGTAACGTTTCTCAACGCGTGTGTTTCGCCAAAGCGTTTGCATATGTTGATCATTTCAAGGGCATTCGTTCCGTGTTTCCTCCGGAGCTTACCTCATCTGAGTATTCTAAGAGATATTAAAGACATATATATCGCTATTCTCTTGCGTTTCATTTGAAAAATCAGTCTGCGCGCGCGTCCGAAACCAGTCTCAGTCTGTTCTCAACCTAACATCGATCCTGGCATTTCCAGCGCGCGCGTCGGCCAGCGCGTATGCCGCAAGTTTTTTAAATCTTGGGAAGATATCTTCACACCGATGATAACCAATGAATAAAGACACATTGAAATTCGGGTCGGTCTACATGTACCACCATCTCAATGAACCTGAATATGTAGGTCCTGTCTTGACAAAGAATATTGGGGGGTCCTGCATTCAAATGGACTTTGCTGAGGTTTCCGCTTGGTATCAAATTGAGAGGTCCCCTGGCGTCTACGATTGGACTACCATGGACAAAGCCTATGATGCCTGCGAACATGCAGGTATAGAACCTATGCCCTCCTTGTGCCATCATTTCGCTCCACATGAATGGGTAAAGGATGGACCATTCAACGATGAGCTGATAGACACGCCTGAGTACAGTTCCCTCTATGGTTCTGAGTACGGGAGATTGACCGTTGCACAAAAGAGTTTTGCGGACTTCGTGACAGCATTCGTAAAAAGATACCGCAAACGGACGAACCTATATATAATGAGCCACGAGTACAACTTGGCCTACTTGCTTACTACAAAGAAAGGAACACCAGAATACAATCGACTAATTACGAATCAGACAGGTTCGTTGCTTCTCGCGTACAACATCATCAAGAAACTGGCTCCAACGGCGAAGTTCACCTATGGTTTAGCCGTCAATTATCTCAGAGACTCTTTTGGCGGTGAGCCGATCACACCACTTCATTTCGGCGCAGAGAGGTCCCCCTTTGGGCCGCGCTTTATGATAAATAAATATGTTGAGACCGGGAACAAGGATTTTCTTGACTTGATGAAAACAACAGACATATTCTACTTCGGATATACAACATTGGAAAGCGCCGATGATATGGTGCCAATCTATGCTGACGACAGAGCAGGCGATGTGGCAGAATCGTTCTACAATGGAAAGACAACTGTAGATGGAAAGACCTATTATTACCGAGATTATGTGAAGGAAATAATAATCAACCACTTATCCTCAACAGGCAAGTGGTTACTTAATCCAGAGCATCCATACACAGAGAGCCAACAAGCTGAGCTTCTAAAGGGAAGTCTGAACAACATTCTAACAGCAAAATCTCGTGGAGTGCCAATTAACCGCATCTTGGTCCCCCTAGTCGACAAGAATGAGTATGTTGGACCAGTTTCATCCAATGATGCTGACAACTGGTTATATGTTCCAGAAGGCCTGTTCAAGATGCGAGGAGAGGTGGAGCGTTTGAAAAAAGGTCGAACAGTTGTGCCAAAAACAATCACCTATGAACCCAAGAAGGCAGTGGACGCCTACAAAAAAGCAGTTTTATCCTACCAAGAAAGCAAATAGACTCGTCAACCATCTTTGCTCTTTTGAGCGCCTCCTAATTCTTCCCTTTTCTTTCGGTTTTCTATGATCTTAAGGATTCACCCGTACTCTACGAGTGTCATGTTCGTATATTCTGCGTAGCGTCAGATCCTAGGATGCAACAAAGTGTCTGCCAGCCCGCATGGTCCCACTGTTAGATGAATTGGGGGGGCCCGAGCTTAAGCCAAGCAGGTTTCTATTTGGATAAACGTCGATTTCGTCTTGGTATAACTTCGACTGTTCCTGCGTTTGAATCTACTTTAACGATATCTCCATTAGCTATAAGGTCTATCACGTTCTCCCTGAATCCATAAACCATTGGTGTATTGCAGAGTAGTGCACCAGCCACGGTAGTAGGTTGTGGTCGATTACATACTAGAGCTTTGGGAGCTTTGCCATTTCTGTAAAGATAATAATAACCAAATGTATCTCCAGCGCCACCTTTTCCGGCTGGGAAAACCAGCACTTTGTCCTTAATGTTCCGCCCTCGAAGTGGGTGGGCCACTTCAACTATTTCTCCGGTTTCCCAATCGGTCGCACCCCAAAAAGCTATCAGATTATCCGTGACTAACGCTTCGCCTTCAACCTCGCCTTGCTTGGAAACGGTTTTACCCTTGATAACTTTCATTTAGCGCATCCTCCTTCCCATTGCCCAGTGATGGCAGATTTTACACAATCCTTTATGTCACCAAACCAGACTTTTCTTCTGGATTTTGGAGAAAACCCGGAGAAGAAGAAAGCTCCCTTTATGGATTCTGTGGCAATAGTACAATTCTTTAGGTGACTTCCGGCGAAGGCAATGCACATCGAATCGGTCAATATGCCTCCGGCATCCTTTATGATTTGCTCATAACCCATTTCCTCGGCTGCTTCCCTATAGAATCTTGTAGTAACGGCTATCAATTTCACATTTCTGTCTACTTTCTTTCCCTTGAGAGTTTCAGCAACATCTCTTAATTCAGGAAAGGTCAAGTGAGGACACCCTAAGAGTACGTAGTCAACTTGGAGATTGTCTGCTGTGCATGCTGTTTCATATGCCTGCTCTACTTCCTTTTTGCCTACTGTGATCTCTTTGAGAGGCTCCTTGCCTCCCAAAGCGGCTTCCAACGTTGGTGCCTCTGGGGTCAGGCCGACTATGTGCATCAGGTCGAGACCGCATTCAACCGCTATGGTAGCGAGGAAATGTTTAAGTTGAGTCAATCTCATGTGAGAAGGTAGACCTACAAAGACAGGTCTTTTTTCTTTAACCCTAACGCTCGCCGCATATCCTAGAGCATCGTAGTCTGCAGGTGCAAGTCTCTCCACGTTTAGATCGTCTTTAAGTTTTACTACCACTTCACCGTGTCTGTTCTTCGGAATATGAACGCCAACTTCCGGAACACAACCTGTAATAGCTGCGCAAAGGGACGTGAAACCGTCATCGCGTTCACATCTGGAACCAAAAATGGTGTTGTACCAGAGTATAGCAATTGACTCTGCGACGCTTATATGTTCTCCGAATCTTCCGGGAAAAATAAGGAATGGAAGGGCGCTATAGGTCGGAATAGTACCCATGCTTTCATATCGTTCGATTGCTGAACCTTGGATCTCTTTTATCTCTTTTACGGTGGACTCGGGGAATCCCAATTCCTTTGCCACTTCAAAATTGAGGAATTTAGGTTCTATAGTTGTCGGCACTTTGAAACGCTTCACATCTTTTAGCAGTTCGTTGATCAGCTCTTGATTCCATATGCCCTGTTTTCCGTAAGGACAAAACATAAGGTCGGGAGGCATGAGATGAACGCGAGATATCTCTACCATCCTACTGGCTCCCTGAGCTTCTCCCATCTTACAGAAGAAATCCATCGCCATCCGCGGACCTCTTCCTTCCTTACCGATTAGCATATCTTTCTGTTCTTTCGTCAAGTTCATGACTCAGCACCCAAGTTGATTGTTTTCATTCTTTTGGTGAAGGACATCTAAAGGTTCGTACAATACTATTAAAGCTTCGGTTAAGTATTACTAAGCTCTGGTTCGTCATCTTGCTAATGTTCCGAGTACATCAAACTGCATCTCTCTTGGCTCACTGAGGATCTCCAGTCTCTCAGAGAGTTTTGCATCTGAAGTCACCTTTTCGAAAAGTTCTTCTGATATCCAGAACCTTTCGAGTTCCAGAGTGTTTTTTATCCTGACCACATTGGCCTTTCTTGGATCTATAGGTCTGCAGATACGTAGAGCTGTGGCGATTGCGTCTCTATCATTTGGAAGGAATAGAGGGATTTTTCCCGTCTCGGTTGACCCCTGCGTTAGGCAGTTAGCATATGTTGCATCGTAATCAATTTTTGATACGGCCCTCTTCGTTGTTATGTCTGCAAGACCTATCCCTATTGCGTTTCCATGGGTCTCCTCGCTGAGATCCAGAACTACAATTTTACCTACCTCCGGTGCTGTCGGATCGGTTTCGCCTGGAAAGAAAAATCTCCCAGTGACATTTGTGTCCATACCAAGCCCGCTGATATCCTTCCCTATCTCCTCTACTATCAGGACGTCTATATTCTTGAAAGGTATTCTGGCCAACAATTCCTTGGCTTTCCCAAGGAGTTTCATCTCATTCTCTTCAATTTCCTGTGGCTCAAGGGCCTTAACTATGGCGATTTCGTGGTAGGCGTTCTCGACGATAGCAAGTCCTAGAAGAATCGGGATTTTTTTCATGATTATTCTGGCTGCAGCAGGTATGAACTTGTGGTATCCTTCACACTGATACGAGTGTATCGTCTCAGCTCCCTTCTGCTTACCAAGGCCAATCGCTATCATCTTCATTAGTCCGCTCTCGATCTTGTCTTTGAAATCTGTATGAGGCTTTACCCTTCCAACAACTATTATACCGTCCGTTCGGGAAGCGATCCTATCCACGTAGACTGGAACGTTTCTTCCCAGTTTACCAACTTCATCCACTTCCATGGACGAAAGTATCGGTGCTCCCACTGTCTCAGGTGTAATCCCTAAGCTTCTAAGGACTGCCAGTTGTCCACTAGAGGTTGCCCCTCCGTGGCTTCCCATCGCTGGGATCAAGAAGGGTTCCCCGCCTAATTTCCTAACCTCTTCAACGACTGTTGCTAGTATCTCAGCATAGTGGACGATGCCTCGGCTCCCAGCCGTTATCGCGATCTTCATGCCTTTCCTGATCTTCTTATTCAATTCTTTTTTTCTCAGTTCTTCTCTGATCGCTAATACATAGCTATCCACTTTCGGTGAGTGTATCTTCTGCCGAACCTCAATCATTCTAGGAAACGCTATGTTGTTCATAGATTCATTCTACTGTTCAGTGCGGCTAATAACCATTGGGTTTTGGGCGTGCATAAAGTCGTATTCACTTTCGACACCGCGCGTGCGGACAGACAGTATCTTCCGGTGTTACAGTCACGCCAAAGCTTTTAATCTCAGTTTTTTGTATTCATGAACCCTGGCGCGCGTTTGTATCAACTTAAAAAAGGAGGAAGCAACATAATAGCAGGACGACGACTAAAAGACAATACGAGTTTTTTTGGATACGAAAGAAGCAATGGCTGCGTAGGCGTTCGTAATTATGTAGCTATTCTTCCGTCTGTTGTATGTGCAACGCCCGTAGCAAGGAGAATTGCCGACAACGTGAAAGGCGCAGTAGCGATTTTTCATCATCAAGGATGTACTCAGCTCGGAGCAGATCTCGAAGTCACACTTAGAACAGTGACGGGATTAGGAATGAATCCAAACGTTGCAGCTGTCTTGGTGGTCGGTCTGGGGTGTGAGAGCATGTCTCCGGAGAGATTGAGCGAAGCAATCGCTGAGTCGAAGAAACCAGTCGAGACCTTGATTATTCAAGACGCCGGAGGAACCACGAAAACAGTGCGGGAGGGCGTAACTAGGGCAAGAGAAATGGTGCGTTGTGCTTCCTATGTGAAGAGGAAGCCGTGTGATTTGAGCAAGTTGACTTTGGCTGTAAAATGTGGGTCATCAGATACGACATCAGGGATCGCGGCAAATCCAGCGATCGGAGTTGTATCAGACATGATTGTGAATAGCGGAGGTACAGTAATTATAGGTGAGACCACAGAATTAATAGGTGCTGAACACATATTGGCCAAAAGAGCAATAAGCGCGGATGTAGCCAAGAAGATTCGTCAAATAGTCCGTCGAATGGAGAATAGAGCCAAAGCCATGGGCGTTGATATGAGAGGTGCGCAACCAACGCCAGGTAACATAGAGGGGGGCATAACAACCATCGAGGAAAAGTCATTAGGCGCGATATACAAAGGAGGAACAACGTCGATAAAAGGAGTGCTTGACTACGCAGAAAAGCCAAAAGGAAACGGACTCTACGTAATGGACACACCTGGAAGAGAGCCTGAAGCGCTAACGGGATTTGCAGCCGGAGGAGCACAGATAATTGCGTTTACAACAGGAAGAGGAGCACCACAAGGATTTCCGATAGTACCAGTGTTGAAGATAACAGGCAACCCCAGAACCTATGAAAATATGATGAATGATATGGATATTAATGCGGGTACCATTATTTGTGGGAAAGAAACAATAAATGAAGTTGGCAATCGATTATTTGTAGAAATCTTGAAAGTGGCCTCAGGAAAGATGACAAAATCAGAAGCATTCAGCTATGCAGAACCAGTGGACATCTTCAGAATTGGGCCCACTCTATAGCATTGCTTTGGGGATTTGTTCTAATGCAAACGGCGGTTCTCATGCATCCTAGCGACAATGTAGTTACGGTTCTGTCCAACGTCGGTGTTGGTGAGAGAGTTAGTTTTTTTATTAGAGAAGAATTGCGTTGTGTTGAAGTGCGACAAGTAATAACCTTCGGACACAAAATCGCAATTAGAAGGATAGAAAAGGACAATAACATAATAAAATACGGAGAAGTAATAGGCAAAGCTAAGAAACAAATAGAACAGGGAGAACACGTTCACGTACACAATGTGGAAAGCACAAGAGCAAGATAGCATGCACGTGTGTTCCCAAATTGTATTTTTGGGCGTAATGGGTTGAGTCGCGTATCTTTTTTGGGGTCGAGCGCGCGCATAACATCTTGTACATTTCAACATTCAATATTCTAGCGCCCGCTTGACGCGCGCCGTATATATAACAAGCCCATATCAATATGTGGAGGTTTATCCATGCACGTTTACGAGGCGATTGAGAGAAGGCGGACGGTACGGTCTTTTAAGAAGCCCGTTTCCGAAGAGCAGTTGCGCAAGCTGTTACAGGCAGGTGCGATGGCACCGTCGGGTTCGAATGTGCAACCGTGGGAATTCATTGTTATTGATGACGAGAAAATCATTGCGCAAATCGCCGAACTGAAATACCTTCAAAGTCTGAAAATGACCATTGATGCAATGGTGCTGAATGACCCGAAAATCATCGAGAAAATACACCAGCAGACTCTGTCGGATCCGCTTCCGGCACAAATGGCACTGCTGCAGAGAAGCGCTTACCAGAAAAGCGCCGTGGTGGCGGTCTGTAACAAGAAAGGACACGGCATCGGGAGAAAACCCTGGATGAACGTTGAGAACATCGCTAGTACCTGGATGTGCATTGAGAATATGGCACTGGCAACTACCGAGGATAGCCTAGGGATGCAAATCTCCATTTTACGCGAGGAATATAAAATTGCTGCAGAAAAGCTACTCAATATTCCCGATGATTACGAATTAACCACGATGGTAATGTTCGGCGTACCAGCAGAAACCACCCGCAAACGGGAAATCGGCACTGCACGGCAGGCATTTTCCTGGCTGCATCGGAATACGTTTGGTAACAGGTAATGTGTTTTCAGCGCGCGCGAAGACAACAGCATCGCCTGGAACGGCCCGCCTCAACATCAGACCTATCTCCCGCCGTGCTGGACTGCTCAAGACTAGGGGCGCAAGTCCTCGCCGGTTTCTAGAGCGTGTGGGCGCGCTACTCATTGAAGTAATGCTTAATAATTTGGCCAGATAATGTTTTGATCAGTGGTCGAAATGGGCGATTGCCTTCCATGCTGCTAAATTCTCAAAAAACCTAGCTAATCTCGTGAGAAAGACCACATCAGAATTATATTCTGCAAACAAACAAAAGAGAAGAGATTAAAATGTCAAAAACAGCGAAAACCAATGAAAAAATCGTCTCCAGAGAAAAATGGAGTAGACACTTCGGAAAATGGTTCCGAAAAGTCTTGATCGATGGAAGAATCTTCGACTACAGGTACCCAATCAAAGGGGCAGGAGTCTGGTTACCCTACGGATTCAAAATACGAGAAAACGTGTTCAAAGTCATCCGTAACCAACTCGACTCAACAGGCCATAACGAAGCACTATTCCCCTTGCTCGTCCCTGAATCTTCTCTGCAGAAAGAGGCAGAACACGTTGAAGGATTCGAAGCCCAAGTCTTCTGGGTCACACAAGGCGGACAAAAACAGTTAAAACAAAAATTGGCGTTGCGACCGACAAGCGAAACAATAATCGGACCGATGGAACACCTATGGATACGCTCCTACACGGATTTGCCACTGAAACTCTACCAGATAGTAACAGTCTTCAGGTTCGAAACCAAAGCAACGAGACCTATCCTGCGAATGCGAGAATTCGACTTCAAAGAAGCCCACACCGCACATGCCACAGAAGCAGAGGCTGAAGCAGAAGTAAAAGAAGAAATAGACAACTACAAAAAAATATTCAACGAACTGTGCGTCACATATTTCATATCACGGAGACCAGAATGGGACAAATTCGCAGGCGCAAAATACACAACCGCGTTCGACATGATATGCCCCGACGGCCGAACCCTTCAAATAGGCACAGTTCACCACTTAGGCCAACACTTCTCCAAAGCCTTCGACGTCTCCTTCGAGAACAAAGACGGAGGCAGAGAGCACGTTTGGCAAACCTGCGCGGGAATCTCGGGAAGAGGAATAGCATCAGTCTTGATCATGCACGGCGACGATCATGGAGTAGTCTTGCCACCGAAGATCGCCCCAACACAGATAATAATCATTCCAATTCCGTACAAAGGCCAAGCCGAAACAGTAAACACGGAATGCGCTAAGGTGGCCACTCAATTGAAAAACAACGGATTCAGAACTGAAGTTGACCTTAGAGAAAACATAACGCCCGGATCAAAATACTTCGACTGGGAACTCAAAGGAGTGCCCATACGCATCGAAATAGGCCCAAGAGACATGGAGAAAAATGAAGTCACCGTCGTCAGAAGAGACACTCTAGAAAAACAAACCTGCAAACAAGAAGAACTTTTTGAGTTCCTAAACAGACTAACAGAGAAAATGACTGCCGACTTGAAACAAAGAGCTCGGCAATGGACTCAACAGCACGTTTATCATGCGGAAGAACTGGAAGAAGCAAGAAAACTCCTACAGAAACACCTAGGTATCGTGGAAGTGATGTGGTGTGGAAACACGGCATGTGGACACAAACTTGAGGAAATTACCAACGCCCGAGTCTTAGGTACACCTGAAGATTCAAAAGCAAAGATCACTGGGCAATGCATAGTCTGCGGGCAACAAGCAAACGAAATGGTGAGAACTGCAGTTGCTTACTGAGACCAAACGCTTCTTTTCAACTCGAAAGACTCACATGAGCCCCAAGTTCTTTCGCAACGTTTCCAAGCCCAAGGTTCGCAAGAGTTGATTCGCGGGGTATTCCGCGTTCGTCCCATCCCCTTTTTTCATAGTACATCTGCAACATTTTATCATATTTTGCTCTGTCAAGCTTTGCTCCTTTCAAGGATCCTTTGGTCAACGGTTCCTCGAACCATCTAGGCGGTGGAACATCCATCTCAGAACCCCATCTATTACCGTACTCACGCATCCAGAACGCCCTCGTGAGGTTAAAGACCCTGTCACTTATGACATTCAAGTCCTGCCATGACATTTCTACACCAGTCGCTGCCTGCAGAAGCTTCGGGTACCATTCAAGCTCAAAACCTAACTCAACCCACGGAAACCTACAAACAGTCAAACATTCGAACACCCCACCCCGAATTCTCTGCAATTCAATGACTTTGTCAACTTTTTCAGCCGTGTAACCTTCCCGTCCAGCTTTGACTTCCCACGAAATCACCCATGCGTCTTTGTGATGAGCACCAATTGAACAAGTCCCGTAAGCTAACGCCATGCCAGGAGTTGTATGACAGTCGTAGGCCGATATTTCCAGCCCTTTTACGTGCATCGCCCATTTGCTTGAATCCTGACCTACCGTTTGGGAGGCAGAATAGACACCGTCTGCCAACATATTGCCCAAATCACCTTTTCTGAAAGCAATGTCTCTGATCAATGACTGAGTCGCTTTGAACTTGCCCCACGGAACCTTCTCTTTGATCAAACCTTTTTCAGAGGCTTCCATCGCAAAGCCCAGAACATTGCCCAGAGAAATCGTGTCCAAGCCGTATTCGTCTGCAACACGGTTAAGGGCCGCGACCTGCTTGAGATTGCTCATGCCTATGTTGGAACCCAGCATGGCAACATTTTCGTAATCAGGCTCAGCCCCTTTCCTTTCAGAGTCTTTTACAATGTTGCCGCACGTCATGTTGCACTGTGGGCAACCACGATTCGAAACCTTAATTTTCTCCATCGCAGAACCGCTTATGGCATCTGCTTTCTGGAAGACTCCTTCCCGGTAGTTAAGAGTGGGCAGCACACTGTTCTCTTGACTCCACTCTATCGTACTCATCGTGCCCTGGCGCTTCCAAAATGCATAGTTAGCCTTAGTCAGTACATCTCTAAGAGTCTCTGCCCCAAGGTCTTTCATTTCCTTAGGATCTGCTGCCGGCAACTCGTGTGAGCCTATGAAGACTGCGGCTTTCAAGTTCTTGGAACCCATAACGGCTCCCATGCCTGGTCTGCCACCTGCACGGCCTTCCTGCGAGACTATGTTTGCGAATTTTACGAGGTTTTCTCCGGCCTGTCCTATGCAGAGCACACCGACAGTATGGCCGTAGGTTTCGGCCAATTTTCTTTCAGTATCGAAAGAGTTCAAGCCCCAGAAATCTGCTGCATTAAAGAATTCAACGGACTCGTCGCGCACAAACAGAATCACCGGCTTATCAGACTTGCCTTCCATGATAACAGCATCATAGCCTGACTTCCGCATGTGAACAGCGGCAAAAGTCCCGATGTTACCGTCTCCGTATCCCCAGGTCAGAGGACTTTTGGCAGCGACGATCATCTTGCCACTGCTGGGTAGTGCAAAGCCTGTCAAAGGACCAGCGGCAAAAACAAGCTTGTTGTCAGGCGACAAAGGGTCAATTCCAGGCCTGAGTTCGTCCCATAGTATCTTGACCGCGAAACCTCTTCCGCCCAGATAGTTCTTAGCCAGCTCTGCCCCGTAACCATCGACAACAGCTTTCTTTTTCCCCAAATTCACCCGAAGGATTCTGCCGTTCCACCCGAACATAGTATCAAGTTCCTTCAAAATCAGCATCTAGAGTATATGCAGCTATTCGCAGATAAAGACTAACCGCAAATCGAAAGACTATATCACCAGTTTCTCCGGTTCAACGCTCCGGTTCTTCAAGCCTAAATCGCTGACTCTGAACTTTCTTTCACCGTACAGGTTGGCAAATTCTTCCCCTCCATAAAGGGCCGCAGCGATCCTTCCCATCGAATCAGCCTTCAGTATCCCGCTTCCACTTGCGCCCCCCACGACCATGACACCGTTTTCCTCGAAAATGACCGGCTGACCGTCGATGCTGTTGATTTCATACAACCCAGCAAAAGATGAGAACGGTTGACAGTCAGTCAACTGTGGGAAATATTTGACCATAACCTGGTACAGCCCGTAGGTGTAATAGTTTTCCTCAGCCTCAGGCTCCTCTTCAACCTTGAAAGCTCTCGGAAACTCGTCAGCATAAGCCAGCCACAATGCATCCTCCTCAGGTGCAGGACGAATGTATGCTGTAGGGTCAGGCAGAATCGTGAACGGAAGACAACCTGCATTAGTAAACTCCTTGCAATAAAGCAATTTCTTCAGTGACTCAGTCTTTGCTTTAATCGAAAAAACCTGCCTTTTCTTAGCTTTGATGAAACACTCGATACCCACAGGATCTAACAGCTGCGAGGCCCAAGCGCCGGCAGCAACTATCGTTTTCTTTGCCTTAATCAAGCCTTTGGAAGTTCTGATACCCGTGATTGTTGCGTCCTGCCAGAAATAGGGTTCACCGGGCATCCCTAAAGGATTGCGAGGCTCAACCACAAGTTCCTCTGCGGTGGTGTGATATTGTATTCTTCCTCCAAGCCTAAGAAACTCTGACTCGTAGTACTTGACTAAAGAATCAACGTCAATCAACCCGGCTTTGGGAATCAACACTCCTCTTTGGACATCGGCTAGGCCCATCATTTTGGCTTCGTCGTCACGAGAAAAATCAATCTTCATATCTAATTTCTTCGCCAAATCCGCCCCGTCATATTCCCTGTACTGAAAACCTCTGCCCGCCAGATCTTTTAACACGGGAAGAATCTTTCGATAGCCTTCGTCATCGAAAAACCACAGATACCCCGCCCAACGGAGCTTCAGATCAAACTTCAAATCATCCTGCACATGTCTGTAAAATTCAGCAGACGAATCTGCCAAAGCAAAATTGGTCTGAGAAGCAAACAAACAGCGAAAAGCAGCCGCGCTCTTCGCCGTGC
>Ga0315279_10001368_pt1 | contig 40883 bp, 68 predicted proteins | sample YL17G06_20_MG_FD_203694 | JGI IMG/M metagenome (GOLD analysis project Ga0315279, IMG submission 203694) | Sediment microbial communities from Yellowstone Lake, YNP, Wyoming, USA - YL17G06_20 | ecosystem: Environmental > Aquatic > Freshwater > Lake > Sediment | place: USA: Wyoming | collected...
CTTGTGAAAAACTTTCTGTTCTTCAAGTCAAACCCCGGCTTTCCCTCAACATACACGGACTTTGAGAATTGGCTCAAGAAAAACATGAATATGACAGTGGAACAGTTCAAAGCTCTGGAGCAGCCGAGAAAAGACGTCATCTACAGCCTTTTCAGAGGCGCATGGGAAAACAATTCGCTCCCCCCCAGTTGGAAACAAACAGAAAGCCAACACCCCTCAGTTTCTACTGGAAACCCAGATGGAAAATTCAAGGTTCGCTTCAATGAAGGCACAGAAAAGCAGGAAGACCTGACGCTTGAAGCATCTAGCCCTGAAGCAGCCACGATAGAGGCATCACGTAAGTACAGCGAGGTACATGGGGAATATCCAAAGACGGCGAGGATTGTTTCTCATCATCTTTCTGCTGGAAACCCCGACGAAAAGATGCTAAGGATGCCTTCCCCCGAAACTGAGCAGAGAAAAGCCGCTCGCCTCTCTAAGGAGCGCCATTCAGGGGGTATTTGATTGAAGTGTGTTATCTGTGGCAAGTCTCGCGCTGAAGGTCTTATTTTTGGGCTTGATCTTTATATCTGCTCTCAGGAATGCCAGAAAGAGTTTGACCGTAGGGTTGAAGAGATTTTTAAGCAAAGACATGGCAACTTAATCGGTAAGAGCTTAGTTTTAGACCCTGCCGTTGGCGATGAGTACGAAATTGCCAGAATAAGCGCAAAGTCACGCATCGAAGACGAACTTAGTCGCTCTGTTAGGTTGCAGGAGCTACGAGAAAACATGCGGAAACTAGCTCTTTCCCCCGAACTTGCCGAACATCTAACGATGCTGAACGAGTCAGCCGTTGGCTCCAACACCGTAGACATAATGATTAATGATGTGCTGTACACTGTCTACTTTGACGGGTTCATAAAACCGACAAAAGGCTATGGCTACTACTGGAAAAGGGTTCCTAACGGTTGGCAAGAAGTCAGAGATGATGAGTACCAGCCAAGGTTTCTAAGGGATGAAGACATGCGTTTTCCACATTACGGTGATGTTGAAGGTGCCTCAGCGATAACTGTTATAGAGCATCATGCAACGCCAGAAGACATAGAGAAATCAAAGTAGCTTGTCTGCCGCTAAATGAAGCGTGGCCGCCAACCCCTTCTTTAAAGCCTTCTCCGCATCGCCCGACTTCATGAACTCACGCACGAAGACCACGCCGGGAGTCAAGGCGTCATGGCGATAAATGCGATGTCTTCCCTTCAGCATGTTGCCTTTGCTGTCGCGCCAGCGGTAAGGCTCATCCATGAACGAGTCTACGTCTGGAAAGGCCTGACCTAGAACAAGCTTTTCTATGCTGTGGTGCGTCTTGTGGTCCGGCATTTAGAAGCCCCAGAAAAACTTTCGAATCTCATTGATTTGGTTCTCTAGCCAGGCCTTGTTTTCATGTTTGTCCATGAAGTCTAGCAGGTCCGGCCGTTCTTTCTGTAGCCATTTGCGGACATTTTCAAGCGTCAATTCTTCTCTGAAAGCCGGAAACCGAGACGCTAAAGTGCGAATCATTCCTATTAGGCCCAGCGCCCGCTTGACCATAGTGAACCGTTTTTGCTCTAGCTGTCTGATCTGTTCTTCCGAAAAGTTGTACCGCTCATAGCGGGGCCGCTTTTTGCTTGCAGTCAACACGGTTTCGATAACGTAGAAGTTGTTGTCCATCAGGATTTTAAGGTGTTCGCCGTGAAAAGCGCCTATCAGGGCTACTATGCTACGCTCGATGATTGTTGCCATGATTCTAGTGCCAAGCTTCCCCATGAAGCTTATGGCGCGTTCGGCGTTATCCTGCACCCTTCGGTTGCACCTTTTCGGTTGACAAGAACGCCACTTTTGGTTTGGCGGGTGTGCCTAGCACTGGAGCTGGCGTTTCAGCTTGTGGTGCTGAAGTCACTTCAGCAGAATGCCCCTCGGGGCCGCCCATAGCAACATCTAGGTATTGTTGTAAGAAGTATTGGAAAGGCTTCATGACCTGTTCGATTGCACTACCTACAATCTTCTCCGCAGCTTCGATCTTTTTCTCTTCCAGCTTTAGCTCTAGATCATCCGCATGTTTCTTGTGTTCCGCTTCCGTTGCGTCTTTTGCCATCTTCTCGGCATCCGCACGTGTGACTCTCTGATCCTGAAGCTTAAAACCTCTCTCCTCGACGATTAGTTTGGCATCTTCAAACGTTGCGGGGGTTCCCTCTGCGACAATCGTGTAGCCTTGCTTAACCAGGAAGGCCTGAGCCTTTTCCGTCGCATTGCTAATCTGTGCCATCATACTTTCCACATTATCTTCTACCTCACCCTTGCCGGCACCGCCTGACTCGATCTTTTTACCCATCTCCTCAAGTCTGCTGTTTATATCTTCCATGCTCTTCGAAAGCGCCGCAAGCTCTGGGTTTACAGCTAAGACCTGGGGGGCTTCTTCTGCCTTTGTAGCAAGCTTCTCTAGCACGGCGTTCAATCCCTTCAATGCTTCTGCAAGAGGCTCCCCGATTTCCTTGCTTACCGCCACCGCGATTTTATCTGCGGCCTCATCGGGATCGGTGAACGCGTTGTCGAGCACTTTCAGTCGACGGATCAACCTGACAAGCTTCTCATCCTCATCGGGCACCTTTCCTTCCTGGGGGTTTAAAGCATGCTGTACAGCTACGCTACTGAGCTGACTCAACATATCCTGTGTTACGGAGTCTAATCCCTTGCCGACTTCCTTGATCTGTCCGAGAATTGAACATGCGTTTAGCAGATTTTTAGTGAAGGGGTCTTTCTCTTTGTCGGCTTGAAGAATCGGCAACCATTTCTCTTTTACGGCCTTGACGTCTAGGCCTTTGGCTTCTGCGTACTTTTCAATCGCCATCTCCGCCAACAACTGATCTTCACTGCTCAATTTGGGGCACCTCTTCCATTTCCGCTTGCACTAAACCCTCGGGCATCACTTTAATCGCACTTGCGGCCATCATCTGATTCATCGCCTGAAGCCTACAGGTCGGACACATAGTTCGAATTAGCATGCTGTTGTACCACTTCATTATTTCAACCCGTTTCGTGGCCATGCGAAAAACATATTGAATCCTCTCCATGTTGATCCCCAGGAGCGTTTTCTCGTCTTCAAGTCGCTGAATCTTGCCGCTGTCCGCGATCAAACTTTCTACACTGTCAATGAATTTGCAGAGTTTTGTCCGGGCCTTCTCGTAGTCGTTCATGTCCTCGTTACTCCATTCCACAAACTGAACCATCTTCGTGAAGGTGTGCTTGCCTACGTCATGCAGAAGGTTATGGAACCAGGCGGCGTCCTCGATCTCTTTTTCACGGACAGGTCGTTTGCTATCCTTCTGCTCCGTGAAGGTCTTATCCGCAAGCTTCGCGTCTTCCGCGATCTTTGACCGTGCAAGCTGAGGACCGGAAAGGTGAAAAACCTTCGAAATTACGGTCATGTAAAACTTTTCTTCAGTCAAGATTTGTATAATTTCAGGGTCGGTTTTGCCCAGCTCTTTCAGTTGACCACATCGGGCCATGGCTCTTGTGTATTGCTCATCAAACTTTGCCTTTGTGACTGGCATACGATCAAATCCTCATGCGAATTATGGTTCAGCACGTATTTAACACAATCGTCCACGAAGAGAAAACAGGAACGCCACGAAGAGGTTCCACGATGATCCACGAACGAAAAGTCTATCGTTACGATATCGTGGTTCTTCGTGGAAAGCCACGATCAAGTCTATTGTGAAGCAAAGTTTACTCAGGGAGAGAATACAAGCGGCCCGGGCAGGAAGCGCACGCTTGAGAAACTCGTGCGTGCAGTCAATAGCGAAGGCCTAAAACACGCTGGGAGCTCTTCACATTCGCCCTGTGGACCCAGGCGGCCTTGGCCTTGCTGGGGATGAAGAAGAGCAACGACTCATTCTTGAAGTATGGACAGCTCAGGTTATGGTATTTCCTGGCCTCAGCACGCAGACGTCGGCATATCTGCACGGTCGAAGGGTTCTCTCGTTGCAGGGTCCAGCTTGCACGTTTTATGTCGGGAAGCAATGACTCGAGCGGGCATCCAGGACAGAGCTGCGGCTCATCTTTTCCCAATCCGGTTCCTCCACTTCAGCAGTCTGATCCTTCTCTTTCCCATGGCCTTAGCATTACACGCCCGACACTTCTCCGCCGGCTTGTGGCCACGCCGGGGCAAGGGGGTTCCACAGTCGCACCTTCTGAACGCCGAGCGCTCCGTTTGCCAATAGATAGCTTTCGACATTTTTCAACTACCTGTATAGTGTGAATGTTCCGTTTTTGGTCCGCAGCATGACCTTTTTCAAGCCCCAGGACTCCAGCAGATCGGAAGCTATCAAGGTCTCCAGACGTACGCCCGAAGGCTTATCCCAGGTTACTTGTTTGAACATGACTTTTAGCTCCAAAAAAAGAGGGGGCTAGCATGTGTAGATTTGCATGAGCTTCTGGAAAACTTTCTCTGAAAGTTTGTACGTGTCTCGATACTCACAGAGCATTGTACCGATAATAACGTTGTCTTTCATTCTTCTTACCTCTTATCGTAACCTTTGCGACACTGTTTATTTATACGTTCTTGTTAAACTGTAGAACATAACTACACGTTTTTCGACATGCTTGTGACTTGTAGAAGTGTTCTACAGGTCGGGAATAAGGCTTTTATGTCCCTACTAGGTAGGTACTAAGTAGGTACGAAGATGAATAAAACTGAAACTAAAGCCTATAACTGGTTACTGCAGCAAGGCATACCCAAAGAGTCTATATTCTTCCAGAGGAACAAAAGCCCAGATTTCATTATTATTGATAGAAATGAAGGCTACGAAGCCAAGCGGCTATATGGCAAAAAAATACTGATCGATCCTAAACAATTCAATGTTATGAAACAACAGATGATACCCATTACGATCCTAGTTTTCTCTGATGAGCAGAACGAACCTATCGCTAAAGTACCATTCAAAGAAATTAACCAAGGAACGGAAAAGTGTAGAAACACACTGATAGAATGGGTTTCATACAACTCTATTGAAGACATACGAATGCGAGTCAAGAAGGTCACTAAGTAGCGTTTCAACAGCTTTGGACTGAAGGGCGAAACAGACGATCAGCTTCTAAACCGCTTGCTAGATGAACTACTTGAGAAGGCCAGAAAATGAACGCTTACGACATAGTTGTTTATCGCATCTACCTAGCTCTGCTGTGCAGAAAGTACGGCAAGGAAGCTGAGTATCCCAAACTGGTGAAGCTGTTTAGACTGGAGAAGTGAGAGAATGACGCCGAAGAGCAAGCGGCACAAGACCAAGAAGTACGAGCAGTATTACGGCAAGGAGGTGAAAAAGCGTGATGTTTGAATGTTTGAACACAAGCTGCAGGAAGACTTTCACGTATCCCGCTATACTCATTGCAAACAAGTCTCAAGATGAAACGGTAGAGTTCCATGTTTGCCCCTACTGCTATAACAAGGATATTGCCGAAATCCATGAACCGTTCAGGCTAATCGAGAGCATCCAAAGCGTGAAGATCAACGAGGCCGACGAGCTGATAAAGAAGGGCTACGAGATCAAGGACACCTATGCTTCAAGCGTAACAATGGTCAAATACGCAGTTCCCCCTGAGAAGAAAGAAGCCGCCGAAGAGAAACCTTCTCTCCCGGAGAGCCAAGCAGCCATAGACAAAGACAGCGAACAGTTGAGAAAGGACCTGAAAGACCTCACAGGGCAATAGGTTGGAAAAGGCCAGGCCTCTTGGGACAGGGAAGTTCTCCACTCGAGAAGCTTTCCTTATCTCCTTTAATGATCGGCCCCCAGGACCGGCCTGGCCTCCAAACCTCTGTTTTATCGAAAATCATTTTTGCTAGAAGATCTCTCTGTACTAGGTGAGGCGCAAGAATTGGCCAAATTAGTCGTTCATTTAAGAGACGCTCAGACAGGATCGCCGATACCCTTCACAGCAGTCTTCGTGGGACCGGCAAGCGGAATTTCAGGCCTAAACGGTGACGCCGTTCTCGACTTGGCCGCTGGAACGTATAGCATCTCAGTGAAGTCGCCCATGTATGTTGCCGCTCCGGGTTCGCCCTCGAGCGTGAGCGTTCCTGGAGAAGTCACGGTCCAGATGGCGCGTGTGACTCTTTGAAAGCCCTGATCCTCTACTCGCTTGACAGCTTGCCTACGACAATTACAGCTCTGGGCGGAGAAAGAATAGCCGATGCCTTAGCACAGATGGGCGTCGACGTCTACCGTCTTGACATCTGGAAGTGCGGGCAGCCGCTTTTTCAGTTGCAGAACTGGATTAACAAGCCGGACCTGGTTGTCTATCTTGGCCACGGCGGCAACGATCGCCTGTACGGTCAGCTTCCCGGGGGCCTGGCCTGGCCATTGGTTGAGGTTTTGACTGCTGAGCTCCTGAGAGGCACCATAACCGTGACATATGCTTGTGAAAGCGGAAGAGAGCTGGGTCCGAAATCTCCGAGCCGAGCGTACTTCGGCGCCACGGAACCCTATTACGTGGCCTTGACGTACCCGCAGCACGACTTCATGGCAGACTTCTTCGAAACCTGGATGGTGATTCCCCGAGCTCTTGTGCAGGGCAAGACGGCCGGCGAGGCCTTGCGGCTTTATCAGGAGAAATGCACGGAGTTCATAAACCTCTACGGGTTGCACTTGCAGGACTGGCAGGGAGCCGAAGAATTCCGGCGTTTTCTGACTCAGAACCGCGACAGCTTCAGAGTGTTCGGGGATGCCGGAGCCAAACTATAGAGATCTGGGTTTAGGCTTAACCATAGGCGGGACCGCGGCCATAGCCGTCGGCGCATGGATGTTTATGGATGACGTTCAAGATTTTCCCGAAGTGATCTCCTCTACAGAGGGCATAACGTCTCCTGGAAGGCACGGAATGTTCAGGGGTATGCAGTTCTCGTGGCTTCCTCCGCATGTTCATCATTGGCTCTGGGGCTTCATTGCCTTGCTAGTTGGGTGTATCCTGTTGCTTTTGGGGTTGCTTCTTCTAGTGAAGGCTTTTATCTCTAAAACGTGAGAAGCTAGTCTAGTGAGCCACTTGGATGTCATAACTTTTCAGATTGAAACGTTCAAGAAACTCGTCTTTGGCAAGGGCCTGGCGATTCCAGTTCCAGACTTGAGCGTGTTCTGTGGCCTGGTCGTCACTGAAGCCATTATTGTGGCCCAGGTCGGGATCCCATTGGCACTCGCCGGCATTGAGGAAGCAAAGAAGAGAGGTTGGTTTCCAAGGTAATGTCAGTTCTCTCAACTCCGAACCTTGAAGAAATTCAGCGTATAGTCCAAGAAACACTGAAAGGAGTAATGCCCGGGCAGATCCCAGCCTTCGCCAAGGGCGTTGTGGAAGCTCCAGGCAAGGGATGGTGCCGGGCCGACTATTACGATGCGTTGTCAGGCGAGAAATTCAGTTTTTACGAGGTGCCTGCAGTTGTGGCCATGGCCCTGATGCGTGAGGGGCCAAGCCGCTTTGTCACGGCGCCGACGATTCAGGTTCCAACTGTCAATATGCCAGAGTTGCCAAGCATCAAGATTCCAACTGTCAAGTTGCCGGCTTTTCTAAGCATTGCGCTTCCAACAATAACGTTGCCTGCGGCGCCTACGATAGAAGTGCCTTCTATAACGTTGCCGGCTTTGCCCAAAATAACAATTCCGAAGCCTGTGATTCCTTATTTGACCGAAAACTTTCCGGGATTCTACACGGATTTTAGCCCCCTGCAACCTGTGGTGGATAGTTTAAACTCGCAGAGGAACATGCTCTATAAGATCCAAGGTGAACTTCCTACTGATGCTGAATCTGTAGGAAGCGGAATAAACGGGGCAATCTACTGGGCGAATAAAGGCCTCAAGGCAACCTACGAAACCGTGGAAGCCGTAATAAAACAGATCAGCGACTTCAGGGACAACGCTCAGGTAGCTCTAAACACATACGGCGGAACAATCAAGGGCAGCATCGATAGTGGTTTGGCGGACATGAAATCTAAAACGGAAGTAGCGTTTAGCCAGCTCATAACCAACATTCGAGGTAGCATAACAGCGGTCATGAGGGACTATAGTGGCAAAGTGCAAGAAGCTTTCAACAGTTACCGGGAGAACATTGAGGCAAGCGTGCAAGCGGGCTTAGCCGACTTCAGGGCTAAGTCGCAGGCAACCTTTGACACTTACATAAGCAACATTCAATCCAGCGTGAATGCGGGTCTAAGCCAGTTTATTCCAGTTCTGTATGACATGATGGGTTTGCCCCCGCCTGAGTCGACTGCTTCTGAAGAGGACAGAAAAGCGCTCCGGGAGATGGGCGACGTCAACGGAGACGGCGTGATCGATCAGGAAGACATGGACTTGTTTGAAGCCGCTATCGGAACGGTGAGAGGCCAATCAGGCTATAATGAAGCTTGCGACTTGAATCATGATGGCATAGTGGACCTGAGAGACCTTACCAGAGCCAGCGGGAACTTTGGCAAGAAAATTGTTCCAACCGCACAGTTGTTGAGTCCGGCCCAGCTTAGGAATATTACGAAAGACGGTTTCGAGTTCTGGGGCTTGTCGCAGGGCATGAAGCTTAGCTACGTGGCCATTGGGCGAAGATAGAGAAAAGTTAGGATACAGGTATTTCCTCGAAAGTAAGTACCTGTTTCTTTACATTTTCGTCTAGGATTCTTGACCATTCTTCAGAAGGTCTTTTCCGAGAATACTTGGGCATTTTTCGGTCAAAACCAAAACTCTTCATTCGGTAGCGTCCTTGTAAAACCCCGTTCTCTACATGACCATGGAAAAGAGTGCTCAAGACCACAGTATCTTCCTTATTTTCGGCCACAAACTCTATGAATTGTGTTCCGCGCTCAATCATCTTCTTTGTTTTGCCTTTGCTGCACATTCTCACTTTCATGTGTTCTCACTACCTTGCGCTTTCCGTCTTCACCGGTGTTCTGCTGATGAAGTGCTTTTCCATCTCGCCTTTGCCGCTGAACGCGTATTCCATGTCGCCCAAAACCAGTTTCCCATCGGGACTTCTGGATATGGCCTTCGAAAGCTGCATCAACACGTTCGGGGCGTCTTTCCAGCTTGTGAATTCAACTGGGTTCTTGATCCAGGCCGCTTGTCCTAGCTTTGCAGGTTCCTTCTTGTATGTTTGCCATTCACACTCGTTCAGCTCGCCTATGTCGATGTGAGGGATATCCTCTCGACGAGGCTTAGGGGCTTTAGATTCAGGCGGTGCTGAACTGACTTCAGCAGAAAGCCAGGACCGCACAAGCTGTTCAGTTTCAGCCTTGGCTTTTTCCACGACGTCTTTGCTGTCAGAGTTCACCTCGACTTCTAGCCCGTAGCTCTGCTTGGCCCAGTGCGTTTCGTTCTGTTGCAGTGTGGTTCCCAGGGACACGCTCAGTTTGGTGACTTTAAAGTGTAAGTTTTCAGGTGCCTTTGGCGGAGCCTTGGCCACTGGAGCTTCGCCCGTCCCCGGCGAGGTTTGGCCTACGGGAAGCCTGAAGTAGCTAGCTTTGCCTGCACTGATGTACTCGCCGCCGTTGCCCTGGATTACGCGTGCGATATCAGCAAAGTTTTCCGATCCGAGAAACTGAATCGGCTTGATGACGATGAAATCGCCATGCTGCTCAAACGAGAGAAGACCCCGCAAGGCCTCAGTGAATAGTGCTTTGGCCTGTTCAACATTCATTCAAGCACACTCTCCTGTTCGCTTAGCGTCTCCACAAGAGCATGTCGCCTCATTGGAGCCGAGAAAGTCTATGATTGTTTTCAGTTCTGCTTGTGTCTGGCTCAGTCGCGCTTTGCCCTCTTCAGTAATGGTGTACTGTTTGCACAGCCGGCCGGTCTTTCCACGCATGACCAATTCGAGATGAATGTAGCCCTCCTTTTCCAAGTCGTTTAGCTTTTGATAGATTGTGCTCGATCCGAAATGGTAGAGTTGCAGGCGTTCCTTGATTGCAGATATGATCTTGTATCCGTGTACTGACTCTTCAGCGACGATTTTCAGCACAATCATGTCCAGTATTGCCCTCAGCAATTTCTCCCTGAACCTCGTCATGGTGTTGCCTTCTTCTTTGGGAGCAGACGTTGGATCACATCGTCGTAAGGCTCGCGTTCATGAACTTTCAGTTCATCTAGTGCCGCCTTTGTCTCTTCACTAACTTTGATGCCTTTCTTTAACACTACAATCTTCCCTAAGATACTAGGGTATACCGTATCATATAAAGGTTATTTCGGAGGCCTTTTGATAGTGTTAATTGCTTCTGTCAAGGTCTCCGCGGCCTTGTCGCCCCTCACAGTCAGAACGTAGCCTATCCGCCACCCGAGCTTAGCCCGCACCCTCTCCAAGCATCCTCCGGGAGCATGCACGGCAAACCCCATCTTCTCCAGATCAGCCCACCGCTGCTTGAGTTCAGGAACGTTCGCTATCACATCTTGGTTTACGAAATAATCAACCATGTCTCTGAGGCCGAGGAGTCCGTCTGCCTGAGTGTTCAAAGCCAGAGCTGACAGGGCGTAGATGCTACTCGGTTGCTGCAGGTACTCAACAAGGTTCATACCGTCCACTTTCGAATATGACATATAAAAGCGTAGAAGAAAGAAGACTATAGAAGATTTCTCTAGGTAGGCTCTGTTGCGATTATGGTTATGTCGAAGCTAAAGGCGACAATATCCTTAATGTTCGGGTCGATCAGAAGCGTGATCTGCGTGCAGATTTGCTGTGCTGGAGCTAGGATCTGGCCTGAATAATTCCAGGCTAAGGTAGAGTTGGGCGCAAAAGTGGGGGGAATCGTGTTGTTCCTAACTATGTTCAATGTGGCATTCGTATTCTTCACGTTTTTAATGTAGACTGTGACTCCTTTCAGGTCGCCAGGACCCAAGATCCCCCAATCAATGCTAGTGCAGGGGCTTGTTCCATTGGCATCATTGTAGACGGCGACGCCTATTGCCTTGATCTGGCCGGTTGTGTGTATGACCACGCTCATCTGATAGAGAACTACACCTGTTATGATGAGTGTTGCGACTAAGGCTACTACGACTATAGATAGAACTTTTTCTGTATTCGTCATGTTTTACCTGTTATGAATGTAGCTTCTATAAAAAACTTGACCGTGGCAAAGCTTAAACATGGCAAACGGCAAGTCTTAAATCCGTGACTCGAGCATACCTTTTTCCCCCTCCGGAGAGAAGAACGCGATGACGGTCACAAATAGTGAGAAGACTTCCCCCTCTGTTTCCGCTGGAAAACTCTGTGAGCTACTATCTACTACTTCCTTTTCTCGCCTGCGTGGGATGACGCTGTGGATCATGGAGATCCTCAGAGACGGCGGTTCGGTGTCAAGCTGGCAAGTGGCCGAACAAACCATGAAAGGCGGTGTTTATGTGAGACAGTACCTTTACAGGCTTAGAAAATATGGAATAGCTTCGAAACGTGACGAGTTTTGGTTTTTAACTGATTTTGGTGAATATTTGACTTCTTTTCTTTGTAGATATAGATATAGATATAGATATAGGAGTAACACAAGAGTAACACAAGAACAACACAAGAACAACACTTCCCCCCAAAAGAAGCCTGTTCAAGTCAGCATTCAGGCCTGGCTACGCGATTCCTCGCCTGGGGATACGGAAAAAGAAGTAGTAGATATGCTTGCTTCTCACTTCAACAAGACCGGCAGCAAGTTCATCCTAGTCCGTGACCATTACGCCCTATCGGAAACACTCAACGTAAACGTCGATGTCGTGGCCGCCGCACTCTCCAAGCTACGCCAGGACAATGTGATCTACCTCATGAGAGATCCTACAAGCGGGTGCTGGAAGCTGGGACTCAAAAAAGCTTTTGTTGAGGCCTTAGAGAAGAACGGGGTTTCAGTAAGTTAGGGTGAGCCTCTGGCAGTCTAAGAGTCATGACTCCTAGAAGCCTTCATCAACTCTAGTTTAGGCAAACATGATATCAAGGCGGACCGGCTGGCGGCTCTTGTTAGCCTTCCCGACCTCCACTTTCGCGCGCTCGCAACTATTTGTCGGATAGCTCCGTTGGCGAGACCAGTTTGCGCATCTGATACGCATACTCGCGGAATGCCTTAAAGCGTGCGCCCATGTGCTAATCGGTCTTGGATTCACATGTGAATGCTGCTTGACCTCACGATTTAGGCTCCAGCCGGCCCTAAAGGTGCAATCATGACATGAGCCATTTCGGTCTTGTCGGCTCAAGTAAGAGATCACCTGTCCCTTGGGGACATCGACTTCGAGATTTGTGCGGATGGATGTTACGGTCCAATGATGCGTTACGCATCACTTAGCCTAGTTCTCAGGTCAGCCACAACCGCAACCCTCGCCCTTGGGTTTCCAACTCTTGCGAGTTTTACGTTCACCTTATCTCAGGCAGTTGTCATCCAGGTTAGGTTCCCACTTCAGGGGGTTTTACTCCGCGACTTCGGCGTACTCTCCGAAATCCTTGCTCATTGGCACCCTGACGCTACCGACTTTCACGGTTTCTTACCCCTTAAGTCGTGGTCTCCCTTGCGAACCCATCCATCCTAAAGTGTGGGTTGAATAGCCCTCTTCATCCTTGAGAATTTAAGTTTTGTGGAATTTGAAGTTACGGGGGGAGGAATTTCAACGAAGAAGCACAGACTTCTCCATCTTTGAACCTCCGACTTCATGGTTCCTCAAGGCCATGAGGGGCTCTTATGCGGTTAGCCCCCACAGGTGATAAATAACCAGCGCATGATGACGCCGCCGCAATCCGCCTTTATGAGCCATGCACTCTAACCTGGCTGGGCCACCCCGTAATCAAACTTCTCTCTTCTCCGGTTCTATGAAGTCCAACTCTAAAGCCTTGAAGATATCCTCTTCTGTCCTGCTGGCTATAACTTTTCCGTCTTTGATTACGCCCCGTTTGGCGCTGAGCATCATACCCATCGCCCTAGCCCTGCCGCAGAGCTTGATGTTGTGTTCCGTGCTTCCGGTGCGTATGAGCGTCAGGATTCCCCAGGTTTCAGGTCTTGCCCGGTAGATGTCAATTTGAAAGTGGCCATAGAAAAGTCTGGCAAGTTCCTGGCCTGCCTCAGAGACATGTGCCTGCAGATCGGTCTTGAGCTTCTGGATTATGGTGTTCCACATCCATTCTTGAGGAATAAGCACTATATCGATATCCGCAACCTCAGCCTTTTTTCGTCTTATCGATCCTACAACCATGATGTGTTCCGGGTCGCAGAGGTGCTTGATGCTGTCTACGATCTGGCCGGCTAACTTGGTTGCTTCTTCAAGCTTCATGTGTTCTCTTCCTCTTTTCCCTCTCTTTGAGTTCCAAATGAATGATAAAGTAGATTGCGATGAAAAGGTCGAGGAAAAGAATGGCCATGCCTGATTCATAGCTCATTGTGTTTTACTCCTCAAAAGCGAAAGGAAATTCCCATCTGAGCCTTTCAAGCAGCTCTGAGAACGCGGCTTTCTTTGCGCCCCAATAGGTACACATTATCTTGTTTGAGGTTTCCTGTTTTCCTTTGTATTCTTTTAGTGCACGTGTAGCATCTTCACCTGCTTTCTCAAGGAAGTGTACCAATGCTGTAACAGTTTCTTTGAACTCGGTTTCTGCGTCGGCTCTTCCTCTGGAATACTCAGCCAATCTTTCTTCGTCATTCATTGCGTTTTACCCATCCTTTCTTGATTACCGGTTTGCCCTTTTCCATATCTCGTATCGCCTCGACGCTTCTTCATACCCATACTTTTCCACAAGCCACTCCCAGAAGGTCTTGTTGCCCCGTCGTGGCTGAGACGCCAAGCTTCAACCCTACAGTAGCAGGCTTGCAAGATACCTCGGAACTTGCTCGATGTCGCTGTCGCTGAGTGTCTCCTTGAGCTCTTCTCGAAGCTTCTCCTGAAGACACCAATGAATGTTGCCGGCATTGTTTTCGATCAGCCAGGCATCTACAAGCGGATTCACGATGTTCATGTAGAATGTTCCAGGAACGCGACCTGTTTCCTCTGCTTTGTCGAAGATGTAGTTGTAGAGCGCTCTGACGTTCACCTGCTTCTTTTCATGCAACCACCAGGCCGCCTTCTTAGCTGGACCCGGTAACGCCTTGATCTTCTGGACTATGCGGTTTACAGCTTCGTTTTTGACGAGATCTTTGATGCGTTGGTCTACGTCGACTGAGACTACGGGAACCGGCTCCGGTCCTCGGCTTAGGCGTTGGTCAATTCGCTCGTCAACGTCAGCAATGGAAATGCTGGGTCCGGCTTGAACGGTGACAGGCACACTCGCATTAGGGGTCCCGACCCCTATCTCCAGCAGAAAATTCTGCAGTGCTGCCCCAAAGGCTTTCAACGGCTCAAGCTGTTTCAGAGCTGTCTCCAGCGTTATCTTCTCATCTTTCAGTAGTACGACGGTCTGGCGCATTTCTTCTGTAGTCCTATAGTCGTTGCTGGCCTTGAATTCATCCAGTTTCTTCATGGCTTCAGCGAAGGCTTCTTCTCGTGCTTTCTTCGTCAAATGCTCAAGCTGTCGGGCAAACTCTTTCTCGCATTCTTCACGCTTACGCTTCTCCTCTTCAAACTGTTCTTTATACATCTCGTCATTCTCCTGTGACTGTGAAGGCTTATATTTTTGGACTTCCTCCGAATCTGGCTCAAGTTCACCCTTGGCCACTCTAACCGCAACCTCTACAGGTAACCAAACAGGCCTAACGTAAACAAGCTCTACATTGTCCCTGAGCTTCGCATAAAAATGCCCAAGCTTGAGCATCATGATCTTCTCTGGCGCTGGCTTCTGGTTCTTGGGAAGCGGCAGAGCCTTCAAGATCTCGTCTATTTCGTGAGCATCTGGCTGTCTTCCGAACAGTCTGATGTCGAAGCTTCTAAGGTGCTTCTTGTCGACTCCTCGCAGATCCTGAGCGTCGAGATAGAGCCAACTATTAACCACGCCCATCTCTCGAACGTATTTTTCAATTATCCACTTTACAGGTGAACCTCGATCTTGAGGAAGAAACTTCCAGACCTCAGCCACTACGACGATTACTCCAGAGAATTCCTCATACACCTTTCGCATTAAACTGGCGACGAAAAGGTTCTGTAATTCATCGCTAAGGCCTATCAGGTTCTCCACATACAAGCCAGGTTCAGGAAGCTCAAGGCAATCGGTGAATCTTCCCCTTAGTTTGTTAAGCTGGGGCAAGACCTCTTCTAAGTAAGCATCGAGTTTTGTAAATACGTCCTGGACAAATCCCCTGATCTTGGGGTCTTTCAGCTTTGACTTGACTCGTTCATGAATCTCAGTCAACGAAGTTGCAGGGATGGGGTTTTTGCAGACGTTGATTATGGCGCCCCGAATGCCAGGTTCACGTTGCACCTTTTCCTCTAAGGTTGCGGCAATTAACCCTTCAAGGCTCTTCCAATGAGTCAAACCCCTCTCATCAAAGAACAATGGCAACGGTTTAGCGTTCTCAAACCCTAGCTCGCCTCGTTTTGTCCGGAACACGATGGCCTTCAAGCCACTGGCGTTAGTTACGGCCTCTTCGAAAGTGGTCTTGCCAGAGTCACGTGACACGCCGAAAGCGGCAATGTGACGCATTGGGATGCCAACTGGTTCGCCACTTGGAACCTTATAGAGAACGCCTTGGATTTCTTTCATTGTTTTCTTCGTCCTTTTCCTTTGGAATTCATCTTTCTCATTTGCTGATAGTAGTTTTCTCTTAGGTCTAACTCATCCTTTTTCAGTAGTCGTGCTGGGTTCGAACCTTTTCTAGCATGAAACTCTAATGCAAGTTGAGCCTGGGGCTTCTTCAGTCGCAAAAATGGAAGCAGTTTTGTTAACACTGCTACGGCTCTATTGCCTCTAGCAGTCCAATAATATTGTAATTGGGAATTTGGGGTTCTATGTCGGCGTGTTGCTCTTGAACCCTGAAATAAAGCGGCAAATTGGTCTACGATCTCTTTATCAACGATTGTCAGAGCCATGTAGACTGAATATGTCGGACTTTTATGCCACCGATCCTTATTCTGATATTTGTAAATGCCAATACATCCGTCACCGTCAAAGAAGCCAGCCCAATAGGCTAATTCAAGCAAAGGGGGATCTCTGTTGTCAACTTCGAAGCCTAGCAGGATCTCGCCAGTCATTTTCCTCTGCCAACTGTTTTCGGAGACTCCGCAATCTGGATTAACCAGTGCTCATTCTTCGGCTTGTTAGCTTTAATGAAGTTCAGAGCATCTTCGGATCGAATCCATATGATGTCATCTCGGAGTGAAGGATCAACAATCGCCTTTCGTTTCCATTTCTCGTCAAACGCAACGATGACGAAACAGTCAACATTACCTCGCAGGAAAGCACCTATGCCAACTTCAACATCTTCTCCCACAAAGTAGACACCTACCCAATCCATAATGTGTACTTTTTGGCTGTCGCCTATTTCGTAGCGGCTTGAAGCATTACTTTGAGCTAGCTCAGTGTTTAGTTTTATGACCTTATCAAGAGCTTCTGGATAGATTAGATCAATAATCCATTTTCTTGTTGTCATTGTTTTTCTTTCCTTCCAACTTTATCGCAAAGGTCCGAGAGTTCCTTATGGAAGCCCTTGTCTCTGATAACTTTGACAATTTCGAAATGGCCAACCATCTCGACCTGAGTAACAAGCCGATCTAGCCCTTCCAGATCATGCAACAGAACAAGCGAAGCTACCTTTTCCTTAATCACAGCCAAAAACTCGGCAGCAACATCCTGAAGTTCTTCCTGTTCAACTCTTCGGAGTGCCTTTTCTTCTCGTTTTGAGATCTTAACTGGCTTTGGCACTAGACCCAGCTCGGGGATTTTTCGAAGAAGCCCTGCAACTTCACTGTTGGCCAGGGTATGTTTCATCGCAAAATCTCTGATGAGCAGATCTCTCAGTTCTTGCAGCAGTTCTTTCCTGCTCATTTCTCTGCTTCCTCGCTCAAGTTATCAGACAGAAAAGTGTACAGTTGCGGCCAGTATGGCTTGATTTCCTCTTCTAAGAATTTTCTGAAATGACTTCTTTCCTGGTCTGACCATCCGTTCGTCATTTCCTCTTTGATTTCCTTTGCTAAGGTTTGGCATTTCTCCCAAGAAAGCATTAAAATGAAGTTGTGCCATGTCATCTTGCCCTTTGTTTTCTTCAGCGTTTCAAACTCTTCCTCGGTGAAGGCTTCGCGTATGTGCTTCATGCGTCTTCCCTTGTGTGAGTGTGTTGTGAGTGAGTGAGGTTTTAAGGGTTTATGAAAGTTAGTTCTAGAAGAAAGTTCTATACCGTTACGTACGTAACACTATCTCGTGAAGTGATGTGTCGTGCCGTTGACAGAGGAAATTCTGAAAAAGGTAAACAAGATCTACGGAAAATTCATGGCCACACAAGGCCTGCCCGTTTGGGGAGCCGTCGTTAAGACTGCTCAGGGCAACTTCCGGGTTTTGTTTGTGGATGATGATGGAAAGCTAGTTGCTTCAAGCTAGCCCATAGAAATCATCCTAAGCAATCCCGGAGCCACGGCCGCCGAAGTCTGGGCGTACGCAACTAGGACTCTGACCTCGCCTGTCTTCGGAGATCTGGTGACGAAGGACCTAACTGACATACTCGCTGACAGCATTGCTTTCGACGGTGCAGATGTCAGCACGATCCTTTCTGGCGTAGCCACTTTGGCAGGTCGGCTGACCGCGACACGTGCCGGATATCTTGACAACTTGAGTGCCGGCGCCGTGGCTCTTGCAAGCGTCTGCACGGCAGCCCGGCTTGGTGAACTGGATTCATCAAACATTCCAGGCGACATTGACACTCTTCTTGCAAGGCTGACATCGACGCGCGCTGGCTACCTTGATAATCTGAGTGCGGGTGCCGTGGCAACTCAGGCTTCTGTGGATAGGAAAGTGTCTTGCATGACCTTCTGGAGCGATGTGTCTGCTACTAATCCGATACTGCTCCCTGCGTCTGCTACGGATACGAACTTGCCTAGTGTTGTTGTGGCAAATATTCCTTCAGGATCAACCATTGTTCAAGCCATCGCTCTCATAAAGATCCGAGCAATACAAAACGCGAGTTCGTCAGGGTACAACGCGATCAAAGGCGCTCAGAACATTCGCATAAAGGTCAGCACAGGAACATGGACAGTAGATGACATCATAGCCATCAACCTGATTGACAATCAATGGTATGTCGCTGCCAGCACGCGAGAATATGGAGATGTTCAAGTCGGCGACAATGACGTAAAAAGCGTTGTGACAGGCAACGGAACCTATAATTTGAGGTTTGAAGATGCTTTGGTTGACTATGCAACTCTTGATCTTTACGACGCGCAAGCCGCGATTCGCATATGGTTCTACTAGGAGGTGAAAAGCACGAGAAAATATTTGTTCATAACAGCACTAACCATAATGGCATTCTTGTTATTCCTTAGATTTCCAATTCAGGCGCAGGAGCTTCTGTCTCAGGCTAGGGTTCCAACGGACTTCCCGACCATTCAAGAGGCAATAGACCACTTGGCTGAAGCAGGAACGGTAGAGGTTAAAAACGGAACTTACTATGACTATGTCAGAGCCTATAAGTCCTTATTGCTTATAGCCACAGGTGAAATCACGGTTATTGATGGGAAATACAGAAATTACACTGATAGTGCTTGGCAGATCTATGTTGCTAACGCGGACAATGTCACCATCTCAGGCTTCACGTTTCTGACAACGTATGGTGAAATGGGCGCAACAGGAATTCATGTGAACAACTGTACGAACGTAACGATTGCTAATTGCACTTTCGAGGATACCTGCGGTAGCGGAATCGAACTGGTGGGAGTTTCAAACGCGCTGGTTTTTAACAATACAATCGATAGTTTTAGTGCGTCAATTACTATATGGAACTCAAACAACGTTAGCTTCACCTACAACACATTAAGAGATGCTGGCGAACAGTTTCAGATGTACAACTCTCGCAATATTGTTTTCCATCACAACAACAACTTCAACGACGAAGCCTATTATCCTCGCGTGAGCAATACGACATGCACATGGACTGATGGAAACGGACTAGGCAACTACTGGAGCGACTACACAACAAGATACCCCAACGCGACGAATCTAGGCGCAGTATGGGATACGCCCTATCAAATAGATCCTGACGACTTTGACGGGCGAGAGCACTTCGACACCTATCCGCTCATACAAGATCCTGCCCTGCCAGTTGTCCCGCAACCTTCAGAAGACGGCGGCGGTGGCGGCGGAAGCAGAAGATACGTCTGTTGAGAAGGAGGTGACATCTCTTGAGCGTTGAACAGCAGTTCAAGTACACCTTTAACGTTGTCATAGTGGTGAAAGGGACGCCGACAAAGAAAAACTCTGTCCGCGATGGCATAATAGCAATGCTTCAAACCGCAAAGACCGCAGGCAATATTGAAAGTGGCACATGGGAAATAAAAGGCGAGGTTGCCCCTGAAGGTGGCACAGTCTAGCCTTCATCAGCCAAAATTATCTCCAGCGCTTTCGGAAGGTTCAGGCCAGCCTTCACAGATGGCAGCAGTACGCAAGTTTGCGTCGCTTCATCCCACACGTAAGGCAGCGTGCAGACATAGTAGCAGAGTCCCGAAACGGTGCATGTGCAAGTTTTCCCTGCCACACACTTATTCAAGGCTCCGCAGTCACAGTTGTTCGTCGTCCCAACAACACACGCGGCACTAACCTGACTCGAGTTGGGCTTTGGATTAGGGCAGCCAGAAACACAGGTTGTTCCCCAGTCTTCTTTTAGGCATTCCGAGTCTATGTCGCAGCGTATCAATGCGCCATAACACGCACAAACGCCTGTCACCGTGCAAGCTTGGCTGTAGTCTGGGTCGATGCCTCTTTTGGCAAGCTCAGCCTTTTCCTGAACGGTTAAGCTGCGGACCCCTTCGAACGCTCGCACCCTCGCAGGTCGTCCTCGCCCTGCCTCCTCAACTTGCTTTTCAGCCTCAACCAGTATCTCTATCAGGTCTTTCTTTGCGGTGATTCGCGGTCTGGAAAGCATGTAATTAACTCGTTTCGCCACACATGGACTGCAAAGCATGATCTACAATAGAAAATAGCGTGAGAATAAAGTTTTAGTGGAAACGCTTATTTTCTCTGCAACCCCTAATCATAAAGCGAGGAACTACTGTGAAACACCAAAACATCGTTTTCCTTGTGCTAATACTTGTGAGCTTCACACCTGCAGTCATGAGATCTTTCCACCTAGCGGAGACCGGAACCACAACGCCCATCATAACCGCCATTCAAGCCACTTGGTTCATCGGAACATTTCTGGGAACCTTAGCAAGAACTCTTCTGCCATACCCGCGCAAGTCTGAGCAGATCAAACAGGATGGATGGAACAACCTCTACACCGGAACAACGATTGTGACGATAATTTTGTCTTTGATCGTCACCGGGGTTGCTTTGCCAATGGCCACGATTCCACAGCAATTCGACACTCTTTTCAGCTTGTTCTGGCTGGCTTTCGGGGCAGGCTACGGCGGAAACGCGGCACTCATCGAGTTAAGCGAATATCTGAAACTGACATAGAACTAGAGAAGGCATATCCGAATGAGCAGAAAACCTAGTGAGAAAACCGCATTAGCTACGAAGGTCGAGAATCTTGAGAAATGTATGAGCAGGGTAGAGCTGGCTCTCTACGGCGCAGATGGCACGAATGGGATGGCCAAGGACATTTCTGATATCAAGTCTTCTCTCAGGCTTTGGGGCCAACTGAAAACTTTCGGTTTGGGTATCGCGTCGACTGTGCTCGCGGGGCTGATTATTGCCCTAGCAACGAATATTATATAGTTTGGAGGAAAGAAAGTTGACCACACTGGATGACTGGGCGAAAATGTTGAAGGTTCAGGCTGAAAGCTCTAAACAGTGGGCGATCACGCATCCTATGGAATCAGGCTTCATCATCGTAACCTTGTTCACGATCGGCACTTTCGCGGCCAGCAAGATGTATGACGCCTGGCTAAAGAGCTAAGTTTTCCTGTTCTCCATGCGGAAGTCGCTCTTTTACACGATTTAGGCTATATTACTTAACCCTCGCACGTCATGAAGTTTCTCTGTGAAAAAGGCTCACACATACCATAAATTTTAATACGTTAGTGCTACAACTGCCATAGGAGTATTGGAGTGACGGAAAAAATGGCCGTTGTAACAAAAGCGGAATTCAACCTCACCAAATCTCTGCGAATTGACGAGGAAATGGTTGGAGAGCTTGAATTCATAGCTCTTTTCGAGAAGACCAAGCCGGGAACTTTGATGCGAATGTGGATTCAAGACCGCATTCTAGCATACCGGCAGAACCCTATGTACAAGCGTTGGAGGAAACAGTTAGCTGAGAAACAGAAGAGGTGAATGATATGTCTGAAGATGAAAACCGACAACATAGAGAAATCGAACCGAGTCCCCCTGAAGTTATTTCTCCCAGAAGACCAGGCCCCCCATCAAGCTTAGGTGATCAATTTGGCCAACTCTTAGAAAACGCGATACAAAGAATGCCAATGATGTCACAACCCAATCTAGATGTGGATTATGCTGATTTGGGTCCTGAAGAGAAGAAGATCGTTGATGAGTTCATCGACACTATAGACTCCGAAATAAACCTGAAAGCCGTTGAACTCATTAAAGCAGAGCTCAGGGACAAGATAGCCCGTCGCGGCGACGTCGCCCGCATTAGCAAACTTCTCCGAAAAGGCAAAAAGCCGTATCTGAAGCGTAAGAAAGGTTGCATCTTTGTCCAGTTTGGCACTGGCGAACCTAACGATGAGATGGAAGAGTTTCTTTTAATGTCCACATAGAGGGTGAATGATTTGACTCAGAACGAGAAAAAGTATCCATGTGTCTTTGGGCTAAAAGACGAGTGTGAAGCCCGCAAGATCGTTGAGGAAAGCGAACCTGTTGTGGCGAAGTCTAGTGTTGCGGAGAAGGCGATGTTGGAGAAGGTGATGGAGGCTACGAAGGGCTTGCAGTTTGACGATAAAAAGGTGGCAAAGGAGATTGGCGAGGCAATGGCTGAGGGCGCAGTTGGAAAGATGCTGCCAGCGTTATTTCAAAATATGAAGCCGACTAGAGCTATGATTTTGAGAGACTTCTGCATAATGTGTCCAGATCTCACCAAGGAGAGAATGAAGAGCATGCCATGTCCAACAGCGCCCCGCCCCCCACCTCCTGAGAGGAGGTGAACGAATTTGACGAAGTTTGCTGTTGTCGGGCAGAGCTGGAGTGACACTCTCAAGAAAGGCCTGATCTACTCGGTCAAGCTGAAATCTGATGAAGGCCACACTTTGACGCTCAAGGGCGATTCTTCCGACATTTTCAAGGGCTATCCGAAAGGAAGCACGGTAGAGGTTGAAATCAAGAACGAACAGAAGACACTCGAGACTGGTCTGAAATGAGCAGAGCAGGAAGGGTTGACTATGATGAGGAATCCTGGTGCGGCTTCTGCGGTTGCAAGGTCAAGCCTAATGAAGTACGCTACAACGCGAAGATGCAGACGTTTCATTGGAAGTGTGGCCGCCAGTTGCGGAAAATCCCACACAACAAGGTGAAGAACTCATGACTGTTGAAGAACCCGCAACCGCTGAAGTATCGCCATTCATAGCGGGGCGGTTTGTGCCTTTGATGCCGTCTCAGCCGACAAAGGAAGACGCTGTGGAAAGCGTGGCGCTCCTGGAGGCAGCTCGTAGTGACGCGGCTATGTGGTTCGTGGTGAAGCTGAAGGAAAAGCCGGAGCCGCTTGCCATTCATGCGAACTGGTTCATGACTCACGGAAAGCTGAAGCCCGGCGAGAGGGTGAAGTACGCGGAGAGCGTTGCAAAGCTGAGAAAGGATGGGGGGCAGGGCATAAACCAGGAAGGCCTGCAGTTGGTTGACTTGTTCAGGAAAATCGGAAAGGAAGAGGAAGCGTTGTTAGGGGGAGCTCCTGACTTATGAGCTTAGAGCATATTGAGGAATTGAAGCGTTCGAAACTGCTCGTCGGGGAGCTCAGTCCCATAATAATTGATTTTGACGGAGAAGAACTGGCCGGCTCATGCAGACGGAAAGCGGGGTTCATACGAACTTACCATGTTGACTCTAGAAAGCTGGCTGAAAAATGGGATATCCCCGTTCAGGTGGCGAAGGAGCGAGTCAGGCTCAACAGCAACATTCAGCGCAAAGTTTCCGCAAAAGAAACCCGGGGCATCCTGCTGAGGATGGCCAAGGCCTTCGAAGAGAGGGGTTTGTCAAAGGAGATGATAGCGCTTCAGGTTGGGGCAAACTGTCCTTTCTCGCAGAAGTATGTCTGGGAACTTTTGCCAGAGGAATACAAGAATCCCGAAAAGGTTGCTGCCGGCAAGCTGGGAGGCGAAGCCACTTCTGCTGAACTGAGCCGACCAAAACCGCAAGACTCAAGACAGCCTACAGTCGAGGTCCGCAAGTACAAACCTCCCGAAACTCCGGAATATCGCAGGGCAGTCATGACTCCGGGCATCAGCAAGATGGATGAAGCCGTCTATCTGGCTCTGCAGCAGGACGAAGCGCTCAGAAAAGCCGGATGGAAGTTTGAGTTTCAGAAGCGTTATTGCGTCAAGCGAGTTAAGAGTGACGTCACGGCAACAAGAGGCGATGTTGTGAAACCCCTATTCCTAGACGGCGAAGTGCATAAAGGCAAGGAGGACCGTGATGAGGCAAACCGGACGATGTTGGCTCGCAGACTGAGGATTCCAGAGGTCCTTGCGTTTACCTATGAGGGCGCATACTCTGACGCGAAACGCGACGAGATAGTGGCCAAAATCAAGGAGACGCTAATATGATTATCAGCACCGAGGTTGACTTAGAAGCCGGCGATACCACCATCAAGATCGACCTGGGCGACAAGGTCTTCTGTCTCAAGGTGAACCTGAAGGAGATCCGGGGCAGGATCGACGCGGCCACAAGCAACATTTTAGTGCAGAAGGCCACGGAACTCGTAGCTCGCGCTTTAGGCTTAGACATTAACATTGAGGACAAGAAACAATGAACAATCGCTATCCTCAAAAATGGCATTTAGACCCGTCCCTTTTCAGGAAACGTTTTGAGAAAAACGAGTTTGTTACTGTCTTCTGTCCTCAAGGTCACAAGGTTAGACGCAGATTTGGACAATACGGGAAATGCCCTAGATGCGGTGCGATAGTATAAGCGAAGGGAATTGGGTTGAGGATAGCTGGCAGGAAGACGCCTGGCAAGGAGAGGAGCCTTGGCAAGAAGACGAAGAGGGCTGTGCCTATGGCTTCGAATTCTGCGATGACCCCCGGACTAGAGAGCTGGGCCTGTGTGCAACCGAGTGCAAACTGTACCTTGACTCGTTAAAGGAGGAGGATAATGGGCGCGCAAGCACATCGTCGATACCTACGTCAACAGACGACAAAAGACGATAAGAGTCAAATGGTACTCTGCTCTTCGGGAATCAAGGCAAACCCAAACATCGTAGCAGTAGCGCATGAGTACATCTTGCCTCTGGACAAGAAAGTGTCATGCCCCTTCTGTCTTGGCCTGTCAGAGTTCCGAAAGTTCCTGGTGAGCAACAAGGCTGGGATAAGCAGAACCATGGGTGAGTGTCAACTGTGCGGCGAGGGCATGCAATTAAGGAGTATAGCGTTGCTCGCAAAAGGAGACGCTGCAAGCTACGCGAAATGGGTTTTCATCTATCGCGGGTTCTGGAAGAAAATCAAGTTTAACCAGTGGAAAGGCCGCCTGGAGCTCATAGGTTGGACGCAAGAGTTCTGGGACGAATACAAGCGGCTGAAGGGCGAGCGTGAGAAGGAAGGAGATGTCGACGAAGGCTTCGTGGATTACATAAACCGCAAGGGGAAAGAAGCTACGGAAGAATGGAGCAAGGAAGAACATGAACCCGAACGTTGAGAAGGCCAGGATCACCAAGGCACTTAGAGACTGCCCCACTCCTCCCATGGCGGCGATAAGCCTCATAGAATTGGCCAAGCAAAAGTTTGGAGATGAGGCAACGGTTAGCTGGAGCGGGGGAAGATGCAGCACAGTAGTCCTTCATTTGGCTCTCCAGGTTGATCCGAACATAAGGGTGCTGTTCAATGATACGGGCGTCGAGTTTCCCGAAACCTACGCTTTCGTCAAGAAGCTGGCCGAAGAGTGGAAGCTCAACCTGACGGTGATGAAGCCTGAAACGACGTTCTGGAAGATCGTGAAAGAATACGGATATCCAATGCTTCGGGGCCAGTACAAGGATAACAGTCGATCGAAGGATGGCCGGCCGATGTGCTGCCAACTGCTCAAGGAAGATCCAATCCTAAAGGCCAAACTCAGATGCACGATCACAGGAATCCGGGTGGCCGAGAGCAGGATGAGAATGTTCGCCGTGGCACAGAAAGGCCAGTTTTACTTTGCCAAATCGTTAAAACGCTGGAACTTTCATCCTATCGCGTTTTGGTCGACTGAGGAGCTGCTCAAGTATGTTGAGAAAAACAAGCTTCCCATGAACAAGGTCTATGAGACGGGGCAAGCCCGCTGCGGATGCTGGCCATGCACCGGATACATCGGCTGGAGAGAAAGCCTGGCCAAAGGGCATCCCGGAATGTACAGATTCTTGATGAAGCAGAAGGGAGAGCCGACGCTCTGGGAGTACCAGGAAGACGAGGCTTGCACGCAAGTCGTGGCCAACATTTAGGATCTGGGGAGAGATGAGTGAAAGTGAACACGCTTCTTGACTTGTGTTGCGGTATGGGTGGTTGGAGTATCGGCTTTCATAGAGCTGGCTTCGAGTGTACAGGGGTGGACACTCTGGACATTGCATACCCATATCAGCTTATCTTAGCTGATGTCAGAGAGTGGCATCCGGACAAGAAATATGATGTGGTTGTTGCGAGTCCCCCATGCACGGAATTCTCAAGTTTGCTCAGGTTAGCTGTGGCTCGCGGCCAACGTGGACCTGCCAACCTGAAATTAGGGATAGAGCTTGTTCAGGCATGCAGACGCATAATCAATGAAGTCAACCCAACATTTTGGATACTTGAGAATGTCAGAGGAGCCGAAGAACACATCTCAACGTTTCTGGGGCCGCCAAAACTCAAGAGAGGCCCTTGGTTTTTATGGGGCGAATTCCCAAACTTTCTGTTGCCAGAGTCCAACGCAATGAAGAAATGTGACAGTAAGGTCGACGCAAAAGCAAAGCGGTATGACCATTTGAATTCAGTTCTAGCTTTTAACCCGCTACGTAGTTGGTTCAGGTCCAAAATTCCGTTGCCGCTTTCCCTTCCCATGGCGCAAGCTTGTAAGGAGGCTTTAACCAATATTGCCTCTTAATCAGATTGTCGAAGGCAACTGCCTCATGGTCCTGCGGGATTGGCCAGAGGAAAGCGTCGACCTGGTCATGACAAGCCCTCCATACTGGGGGCTTCGCAACTACGGAGAATCCGCTGAAGCTGACTGATGCGACTGGAAAGGGCAGCTCGGCCTGGAGCCGACGTGGCAGATGTACGTTGAACACATAGTTACGGTTTGCCAGGAATTGAAGCGGGTTCTGAAACGGACCGGGAGCATGTACCTTGTACTCGGAGACACTTTCGCTTCTTCTGGCGCGAAGGGCGATCACAAAGGGAAGGAAATCGCCTACTCTCCCCCTCACAAAGCTGAAGATTATCAGCCTAAGTGTCTGATGGGGGTTCCTTGGCGCGTCGCCTTCGCCCTGATCGACGACGGCTGGGTCCTGAGAGAGAGGATCATCTGGCACAAGGGCAACCCGATGCCGGGCAGCCAGAAAGACCGTCTCACGCAGACCTGTGAAACCATCTTCCACTTCGTCAAGAACACGAGCAAGACGCTTCTATGGCGAAACGAGCTCACAGGCGAGTGGCTCAGTGATCACCCGAAGCAGGTTTACTTTCACGTTGAAACTCACAAGCAGAGGGATGACAGGCCGCCGAAAGAGGAAAGGTACGCCGTCGACGAGTATGGCACTAGACATCTTGTTTGGAAGCCGCTCTGGAGAGGATTCGACTATTACTACGAGCTTGACGCCATAAGAGAACCACATAAAACAAGTACCATCACAAGAATCAGTCAGGATCTCGAGTCGCAGCACGGCGGACCCAAAGAGGAAGCCTATGTTCGTGAAAGCGTTATTTCTGCAGGGGGAGACTTTAACCGTCCGTCTAAAATTTTGAAAAGAATGAAAGAGAATATTCTGAAGGGTAAAGGCGATGTTGTGCAAGTGCAACCTGAAGGCCACGGACACGACAAGCTGGGATCTCGAGGACCGGGCTTGAGGCCTTGGGCTGAACGGTTTCACCCGAACGGCAAGAACCCAGGAGACGTTCTCTACAGCCTAGACGGAAGAAGCTTAGGCACAAACGTCGGAGAGAAAGGAAAACTCGTAGGCAGGGAGATCCAGTGGCGGCCCAGAACCAGGCTGTTTAGGCTAGACGGAAAGAACCCGGGTGATTATTGGAACATCTGCACCAAACCATTCAAGGGAGCTCATTTCGCCGTTTACCCTGAAGCCGTGTGCGTCAACCCCATCCTCTCAAGCTGCCCGCCAAACACAGGAATAGTGTTAGATCCTATGTGTGGAAGCGGAACAACTTTGGTCGTAGCGAAGAAGCTAGGCAGAAAATTCATCGGGATAGAGCTGAACCCTGCTTACGTGGAGATTGCCCGGAAGCGGCTTGAGGCCGTGCCTGAACGGCTAGACAGTTTCATAGAGGAAAAGAAGTGAAAGATCTCCTAGTCGATGTCGACGGGCTACTTCCAAATCTTGCCTTGGCAAAACTTTCTGCTTGGCACAAGCAACAGGGCGACGAAACCTTCCTCTTGAGACTTACGAGACACTGGCATAAACGCTTCGGAAAACCCTTTGACATGCGGCTCCACACTCCCCTGATGAAGCCTGATAAGTGCTATATTTCCTGCATCTTCAGCAAAAACAAGTCCACAGCTCTCTCCCTGAAGGTCATGATGGAGAGCCTGGGGGTTCCCGTTGAAGCCGGCGGCGTCGGAATCGACCTTATCAAGTGTCTACCGCACGAGATCGAACACATCATGCCGGACTATGAGCTCTATCCGAGCATCGACTATTCCATGGGCTACACAAGCCGGGGCTGTGACCGGAATTGTCCGTGGTGTATCGTCTGGCAAAAGGAAGGCGCTGTCAAGGACTGGGCTTCGCTGAGCGAGTTTCTGCATCCGAAACACGAGAAAATCATCCTCATGGACAACAACCTCCTAGCGGCGCCGAACTGGGAAACGGTTCTGACCGAGCAGATCTCGAGAAGGCTCATGGTCTGCTTCACTCAAGGCCTGGACATTCGCCTCATAAACGACGATAATGCGAAACTGCTGAGCCTGTGCAAATACTACAATGCCAACTGGACCCAGAGAAGACTGTACTTCAGCTTTGACAGCTTGGAAAACGAGGAAGCGGTTCTCAAGGGTATAAAAGTTTTGGGGAAACACTCTGTATCCCCGAACCGGCTTCTCTTCTACGTTCTGGCCGGATACGGCGTAACGCCGCAGGAGTACACCTGGGAATACTTCATGAAAAACGACTATCACAGGTTCGAGGTCCTGAGAAAACTCAAGGCCTTACCCTACATCATGACCTACAACAACAGAAGGGATATCCCGCTCTTGAAAGCGTTCAGCCGTTGGGTAAATCTTCACTGGTACAACAGCTTCACTTTCGAACAGTATTTGAAGCATCACGGAGTTGCTAGTTTATCTTCTTACCCTTCAGCTTGAAATGCTTCCGGCACTCAAAACATGTGTTGATGTGGTCGATCGATTCTTTCAGCTTGTCCGGCCTAGCTTCGACGATGGGAAGGCCGTATATTCTCAGGGCTTCCAGGCAGTCCATTAGTCCAAAAGCACCTCCACATGTAACAGCGTGAAAGTTATCTCTTCAGTCACTGATACGACCAACTGCAGCCCCTCCCGGAACACCTTGTCCACGACATGCACATAGTACACATCGTCCTCTTCGTAGGCGGCCATCGCTTCCTCGAGATCCGCGTAGGTGTCGTCGATGAAGATTTCCCCGTCGAGCTTGAGCTGAACCCTGAAGCCGCTCGAGGGGCTGACGATCCGGCACTTGACAAGCTTCCCGGAACCCTCGACGTCTGCCAGGACCTTCTTGTCCTTGACCAGTTTGTCGCGCCACTGAAAGATCTCCGTCTTGGGCTTAAGCTTCAGCTCGGACTTAAGTTTAGGTTGCTGCCTAGCCTGCTCTTCAACCTTCAGGATCTCGAGTGCCGCGCTCCAGGCCTTGCTCATTCAGACACGACCTTCACTTGTTCGAAACTTTTTCCATAATGAGACTTCACTTTCCACAGATCACCCGCGTAGCCTTCGCCACAAGATGATCTGATGTGTCAGAAAGATAACCGTTCCCAACGGAAAGCCCAGATTAAGCGCTAACTCGTAAAAGTTCATTCATCCTTCAACTCCTCAACATTGCTCCCGGTCCTTCTAGCCGAGATGCTTTTCCGTTATGGCCGTGATCCTTCCCGAGTTGTCCCTGTCAAACGACACGACGCTGTCTGAGTTTGGCTTCAAGACCTGAGCAAGCACGTAGCCGCAGGGCAAAGCCACGAAAATTCCCGCTAGCAAACCCGCGATGAAGCCCAATGCGAAACCGTCGTCGGCCAAGCCAGCTCACAAGAATGAATGAGCAGGGATAACCAATAAGATTTGCGGTTCTGGCTTTCTGCTGAAGTGACTTCAGCACCGCCTATATAGGGCTTCTTTCAGATTTGAAAGGAGAACAATTTGCCCCCTAAAGCCTTTTGAGAGCATTGTCGACAAGCTCTAGCTGATGCTTCAAGCCGTACTCTTCCCGGTAGAACTTGCTTGCTTCCTCATCAGGCGAAACCTTGCTCTTGAGGTCCGTCAGAAAGCGTATGAGGTCTTCCGGCTTCTGTGGCTGCAGGCAGTGAGGATGAGGCTCGCTTGTGATCGCACGGCGACCCATCTGAAGCATCTCAATGCACAGCACGCTCAAGCTTCCATGCTGGGGAATGCTCAGGGCCACGCTGCACCTCTCGAGCATTTCCATCTTCCGCTTGTCTTCAACCCAGCCTAGAAAGTGGCAGTTTGGAATGGGTGACTCGCCCTCGAGGCGGAAAAAGTAGAAGTCCACGTCTGGCATTTTCTTGGCTGTTTCCATTACTGCGAGATAGCGGTAGAAATCCAGTCGCGGGTGATAGGCATAGCAGGCCACGGCGAACTTTTCCGGGAGAGGCTTCAGTTCCAGAACCTTTTCAGGGATGAGCGTGGCATACTCGGCGTCTAACCCGGTGAGCTCATAGAATTCTTTCTGGAAGTTCTTGTTGTCGGTGACGTTCAGGTCTATGTCTTGTAGGACACATTTGAGGCATTTCTTCCGGTAAGTGACAAACTGGCCAAGCTGAATCAGGTCCGTGCCAACCCAGTGCGAAACGACCTTGATGCGGGGATTCTTTTTCTTGACTATTCCGTAGAGGATGTCCATGTTCATGCTGAGGAAACTGCCTATGTTCCAGAGTACGTCGAACTGTGTCCAGTCAACCTTCGATATATCGCTTTCAATAGGAGTGATGTCGTATCCTGCTTGCTTCAGGTTGTTGTAGAAGATCTTGCAGTGCAGCGGGATGCTCAGGTTCGAAACGGCAATTTTCACTTTAACCTACCTCTCTTCTGCTTAGATTTTTGACGGCAGCTTTTAACATAGGCAATGATCTTCTTGCGTAATTCATCGTCATCCTTCTTGGTTATAGACGGAATATCGTCAAAAATGATTTGGGCGACATATTTGTTATCCATCACGGACTGTATGGAAAAATCGGTCTTTCCTCCAGATCCAGGCATAATCTGTAACTGAAGACCGACATTTCCAAGATAACAGTCAATTTCGGGGTCTGAAGATTCGAGGCTTAGATCAATGCTCATTAATGCGAATCGATCAGTTCTTCCTTTAAAAAAACACAACATGGCTAGAATTTCTGGGATAAGCGGTTTAAGCAACAAAACCTCATCAATGATGTATGGCTCAATCAGCTTCGCTGGAATCGTAGAGGCCGGAACACCGTCGACAATCACTCTTTTGGTGAGCCATTGAATTCTGCATTTCCCCATTGGCTAAATCTCCTTATTTCTCTGTCTCCAGCACAGCCGGTCCTTGAATTTCTCCGTGAACTCGGCCTGCATGCTCTTCAGGTCTTCAGGGCTAAAGTTCTCAGTCCTATAGAAACTGTTTCCGTACTCGTCGGCCTGGCTCCAGTCAACATCCTTGTATTTTTCCGAGTAGAGGCTTGTTCCAGGGAAGGGGCATAGAACGGTCATGCCGCAGACGTCAGCGTCTAGCTTTTCCGCCAGGGCCAGAGTCATGTTGAAGTCTTCGCGGGTTTCGCTGGGAAAGCCGGTCATGAAGTACGCCCGGGTTCGAATCTCAGCCGCCTTAGCCCATCTAAACACGTTTTCAACCTGCTTCACTGTTACGCCTTTCCGCATCTCTTTCATGATTCTTGGCGAGCCGCTTTCGACGCCTATCCAGATCTCCCGGCAGTTCGCCTTCTTCATAAGCTCCAGCATTCCCTTATCCACAAGAGACGCGTGTAGGTTACAGCCAAACGGCACGGCTATTTTTCTGTGGATTTTTTCTAGACAGAGGTATTGAATCCAGGAACACATGGGGTTTAGCTCTGCGTCTGCAAACTTCAAGAAGTCTATTTGCCAGTCGTCTATCAGTTGCTTGATCTCATCTAGAACGTTGTCAACGCTTCTTTTCCGCACTCGAGCGCCGAAGACGTCTCTGTCGCCAGTACAGAAGATGCAGTGGAACGGGCAGCCTCTTCCGCTCAGGACTGAGCCGATGCGTTCTCCGTCGTTCTTCTCTGTCAAGGCTAAGGTTCGGTCTTGGCGAATGAGTTTGCGGTCTGGAAAAGGAATAGAATCAAGGTCTTCTAGGGGAATATTGACAAAAATGAGCGCTTTGCGCATCAGTTTTAAAGCTGTAAGCATCCCCCTTTCGCCTTCTCCTGCTACAACCATGTCTACTTGTGGATGTGCGAAAGTTTCGGCTGGAAGACTTGAGGGGTGATGCCCGCCAAAAACTGTTTTAGTCTTCGGATTCTGTTCCTTAATCTGTTTCGCCAGTTGTAGAGCATGCTTCATCTGGGGGCTTGTGCAAGAGAAGGCCACAATATCCGAGTCTAAGGACCCTTCTAGGATCTCCTTGTCAGAGTCGAAGAACCCATCGTAAAAGCCGACACTTAAGTCGCCCTGATAATGTTTCTTGAGGTAGCTGGCAATATAGCCCAACGCCAATGATTCCCATACGCTTTTGAACCGGGGCCGAATGAGCGTCAGCTTCAACCTGTCAACAGCTCCACGATTTCCTTGTACGGGCATCCTGCGTAGCTGGGAATGCACAAAATTCTCTCAAACACCCATTCCGTGTTCTTGAGGCCTCTCTCAAGCGGCTCATAGTAAATCCGGTATTCCATCTTGCCCTTGATTTTGTCGATGAGCTTTTCCCTTTCCGACACTAGAATACCGTAGACGCTGAAGCTGTGGCTGAAAGGCACTATCTGGCCCTGAAAAGGCAGGTGCTTGCGGTAGTAGTCGCAGATTTTCCGACGTTCCTTCTGCACTTCAGGAAGTTTACACAGATAGGTTATGCCGACTGCAGCTTGAATCTCCGACATCCTCAGCAATGCGTGTCGAGTCTTCTCCAGCAAACCCGCGATTTTAGAGTCATTCGTCACTATCATGCCGCCTTCTCCACACGTGACAGGCTTCGTTGGTGCAAAACCGAATACCGTGGCATCTCCGAAATCCTTGATTTTCGCTCCGAACGCTTGTGCGGCATCATAAACAAGCATCCCCCCACTCGGTTTTTCTGCTTCTCCAACGTTTCCGAAGGTGTGGTTATACACAGTCAACCCATCTCTAGGATATCCTTCAATGAGGGGTAGCCATGTTTGTTTATCGATGTCAAGCCACGTCACTTGTCGTCCAGTGAAGACAGAAGACAGGCTTTTCCAGGTGAAGGCCGGACTGTAGATTTCTTTGGGATTGATGGTTTTCACAAGCACATCTAAGGCCACTGTCGCGTTTGGGGCGACAAAAGCGTAGTCAACATTGTATCGCCTGCAAACCTCCTCTTCCAAGCGCCTGCAATAGGAGCCGTCTGTCAGGATGCCTGAATCTAGGATCTCTGCTAATTGGGTTTGAAGCTTCAGAACCTCTAAATAGCTCAGTTCAGGAGGCTTGAATAGTCTAAAGGGGCCTTCTGTACCACTCGACATATTTGTACAGTCCTTCCTCGAGGCTAACTTCAGGCTTCCAGCCAAACTCCTTCAGTGCTCGAGAGGGATCTCCCCAGCTTCGCCGAACCTCTGTTCTCCGGGCAGGGCCGTACGCTCGCGGAAGCTTTGAACCGCAGATCTTGATGATGGTGTCGGCAAGCTCGTTGATTGTGACTTCTTCTCCTCTGCAGAAATTGACGGGTAAGTATCCAAAATCGTTTTTGATGGCGATTTCATAGGCGCGGACAATGTCGTCTATGTATGTGTAGTCTCTCGTTTGATAGCCGTCTCCGAAGATGATCGGCGACTGGTCTTTCAAGACTCGCCTAGTGAAGATTGCGATGGCAGCTCCGTAATCGTCTTCTCTCTGGAGCGGCCCGAAAAAGTTGAAGCATCTTGTGATGTTCACATCTAAGCCGTAGGTTCTGCGGTACGTGTGACAGAGGAGTTCTCCTGCTGCCTTAGAGGCGCCGTAGGGGCTTTGAGGATTAACCGGGTGCGTCTCCTTGATTGGTTCAGGCAGGTCCTTGTCGGAGCCGTAGATCTCGCATGTGCTGGCGAAGACCAAGGCACAATCATGTTTTCTGCAAGCTTCAAGAACGTTCATGATACCCAGCAGATTGTTGCGAAGTGCTAGCTCCGGCTGATCTACGCTTTGGTCCACGTTTATCGTTGCTGCTAGGTGAACGATCACATCGCATCCGGTGACGAAGTTTTTCAGTTGTTGGTTCTCCTGCCAGGCATTGCCGGCGACATCGATGTTCACCGGCCTCTTAGGATGCGCGGTCAAGTTGGCGATCGGATGAGCATAGTTGTCGACGCCTTCCACGCTGTAGCCGTGTTCAAGAAGGTAGCGAGTCAAATGAGTTCCCAGGAAGCCGGCTGCCCCTGTGATTAGAACGTTCAAAACACCATCCCCTCCTCTGCTTTCTCGATAAATTGTTCTTTGATTTCCGCGTTCCGTTCTCGCATTTTCTTGTGTTCTTCAGGAGTGTTCCAGCCCATGCAGGTGCAAGCGAAAATGGGAAGTTTTACCTCATCGCTCACCATTACGGGGTCAGATGCGTTAATTCTAAAGGGGCTAGATCCATCATGTACATGGGGTTCTCTGTAGTCGCAGTGGCTACAGCAGGAATCTCCCATACTGGACATCATATAGCCTTCCTCACACTGAGGACACGCCAGATCAGGTTGTTCCTGTCTCGTCTTCTGAGCATAATGGTCGATGCACCAACCAAGTTTACCGGTGGTGCAGTGAATTGCTGAGTTTCGTTTTCCCAGTTTCAGGCATTCCACGCAGTAGGTTATGGGATATTCTTGAATGTGGGCTTTGGTGACTGTGACGATTACGTTGTCATAGTCAGGGTTGGTTTTGGCTTCTATTTCGTCTATTTCAAGATAGAGCGAGACATCCTTAGAAGGGTCTTCCGGGTCTATGCGTTCTCCGAAATGGCAACCGTGAACGTAGATCTCTTTTCCTATGTGAATCTCGGCTTTTCCAGTCATGGTTTGAACCCTCTTTCTTCCATTGCTTTCAGCAGGTTTTCGACGCTGTTGTTCCAGTTCATCGTCTCAACCTTTTCAAAAGCATAGTCAGCAGTTTTCTTCCAGAACTCCGGTTCCTTGACAAGCCGCTCCAGGCTTTTCCGCAGAGCCGGCAGATCATAGGGGCTGTGTGAAGTCTCAGGATAAAGGATTGAGCCGCTGTAGCTGTGTGTTGAGCAGACGGCGGGGATTCCCAGACACGCGAATTCCTGGGGAACCCGGCTGTAGCTGTGAAGCACGTAGTAGTCAAAGCCAAAAGTGTAATGTTTCAATTCATACATGTAGGTTTTCCAGGGCAATACTCCCGCGTTAAAGTGGAAGAAGCCAGCAGGGATTTCCTTGCCAGATCCGCGCCCTGCCTGTATTGCTTGGACATCCAGGAAGCCGAACATTGTTGAAGGGATGCCTAGCCCATCCAGCAACATGCTTGGAACAGTTATTTTGCGATCAAACTTGTGGTAGACGTAGGCTATCTTGTCTATCCGTTTGTCAGGGTCCACGTACATAGCTTTGATGCCTTGAGTATCAACTGGATGCGGAATCAGAGGCACAGTCCACATCTTTTTCATGTACTCCGTGACAATATAGTTGAACAGGCCTTGCTGAGCTGGTTCCTGGGCGAAGATGAAGTCAGCGCATTTGGCGCCTTGGTGCATGTCAAGCGGATCGCCAAACCCGTTTTCGAAGATTTCAAAAGTGTAGTCCGTACTCAGGATCAGCTTGGTGCTGCTACTGTTGCCGAGGACAGAGCGAACGTTCTTGATGAGTGGAACGTTTACTCCTGCCAATGTCAAGTGGATGATGTCGAAGTGTTCGAAGTCCTCGTTGGCCAGGGTCTTGACTTCGCGCACTTCCCCGGTCCAGTTGGGGTAAGCATTGAAGGCCTTGTACCAGTTGAAGCTGCCTGGCTTCGTGACTTCTTTCGTGACGAGCTCCGGGAAGTGGCTTCCGCCTTCTGTTGTTATGAAGGCGTAGTGCTTAACCAGGTTGCTTTCCGCTCCTTTTGACTTTGACGATTAAACAGTCATCCGCAAGTTCTTCGAATTTCATGTCCGTTGTGGTTGTGAGCCACTCCACAGTTTCTCCGCCTTGCAGGTTCAGGTAGAGAGCAACGGCTTTCGGAACGATTAATCGTCGTCTTCCATCTGAAAGGCGACTTTCCCCAATACTGCCCATAAACATACCCTGTTAGCTATAATTTAGCAGTCTGTTTATATGACTTGTTGTGAACTGAAATGGTTCGATTACTTGGACGCATATCTGATAAGCGGATTTTCTTCGAAGACAGCAAGACAATCTTTGACCACGGCACCACTGCCATCCTCGCGGTCACATCGACGACTATCGCCACAGCCTTCAAAAGCGTAATCTTTGCATGGGTAAACACCCGCATGACCAATCAGCCAGTAGCAAGCTGTTGCTGGGTGAAGGGCACAGGCGGCGCAAATATTGAGATCGGCGCAACTGCAGGCGTCACAGCCACGGTAGACTGGTTCGCCATCGGATACACAGCATAGAGCTGAGGTGCGAGGACATGGTTCGACTGTTAGGTCGCATCTCAGACAAACGCATATTCTTCGAGGACAGCAAGACACTCATAGACCATGGTGTGACAGTGATTCAGGCAGCAGTAGAGACAGTAATGCCAACAGCCTTCAAAAGCGTGATTTTCGCCTGGGTGAACACTAGGCATGCTGGCGGAAGCTCAAGCGTCTGCTGGGTGCAGGGAACGGGCGGCGACTCATTCACGATCGGAGCCACGGCAGGCGTGAACGCTACGGTCGACTGGTTTGCAATAGGCTACACGGCTTAGGAGAGGATGAAAAACGAGCACATTTGATGAGTTCCAGAAACGCATCAGCAAGCTAGAGTCCGAAGTTGCAGAGATCAAGAAGGCTATTGAAGAGATCAAGAATTCAGCGCCGAAGCCTACGATGCCCGAAGCGCGTGACTTCGTAGAAGAGCCTGTGACTACGGAATCTGCTGAAGTGACTTCAGCAGCACCAAAAGAAGAAGAATAGCCTTTCCATCTCTTTTTTTCTGTGCTTTTGTTCTAGAAGAGTATTCCATCTTGTTTTAAAAGTCCAGAGAGTCCATTCTCTTAACGGTTGATTTGAAATGCCGGATCGAGAGTTGACGAAAGAGGAATTGCAGAAATTTGTGAACGAGGCAACCAAAGGAGAGATAGGATTCAAAGCCCTTGAAACTTTCATGAAAGAGAAAACGAAGCCAACGTTACATGATCTGTGCATCACTGAACTTTACGCTTTAGCTGAAGGTATGAGGCGAATCATCATTCAGCAGGGCAGAGACATCAAGGCTTTGAAAGAACGTATGTGTGTTGTAGATGAAACTTTGGAAGAAATCGGAAAGCAGCTCGTAGAAATTAGGAAATGCTTGAAGGCGCTGGAAGAGAGAAAATTAGACAAAATGATTCCATCAGACTTTGCGTATTCAAACAAATGCCCTCGCTTAAATGGGTTAGAATGTCCAGGAGCAAACGCTAGTGACTGTCTAGCTCGAGTGAATGTCCGGTATTCCATCTTGCCCTTGATTTTGTCGATGAGCGGAGCAAACGCTAGTGACTGTCTAGCTCGAGTGAATGAGAACCTTACTTGCACACTTCCCGAGGAAGAAAGAAGAAAGATCATTGAGGAAGGAAAGAAGCAGAAATGAGCACGCCAAAACGATACCATGATATTTCAAGGGAACAGCGAATAGCAGACTCGGATAAAGTAGCAGTAGACGCTCTTGAAAGCGAGTTGAGAAAGGTCATTAGACAAAAACACGGTGTGAAAATCGAGCAAGGAGATCTATCGAAAGCCATTGAAGTGTGGCTAGAGAAGCACAAAATCAAGTCAAAATTAAAGAAGGCTAAGCCGAAATGATTAGAAAATTTCTAGGTTTGCCTTGGTGGTCTTGGATATTTTTTGGCCCTCCAGGTCTTATTATAGGTATTTGGACAGCAATGGGAGTCATAGGTGAAGAGAAAGATGACAACTCAGGAAACTAGAAAAGAAGAAAATCCTCTCGTAAGCATAATCATCGCCACTTACAAGCAGCACACTAGCCTTCCCATCACCATCCGTAGTGCCTTGAATCAGACCTATCCAAACGTCGAAATCGTGGTTGTATTCGTCAAGGAAGACACGGAAACGATAGAAGTGCTAACAGATTTTGTTGCAGATGTGACACTTAAGATCTGCGACAAAGCGGATTATGTGGTTCAGCGAAATGCGGGCGTGCTGGCTTGTTCTGGAAAGTGGTTTTCATGGGTTGACAGCGACGATTACGTGCTTCCCGGGAAGATCCAGGCCGACATGGCGGTTGCGTTGAAAGAGAAGGCCTACGTGGTCTACAGCCCTCTCCTGCAGGCGGATCAGCACTTCAACATCGTAGACTTCATCAAGACCGAAGACTTCAGCTATGAGGCCTTGACGAAGAACTGTTTCATAACGGACAGCAGCTTAACCCTGAAAAACATGCTCTACGAGTTTGGACTTGACGGAACGAAGGGGGACATGGCTTTCTACGATCTGTGGCTGAGGATAGCCGAGAAATACCCGGACCGCATCAAGATGAACATGTTTCCGGGGCTTGTATATTGTCAGCATGAGGGACAGATGAGCCGGCAGGTTCCGAAGCCGGAGCGGGACAGGCGAAGGGCAGCAGTGGTGGCCGAAAGTCTAGAACGGGTAAGAAATAAAAATGTATAAAACTACCGAATCTCAGAGAGAAGCACAGAAAAGATACTACCAAAAACATAAGGATCACTATCATGATTATAGAGAGGAACATAAAGAGGAAACAAAGAGAAAAGCCAAAGCAACTAGGAAACAAAATCCAGAGAAATGTAGAGAAAGCCAAAGCAAATGGAGATTAAACAATCCAGAAAAAATGAGAGAAGCCCGTAACAAATGGAATAAGAAACATCCAAACAGAGATAATGGAAATCGCACAAGAACATTAAAGCAAATGAAAGCACATAATTATGTTCGACGACATACAGAACTATTAATGTTGGAATGTGAGTTATGCCCTAAAGACGATAAAAGAACCGAGAACGTAACGGCTCATCACCCAGATTATGATTTTCCAGAAATAATTGTTACTTGTTGTAAAAGTTGCCACAGTTGGATTGAGACAGAGATGAGGAAAAATAAATGAGCAAGACTCCTTTAGTTAGCATAATCATGCCAACGTATCATCAGCCTCAGTACATCGAAACCAGCATTTTAGGCGTGATGGCCCAAACCTACCCCCATATAGAGCTGATAATCGTTCGAGTAGAAGGGGACCCAGAAACTCGTAAAAAATTAAATGTGCTTGACCCCAATTTTACCTTCAGAACTGTTGTAAGCCCAGTAGCCAGCATCATCCATCAGATAAACCTGGGCCTAGCCGAAGCAAAAGGCGACTACACGACGCTGATCGCAAGCGATGACTTCATGCTTCCGGGAAAGATATCGGGCGAAATGCGATTGGCACAGGAAAAGAACGCTGTCCTCGTGTACTCGCTGTTCCTCTACGCGGATGAACACTTGTGCCCCACAGGCGCGCCGAAGCTGCCAGAATTCAGCTATGAGACGCTTGTTCGCAGAAACTACATCACCGACAACTCGCTTGTGGCCAAGAGCATGTTCACCGAGTTCGGCCCGTTCGACGAGAGCCTCGAGATCCTAGCGGTCTATGACAAGTGGCTTCACATCGCAGAAAAGTACCCGGACCGTATAGTACACTATCCAATTCCAACCTTCATTTACCGAATGCACCCGGGCCAGGCGCATGACGAAAGGCTCAAGAAAAGGGATTTCAGCCTCTACGCAAAAGTTGTTGAGGCCAGCCTGAGAAGGAAGGGCATCGAACCAAGAGGCGTAAAGTTCGAAATCACGCAGGTTTAATTGTCTGTTGCCAGTTTATCACTTCTAATGCTACGCTTCTAGTTTCTGTATCAACTGTTATGATAGCTTCACTTGATGCCTTGCAGTGTAAGCATGCAAAGGGGATTCCAACAGAAAATTTCGTGTTAGCCATCTCTTTCACGGTCTGTTTATAGAGGATTCCCAAGCCGTAGGGTGTTCCGCTTACCTCAACGTTCTTCCATTCTGAGTGTGTTTCCAGGAACTTGTCTATGGCCTGCTGAACGGCGTGAGGCACATCTGAATCTACTTTCGTGTCGTGGCAAACAATCAGGCTTGTCCAGGTAGAAAACTTTTGCAGCTCCTTCAACGTGTGGTCAAAAGTGTGGTTTGTATCAAGGAAGATCATGTCGAATCTGGGGCTACCACTTCTGAAGAAAGTTAAGTCGTTACCATACCTGAACGATACCATGTCTGCACCGCCCATCAACACTATCTTTTCTTGAAGTTTCCTGTGAGCTGAATGCAGGCGTTCTGAATCGTCGATTTCGACTGTGGTTATCTGGCCATCTTCGCCGTTGAAGATCAGGCCTGCCAGCATCGCACGTGTGCCTATGCCCTTCGAGCCGGTCCCGAGCTCAAGGATCTGCTGGGGCCTCAACTGCGTTACCAAGAAGAAGAGGTTATACACGTACTCGTAGACATACTTGTCCGGTCCCTCGATAATGAGCTCAAGGAACAGGCTGTTCAGCGTCTTCAGGGCCGTCATGGTTTTCTGCAACATGTCGTATCTCTCTCTTGCATGAAAGTTCTTAATGATTTGTTTAGCGCTCATTTAGCTTTTCACCTTTCTTATCTTCACCATTGGAACCTTGTTTCTGCCGAAGCTTACCTCGCAATTATAGCCGTTCAGCTTGCACCAGGACATCATGACTCTCGCGGCTCTAGGCAGCACAAGAGTTTCTGTGAAATGCAAACGCCTATAACGAATGCTCATTTCTGTTGCTTCTCCCACTCTTCCTCTGGAATCAATTCCATCTTCACGGTCATGATTTTGGTCTCGGGATTGTATCTCTTAGACTTATATTTTGTTCTGTATGGCTTGCCGTCCGGCGAAAAAGGAGGCCACCAAAGGCAGAGATCGCTCCAGAGTTTTCTTGATTCTTCTTCATCAGTCGTCTTGCTCATCTTTGTTCAGCTTCCAGTGCAGGGGAACCTTCAGGGCTTC